>JAABUR0100002727.1_pt1 | contig 26214 bp, 30 predicted proteins | sample 5560091 | NCBI WGS metagenome assembly JAABUR01 (sample SAMN10711879, study PRJNA513375) | rock metagenome | isolation source: Antarctica rocks | place: Antarctica: Victoria Land, University Valley sud
CTGCGTTCAGCTCAGTGACTACCGATCCAAATCGAAAGACTACACCTAGACGAAAAGCTTCATCGGCAAGGACCTTGACGAGGTCCGCTCTATGAGCCAGCAAATACGGCGCACCATATCTATCCTCCGCATAGGGGACAAGAGTTTGAGTTGAAAGGACTGTGCCGTCTCGATAAGACTTTAGAACAATGCCCGACGGCCTAAGAGAATGAGACTGGACTGCTTCTAGGATGTCCCATTTTTTGAAGATGCGTGTAGCATTACAAGGGATTTGTATACCTGCTCCAACCTTGTATGCAACATTTGTTCTTAGACAATCAAAGGCGCCGCAAGAGACAGCGTCGACATACCTCACTAAGGGCTGTTGCTTGCTCAAATATGATGACTTTGTGGCCGGCCCTGCTGATACCGATTGCAGCAGCGAGCCCACTAATACCACACCCGACAACAGCAACAGTGCATACTGGTCGTGTCATGACACGTTTGCAAGATGGTTCATGGGGAGAGCAAGAGCGTGGCGAGGAATGCCTTGATTGGGGGGCTGAGGGCCTAGTTTCTACGAAAATATATTACCGTAAACTTTCCGGTAACTTATGCCGGGAAAGGTAAGGAACATGGGAAGGTAGGTATCAATCTAATACTATACGCCGTCGAGCTCCACATACTGTGAATTTAGGGATCGGTAATGACCGTCATTTCGATCGTATGACAAGTCATATGACGTCAAGTCCTGACATGGATCTGACCTGACAAATGACATGACAGCAGTCTAGTCAGATCGGGTTTCGCGCTAACCCTTTCAAGGTATAGGCTAGCCCGTTTCGGTAGAACATTCTGCAATTTCCGCCGAATTCTCCCTTTCCTCAATCTTTCTACATCAACCATCACCTCTATTGACTGTTATTCCTACTCTATATAAGCACTATGCTATCTGATTCAGCTGTACACGCCGCGTTTACCGAGTCAATCGTTCCAGGAAGAAGAGAAAGAGTAGTGAAATGCCGCGAGCGTACACTACAAAGAGAAGCTCATAGGGGTAGAAAATCAGTGGTTGAAGGAACAAAGTTCGATGTTGGAAGCTCGATAAAGAGATGGAGAAGAGACGGAAATTACACTATAAATTGCTCTGTTTTCTCTGTTTTCTCCGGGTTCTCAGGCGTTTGCGGCTTCGGAATGCTTAGAACGCTCAGCCCTGTAGTCGATTTCTGGGCTCTGATTGGTCAAAAGCCTTAGTAATATATATATATGCTGTCTTATTGACTGTCAAGTAGAAACATCTGACGTCAGCATGACAGAAAACATCTGACCTGACCTGACTGTCATATGATCGGACTTACAGCTGGTGAGAGGTTGGAAAAGTTGAGTCAGAGTCGAAACTTTTTTTTTTTGATTTCGATCCCGGCTCTACTTTCTGCATATGCTAACCATGAGTTCAAAATTATTCCAACCCCGACTCAGCTTTCTGCATATGCTAATCATGAGCTCAAGAATTAATGTTATATAGCTAAAGTAGCTAGATGATAAACAGCAAAAGCGAAGTATTGAAGCCGTGCATATGCACAGCTTGAGCGAAGCATCGAGAAAACAGCACAATCACAGATCATGCATATATCATGAATAGCAAGACGAGAGAAGATTCTTCTACATATGCTTAGCATATGCACAAAACATGCGAAATCATGAATTCAATTTGTGACATGTTATTCAACAAGCTCATCAGATCTTTCTCGTGCATTTTCTTCTTCATTCTCGTTGTTCAGCTCATGATTTGCATCATCGCTTTTCTCGTTGTTTTCAACATTTGCATTGAATGAATCTTGAGCGAGCTGAGTTTCTTCTTAGTATATGCGCAGCATATGCGAAGTGCGACACTCATCTTCAAGTCGTTCATTGATGTTTCTTTGTGCTCAGTTGATGCTGCGCATATGCATCGACGAGGCTTTGATGATCAGATGTGTATTTTATTGTGGCCTCGCTTAATGCTCTTGGCATATGCTTCGCATAGGGTCCGAAGCTTTTCCAACCCGCCGCCAAGTCTTGGATGTGCGGGGCATATGCCAATTTTAAAGTTCAACCCGACGCCAAGAATTTTTTCCGACCCCGGCTCAACTTTTCCAACCCCTCGACCAGCTGTACCCCCCATATGACCATCCGTGATCCCTAACTGTGATACATCGAGTAGAAGCGATGACAATAATTAGAGCATCGGATCCCTCAACCACCAATACTGTGTTAGAAGGTACTCAGCCCGCTAGCTGACGAGTCTAGACGTGCAGGGGTAGAGCCAGGCTAACCTACAAGCCTGCAGAGCCTGATCCGACCCCAGCATACAGTCCCGAGCTGCAGTTCACCTCAGCTGGAAGTCGCCTCGAGTTCCATGTCGCTGTACACGAATGAAGCGAATGTCAACACAGCCTGCATCGTCCTTCATGCAAAGAAGGGCGGCTAAGAGCGGGGAAAAGATATTGAAAACTAGATCCTCATCAATTTTCCTGAAGATCCCAACGCAGGGGAGGGAGAGAAAGTCCTGAGGAGTAGCCAGACATGGCCTACGTTCTGCATGCGTGTTTCTGGGCGTCTAGGATTATCTTCCCTCGGGAACAACACAGTAAGCTGGATCCAAGGCCTCCGAGCATCAGCCTCGCAACGTGGTTGCATCCTTCGCCTACCTCATGTCATCTACACCTAATGTCGGCTAAGCAATGACGAGGCATCCAGCAAAAAAACACATCCAACGTTATTAGGAAGGATTTGCTCACCCACGAAGGAAGGTATCGTTACCATGATGCCGCTTGCCGAGAAGGTAGATGGCGGAGTCGTCAATCAGCGGGACTGCTAGGGTGGCAAGATCTTGTTCCTAGCTTTTCCGAATCGGTTCCTACAGCCTCTGTTCCAAATGTCGTCCTTCATGACTCTGAAAGCTTCTGTTGGCGAATGTATCTCCCATAAGACCTTGGAAGAAAATAATCATGCCTTCGACACGCATTTTCCTGCTCCGCCTGAGTTTCTTGGCTTCAATCTTTTTTCAAAAAACTGTCTACGGTAAAGCGCCTCATCTATATAGAGAAAAATGTTTTGATTTCAAGTCTAATGACGATTCTCTAAGCTAATTCCGATCCGGACAACACTTACACCTCGCCTTTCCCGTCTTTTTTGACCGACAATGTATGGAATGGCCTTCAGCAGCCAAAGCTAGCAGGATTTTGCTAACTGCCTGGCAAGCCCCTACCAAATGGATATCCTTGGGGTTCTGCCACTGGAGCTGCTACCACTCCCCCGTATACCGGCGTGATACGCTCCTATGACTTCACTATCTCCCGCGGATTCAATTCTGCGGATGGCTTCAACAAAAGTGTCATGCTCATAAACAATCGGTTTCCAGGGCCATTAATCGAGGCGAACTGGGGCGATACCATTCAAGTCAAGGTCACCAACGATATTAGAAATCCCGAGGAAGGGACTTCGCTTCATTGGCATGGACTTCCGCAGAAGTTGTCTCCGTGGTACGATGGTGTACCCTCTGTTTCCCAGTGTCCTATCGCTCCAGGAAGTACCTTTACGTACAATTTCACGGCGGAAACGTATGGCACTAGCTGGTACCATTCTCACCTTAGTGCTCAGTATATCGATGGTATAATCGGCCCTTTGGTTATCTACGGGTTAGCTCCTACCTTTCAAAAGTACCTTCAGGAATTTGACAAGACCATAGTCCAACCCAAGCTCGATATGATATTGATTTAGGCCCAATTTTACTCGTATGTCTATGCTCAAACTTGCACGATTCAACACACGAAGAGAGCTCTTCGTTAGCGACGCTAACGCTCCCGTAGACTGAATATTACCACACTCCATATTACCAACTTATCGGAGACATCTACGACAAGCCGCCGATATTCATCTTATCGGACAACAATCTCATCAATGGCGGCAACGCTCTCAACTGTAGTCTGGCTCTAAACAATACCTCTTGTCCAAGTGGGAGAGAAGTCCCGAAATTCCATTTTAAAACCGGCAAAACCCACAGACTTCGATTAATCAATGCCGGGGGCACGTCTACGCAAAAGTTCACTATTGACAACCACGAAATGACGGTTATTTCAAACGACTTTGTACCTATTCAGCCCTATAGAACGAGAGTTGTGACTTTATCAGTCGGGCAACGCTCAGACGTCCTGGTAGAAGCAAATGGCATATCCACAGACGCCGTTTGGATACGCTCGGATTTGGACGAGGGCTGTTTCCCTGCGACTGCCAGTCAGCCGCATGCCCTTGCAGCCATCTACTATCCGAAAGCGAACCAGAAGCTGCTGCCAAGTACGGCTGCGACACCGTGGATTAGTCAAAATTGTTCAAATGTATGAGAACCCTCTACATGCCTACCGCGGGCGAAACTTCGCTGTAAACGTTTCCGCGTGGCGCTTCCCCCAAAGCTGATTAGGTTTTAGGATGCTTTGAGCGTTACTGTTCCCTTTTATCCAATCAAGCCTCCCGAAGAACCGGCGGTAACGCAAACAATCGATATCGTGGGTAAACTCAACGATACCGGCTATTTGCTCTTCTTCATGGACAACTCGAGCTTCCGTGCAAACTTCAAGTATGCCAAGTCCTTTCAATTTCCTTAGAAACCGCTAATTCTGTCCAGCAACCCCCTCCTCCTCCTCGCCAATCTGGGCAACGTCTCCTACCCCGAAGACCCTCAGTGGAACGTCTACAACTTCAACAAAAATACCTCCATCCGCATCATCCTCCGCAACTACTTCCCCATCGTCCATCCAATGCACCTCCACGGGCACAACTTCTGGGTCTTAGCAGAGGGCATCGGTGCATGGGACGGCACCATCACCAACCCATCCAACCCCCAGCGGAGGGACACGCAGCTAATGGTGGCTGGGACGCCGGACGTCCCGTCCTATCTGGTCCTGGAATGGGCGGCCGATAACCCGGGGGTGTGGCCGTTTCACTGCCATTCTGTAGTGCATGTGAGCGCCGGGCTGTATGTCAATGTTATGGTACGTGATGATTCTCCGATACTAGTGAGCAGATAGAGCTGATAGGGGTTATTACAGGAACGACCGGATCTTATCACCGAGCGAGAGATTTCGGCGGTGATGGCGCAGACTTGTCGTGACTGGGCACTGTATAGTGAACATAACGTTGTTGATCAGATAGATTCTGGGCTGTGAGTATGTAAGACATGGCAATGGGAAGCAAAAAGCATTGGCGTTTGGTATTTAGCATGATGCACCAGCTGGTGAGGGAAGGCCGCGCAGAACAATCGATACAGTCAGACACGGCAAAGCTGACAATCAGAGTGGTACTTCTGGATTTAGGGATTCAAGACGCCAGTTTCACATGTTCTTTTTTTTCGATTCCCGTTGTCGCACAATCTTTGCAATTGAGCCCGAGTCAAAGTTTATGTTCGTTAATTAACATCAAGAAGCCCACTAGCTTTCCGTACCCACCATTTATACAAAACATGTCACACGTTTCACGTTTCACGTTATTCTTAGTTCATTCCAGACGCACAGCAATGTTACACCGTACTCGTAATTGTATCCCCATCAAAATCCGGGCGAACACCGTCCGAAAAAAGATTTTCTGTCAGCCTGCACGAAAGATCACCCCGGTTGGCCATTGTTTCGGAATCTCGGTCTTAATCGTTCTGCCACAAAATGCTGGTCAGTGGTGGAGATAGGTAGTAAGCAACCTATCTATAAACCCATCAGGAGTTGTTGAGTGATTTAGTTTATATTAGGTTCGATTCCTAACAGCGCTGGTACAATGGTGTTATGGTTATCTTTCTCTTTTCAGGTAGACACCCACACGTGGACGGAACCACTCCACTGCATACTCAAGGACCTTGCATGCATTGACCCCGCGCCCAGGATCCACAATGATTATTGGACGGCTCTCTGGGAGCGAGGACCTAAGAATTCGTTGGGTTCTAGAAGCGGAGCAGCCGTGGCCTTGCTAAAGTGAACTGCCACCAGTGCCTTCGCGCGTTGTCATTATTATTATCGCGAAGCATATTCTCTTCTACTGGCTATTGGTGAGGAGCAAAAAAATGTCTCCAGATCCTGCTCCCACTCTTTCAACCCCAGTCCTAGTAGTCGGCGCTGGACCGACGGGGCTGATCGCTGCGCTAAATCTGGCTCAGCATGGGATCGAGTGCGTACTGGTGGATAGGAATGAGAGTGTGGGAGAGTGGCCGAAGATGGACCTTACGAATTCGCGGTCTATGGAGCTGTTGAGGCGGATGGGGTTGGCGGATGAGATTCGGGTTCGGGGTATGTTTTTGAGGTGCTTTTTATTCTTAGGACAGTGTCAAGATTAGGATGAGGGGTTTTCGCTGAAGATTTACTGGTATGTTGTTAGGGGTGGAACAAAATCATTCGTTGGATGTTTTGTTCAGCGCTGGGTTTGGGGAGAGTGAGGCTGCTGGTAAATATCTCACGAAATGGGTATGTTTGGATCCCAGGTTCGAAAAAATTTGCCAATCTTGATGTTGAGACGTGCTCGCACAGAGGTTTTCATCGCCTGCGGACTGCCGGCAATTAATTGCGAGCCGAAACGATGGGTCAATGCCCCAGGAACCGTACCAACGGATCATGCAATCCGTATTCGAGAAACTCCTTCGTAGGAAATGCTTAGAAGACCCGAATATCACCATGTTATTCGGAACGTTTGACGGACTGAAAGAATCTGACGATGGAGTTATATCAACATTGGCGCTCCTTGGCACAGGCGCAAATACAAACGTACATAGCAGGTACGTTATAGGCTGCGACGGATCAAAGAGCAGAGTCCGACAGGCGGTTGGCATTAATATGCACGGGGAGCAATTGCCCGTCAAGTATTTCTTGGTTCATTTTCAATCGAAAGATCTAAAGAGAATGCATTGCCAAGGTCCGTTTTGGCATATCTTTTACATCAACGGTGGGGTACTTATATCCCAGGATGAGATCGACACCTGGACAATCCATCAGGCCTTCCCACTAGATGTCGATCCTTCAGCTGTCAATCCCATGGACGTCATCTTCAACGTTCTCGGTGGCTTAGTTGGCCCTTACATGGTCGACGTGGATGAGATCCTTGTCAGCGGGTTTTGGAGACCAAGCACCTACACGGCCAACGCTTATAGGTCTTTGGAAGGTAGGGTATTTCTCGCGGGCGACTCTGCCCATCAATGCATACCTACAGGAGCCTATGGCATGAACACAGGCGTGGGCGATGGATGGGATATATCCTGGAAGATAGCAGCCGTCTTGAATGGCTTCGGAGGCGAGCAATTACTGCGGTCGTACGATAATGAACGAAAGCCTGTAGGTCTGCGGAATGTTGCCAGAAGCGGAGAGCTCATGCAGGTACACCTGACGTACCTAGAATGGGTCCAGAGCGCTTCGGAGGGATGCTTGCATAGTGCGGACAGTGAGGAAGGCAGGGTGCTTCGCGAAAAGATTGTTAGACATGTGGAGAGCAACGATACTGAGATAGCTGAAGAAGGGTTGGGGCTGGATTACCGATTTCCTGACTCGCCGGTGGTAGTCTCAGAGTCAACTCCACAACAACCGAACTGGGAACTCCTACATTACACTCCGTCGACTCTGCCTGGGCACAGGGCGCCATACCTCGTTCTCTCCGATGGGCTAACATCCACATATGACTTATACGGACCATGGTATAGCATTTTCGACTTCAGCGCTGACGGAGATGCCGCGAAGATCTTCTCTAACGTTGCCGGTGAGCTCAATATACCTCTGAAGCCCGTGAATCTACCTGGAGAATCGCACGTCAAGCGTACTTGGGAACGCGAAGCCGTACTCATTCGTCCGGACGGCTATGTTGCTTGGCGGTCATCCCCGACTGCTGGGCTTGTTGATGAAAATACGGCTAAAGCCGCTCTTTTGATTGCTGTGGGATCATAGCAGTCGATGTAATGAGTACGCCGCAAGGAAAGTAAGTACAATCGTATGCTCGCATTGTAGAACCTCTTAGTCCGGAATATCATAACTGATGAACCGGATCGAGGAAAAGGTTGTATAGACGCCATGATCGCCCAAGCCTTTTCTCTTCGGTTCTGCAGTGGCCGAGCATTCGTTTATTCCATTTGTACACCTTGTTGTGCTTGATCTAGCACATATCAAGTATGGCTTGCAAAGATCAAGGTACCTTTCATGAGACTATACGAGTGAGGCTACGTTCAAAAATCAAAACCGCATGCTGATGACATGCAGATTATTATTTCAAAATAGCATATCCAGTATTCAAGTTCGGTTTTTAGTTTCCGACCGTGCCATAGCCGATTCCCACTAATTTCTAGGGGGCCTCAGCCAAATTTGGGGGGAAGTTAAGCGATTTCCCCCCTAAGGTTTAGGCGGGGCTCTCTAGAAATTAGTGGAAATCGACTATGACACAGTCGAAAACTCGACGGTACTGTACATGCTCACCACCCTACTCGCCATTCTACCTACCCGCCATCCTACATGCCCACCACCCTACTCGCCATCCTACCTACCCGCCATCCTACATGCCCACTACCCTACATACTCACTACCCTACATGCTCACCTGACTCAACTGACTCGCCTACCTACATGCTCAGCTACCTACTCGCCTGTCTACTCACCAGCCTACTCGCTCCAACACATGCTTCAAAACATGCTCCATGCGACGCGTTCTAATATGCGCCATTCGCTCCATGGCCTACTCCACAGTATGCTCCATACATGCTCCATAGCACATGCTAATTAGCTCAATAGAAAGCACCCTCCATGGCTCGATACCAAACTCCCTACCAAACTCCCTATCGAACTCCCTACATGCTTCAAAATACGCGTCGGTCGGGCGCATAACACGCGTCAAACAGTCAAACAGTGCTTTCTACATGGCTTAAGTTTAGAGGACAAACCATCTAAATTATAGGCATGAAAGTCATTATCGCCCCCGGGAATCGGCTATGGTATTGCTACAGTATGTAGATACTAAGAACCACCCCGAGAGTAGAATCAGCCATCAACCACCTTGACTTTGATTGGATGTCATGATATTGAGGGCGTGAACGATATTCATTCACGTTTACATTGGTTGATTCCAAGAAGCGTTCATTCAGCTTCCACGTCTTTCTTTATCACCTCTATTAAGCTTTCCAATCCCGGGCTTGCCTCTTCTGCAGTATGCACCTTCACGATTTTTAGTCCAACTTCTCCCAGTAATGATTCCCACTGCTTTCGAGTTCTTTCCATTGACCCACCAAACATCATCATAGAGATGTCCAATTGAGCTGGAAAAAGAGGAGTTCCTGTTTCAGCAAGGACACATTCGTTTAGCAGTAGTCTGGATGTGGACCCCATAGCCGATGCTATGTTCGTCAGAGCTTTTCGACAGTGAATATCAGGCCAGTCGTGTAGGACAGAACGCAGATAATATGCACGAGCGTTTGAAAGGGGTTGAGGGGTAAACATGTCGTACTTGAGAGGTTCGATGGTGTCGGGAAGGTCTGTGATGTTTTCGATGACTTGAGGCAGGTCTTGGAGCACCAGGCGTCCAGGTAACGTGGGGAATCGAGCATTGAAAGCCTTAAGATCATGCCCGACGCCGCCACCAATATCGACGAGCAATACAGCATCGTTGTCCTCTGTGGGGAATGCTTTGGAGATAGTCGATTCAACAGGAAAGTAATCGAACCATTCTTTCCCGCGACCTGCTCGTTGGACCGTCATGGCTGAGTTGAAGACCCGTAAGCGCTCTGGGGATTGTCGTATGTGTTCAAAAAAAGGCAATTGAGTTCGGAAAGCAGTTTGATATGGGGCATTTTTTAGGTCCGTAGGATTGGCGAACCGAGATTCGAGCAGATACTTAGGAAGCGTGATAAGTATAGGCGCGTGGTCGTCGAAGCTAGAAATGAAGTTTTAGTGGGTAGCAATGGTCGCAGAGTGGAAAAGAAGATTACAAACATAAAGCTAACTGCATCTCGAATAGGCGAAGCATCAACTAAAAGATTGGTTATTGGAGTACTCGCGTACTCGCCCTCTGCCACCTCGGCCACGACTCCAGCTGCGGTGAGGACCCTCATTATGCGTACTAGATGTCATGTATCAACCAAAGGTGTGGCTTGAACATATCAAAAGCTTTACCAACTAATGCGGGATCCGTCTGCGTCCTCTTAGCAAGCTCACAGAGTGTAGTCGACATGTTTCCACTTGCATTGAGAGCGTCAAATAGCTTCATCTCTATTGCTATCCTTACGCAAGTAATAGTATGAGGCTGTTCGTAAGGGCGTCAATCTCCAGGCCTTGTGACGAGCTGAAAGAGCAAACTGACTGCCATCATCATTCTAAAAACTGTTTCCACTGGAGATTCTAAGGTAGCCATCAACCTAGTACAAGCTTTGGCCAGTTCATTGCGTGCTTGCGAAGTGAGAATCCCGTCGGTTGCGGATAAAGCTTCCCTTGCTTCGGTAATAGTACTCGCAAGGTTTGAGATATCTGCCATTGCAAGTCCTTTTTTAGAAGATTCTTTGCTTAGCTGTATTCTCTTTCTGTTGATAATCTCACTAGAAAAGTGCACGAATGCAATTTGAGGTTCTCGTCATTATAGGGGATTAGGGAAGTAGGAGCGATCTTAAGGTGCACGGGCCATGTTTAAAGTAGGGCTTCGCTTAGGTTTAAGTACTGAATAGAATCAAGCACTACTCGTACCATCTATAATGTCTACTTTCCAACCTGCTGGCGTCACGGTTCGGGCACATCTTACTTAGTTGGGTCCGATTCTAGATGCAGCTGTTTTATTCAGGATCAAGCAACATGAACGCAACTTTATTTGATGCGCATGCATGGATCTCAGCTGTATCACTGTCACATCGGACTGCAGCACCCACACACCACCAAATTGCTGTGCCACGTTGAGAACCTTGATCCAAGGTGCTGACCGGCTACCTCATGCAAGATGCTGATAACAAACCGTGTCGGAAGAAAAAAGCGTTAGGATTATTTCATCTAGCAAAAAGACGTGGAAGACCTAGCTACGAAATGCCACTTTAATCTCTGTTTCCTCGTTTGGGACGAGAAACGTTATTCAATTTCCTAGAGCAGAATACATACTAAAAGTTTCAAATTCGCACTCCTTGTTTAGGAGCACGTGAATTGGTCGCCTTATTATGAGCCCCGAGGCGAGCGCGTCAGCATGCATAATCTAACCAGGTCTCATTGGCCTCATCCCCCGGTGGGTCAACAACTCCGTCCGAAGGGAATGACTGGTTAGGTTCGGAATGATTGCTGTGCGACTTGATGCATGTCTAATAGGACCGCCTGCCATTACTGCTTCAGCCTATAGACCTTTGCTGGTCCCTGAGCTGCGCCTGAATGTGGCATAGGTCTTTGCCAGCTTACTTTGTGTACGGAATTGGCCGTCCTTTTTTGATCCTTACGTACACCGTACGATGGTGTTTCAGCACACGGTGTATAGTCTACCTCGTACAAAGGACCTAACTCGCGCATTCAACAATTTTCTAAGGCGATGGGGATCCTTCCTAAGTTCTCGCAAGCCTCTTCAAGGGACATTCTACTTTAGCTGAATCCTCGAACACCCGAGAGCTATGGATTCCGGCAAAACCGCTTACAGTTCTGACCAAGTCCGGATACTGGCGATCCTGAGCTTGATGATGGTTCTCTCAACTGCGATTTTCTTCCTCCGTTTACTAGCTCGAAGAATATCAGTGACTAAATACTGGTATGATGATTACATGGTGTTTGTGGCTCTGGTCCGATTTATCCCCCAAGACTCTTGCTCCAGTTCGTCGTGTTATTCGAACTGACCGTTCAACAGGTGCTTTCTTACATCACCATCTCCTGCGTGCTCGGAGGTAAGGTATATCTATGATGGGAAAACATGTTATGGAGCTCATCTGGTGGTAGCGCTGCCATACGGGCTAGGAAGAGGTGCAGCACCGGTCAGCACTCAAGATGTATCGCATGTTACCCAAGTATGTTTGGGGACGAACCACTGGCACATGGAGCCTATGCTGATGGACAGTTTGCATACCTTGCCCATATCTTCTGGCAACTCACGATGCCCGCCGTCAAAACCTCCCTGCTACTATTTTACGTTCGAATATTTCCCACTCACCGCATGCGTATAGTATCATACATCACTGGGGGGCTTATATGGAGCTTTTGCATTGCGACTACAGTTATTAGCATCGATACATGTACTCCGATCAGGTCTTTCTGGGACATATCGGTCCACGGTCACTGTATCAACAAAAACGTCTTTTACCTCGTCGAATCTTCGATGCAACTTGTCACAGACATCATGGTCCTTCTGATACCGCTTCCTGCTGTCTGGAATTTGCACATCGGCTCCACAAAGAAGACTGGTCTGTCTGTTATTTTCCTCTTGGGAGGCGTGTGAGTCTCTCTCAGCTTCGAACGGCTGAAGATCAACCACTGACATTTCACGCCTCCTCTTAGCGTCTGTGTAGCCACTACCATGCGCATCATACTAAGCAACCACTTGATCCCGCAAAAGATTGGGGACATAACTCGTGAGCTATATCTCATACCTTCCCATCACCCACACTAACCTCCTCACCTCCAGGCCTCGCCGTCGACATCGCAATATGGACCAGCGTCGAAGCCAGCCTCGGCGTCATCTGCGCCTGCATCCCCTGCCTAACACCCCTAGTCGTTCGGATCATGCGAATACAAAAACGGCATCCCCAAGGCTCGTCCGAAGCAATCAACCGCGACCACAACCGGGCGCCTTTGGGAGGAGATAGTGGATTCCACCGCATGCAAGAGTTCTCGGAGCTGGGAGCGATGTTTGAGATGACGATCCACGGCGGGTCTTATACGGATTGCCGCGCATCGGAGTACATACCTGATTCCGAACTGCCGCCGTATGGGATCAACGTGAAGAAGGAGGTAAAGCAGAGCGTGTCCAGTCGGAATGTATAGATATTCGCTTTCTTGAATTGGAGCAGCGCTTCTTAGACCAGGATCCCCGTACACCTGCCTAGCCACAAAACCCACCCATCTAGAATTCCCGCTCCGGAACCAGGTTCCAAAGCCCACTCCTCTAGCCAACCTACCAAAAACGCCAGAAGTTTTCCAGTGCAGCAAAGCCCCAACCTTCCCCACATCCCCCAATCTAATCCCAGTGACCCCCCTCAAAACCCCCCACCATCCCCTAAGAAAACATTTCCAAGCCCATGGCCTTACCACCCACAAAACCCACAATTCTTCTAGCGGTGAGACCACGACAGCCATACCGTGCGTCTTCCAACAGACCCTGCTGCTGCTGCCGCTGCTCATAACCTTCCGTCCACAGCGCCAACCCGAGACACTGCCTCAGTGTGCAGCGATTGTACCGCCGCGTGGCTGTCCTACTACAACTTACCAATATCCCTCTGTAGGTTTCTGGAATTCATTAATATTGTATTGATGTGAAGAATTGAGTCAGTGTGTAGGTAGATAAGATTAGAAGTTGTGATTGGGTAAAGATGGGTTTGTAGAAAAAGCTTTTGAATATCTTAGTTGGATGAATAGCTTTGTAATTACAAGTAGATACGGCGGTTCAGTGTGTCATGAACTTGGGGACAAGACGAGGGAATCGGAAAATCGGAATTCGACAAATGAAAAATTGATAATTGTAGATTCAATGCTTCAAGTCCATTATAGAAAGTTTGCTTAAACATGCTCTTTTTTTAAATTGCCTTCGTGACTGACTCCCTCGCAAACATCCTCCATGGCTCCCTCCATAACTCCCTATTAAGCACCCTACAGTACACAGTCAACAATTCGTGTAGATAGAATAGATGAATAGATAAAGGTTTACAGGAGCCATCGAGTAAAGTTTTTCATGAAACAAGGTTTTGATTCATTGATCGCTATTATTATTTATGAATTGGATGATCTTATCGACGGATAAAAAATATTCATGGTTTGGTTGCAACATATACAAAAACACAGATAATTCAAACCCTTTTAGATGGGATGATAAGCCGCCATCGCATTCTCTGGTTTCGCCACCCACCCTGCCTCATGCCTATTCCCACGGGCCTGCCCCTGCATTTCAAAGCTCACATCCACATCAACCGTACGTGTTATAACTGGCATATAGATGTCCTCGCTGCTAAGGTTGTTGTTCTCTATCGGCGCGCGCCTAGTGTTCGAATTGTAGCTGTGCGGTAAAGAGTCCTTGAACATGTAGCCGGCTCGGTTTTTCTTGGAGGTATAGGTCTCCCTGCCTGGGCGCTTGAAGATGATGAGGTAGAGAGGGCGGAGGGTGGGGAGGCAGCAGCCGATGATGATTCCATGGAGTTCGGCGCTGAGAGGGGTGGTTATCAGTGGGTGTTTCGGTCTTGGCCATCTTGGGGGGCGTTGAAGGGTGGAGGACTTACATGGTCCATACGAATAGAGGGAAAGTGTTCCCTGGGAGAAGGTTAGGATTTGTCGTGCAGGACTAAAGCTTCGTGACAGGAGTCTTACATGTGTAATCTAACCTAGCACTTTGCGAGCTCAACGTGGTAGCCTTGACGATCCCAAAAGCACCGTCGCTATGGAGTGAGGTTAGTCTAAGAGTGCAGCATAGAACACAGGGAGACTTTACAGTATTCCTGTACCCAGAAGCGCAGCTAGTTGAATCCGTCGACTCACACTCAGGTTTAGATTCCAGATGATCGTGGTTGAGATGAAAACTAGAATGAAATCCAAGGAAGCGCTATAACCTATACATATTAATGAATAGCCGTCTATAAAAAGAAACAGGAATTGAAGACATACTGGCAACTGCCATAGTGTAATGCGCAAATACTGCCGGGTCCCAACATTTGGCAGTAGCTGCAAGCTCAGGATTCCACAATGCCCGCGGTGGATTGCATTGTGCAAAGGTGAAGATACAGGCCAGAACATTCAGGATGTTTACACTCAAAGATATGAAATATAGTACCCTCGTGCGCCATTTGTTGGGGGCTTGAAACCGAAGAATTGTAAATGCCACCGAGGCTTTCGCGATACCGATAGCCATGATACCAAAAGGTTGGGACACCCAGTTGAGTCTGACGGCTTGTCCACGTTGCTGCGGAGTTAGATAGAAGACATGACGCGCACCTCCCTCGCGGACGTAGAAAATCCAGATAATGGGGATTGGTGAAGCACATGCCTTTGGAAGTCAATTTACCTGGCTGTTCGATACTAGATGAAACTCACAATAGCAATTACTGCCAGCCAGTCGTCCCACCAGATTCTCTGTACTAGTCTTACTCGAGTATACATGCGTAAACATACAAAAATAAGGGATATGAGTGTCAACGTCCAGGTGACTCCGAGTATAATGGAGCCCCTGTCTTGATCACCACCTGCAGGAGGGATTGATCCTTCCATGAGGAAGAAGACGAATGACTGCTATCAGATAGGCCTTCACTTGGGAGCACGAGATCGAGCGTCGTTGGTTATACACAATTGTGGATGTGGAATGGACGCAATCAGCCATTGATACCAAAAGTGGCGTAGTGCTATGCATAACACCGTGCCTGTTGTAACAATAGCGGCTACTCAGATAGGTGCTCCCTGCGCGTTGCTGCGCCCGATACGTTGACAGTGGATACTGAAACAGATAGTCCTGGGGTCACGAGTCACGGTCTAGCTCTCGACATTCCCAGGGCTGGAATCCTAATCGTGTCGCATCAGGTCATGTATTCCGTAGGAGGCTCTCGATGTTGGAGAAGGTAGGGCCAAAGCTCTCGGAATACCCCCAACCGTCTGGATCAATTTGCGAATAGCCAATCTCTGTTGCCTCACTTGGAATTCCCAATCAATACCTCCGTAATGCCATATTCCCGAGCATGTACCGAAGATCTACATGATTTTGGGGGCTGACTTCTTGCGTCATATCAGGCTTGCTTTGAAGTTGACAGCCTTCAGTGGTGCCCACCCTCGGAAGAACAACGAACATCTGACTACCTATTCCGTAGGGTTCATCCGTATCATAAGTGAAACGGAACATTTAATGGCCAACCTTGCTTTTCCGGGTTGCAGCTAGCGAATAAGAAGTCCCCACGTGCAGTCTATCGACAATCAACCGCCATACCACAGAGGCCAATGGCGATATCTTTCCGGCAAGACCCCTCCTTCCAAGAAAATGCTTGCATGCCAGATGGCATGATGGAGTGCAACGAAGCGAGAGATTCGCGCGCCGGAGTCAGAGGTCCACCACGGGGTACATGCATGCGTGGAGCAGAGGGCGCGTCTCGGGATCCAGACTAACTGAGGTGGTTGGTGGTTGGAGGTTGGGCGGTTAAGGTACCTACTGTGGAGCTCTGGCGGAGGGACTAGCAGTCGGCCCGTCTGAGGCAGGGTATGTATGTACGACAAGGCTCAGAATGCTTTGGGACTACTGTAATGCAACTACTATACCTGTGTGTCAGACCGGCTTCAGCTCCTTCAGGAATCGAAGCCAACAAGGTCGGAGCAAGCAACAATAGTAACGCCAGCAGGCCGCCTGCTGCTTACCGACCCTGACACAACCCTTTCTCCATCCCTGTAATTGCTGCAAAGTTGGCGACTCCAGGCAACCTCCAGGGAGCTGAACGATCACTGCAGTCATGTCGTGTGAGTGGGTATTTCATTTCAGAGCATGTGGCACATGCGTTGATCTTGTCTGGTTCGTCTCCTTTTCGTCTTTCTTGCAGCTGTGGTATGTGTCTGGCGTGTCTGCTTATTACAGTAAACAGTTTGTTTGCCTTCTCCATTATCTTTTCGTACGTTCTCGCGGTCCCAGTCCATCCTCTATAGATATCTTCCTAAGTCTTTCGTATTAGTCGATTCTTCGATTATATCTTGTTGGGCTTTGGATATTCGTCTGAACCGTTGAACCGTTAAACCGCTAAACATATATATATATACCAATCAATCCAGTAACCCTTGCTTACCATGGACACAAATTCAGACACAAAGTCCGTTGAGCAGAGCCTCAACGCTTTGGCAACACGCGTCGCAGACAGTGATTCCCTCGATCTTCAGACTCGCCGAGCCGTGCAAAAAGCCGCTCAAAAACTTATCAATACTGTAGAGACGCCTGGAGATACTTTCCAACGAATTGCGTTTTTGGTAAAGCTCTGATTTTCTGTCACCTCTTTACCACTTCTTCCACATACTAAGACCCCTTCTGTGAGTGCCTCAGCCTCTCCAAGCTACAGTCATTCGTATTGCGCTAGACCTTGGCTTGTTCGAAATACTAGGACAGGCCGGGCCCAGCGGCAAGAGCATAAAAGAACTCGAGAAAGACACGGGCGCTGATCCAGCATTTCTGAGTTTGTCTTCCTTCCCTTGGCATGACATATCGTGGGATGTTGATGTTAATCTACACACGTTAGCCCGTCTTCTGAGACACCTCGCAACCACAGGAGTCATTGACCAAGTGGATCAAGTCCACTTTAAAGCAACACCTATCTCAAAGGCTTTGTCGGACCCAGTAGCACAAGCTGGGGTGAAACATAAGTAAGCATTGTCATTTCTGATACGAGAACGACATGTTAATTGGCACAGTTATGACTTTGTCGCACCAGCATTTTACAAATTGCCAGCCTACTTTGCGAAAACCAAATACCGGAATCCCACAGACGCCATGAACGGCCCCTTCCAATACGCTTATGATACTCAACTCAACGGCTTTGCGTGGATCATGCAGCCAGAAAATTCAACCCTCCTCCACAACTTCAACACCTGGATGGCTGGTACCCACGCGGCTCACTGGCTTGATTGGTTCCCTGTGAAAGAAGAGGTGATTAAAGGCTTGGAGCAAGATGAGAAGGCCGTTACTATGGTAGACGTTGGAGGGAGCTTGGGACACGAGCTTCTAGAACTGAAGAAGAGGTACCCAGAACTGCCAGGACGCCTGGTCCTCCAAGATCTACCCGAGACCATCAAAGGCGTTGCTGAGACCAAGGTGTTCGAGCCCGCCGTGCATGACTTCTTCACTCCACAACCCGTTGAGGGTAAGTGTATTCTCTTACTAGTTAGCCACTCATCCAGTTCTACCTTCTGACATTCTGATCTACAGGCGCCCGTGTATATTACCTTCGTCAGGTCTTGCATGATTGGCCCGACGATAAAGCTCGGCTCATACTGAAGAACATCATTCCTGCTATGCGCACGGGATATTCTAAGATCTTCATCAACGAAATAGTTATCCCTGATGTTGGAACTGGGTTGAGAGAGACGAATTGGGACTGGACCATGCTCGCTTGTCTATCTGCGATGGAAAGAAACGAGCAACAATGGCGCGACATCCTGACTTCTGTCGGCTTGAAGGTAGTCAAGATACGCAGCCATGCTGACTCGACGGAAAGCATCATTGAGGCGGTGCCTACTTGAAAAGCCGCCCGCCGACTCGCCGGCAGGCGCTCATTCCAAATGGAAGTATCCGATGAAGCTTCGTGAGCTTGGAGTACCTTGAACCGGTTTGGGTTAGGAGAGCTCTGGAGATACAAGGGGGCTACCTTTATCCTTCGAATCACTCAAACACAAGAATCTTCTGACGGCTTATTAATTCAAATCAACATTTTTTTCTCTCTCCTTGTCACTATTTCGGACCAGAAGAAGCAGGTGATGCTCAAACCCATCAGGCTGTGCCACCAACAGAGGCACGGATGTTCGGGTCACAGTATCTGGCAATAGATAACTACGTAGAGACACGCGGAATCGAAATAGTAAGCAGGCATCTGTGCTGAGGCAAGGGAAAGCATCGGTATCAGAGCACGTTTGCATGGGTGCTACAAAGGGCAGAATGCTCCGACGAGTCAGCATATGGCACGCTTTCCAAACTTCCATGGCACATGTCTCATGCATGTTATCCCTGTCTGCTTTCAAGAACTTAATCTCTTAGCCCTCGCTGGCAGTCACGGTGAGAATTTAGAGATCAATCCCTGGAGGTGGAAATACTATGCATACATGCAGAAACCTTACGACACGAATGGAACAGTTTAATACCGTCACCTTGCGAAGCGAAGGTTTCAACTTTTCGTATCCGTATTGTGTATTTTAAAGGACTGCGGTATCCTTTGCATGGTATTACTGATATCTGTGCATGTGAAGCTCAGCCCCACCATCAACAGCGTTTGACAGGCATACGCTTCCTTCTCCGAAAATGGGGATCCTGGATCAACACCGCCGGGACCGTTTAAGTCCGATATCTCCACCTGCCAGGCACTAGCTAATAGAACGTGGGAGCAGCATGCTCGCTGTCTGCACAAAGTCCATTGCCCGTTTACCACACAGGTCGCTGGTGGAGAAGGCCAGACGGCCATTTAGTACAACAGCCAGTCAAGAACCATCTCTCGTTTTCGAGCCTTCAGCACAAAGACGACCATGGCAAAGGGATATGCCAAAGATCAGCCTAAGGGCTTCTCCAACCGCATCGAAAAGGTGGCCATTATTGGGGTACGTCGAGTTTTCACCCCACCGTGTTTGAGTCAAGAATGCCATTTCTAACTGGATGACAGGCCGGCGGGCAGATGGGAAAGCACTTGACAGATGCAATCCTCAAGAACGGTAACTTTGTCGTGACGGCCATCGCACGCCCCAGCAGCACCAACAAGCTGCCGGAAGGTGTCAAAGTTGCCCGCGTCGACTACGGCAGCGACGATGACACGGCACTGGTAGAGGCGCTTCGGGGACAGCAGGCCTTACTCATCACCATGTCGGTATCGGCTCCGCGCGACACCATCAGCAAGCTCGTACGCGCTGCCGCCAAGGCCGGCGTGTCGTATATCCAGCCCAACTGGTTCGGCCACGATGCCGCCAATGACTCGCTGTGCAACGACAGCTTCCTCGGCCAGAGCCGCGACAGCACCCTCGCTTTGATCGAGAGCCTTGGCGTCAGCTCATACCTACTGCTGGTCTGCAACTTCTGGTACGAGTTTAGCCTGAGCGGCGGAGCGGACCGCTTCGGTTTCGATTTCCAGAAGCGCTCCTTCTGCTTGTTCGACGGCGGCAACGTGCCCATCAACACCAGCACCTGGCCCAGCTGCGGCCGAGCCATGGCCAACCTGCTGAGTCTGAAAGAACTTCCTGCGGACGAGAAGGACAAATCACCCACGCTCTCGCAGTTCTGTAACCGCTCCACCTACATATCGAGCTTCCGACTGACCCAGCGCGACATGTTTGAGAGCGTCAAGCGCGTCACAAATACCATCGATGCCGATTGGATCATCACTCACGATTCCGCCGAACAGCGCTGGAAGGATGGCCATGCCGCCGTGGTGCAGGGCAACTTTGGGGCTTTCGCGAAGCAGCTTTACAGCCGCATGTTCTTCAACAACGGCGACGGCGACTATGAGTCGAGGCGGGGCCTTGACAACAAGACGCTCGGCTTGCCCGCCGAAGATTTGGACGAGTACACAGCTATCGGCGTCTGCATGGGAGAGAACGGCGAGGTGGCGGCACACTAGGGGAGGAGTGGTGCTGCTTGTGATATTGTGATACGGATCAGCCAAGTCTTGGAGACGAACATAGCTCCAATGAATTATCCATCCCGAGTCAATAGTAGAACATCATTGCACATACCTTATCCCAGCCTTCATCTACTCATCCCATGATAACAATTCCAATCTAACACAGCTTCCCACATCTTCCCGAATACCAACCTAATTCCCAAAACCATCCCCCTAAACCCTCCCTACTCATCCCCCATCACTTCTCCCCAAAAGCTTACCGTAATCCTACCTCCTCTAACCACACCTCCCACGCCTTCAATTCACCATCCCAGTAATCTCATTTTCCATCACCGCGTCTAAAATTACCTTTTCTCCATTCCACTCACACACGCTCGTAGAGTTCCTTTTAGGATAGTCCAGCTACCGCCATACCATACTTGATCATCAAAGACCGGGTTTGGCAGTGTGGTGGTGACTGCATGAAGCGAATTAGGGGGGTGTTGCGTTGTTAAATTGAATCTATCCGTACCCCGCACTAAGCTCATTCTAAGCGAAGAATGAGCTTAGTGCGGGGTACGGATATATTCTATATACGTCGGTTTACCTAAAGAGGTGGATCATGTCTGATTCCTTGGTCCCTGCCTGTCTCTTCCCCTCCCTATGCTCCATCACTATCCTTCTCCGTTCCTCCTCCCCAGCCACCCCGGTCTTCACCTCCACATGAGTCTTATCCAGCGTCTTGCGCCGGATGAGCAGGCAGACCAAAAGCCCCACTGCCGAGAAACACACGGCGACGATCCATATGTTCCGAATAGATATCCAGAACGCTTTGCGAACGACCGCTTGTTGCCGGCCGTTAAGCTTGTTGATAGGAAGGACATTAGCCAGCGCATTGCTCCCCGAGTAGAGGTTGGCGGTCGAAGCGCCCAACGCGTTAATGAGCATGTCTTGCTGAGCGTCCATCTTGTTCGCGACGGCCACCGAACCGATGACCACACCAATCGCGCTGGCAACGTTGCGCACGAGACCAAAGGATGACGTCGCCGCAGCATTGTCCTGCGGCGAGACATTGCTCTGCAGCGCGATGAGAGGAGGCTGGAAGATGAGTCCGACACCGAAACCGGAGATGATCTGGTAGATGATGATCTTCAACCACATCTTCGAAACTGGGAAATAGGAGAGCCCGAGGCCCTAGGACTAACAGGACAAACCTAAGGCGGATACATTCGTGATAACGACCCGTTTTCTCAAGGTGGGTAGGTGCCTGTACTCACCGTGGCCACGGACATGGATATGGCGAAGGGGAGCAACAACACTCCGGAAAGGAGCGGGCTCTCCCCGAGGACAGATTGGCAGTATAGAGGGAGGAAGTAGGTGTTGCAGGTCAAGACGATCCCGTGGAACAGGTTGACGGCGAAAATGGCGAAGTTGGACACGTTCGAGTACAAGTGCACAGGGACGATGAGATACCGAGCAGAGTACCGCTCTACTGCAACGAAGATCATGAGAGTGACGATTCCGAACACAATAAGACAAATGACTGTTGCTGAATTCCAGGGGTGAACGGTGCCGCCAAACTCGAGCCCGAGGAGGAACATCAAAAGGCTACCAATTAGGGCGAGGCTACCGACCCAGTCGATGGCCTTGATTCCTGCGATTGTGAGTGTCTTCGGCGTGTCCAATTTAAGCATCAAAGCAATGATGATGAACGAGATTGGCACTATGAGATGAGTTTGGTTATTATGTCGTTATATGCGAGCAGTGAAGAGGTTGGTAAAAACGGACTTACAATTGACATAGAAACACCACCTCCACGATACTTTTCTTTGGTGAAGGCGCCTCCTATCAGTGGACCCAGCGTGAAGGCGACAGCCCAAACCATGCCCACGATTCCATAGTATTTGCCACGTTCTCTAGGGAGTGGGTTAGTCCAGCCATGACAGGATCTAGGTACAGCTCAACTCACCTCTGGGAGAAGAGGTCACCAACGACTATACTCACCAAAGACAACAGACCCCCGGCGCCCAATCCTTGAACAGCCCTGCCAACAATAAGCATCGTAATGCTTACAGCAGCGCCGCTAATTGCGCTTCCAATGAAGAAAATCGCTACGGCGATCAACTCAGCTACCTACTCGTTCGTCTAACGATCTAACCATCTGTCTACTCGCTTCAAAACATGCTTCAAAAATGATTCAAAGCATGCTTTATGCAACGCGTTTGAACACGCGTCATTCGCTTCATGGCTCACTTCATAGTATGCTCCATACATGCTTCATAACACAAGCTAACTATGTAGCTCAATAGAAAGCACCCGTCATGACTCGATGCCAAACTCCCTACCAAAATTCCCTACCGAACACCCTTCATGACTCCCTTCATGACTCCCTCCATGGTTTCCTACCGAACACTCTTCATGGCTCCCTTCATGGTTCCCTCCATTATTCCCTGCCAAACTTCCTTCATGACTCCCTCCATGGTTTCCTACCGAACACTTTTCATGGCTCCCTTCATGGTTCCCTCCATTATTCCCTGCCAAACTTCCTTCATAGTTCCCTTCATGGCTCTCTACCGAACACCCTTCATGGTTCCCTTCATGGTTTTCTACCGAACATTCTTCATGACTTCCTTCATGACTTTCTACTCTATTTGCTTCCCTATTTGCTTCCCTTGCGCATATATTAAACTGGGTAAATAGCTATTATTTAGTTAGTTTATTAAATTAATTATTACTTATACGATCGCAATAATCAGTCATTAATTCAACATTAGAATGGTAAAGAGAAATTTATTCCCTTTTAGAATTAATATATACTTATATTTCAGATATTCGATGTTTTTTCTTTCGTTTTCTTCTTCATATTCTCATAGATCGTTTAATTGTCCCGAGTTTAATATAATATCCTTGCACACTTTCCTACACACTTTCTGAAGTTCAATATCTCAATATGCCGGTAATATTACCATTTTCGGCCATCGCTGATTGCAACGCTAATGCAATGTCCAGCCCGCTGCAGGAAGGACTTGTAGAGTAAGGTACTGTACATCTCGGACAGCAACAGCACCCACCCCTGGCAGTGCAGCTGCGGCACAGAATCGGATTTCTGGCCAATCCAACAGGGTGGGAGCAATGTGGAAACCATGAGGCGTCAGTGCGTTCGTGGCAGAACCCGAGGGGGGCAACTCCACTGCATTATCGATGTAGAGGTAACGCAAGGACCTCATACCCCACTGTTGTATTTCCTCGTGCATTGCATCTTCTCAGCTCAATAATCATGTTGGTCTGGCGATTGAGATGACCAGGAAGCCGATCTCCTCAGCTAAAAGTACCTCCGTACAACCCCAAGGCTCCTTTAATTGATCTAGGTATTATTCGCCAGGTTGTAACTGTAGCGCTACCTCACCTTTGCCCACATTCTCTTCTCGGGCACCCCGGCTTTCATTATGTACTACTTCGACTTCCCTATGCTCTGAGTAACTGACCTAATACGGCGGAAAACCATTCGAACGAGATATCTCGTCCACAGCTTTGCCTTCCCTCGCATCATGTATACCAAAGCCATGGGGAGAGTCCCAGTGCTTCCAAGCCCGTTGCACCACGCTATGTCTCGCGTATTTTCCCCTCGTTGCACAGTCACTTGCCGTCGATCTGAAGCCTACTCTTCGTTAACGCATCAACACCGACCAGCCCATTCGTCTCTCTCTTTCCTTACTCCTTCACCCACCTTGAACATCAATCCTGCCTTTTCAATTTTCTCACGCTCAGCAAACACCTTTTCTACATCTCACGTCGCTACTACGCAGCATTCTGCAACCCCACCCTCTACCAGTCCCGCTGCTCAGTACAAGCCTCCCACCACGGGAATTCTCTCACGTCTGCCTTCTTCCCTCGTTCCGTACGCCGAGCTCATTCGACTGGAGAAGCCAACAGGTACTTACTATCTTTACCTGCCATGCCTATTCTCCACGCTCCTTGCTGGATTACTGTCCACTCCAGTTCCGGCTCCAAGTTCAATTGTGGCCACGAACGCTCTGTTCCTCCTCGGCTCCGCGATATTCCGTGGTGCTGCGTGTACTTGGAATGACACCCTTGATCGTGACCTTGATGCCAAAGTCACACGCACAAGATTGAGACCACTGCCGCGAGGCGCCGTTACCGCAAGCCAAGCACATACGTGGACAGCTATCCAGCTGGGAGCCGGAATGGGAGTACTCGCGGCTGCTTTCCCGTTCCCGACCAGCGCCATATACGCTATTCCTTCCGTCGTCATTATCGGTCTCTATCCTCTAGCAAAGCGGGTGACGCATTACCCGCAGGTAGTCTTAGGATTTGCATGGAGCTGGGGCATCATCATGGGCTTCCCAGCCATGGGCATTGACCTGTTTGCTCCCGAGAGCTCCACTGCGCTTGCTGCAGCAGGCACCTTGTACGCTGCCAATATTGCATGGACAGTCCTCTACGACACAATATACGCACACCAAGACGTCAAAGACGACACTCGAATCGGGATCAAGAGCATGGCTGTCAAACATGGCGCAAAGAACCTTCTCTCGGGCTTGGCTGCTGTCCAAGTGTCGCTGCTTGCAGTGACAGGGTGGATCGTTGGCGCTGGACCAGTCTACTTTCTGGGAACCTGTGGTGGGGCCACGACCGCTTTGGCAACAATGATCTGGCGTATGCGATTGGACACGCCCGAGAATTGCTGGTGGTGGTTCAAGTGGGGGTGCTGGTTTACGGGAGGGAGTGTGGCATCTGGCTTGATGGGGGAATACTGGTTGCGGTGGAAGAAGCAGGAAGACCTGAAGCATGCAGGGGGGAGGGTCACGGCTCTGTAACTCCCCAAATGCCTCACCCTGTAACTGCATTTTTGAAAGTGCCTCCACAGCTAGGTTGCAGGGAAACCCACCCAGCCAAAAGATCTTCTGCTGGAATACACATCCTTGAATAGCTATACAGGCATCACGACAACTTCAAACACTGGCTGATCTTTCAACCTCCGTTAAAGCCAAAACTACATCATCGGCCCATTTCAAGTTGATCTGCTTGCCACCCTTCACAAAATAGCCCCCGCCCCCTCCTCTCACACCCTTTCCCCCCTTTTCCCCAAGCTCACATACTAAACCCCACTGTGCGCCTTCCACCCCCCTCGTGGATCGAAGCCCAAAACAGAACTCCCATATCAAAGTCCGATTTCCCAATCCGCGAACCAAAACACCCAAAGATAGGCGTCGTAAATAATAAGGAAAGATTAAGTGGGTATCGCATGAGATAAGATAAGACGGAAAGAGATGAGATGAGACAAGGAGACATGGCGTTCCCATAGATCTCTAGCCACGAGTTTCAAGAACTGCTCTTTCTTTCTTTCTTCTTCCTTCCTTTCCACCACAACTACCCTGTCTAAATTTCCAGAAACAACCAACCCAGCGCCCTCTACCACCCCACAACGGAGAACCCCCCAGCCAAAACCTCTCGCCCCGACCAGTTTCCCTGAACGACAAATTGCCCAACCCAAACCCATCTTCGCCAACCCACACACGTACTGCGACATATCTCACATCCCCATCTATCCTGATCACAAGTCCCGATTTTTAATGGGAAAACCTCATCTGAGTAGATTTTCACCTGGATCTCCCGTCGATGGAGAGTCCTTTCTTCTTTAGAATGTGTTTTCGTTCTTGAATGGAGATTGGTTATAGATGGGTACGGAACACTTCATTTCGCACGCTTGAGTAGCTAGTTCGGTGTCTTTGCTCTCACTATCTTCTTTATCTATCTATACGCCTT
>JAABUR0100002729.1_pt1 | contig 26206 bp, 25 predicted proteins | sample 5560091 | NCBI WGS metagenome assembly JAABUR01 (sample SAMN10711879, study PRJNA513375) | rock metagenome | isolation source: Antarctica rocks | place: Antarctica: Victoria Land, University Valley sud
ATGTCCACCGCGCGTGGACCCTTTCCCCGCAGGTCATGCACGACGCTAAACGTGACGCGAGCGCCCGCGTGTAGGTGCTCCGCCGTCACAGCGACGCGCGCCGACGGGAGGAAGGAGCTATCGTCGCGCCCGTGTGCGGGCCGCATGAAGCCGCAGCCGTCATCGGGGATGAGTGTGATCGTGCCGCTGTCCATGGATGCTCCTCGTCGAGGGACGCACACACGACACAGCGTGGCGCATGGTGTAGACAGACCAAGCCGGCACATGATCGGGCACGGGCGTCGCGCCCACGAGACCGTCATCCTTATGCACGCTCGACACTCTCAGTGTACCACCGCAGGCGGGAGACGGGAGGCGACGGGCGTAAGGGGCCGCGCGAGGGAGCCAAACCATCTCGGTAGCGTGCCCAGGCCACGTCTTAGGGCACGCTGATCGTGAACATAGGGTCGGCTAGCGAAAGTGCAGCCCTGCCGCTAGACCTGCTCTTGCTGCGGTGACGGGTCGAGCCCCTTTCTTTTCCAAGGAGTCTCGCGCGCCCCGCTTGCGACGACCCGACGCGACCGTGTATGGTGGTGGCAGGGGTGAGCGCAGCGAAACCGTAGCTCACTACAGGTCTCTCCGCTCGGCCCTGGGGGGCCTCCCTCCAAGACCCTGCGTTCGCGCCGCGCCATGAGGGCGGGAGGGCGCGCGCGGGGGGCGGTCTACCGGGAAAAAGAAGGGGCGAGAGGGCACGGTATGTACGCGGTCTTGCGGATCGCCAAGCTCAAGACGATGGGCGAGATCGGCGCGTTGGGGAAGCACAACGAGCGGACGCGCGACACCCCGAACGCGGACGCCACCCGCCTGCGGGAAAACGTGCGCCTTGTGGGGTCGGGCGATTGGATGGCCGACGCGCAGGCCCGCCTCGCTACCGTGCCGCTGATCCGCTCGGATGCCGTCCTGGGGATCGAGCACGTCATGACGGCGAGCCGCGAGTTCTACGCGCGGGACGACGACGCCGCGCGGGCCGCGCGCCTCGACGAGTGGACGGAGCGGAGCATGGCCTGGCTGCGCGAGCACTACGGGGCCGCCAACATCGTCGCCGCCGTCCTGCACAAGGATGAGCAGACGCCCCATATCCAGGCGCTCGTCGTCCCCATCAACGACGCCGGCCGCCTGAGCGCCTACACCTACACCGGAGGGCGCGAGAAGCTCGGGGCGATGCAGGACAGCTAGGGGGTTTCTGCATATCCTGTATTGGGCAGCAACAGGTTGCACAGCTATCCTCCCGTCTACGTGCTAGCCACAGGGACTGCTGAACGCGGCGCGTGTGTGCCTCGCGGATAGACGTGAGGCACACACGCTCCAGCTCGTGTGCAACAACCTCTTGCCTAATACAGGTTATGCAGAAACCCCCACCATGCGCCGCACCACCGTACCTGCTGGTAGATTGACAGGGCTTGATCGAAGGGCTACGATGGGGGCATGTCGGGTCACCGCTGACGCCGACGGGAGCGAAGGAGAATAGGCTTTGGCTACAGCCCAGCAAGACGCCCCGACCAAACCGCACTGGCGCGCCCCGGTCGGCACGATCAACGTCGTCGACCCATCGCCGCTCAACTGGCTGTTCATCACCTGGAACACGATGGAGGAGCCCATCCGCACCGACGAGCATGGGAACATCGTCTACGCCCTCGCCACGGACGCGCGCTGGCTCGACGACCGCACGCTCGAACTGGCCCTGCGCCACGGCGTGCGCTACCAGGACGGCGAGCCCTTCACCGCGCACAATATCAAGCAGAACTTCGATGAGATGCAGCGCTGGGCGTCGCCGCACCCGCCCGGCACCTGGCTCAACTTCCCCCCAGAGTCGGTCTGCGCGGTGGTCGACGACCACACCGTCCGTTTCCACCTACCTGGCCCCGACGGCATCGCCACGACCAAGTTCCGCGGCTTCCATATCGCCAGTTCGGCCTTCTGGCGCGAGCAGGGCTTCGGCTACAAGAAGCTGGGCAGCGGTGAAGGCCACTGGTGAGTGATCGACGCGCCGGGCCCGTGGGGCACCGGACCATTCACCCTCGTCGAGGGCTATTCGTCGATCAGCACCCGCAACGCCATCATGAAGGCCGACCCCTACACCTGCACCTGGCTCATCGAGAGCGAGGACCGCTCGCGGCGCCTGGTGCTCGAAGCGAACCGCAACCACTGGAACCACGAGCGCATGCCGCGCCTGGAGCGCGTCGTCTTCCGCGCCGACCTGTCCCCGGCCGACGCCCTGGAAGCGTGCGTTTCCGGCGACGGCGAGGTCGACATCGTGACCGAGGTCTCGCCCGCCGACGCCGCGCGGGTCAAAGCCTCGGAGCACGCCGACCTGCTCGCATTCGACGCCAACCGCGTGCTGGTGGGCATCATCAACCGCTACCCCTCCGACGCCCCGCTCGGCGACGCGCGCGCGCGGCGGGCGCTCAACATGGCGGTCGACCGTGACAAGCTCATCGCGCAGGGTCTCGGCGGCTATGCCAATCCGCTGCGCGCGCTCACGCCGGCCTGGTACGACAGTCTCCCCGGCGACGCCAAGCCCTACCCGCACGACCCTGACCAGGCCAAGCGGCTGATGGACGAGGCCGGCTGGCCGCAGGGACGAGCGCTGCGCATCGCGGCGCCGGAGCCATTTATGGGGCTCGCGCGGATGGTCGCCGCCGACGTCGAGGCGGCGCTGGGCATCGCGACAGCGGTCATGACCATCTCCAATCCTGAGATGCGCGCGGCCATCGAGAAGAAGTTGCCGCCGGCATGGGACGTGCTGTTACATGGGTGGTTCGACCTCAGTTCGGAGGCGCCGCCGGCGGCGGTGCACCGCGAGTTCTTTGGCGCGGACGGAGCCTTCCGCGTGGGACCTGAACTGCCGGAGTTCGACCAATTGTACGCCGAGATGACGGTTCAACTCGACGGCGCGAAGCGCGGTGAGGTGGCCGGGCGTATCGATACCTACGCCTACGACGAGGCGTTGGCCCTGTTCCTGTGCGCCCCGCAGGCGCTCTACGCGGTCAACAAACATGTCCAGTTCAATGCCTACCGCACCACGCTCGAACTGGCTGAGACCACCGTCGACGAGGGGCACTGGTCGCGCCGGAACGGGTCCGGCGGGACAACGCCCGCGCAATCGGAACCCGCGTTGCGCGGGCCAAACACCACGGGTTTCCACGGAGCCGGCTGCTAATCATAAGGAGGACAATCATGGCGGACATTACCTTAGCCCAGGCGCAGGGCGCCGTGGACGCGGCAGTCAAGAAAGCGCGGGAGTTGAACTTACGCCAGGACATCGCGGTTGTCGACGCGGGGGCAAACCTCAAGGCGTTCGTGCGCATGGACGGCGCCTGGCTGGGTAGCATCGACATCGCCATCAAGAAGGCCAAAACGGCGCGCTTCTTCGACATGCCTAGCGGCGACCTCGGCCCCATGGCGCAGCCGGGCCAACCCCTGTACGGCATTGAGCACTCTAACGGCGGCTTGATCACGTTTCCCGGCGGCGTCCCACTGAAGAACGGTCAGGGCGAGATCATCGGAGCAATCGGGTCCAGCGGTAGCACGGTCCAAAACGACCAGGCCGTGGCCGAGGCCGGCGCACAGGCCGTCTCGTAAAAGTCGTTAGGAAGGGGGGAAAGGCATGTCGTCTCATATTACGACTACAGGGATCAACCACATACGCCTCACGGTGACCGATATCAACCGCTCCCGTGAGTTTTATACACAGGTGCTCGGGTTCGAGGTCGCGATGGAGCCCCAATCCGGTGACGACCCCGCGGCCCGCGCGGTGAACGCTATGCTGTTCGGAGGCGTCGTCTTCCAGACCAACGGTATGCTCTTCGGCTTGCGCCCCGTCGCCCCTGGGGGGGACCGCTTCAACGAGGATCGCGTGGGGCTCGACCACCTCAGCTTTAGCGTCGGCGGCCGCGATGACCTCGAACAGGCCGCGCGTCTGCTCGACGAACGCGGTGTGTCGCACGGGGATATCAAAGATCTCGGTCCGGACGCCAAGATGTACATCCTGGAGTTCCGTGATCCGGACAACATCCAACTTGAGCTCTCGGCGCCCTACAGTCGGTAGCCAGTAGAGCATGCATAGCGATACAAGGAGGTAGCGGTATGGCGGGGAACAAAGGCGTCGTCTACGCGGGACAGGGCAGGGTCGAGGTCAAGGACATCGGGTATCCCGAGCTAACATTGCCTCCAGGGGTCCCCGGACGCAACCGTAAGTGTGAGCACGGCGTGATCCTCAAGCTCGTGGCGACCAACATCTGCGGCAGCGACCAGCACATGGTGCGCGGACGTACCACGGCGCCCATCGGACAAACGCTCGGACACGAGATCACCGGCGAGATCATCGAAGCCGGGAGCGATGTCGAGTTCCTCGCCGTGGGCGACCTCGTGTCCGCGCCATTCAACATCGCTTGTGGGCGCTGCCGCAACTGCAAGGAAGGTAAGACCGGCATCTGCCTCAACGTCAACGCGGCCCGGCCGGGCGCCGCCTACGGCTACGTCGACATGGGCGGCTGGAAGGGCGGCCAGGCCCAGTACGTCATGGTCCCCTACGCCGACTTCAACCTGCTCAAGTTCCCCGACAAAGACCAGGCCATGGCCAAGATCAAGGACTTGACCATGCTCTCGGACATCTTCCCCACCGGCTACCACGGCGCCTACACGGCTGGCGTGGGCACGGGCTCGACCGTCTACGTCGCCGGCGCCGGCCCGGTCGGCCTGGCTTGCGCCGCCTCGTGCCAGTTGCTCGGCGCGGCCGTCGTGATCGTCGGCGACATGAACCCCGACCGTCTGGCGCAGGCGCGCTGCTTCGGCTGCGAAACGATCGACCTGCGGCAGGACGCCGCGCTGCCCGACATGATCGAGCAGATCCTCAAAGTCCCGGAGGTCGACGCGGCGATCGACTGTGTGGGCTTCGAGGCGCGCGGCCACGGCGCCGACGGTGGGGAACAGCCGGCCACGGTGCTCAACGCGGCCATGACCGTGACGCGCGCGGGCGGCGCGATTGGCATCCCCGGCCTCTACGTGACCGAGGACCCCGGCGCCTCCGATGAGTCGGCCAAGACGGGCAACCTGAGCATGCGCCTGGGCCTGGGCTGGGCCAAGTCGCTCTCATTCGCGACGGGACAGTGCCCGGTAATGCACTACCACCGGCAGTTGATGATGGCGATCCTCCACGACAAGGTTCAGATCGCCCAGGCGGTCAACGCCACCGTCATCACGCTCGACGAGGCCCCACAAGGCTACGCCGACTTCGACAAGGGCGCGGCCAAGAAGTTTATCCTTGATCCACACGGTCTCATCGCGGCCTGACCCGATCGACCAACACCGCTGCGGCCAGCCCACGACTAGTGGGCTGGCCGCGCGTGTTTACTAGACCGCCCAGCATTCTGGGGTTCCGCTATCATCGGAACAGAAATGTACGATAGCGGGATTAGAGGCGGAATTACAGGGTTTTAGAGGGATACCACAACACTTTTGCCTGAGAAATCCGCGCTTCGCCCCTCCCTAGCTACCCTTCCTTCACGCTCACGACCGCCATTATGGTCCAGAGAACGCACTTTCTCTGGCAAAAACGTCTTACCGTACAAAACTGTGTGCGACACGAGGTCGCACGTTGTGAGTATGGCAGATGAAAGGCTGCCATCAGGCAAGTGTCCAATGCCTGTTGCCGATCCCTGCATGCGTCGCTGGTAACGGAGGGGTGTGAAGCCAGGGGTAACGCCTAAGGAGCGGCCCAGCTATCAGGCTTAACCGGGCCAGGCAAAGCGTGGATGGGTGAGCGCGAGCGAATCGTCGATGAGGCTTCGTGAGTACGGGTTGCCGGAACGATAGCTGACCAAGACGGCAATGCTGGGTCAATTGGCCGGGGTGTCGCAGTTCGCCTCGGTGGGGACACCAGACCCCGGAGTAAAGACGACACCCACCCCACGCGCATCTCATACGTGCGGAACGTGGCAACCCTCACGCGGTCTGGCGCGAGCCAGTAAGCCACCCGCAAGGACGGCAGAACCCCGCGGGAGGACGAGGACGGTCGAAGAAGCGAAGGCCAGCAGCCGAAAGGCACGGGGAAGTCATAACCCGCTGGATAGAGCATTGCTCACGCCGAAAGGCGGCTGACGTTGACCGGGTGAACCACCCGAAGAACGGTGCAATGAAAGTACATCGAGGGACAAGTTAGATGCAGACTTCTGCAAACGGACCTGAGAGGCAGACCGACTGGCACAGCGTCGACTGGCGCACGGCTAACCGGCTTGTCCGCAATCTACGGCAGCGTATCTTCCGGGCCTCGCAGGCGGGCGACCTCAAGAAGGCGCACGCGCTCCAGAAGCTCATGCTGCGCAGCTACTCCAACACGCTTCTGAGCGTGCGGAGGGTGACGCAGGTGAACAAAGGCAAGAACACGGCGGGCGTGGACAAACTGGTGATCAAGACACCAGAAGCCAGGGGGCGACTGGTCGATCATCTGATGACCTTCCAACCCTGGACGGCCAAGCCCGCCCGACGGGTGTACATTCCCAAAGCGAACAACAAACTCCGGCCTCTCTCGATCCCGTCCGTCGTGGATCGGTGCCTCCAGGCACGCGTGAAACAGGCGCTTGAACCCTTCTGGGAAGCGCGGTTCGAGCGCAGTAGCTACGGCTTCCGACCGGGGCGGAGTTGTCATGATGCCATCGCCCGCGTCTTCTCCCACGCCCGTCCTGACGGGCGGAAGAAGTGGGTGGTCGATGCCGACATCATGGGGGCTTTCGACAACATCGCACAGTCCCCCCTCCTAGACGCCATCGGGTCATTCCCGGCCAGGGAGTTGATCCGTCAATGGCTCAAAGCGGGGTATGTGGATAAGGGTGTCTTCCACGAGACCGACACCGGTACCGGGCAAGGCTCCGTCGTCAGTCCGTTGTTAGCAAACATCGCGTTGCACGGCATGGAGGACGCCCTGGGGATCAGCTATGATCGCCACGGCCACCTCCGAGGACCCCGTGCGTTGGTCCGCTATGCGGATGATTGGGTCGTGTTCTGCGAGAGCAAGGACGACGCTGAGGAGGTCATCGCCATCATGGCGGAGTGGTTGGCGCAACGGGGACTCACTCTGTCCGCAGAGAAGACCCGCATCGTCCACCTGCGCGAGGGCTTCGACTTCTTAGGCTACAACGTCCGCCACTACCCAGCGCCCCAGACCAGCCGGTCGGGGTACAAACTGCTGATTCGGCCAAACAAAGACGCGGTGCAGCAGGTGCGACAGAAGCTGCGCGCCATCTGGGAAAGGGCACGCCATGTGCCCCTGCCCACGGTGCTCAGGGACCTCAACGCCGTTATACGGGGTTGGGCCAACTACCACCGCATTGTGGTGGCGCGCGACACCTTCCGGGCGCTGGATCAGTGGTTGGCCCATCGGGCCTACCGCTACACCAAGCGCCATCACCCTCACAAGTCCTGGCGCTGGCGCAGAGACCGCTACTGGGGACGACTGAACGTGCAGAGGGACGACCGCTGGGTGTTTGGCGACAAGCAGACTGGCAGCCACCTTCTGAAATTCCGCTGGTTCCCCATCGAACGCCATGTCCTCATTCGGGGCGCGGCGTCGCCGGACGATCCCACCTTACGGGACTACTGGCGGCACAGAAGGCAGGCGCACGCGCGCAATCTGTCCGTTAGTAAGCGCAAGCTCGCCACGGCGCAGCATGGCCTCTGTCCGGTGTGCGGCGACTCACTCTTCAACGACGAAGAGTTACAGACGCACCACATCACCCCACGCGCACAGGGCGGGAAGGATGTCTATGCCAACCTCACGCTGGTACACCTTTATTGCCATCACCAGATTCACGATGATCCGACGCGGACCATCCGCGAGCAACAAGCAGGCTGAGGCATCGTGGTTTGCTTGAGCTGGGTGCGGGGACAACTCGCACGCCCAGTTCTGAGGGGAGGGAGGCGCAGTGATGCGCTCTCCCTTACCCGACTCCATTGATAGCGATACCCCGGGATGCAAGGGCACACGCTTGGCCGTATGATCCTCCACTCATAGCTGCAATTGAGTTGGCAAGAACTGGGTGTCAAGCCCCGGCCGTCGCTGCTTGCAGCGTGGAGCTGGTTTTGCCAACGCTGCTACACGTATGTGTGGACCATCACGAGACTAGGCGTGCAAGGGCAAGCTAGACCATCGCATCCTCGGCCATCTCGCCCTGCGCCTGGCCGAGCGCTACGACGGCATTATCGACCTGGATGGCGCGATCACGCCGCCGCTGCGCCCCGGCGGGCGCTACGAGTTGGACAATTACCCGTGGCATACCCTGGAGGAGATCAGCGCCTTCGTGCGGCCGATGCCTGGTCGCGTCTTTGAGCAGTACTACACGGTTCCGCCGGATCGCCGTTGGGTGTCACATATGGTCGACACCACGTTCCTCCGCGCCTGGCTGCAGCATCCCCATTTCCACATGATCAAGTGAGGGCCTGCATCATGGCGGTGATGAGGACGCGGAAGGACCTATCCGATGACGACTGAGAGCGCATCGACGACCTTAATCGATCGTATTCGCGCGAAGTGCGCGCGTCGGAACTGGTATGGCGGTGACGCAGAAATGGACCTGACGATGGTCAATGATCGCACGACGGGGCGGCCAGACCCGACATGGACAGAACGGCGCCGTCACGGGTTCCTCCGCCCGCCGGCTACTGTGGACGCGCTAGCGGACGTGGAGCGTCGCCTCGGCCACAGCTTGCCCTCGGCGCTCCGCAACGTGTACGGCACGCTCGCCAACGGCGGGTTCGGTCCCGGCTATGGCCTAGTCGGTATTCCAGAGGCGACGCTATGCAACGCAGAGGACGAGTTGGCCGATCAACCGCGCCTCGTGCTCTGCGACTGGGGATGCGGTATCACGTCACGGTTGGATGTGCGGACGGGAGAGATCCTGCGGATTGATCCAAACCTGGAAGAGGCAGACGTGGCTACTCTTCCCGTCGAAGCGTCTTCTGTCGAGGAGTGGCTAGGCCGGTGGGTTGCGTCAGACGCCGACGATGCGCTCTTCTGGGATGTCTATGGGGGCAGGCCCGAGAGCGAGTGAGCGTCCAGCCAAATCGGCCGTCTCTCGCTGGCCACCGTGTACGATCCGCTCAATCTTTGTGGCACAACGGCGCAGGCTTTGTGGCAAAAACCTCAACCTTTCTGACAACGTACAGCGCGTGCGTGATGATAGGTAGTGGACGTGGCTACGGATGTTTACCGCTTACTGGACATACAAACTCAGTTCCAACAAATCGACCGCTAGGGTCTGTGAAAAGTCCTGGGAGCGCGGGCGTCCCGCCCGTCCCGGCGTTCGGGTAGCAGGCGCCGGGACGGGCGGGACGCCCGCGCTCCCAGTGGGACCCACCGACTTTTCACAGACCCTCAATCGACCGCATCTACCCCGTGTTGCCTCATAGATAAAAGTGCCTTTTGGCGCGTCGTTGCCTCATCTAAGAGTGTACGTTTTCGCGGCGTATATCGACGCATGTTGTGGTATCGTCCACCTGGCCCCTCCTCCCTCAAAATGTGACGCTAGTTTTACGGTAAAACTAGCGTCACATTTTGAGGGAGGAGGGGCCAGCAAGGGATGCGGCATTCTCTATCGTTCCGCACACCCCATATGTTACGCTAGTTTTACCGTAAAACTAGCGTAACATATGGGGGAGGGTAGATGGCGATCAAGGAACGGCGCATCAAATGTGCGGCCTGTGGCGAGCGGGACACGGTGCGGCGGGGTGAGCGCGGCCCGCTCACGGTCTATTGTGACGTCTGCCGGGAGGAGCGCACGCGTGAGCAGGCCCGCCTCCGCGTCCAGGAGATGCGGGCCCGCCGACGCGCGGCGCGCCCTGTGTCGCGTGACTGCCGTTGAGCCGCGACCCGCTGGCGCGCCACGCTGGGGTCACGCCGTGTGCTGTAAGGGGGCGGCGGGGATGACCCGGCGTGTCCAGAGGTCGGCGATGGCCGCGTCGATCTGGCGGCGCAGGGTCAGTGGCCCCGTGTGCTCCCGCAGGGCCGCGAAGGCCGTCGCCGCCGGTGCGTCGCGCACGCCCGCGTCCCCGGCGCGGTGATAGGGCGTGCGGGGTGTATCATACCGTTTGCGCACCCGTGCCCCGTCGCGCTCCTTGCCGACGAGCTTCATCACGGGGAGATAGCCGTTCACGTAGAGGTGCAGCAGACGGTAGATGTGGGTGAGCGCCGCGACCGCGGCGGGGTCCTCATAGCGATCATAGCCGCTGAGTGGCCGCACCACGGACCAATTCTTCTCCTCCACAGGCGCCTGATCGTTCGTGTGGTAGGCGCGGCAGCGCGTGAAGGTGAGGCGCTCCGTCTCGCCATAGCCCGCGAGCAGTGCATTGATGAACGAGAGAGCCATTAGCGGAGTCGCTGCCGCGCAGGGGAAACGGGAAGCGCGCCCGCAACGCGCACAGGGCCGCGACTACGGCGACCTGGCTCTTGGTGGGCAGCGCCGCGCATTCCGTCCAACCGGTCGCGATGTCTACCGCGTCGAGGGTATAGGCAAACGCACCGGCCGCCGAAGTTCCACCGTGCGCCACCAGGTCGATCTCGAGGAACCCCGGCGCCTCTTCATCCCAGGGCGTGTACGTGCGGATCGGGATCTGGCTCTTGAGCACGCTCCCCGGTTTCGTCGTGACTAGCCCGCGCGGCTTGTGTTGCCGCCGACGCGCGGCCAACCGCCGGTCGATCGTGGCCGCGCTCACGCCACAGACGGCCGCGCGCCCCGCGTCGTCGAGCCGCAGCGCGCCTTCCTTTTCCAACGCCGGGATGCGTTCGGGGAGGAACGGAGCCAGGCGTTTCCCGCAGATCCATCCCGTCGCCTCCGCCGCGATCGCCAAAGCCCGCGTCACCTCCGGGCCATACGGCCGCGCCCGTCCCGCCCGGCGCAGACGTGGCCCTTTATAGGGTAGCCCGCCGCGTAAGAGGCGCTGCGCATACCGCCGGTCATACCCCGTCACCGCGACCGCCTCGTCGATCAACCACCCTTTCTCCACCCGTCCCGCGCTGCGGTAGCCCCGGCGCAGCACGTCGATGACCTCATGCTTGCTTCCTCGCCTCACACCCATGTCCTCCTCCTTCTCAGAAAAGCACTTTTTGCTGTGAGGCAACGACTCTCGTTCACGTACTTTATTTGTGAGGCAATGCGGGCGTTTGACAAAGTTTTTCACGGCACGTATACTGGCATCACAGACATGCTCAATCGTTTGAGTCAATCGTTTGAGCAGGACACCTATGGCGATTGTCGTCGAAGGGGCGGGAGCGGTATAGCGATGAGAAGCGACAAGGCGCAAATTAGTGACGTGGCACGCGTGGCGGGCGTTTCGGTGACGACCGTCTCGCGCGTGCTGAACGGCCACGCGGACGCTATCCGCATCAGCGCGACGACACAGGCGCGGGTTCAGCAGGCAGCTACGGCCTTACGCTATCAGCCCAACGCCTCGGCGCGCGGGCTGCGCACCACCCGGACCAAAACCGTTGGGGTGATCGCCGCAAACCTGCTCCATCCCTTTTCCGTTGAGTTGCTGCGCGCGATGTATGCGACGTGCGCCGCGCGCGGCTATCACATGCTCCTCGGCCATGCCCAACACAGCAGAAGCGAAGGGTGGGAGCTAAGCACCATCATGCATTCCGACCGCGTCGACGGCATCCTGCTGATCGGCGACGTTTTTGGTCAGGTGGACGAGCGTCACGCCCAGGAGGAACTGGACAAACTCATCGAGATGCACGGCCATGTCATCTGTATCGGTTCCCGGTTGAGCGGCACGGGCGGGTGGTCCATTTCGCCTGATTTCGCGCACGGGACGTATCTCGCGCTGGAGCACCTCGTCGCGTTGGGGCATCGCCGGATCGGCTACATAGCGGGCGACAAAGTGCTCGAGTCGTGGGAGGATCGACAGCGACGCGAGGCGTATCAACGCTTTCTCGATGCGCACGGTGTCCAGCGTCGGCCCGACGACGAGCTGCTGATAGCAACCTCGGTGGAAGCGGCTGAGGGCGCGCTGCGTGCTCTCGTCGCACGCCCCGATCGGCCGACCGCGCTGTTCGTGAACAATGACTACCTGGCCTTGATTGTTCTCAATGCGGCGATGCGCTGCGGCATTCGGGTCCCCGATGACCTGTCGGTCGTCGGCTTCGATGATATTTCGTTTGCCGCGCTGTCCAACCCTGGCCTGACGACCATCCACTATTCCATTGACGACATGGCACGCCGAGCGGTGACCGTATTGCTGGATAGGATCGAGGACCAGGACCAGGCGGGCGGTCTCGCACACGGCAGCCTTGAGCCCGGCAGTACCGCCGTCGTTGTGCCAACTAGGCTGGTGAGGCGCCAATCCAGCGGCCCGCCTGGCGGACCTTCCGCCGACTACGCGGCGTCCGGTGGTCGTCCCGCTGTGGCCGTTTCATGAGGTATCAGCGTATGCAGTCTCTTCTATTATTATGCGATGCGCCTAGTACACGTTGGCTCAATTATCTTTGCGCTAGCGATAGCGTGAAACGCTTGCGCCGGAGACACTTCAGTGTCCGTCGTTTGCCATGCGACTTTAGTCGCAGGCCAACGGCGCTCGCCAAGTTATTTAGGCCAAGCTGTACTAGGTATCGTGCGAGGCATCCCGTTCTTTTATCTCTTACATCACGTCGCCGACGCCCGTTGCCTGCACACACGCCGATCCCGGCCCGCAGGCGGAAGGCTGTTCCATCGCATCGCTATGCACTCATCGTGTCGAACACGCAGTCGCCAGCGTGTTGGGTGCGGTCGTGAGCGGCAAGAAGGAGGATGTGGGGTTGACATGGCGTGACAAGCCAGCAGCGCGATCAACCGGCTCCGGACGAGTCTGGTCATAGGCGAGAAACCCGACGCGGGGCACCGACGCGCGAAGACAAGATGGGTAGTAGTTCGTTGGATACTCACCATATGTAGAGTACGCATCCCACTGTGGGGAAAGGTCAATTGCACCGTGGACAAGGATATTGACACTCAGGATCAGCCGACATCGGTAAAGCAAACAAGTTCTAAGATCAGCCGGCGCGACGTACTGGCGACAGGAGCCAAGGTCGGGCTAACCGGCGCGGCTCTTGCCGCAGGCATCAGCCCGATCAGTGGCCGTACACCCGCTGCGCACGCGGCGTCGAAGGTGACGCTGCGCTACATGCACTGGGAGACCGAGCTGACGACCCAGAGCGCATGGTACCGCGACGCGTTGGCCGGCTTCACCAAGCTGCATCCTAACGTCGTCGTCGAGAACGACTACGTCGCCAATGCCCAGTACTTGACCACGCTCACCAGCATGGCCGCGGCGAAGACGCTGCCGGATATCTTTCACGCGCACGTCCTCGCGGCGCAGCTCGGTCGCGCCGGTCTCATCGTCGATTACCACCACTATCTTCCGGCATCGTTTATTGAGCGGTTCAACGCCAGTACCATCAAGCAGTTCACCTTCGACAACAACAATCTGTATGCACTGCCCTTGACAGCCCAGACGTTCGGTCTTTTCGTCAACAACGCGATCATGAGCAAGCTTCACCTGACGCCACCGACAACGTGGGACGAGCTCATCGCTATGGCTCCCAAAATTCATGGCGCGGGTTACACGCCGCTCGCTTTGGGCAACCAATTGCGCAATACAGGGCCGGACTTCTTCTTGCCGTTGGTCACGCAGGCTGGCGGCAACGTGTACGCCCTCGATGCGCTGACGCAGACGGGCATGACCTGGAACTCCCAGCCAGTCATTGAGGCGTTCACGTTGCTCCAACGGCTGTTTAAGGCGAATGTTTTCCCGCTCGGCGTCAATGGTATCAGCCAGACACAGGCGGAGCAGATGTTCTATCGCGGGCAGGCCGCCATGCTGTTTGACGGCTCCTGGGAGCCGCCGGTTATCGCGCAGCAGGCGCCGTCCGCGCTGGCCAAGAACTACTCGGTTGTCAAGGTACCCGCCTTCAGCGCGACCGCTAAGCACTGGTGCGGCGACGGTAGCGGCACCGGCGTGGCCGTCAACAACCATGGCCCCAACCGGGCGCTGGCGCTCGAGTTCGTGCGCTATCTCTTCAGCCCGTCCGTGTACAACACCTTCATCAAGAACACACAGGTGTTCCCGTCGATGGCTAGTGCCCAGAGTATGATCACTGACCCCAACGTTCGCCAGATGATCGGCTATCTGCCCGACGGCACCGATCACATTTTGTTTGGCAACGGCAGTTGGAATGCCGTCTCCGACGCCGTTCAGAGCGTGCTCAACGGCTCGCTCACGCCGCAAGTTGCGGCCGCGTCGATGCAGACCGCGGTGCTGAAGGCACGGCAGGGGCGCCACTAGGCGCCAAGGTCAATCGGACCGCGCGCTGGCGCGCTGTGACGGACACGCAGGCCCGAGACGGTAAGGGACACTGCCGAGACTGCTCGATCAGGACAGGCCCGGCAGTGTCCTGCGTCACAGCACACCTGACGTCTGTACGCAGTGGTGGCGCATCATGATGGCACGCATGACCGCGCTGGAATGATTGGAATGACGAGGAGGAGTAGCGCTATGGCTGAAGCTGATAGGGGAGTAGGTTCGACGACGATCGTGCAGGTAGGTGTTATCGTGCGCGATAGTGAAGCCAAGGCGCAGGCGTGGTCCTCCATCCTTGGGCTGCCGCTGCCGCACATCGCGACGACCGACACGGTCGACGTCGCGCGCACCACGTACGAGGGACAGCCGTCGCCGGCCCGAGCCAAGTTGGCCTTTTTCCATCTCGGACAGGTGGACGTGGAGTTGATCGAGCCGATCGATGGGCCTAGTAGTCCGTCAAGCGCCGTCTTGACAGTTCAATCGCCGTGTAACAGGGGACGGCAACTGTCCATAGTTCGCTTGACGGACTACTAGCACATGGCAAGACCAGGTGGAGCAGCACGGCGACAGCCTGCACCACATTGCGTTGCGCATCACAGGGATGGACGAGAAAGTGACCTATCTGGAGTCGAAAGGGGCTCACTCGGTCCAGCGTGGCGACGACACAGGCGGACGCTATGCGTATGTCGACACCACGGCGCGCCTAGGCATTGTTCTCGAGTTGTTGGAGAATGTTGACCAGGCGTAGCGCGCGTTGGAGCGGCGCTGTCAACGTCCGCTACACGCGTCCAATGAGTAATGGCGGTCTAGCTGCCACCATGTCCATGCGCGATAACGTGTCCGACGCGCCGCATCATCACCGTGGACGCAGGTAGGGAATGGCAGCGTACGTGGACACGATATATAGTGCACGGCTAGTAGAAGATGGGGCGAGGTCATGGCAGTAGCGGTCTATTCCCGGCCAAGAGGCATAAGGCGCGCGATGCGCAAGCTATGGTTGCCCGCAGCGTTTTTGCTCCCCGCGGTCGCCATCATGCTGGCATTCATGTTCATCCCGATGGTCAACGCCATCCTCCTCAGCTTGCAGTCCTGGAACGGCCTGACGTCGTCGACATGGGTAGGGTTGGGGAACTATCAGGACCTCCTTCAGGATTCATTGTTCCTCAATGCGTTCGCGCACACCGCGCTGTTTGTCGTTGTCACGGTTATCTTCCAGACCGTCATCCCCTTGCTGGTGGCCGTCTTGCTCTTCAAAGGCGTGCGGGGGAGCGTGTTCTTCCGGACCGTCTACTTCATGCCGACGGTCATTTCGCTCGCCGTGAGCGGGTTGCTGTGGTCTATCATTTACGACCCGAGCAATGGCGTGCTCAACATCGTGCTCGGCAAGCTGGGACTGCAAAGTCTGGAGAAACCATGGTTGGCCGACACGGGCACGGTTCTGCCCAGTATCATGGTGGTCTCGATCTGGCAGTCGTTGGGTTTCTATTTGCTCATTTTCTACGCGGGGTTGCAGGGGATTCCGCGCGATGTCTACGAGGCGGCGTCCACCGATGGCGCCAATGCCTGGCAGCGTTTCCGGCATGTGACCATCCCCCTCCTCGCGCCGGTGATCACCGTGGTCGTGGTGCTCAATACGATCAATGGGTTGAAAGCCTTCGATCAGATCTGGGTCATGACGGCCGGCGGCCCGACGCATGCCAGCGACACCTTGGGCACCTATCTCTACTACACGGCCTTTGGCGCGTACGGTAGCGCCAATCCACAACTGGGGTATGCATCGGCGATCGGTGTGCTGATTCTTGTGCTGTCCGCCGTCCTCAGCATCGTACAGATTCGCATCGGCCAATCCGCGGCGGTCGAGTATTGAGCGCACCGAGAAGGAGGCATGCACATGGCCAATGTTCCTAATCATGGGCTCGTCGCCGGGGCGGAGAGGTCGATCGCAGCCCAGCACACGACGTTTCGCGCGGGACGCGTCGCCCAGAGTGTGGGCACGTATGCGGTCCTGCTGCTGTTGACCGTGGTGACCGTCTTTCCGTTGCTCTGGATGCTGTTGACCTCCGTGACGCCGCAGAATCAGGTTTTCGGTTCGCTGCTACCGTCGTCGATTGATTTCTCGGGCTACGGGCGCATGTGGACCACGATGAGCTTTCCCCAGGCCTTCATGAACTCGGTGATCGTGACTGCGATAACCGTCGTGATCGTCGTCGTCGTCGCCACCCTGACCGGCTACGCGTTCGCACGCCTGTCGTTCCCGGGGCGCGACTGGATTTTCTATGCGTTCCTGGCGGCGATGATGATCCCCGGGCAGGCGATCCTGGTCCCGATGTTCATCTTCCTCCATCAGATTGGCCTATTGAACACCCTGTCCGGACTGGCGTTCTCCTATCTGGGAGGCGCCTTGCCGTTCGCGACGTTCCTGATGCGCGCGTTCTTCAAGACGTTGCCCGCGGAGTTAGGCGATGCCGGCCGCATCGATGGCTGCTCGGACTTCGGCATCTTCCGGCGCGTGTACTTGCCCCTGACGAGTCCCGGCATCGCGACGATCACCATTTTTCAGTTCGTCGGCACCTGGAACGAATTCTTGTTCGCCACGACGCTGCTCTCGACGCCGGAACTGAAGACGCTGCAACCCGCCCTGTACCTGGCGGTCGGGCAGTATTCGACCGACTGGCCGGCCCTGACGGCCGGCCTGACCATGGCGACCATCCCCATTGTGATCGTCTATCTGCTGTTACAGCGTCAGTTTGTCCAGGGACTGACCGCCGGCGCCCTGAAAGGGTAACTGTCAGGTAGGTGATGGACGACAAACGGCAGACGACCGGCATAACAAGGGAAAGGGACACCATCATGAGGTCATTCCCCGACGGGTTCGTGTGGGGCACGGCAACCGCATCGTTTCAAATTGAAGGGGCTATTCATGACGATGGACGCGGGGAATCCATCTGGGATCGTTTCGCGGCGACGCCGGGGGCCATCCAGACAGGCGAGACGGGCGAGCCGGCGTGCGAGTCGTACCACCGCTATCCGGATGACATCGCGCTCATGCACGCCATGCATCTGAACGCGTACCGCTTCTCGACAGCCTGGCCACGCATCGTACCGGATGGATCGGGAGCGATCAACACGGCGGGGCTCGACTACTATGACCGTCTGGTCGATGCGCTGCTGGAGGCGCATATCACGCCTTTTATCACGTTGTATCACTGGGATCTTCCCCAGGCCTTGCAGGACCGCGGTGGATGGGCCAACCGCGCCACCATTGACGCCTTCGTGCGCTATGCGGATGTGGTGGTGTCCCGACTAGGCGACCGCGTCAAGCAGTGGATCACCCACAACGAGCCCTGGTGTGTCTCGATCCTGAGTCATGAGATCGGCGAGCACGCGCCCGGTCTCCACGATCGGGCGCTCGCTCTGCACGTCGCCCACAACGTCCTGCTGTCGCATGGCGCGGCGGCGCCGCTGATTCGGCAGCGCTGCCCCAATGCGCAGGTCGGCATCGTGCTCAATTTCACCCCGGGCTATCCCGCCACCGACAGCGCGGCCGATGATACGGCGACGCGCCTGCACAATGCCCGGTCCAATCGCTGGTTCCTCGATCCCATCATGGGGCGGGGGTACCCGCAAGAGGCCTGGGACTACTATGGCAATGCGGTGCCTCGCATCGCTCCAGGTGACCTGGAGGCGATAGCGGCGCCACTCGATGTCCTGGGCGTGAACTACTACACGCGCGCGGTCTGCCACGACCCTGCGGGTGGTGAGGGTGGTCGCGTCCTGAACCAGCGCGATGCCGCCAAGGTGACGGCGCGCGATTGGGAGATCTTCCCCCAGGGTCTGTCCGATCTCCTCACCTGGTTGCGGCGGGACTATGGCCTGCCCCGTCTCTACATCACCGAAAATGGCGCCGCCTACGATGATGTCCTCGCCCCCGACGAGCGGGTCCACGATCCGGCGCGCATCGATTATCTGCGGCAACACCTGGCGGCCCTACTGGGGGCCATCGAGGGCGGTATCCCGGTTGAGGGATACTTCTGCTGGAGTCTGATGGACAACCTCGAGTGGGCCTTCGGGACCAGCAGTCGCTTCGGACTCGCCTACACGGATTACCCAACGCAGCGGCGCATCCTCAAGGACAGCGGCGCCTGGTACGGCCGCGTCGCCCGTGCCAATGCGCTGACGGACTGACAACTGGCGGACTGAGGGAGTGAAAGGAGACTGGTGTGACAATGCGCGCGCAGGAATTGTGGCCGCGGAAGGCTTTGGGAGGCACGGGCCTCATGACGCCGCCGCTCTGCATCGGCACGTCCGAGTTGGGAGGGCTCACCCGTATCTTCCCCAACGCGCCGGGCGAAGAGGAGGCGCTGGCGACGGCGCGGGCCATCCTGGACGGCCCTATCCCCTTCCTCGACACGGCCGCGGGCTACGGTGAGAGCGAGCGCCGCATCGGCGTCGTGCTGCGGGAGCGGGGCGGACTGCCGCCGGGCTTCGTCCTGGCCACCAAGGTGGACCCCGACCGCGAAACGCGCGATTACAGCGGGGCCCAGGTGCGGCGCAGCGTCGAGCGCAGCCTCACGCTGCTCGGTCTCGAGCGCCTCCAATTGGTCTACCTGCACGACCCTGAGAATACGACCTTCGCGGAGGCCGTGGCGCCGCATGGGCCCGTCGAGGCCTTGCGGCGATGTCGAGACGAGGGACTAATCGAGCACCTGGGCGTCGCGGGCGGACCGATCGACCTCATGATGCACTACGTCGAAACAGGCGCGTTCGAGGTCGTGCTCTCGCATAACCGCTACACGCTGCTCAACGTCGCGGCTGAGCCGTTGTGGGCCCTCGCCAGTCAGCAAGGTATGGCGGCGGTGAATGCGGCGCCGTTTGGCGGAGGAATCCTGAGCAAGGGACCAGCAGCGAGTCCAAACTACGCCTATCGGCCAGCGTCGGCGGACCTCCTTGCGCGCGCCCAGCGCATCGAAGAGTTGTGCGCGCGGTACGACGTCCCCCTCGGGGCCGCGGCGCTCCAATTCTCACTGCGCGATCCGCGCGTCGCGGCGACCGTCATGGGCATCAGCCGGGCCGAGCGTCTGGCGCAGATAGCCGCGCTCGCCCAACATCCCATTCCCGACGCCTTCTGGACTGAGGCGCGAGCCATTCGGCCGGACACGGGAGATCTCGGCTGAGAGGAGGCAGGTCACATGTGGACAGGTTGACCGACCTGTCGATCATCGCCTGGCGATAGGCCGGAGCGGGGGCGCGCATGAGCATGTCCCCCTGGCGATCCGAGGGGACGCGGTTTCGTCGCTGCCTGGAAGGACACGCCCATGCGCCGCATGTCTACCACGGGTTGTGGCGAAGCATACTGTCATGCGAACGGCACGATAGATTGACGACGTTATGCGCTGGCAGACCTTTAGGTGTAGCTCCAAAGCATCGGCTCGTCACGTCTGCACAGGCGCCCGAGGGGCAACCTGCACACGGGTTTATGACGCGTACATGGTAGTACGCGAACGGTAAGTGCGTAAGAAGGAGTAAAGACGCATGATCACAGGAATCGGCCATCTCGCATTTCGCATCACCGAACTGGAGCCGGCATTGAACTTTTACTGTGGCAAATTGGGTTTCCGTGAGGCGTTCCGGCTTGATCGGGACGGGGAACCGTCGCCCTGGATCGTCTACGTCCAGGTCGCGCCGGGCCAGTTCATTGAACTTTTCCCAGGCGCGCATGACGTTGCCCCGCAACCGGGAAAGGGTGGTGGCTATAACCACTTCAGCCTGGAGGTCGACGACATGGATGCGACGCTGCAGCAACTGCGGGACCGCGGCCTGGAGATCACGGGCGCGGCGACGCAGGGGCTCGACGGCAACTGGCAATACTGGATGACCGATCCGGACGGCAACCGCATCGAACTGATGCAGATCATGGCGGACTCGCCTCATGCGGCGGCGGACGCGCGCTGGACTGCGGAGAGGCGGTAGCCGTAGTAGCCAGTGACGACGTGCGTTTCCAGCGGGTGGGACGGTATGGGGGGGCCACCCGCCGGACATCCACAGGGGACGCGTGTCGAGAGATTCCAGGTGTCGGCGGTCTTGAGACATCCCGCGTGGGGACCAGGAGGCGGTTGATGATGTTATTATGCCCAGCTTTGCGCTCGCGTCACTGCCTGACGGTTCGCTCGGCGCAACGAGCTGCGCGGCCAGTTCGGCGCGATACGGGCTGAACGATGGCGGTATCTATCCCGTAGTGGGGTGGCCAGTGACGTCCCGTCGCGGGCGGGAGTGAGCTACAGATTCGAGAGGGGGAAGCATGGCGGAGAACCCGTCGACGCGGGAGCCGCTGCGTGTGGCGATTGTGGGTACGGCCGCGCGCTCGGATTATCTGTATGGACCAATCCTGCGCGCGTTGACTAGCGATGTTGCATTGGTCGCCGTGTGGGGCCGTAGCGTGGAGTCGGCACGTCGGCTCGGTGAGAGCCTGGATGTGCCCTGGTACACCGATTTAGAGCGATTGATTCGCGAAACAGCACCCGCCCTGGGGATCGTCTCGGTCGCCTCGCAGGCCAATGGCGAGGTCGGGCTGATGGCGGTCGAGCATGGTCTGCATGTGTTGCTAGAGACACCCATCGCGCAGAACCTCCGCGAGGCCGATCGGATCATTGAGGTGGCGACAGTGCGTGGCCTCAAGATCGAAGTGGCGGAGCAGTTTCACCGCCGCCCGCTGGAAGCGATCAAGCTCCGCCTCATCGCGTCGGGCCTATTCGGGCGTGTGTACAGCAGCTTCAACGACTTTGCCGGCCACGCCTACCACGGCGTCAGTGTGATGCGCAGTTACCTTGGCTTCGACGCGGTCCCGCGTCAGGTGACGGGCGCGGTTCATCAGTACGATCTCGCGCCACACTGGAGGTATCTGACCGACATGCGGGGGCCACGTCAGGAGACGCAGGAGCATGGCGCCGTGCAGTTCGAGAGCGGGCAACTTGGTGTATTCCACTGGACCGACGTCGGCTACGATTCGGCGCTACGCTGGTGGCGCAGTAGCCGTTTCCTGGCTGAACGAGGGATGGGCCTCACGACCGGCGTGTACCCCAACGTGCGGGAGCAACTCTCGCTGACGAGCGCGGACGGCGAGGCGCCTGTCTTCATCACCCTGGAGCGCCGCCTCGAGCGCGTTGATGGTGGCGGGCTGATGGCCATGGTGGCGCACACGAGCGACACGACGATACCGACCGTGCGCTGGGACAATCCGTTTCGTCCGACTGTCCAGGGCCATGGCGTCCAGTGGCACGACGACGAGATTGCGGTCGCCAGTTGCGTGATGAGCCTCGTCGACGCTGTACGCACCGATGGACAACCGTCATATGGGCCGTTGCAAGCGCGGCTCGACCAGGAGATAGTCCTGGCTCTACGCCAGTCCGCGCGCGAGGGCGGCCGGCCGATAACGTTGCCGCTTGACCGTACGGAGTAAGGATAGAACAGCGAAACTCTATAAGGAACCATCCATGACCGACCACGATGCCCACGTCCTGCCGATGCTCTTTGTCGACGGCTCGAAGAGTTGGGAACGACCGGAGCTGACCGCGCTCAACACGGCGCCTCCGCATGCGCTCACGATCCCCTTCCCTGGTGGGGACGCCGCATCGGGCGATTCACCCCACTCGCCGTGGATCCACAGCCTCAATGGCGTCTGGGCGTTCAAGCTGCTGCCGCGTCCCGAGGCAGCGACGGAGTCGGCACTGGAGAACGATGGGTGGGCCGCGATCCAGGTTCCGGGTAACTGGACGATGCAGGGCTTCGACATCCCCCACTACACCAATGTCGTCATGCCCTTCCCGCAGATGCCGCCACACGTCCCCGCCGCTAACCCCACCGGCCTCTACCGCCGCCCATTCGACGTGCCCGTGTCCTGGCGCGGACGCCGGGTGGTGTTGCACATCGCCGGCTGCGAGGGCGCCTGTTACGTCCACGTCAACGGCCAACCTATCGGTCTGCACAAGGACGCGCGCACGCCCGCCGAGTACGATGTGACCGGCGTCGTCCGCCTTGGGGCGTCGAACGAACTGGTCATCGTCGTGCCGCGCTGGTCCGATGCCAGCTTTGTCGAGGATCAGGATCACTGGTGGCAGGCGGGTCTCCAACGCGATGTCTTCCTCTACGCAACGGATACGGTGTACCTGGCCGACCTGTCCGCCCACGGCGCACTCACGAATGATAGGCAGGCGGGGATACTGCGTGTGCGCTGCACGCTCGACACGGTGGGCGACACGCCCGCGCGCTGCCGCGTCGACGCGCAACTCTACGACGCGGAGGGCGCTCCCCTCTTCGCGGAACCGCTCAGCGCCACCTACACACCTCAAGCGGACCCGTGGGGTGTGCGGCGCTTTGTGCGTCCCACGCTCACGCTGGAGGGGCGTGTGGAGGCGCCACGGCTGTGGTCGGCCGAGACGCCACATCTCTACACGCTTGTCGTCACCGTCTACGGGCCGAGCGGCCCCGAGAGCGCCTCCTGCCGCGTCGGCTTTCGCAGCGTTGTCGTACGCGACCGGCAGTTGCTCGTCAACGGCCGCCCGGTTCTGATCAAGGGCGTCAATCGCCACGATCACGACGAGACGACGGGTACGGCCGTGAGCCGCGCCTCAATGGAGGCGGACATCCGGCTGATGAAGAGCGTCAATATCAACGCCGTGCGGACGTCGCACTATCCGAACGACCCGTACTGGTTGGACCTGTGCGACCGCTACGGTCTGTACGTGATCGACGAGGCCAACGTCGAGTCACACGCCTTCTCCGACGAGATCTGCCGCGATCCGCGCTATATGCGCGCGTTCGTGGAGCGGGTGGGCAACATGGTCGCGCGAGATAAGAATCACCCGTCGGTGATCGCCTGGTCGCTCGGCAACGAGAGCGGCTACGGGCCGAACCACGACGCGGCGGCGGGCTACGCGCGCGGCCTGGACCCCACGCGTCCGTTGCATTACGAGGGTGCGATCGCCGGACGGACCCGTGAGGACTGGGCGGCCGGACGGGCGGTCACCGACATCATTTGTCCCATGTACCCCACGATCACGTCGATCGTTGAGTGGGCGCAGACGGAGATCGACGATGCGCGGCCCATGATCCTGTGCGAGTATTCACACGCGATGGGCAATAGCAATGGGAGCCTGGCCGACTACTGGGCTGCGTTCGAGCGGTACCGCGGGTTGCAGGGTGGCTTTATCTGGGAGTGGGTCGATCACGGCATCCGGCAAACTGACGCTGCGGGCGAGCCCTACTGGGCCTACGGCGGCGACTTCGGCGACGCGCCCAACGACGCCAACTTTGTGTGCGATGGCCTGGTGTGGCCCGACCGCACGCCGCACCCCGCCCTGTACGAGTACAAGTATCTGATCCAGCCCGTGCGTGTCGAGCTCGTCGACGCCGCGCGCGGTGCCGTGCGCATCGTCAACCGTCAGGACTTCCGGAGCCTGGAGTGGCTGCGCGGTACGTGGGAACTGACGGCCGACGGCGTGACGGCGCGCACGGGTGCCCTGCCGGAGCTACAGGTGGGACCGGGTGAGGCGCAGGCCATCACGCTCGACCTCGACACGCCGGCGGATAGGCTTGGCGAACGCTTCCTCAACGTCCGTTTGTACCAGCGTGAGGCGACGCCCTGGGCGCCCGCCGGTCACGAAGTGGCGTGGAATCAGCTCGCGCTTCCGTCAGGGCGACCGTCCGGTTGCGCCGGTCGCCGTACCCGCTACTCATGTCGAGGTGGAGGAGCAGCCAGGGAGGATTGCGCTGCGCGTGGGGATGCTCCGCGCCGAGTTCGACCGTGACGCGGGAGCGCTCGTGGCCTTCGGCGCGGGCGCGGAAAACGTGCTGCGGCGCGGGCCGCTCCTGAATGTGTGGCGCGCGGCCATCGACAACGACGGCCTCAAGCTGCGGGATGACGCCTGGCGGACGCTCGCCTCCTGGCGGGCCTGGGGGCTGGACGGGGTCAGGCGTGAGCTACGCGGCGTCAGGATAGCCGAGCGGGGCGCGGAGGCGGTGACCGTCGAGATAGTCCATGCCGCGTCAGGGCGCGCGGAGTGGGATGACTTCACACACATCCACCGCTACACCCTGTCGGCTGCAGGTGAGCTCGTGGTCGACAACGTCGTGCGGCTGGGCGAGGGGATCACGGATATCCCGCGTGTGGGTGTGAGCCTAATCCTCGATCCGGGACTTGAGCAGATGGCCTGGTTTGGACGTGGCCCCTGGGACAACTACAGTGATCGCAAGGCCAGCGCGACCGTGGGGCTGTGGCGCAGCACGGTGTCCGCGCAGTACGTGCCCTACATCATGCCGCAAGAGCACGGCCACAAGTGTGATGTGCGCCGCCTCGTGCTCGGCGACGGGCGCGGAGGCGGCCTGGAGGTCGTGGGCCGCCCGACTTTTGAGTTCTCGGCGCTCCACCTGAGCGACGACAATCTCTTCCGCGCCACGCACACGACGGATCTCACGCCGCGTCGAGAGATTTTCCTGAACATTGACGGCGCGCACCGCGGACTGGGCACGTTGAGCTGCGGCCCCGACACCCTCGATCGCTACCGCCTGCTGGAGCGCGAGTACCGCTTCTCCTTTAGTCTACGCGCGACGATAACGACGCCGTTGCCTTGATACGGACCCGACCATCACGACTGCCAACGCGATGACGACGCGATGCGTGTGTTTGTCAGTCTCCCTGGTGATGACGCTAATCCACACAGCTCTAGTCGCTGGTAGTGACTCTGCTGGCGTGTGAGATGCAGGAGGGACGAGATGGAGGTGTGGTGGAGGCGAGGTATGCCTGCACATGTGATGGCAGCGCCCCGCCGGCCCTGCCCGAACCCGTCCTCGTCCTGCGCGGCCCCGCATGTCGTACGCAACGGCAGCATCAAGGGGTGCCGGTGGTACCTGCTGCTCCGCACCCCGTGTGCCACGGCAACTCAGCCCACACCACGCGTCAAACCGAAGGACGAGGTGAGTACCCAGCGCTGCAGGTCCGTCGCAGGGAGCGGACGGCTCATGGAGTAGCCCTGCGCCACGTCGCAGTCCATCCCCACCAGCAGGTCCCACGTCGCCCGGTCCTCGATGCTCTCGGCCACGACCCGCAGCCCCAGCGCGTGCCCCACCTGTGATGGCGTGGTCATCCGCGCGACAAATAGTTGTATTTCGTCGCGCGGATGACCACGCCATCACAGGTGAGAGTGCGTCATTGATAGTGAGAGACTCTCGGACGGATGGAAACAAACCCTATCGCCAACTCCGAAACGCTGGCCCACGGACATGCTACCCTTGCAGAAACGCCTGGGGACTGTGCTAACGGTCGCCTGAGAATAGACTAAGTACTGTCGATAGGCCGTGTACTCAGGCGCATCGCTGCTGAATAACTATTCATTGCACCACGATCGTCAATAGCTCCCAGTGTCCACCAATGTGCTTCCCTTACGTGGCCGCCGATCACGCGGAGAGGGTAGCGGGCATAGCGGAGCAGACCATGACGTTAGCGGAAGTGTCGTCCGTATCATGGACGTCGGCGTGCAAGGCTTTCGCCGAATGCCTTCAACACGACGAAAGCGCAGCACCGGGTAGGAGGCTAGCGAGTTACCACGAGGCACTTTTCTATCCTCCCCCCGCCAAACTGGACGTGCGGTAGAGTAGCTGGCTAGCGAGGTGGCACGTATGTGCCCCTTTTCCAACCGTTGGGTAAGGGGAACAGCGTTGCCGCTGCCCCCTCCCCTTTCGAACCGCGCGGGCCAGTTTCCCGGCACGCGGCTCAAGGCTCTCAAATGTCCCGTGTGGGACACGGTGACGCTCCGGTTGTTCCATGGTGGAGGCGCATGTGGCACGTCGG
>JAABUR0100002730.1_pt1 | contig 26201 bp, 16 predicted proteins | sample 5560091 | NCBI WGS metagenome assembly JAABUR01 (sample SAMN10711879, study PRJNA513375) | rock metagenome | isolation source: Antarctica rocks | place: Antarctica: Victoria Land, University Valley sud
CTACGTGGGTGCCAGGCGGGCCTAAGCGCGCTTGGTTGTCACCATGGCCCTCTCGCGTAGGCTCCACGACGTTAGCGTCGACGTTGGCGCCCTCGGCGGTTGTCGGGGCCTTCGGCTTGTTCCGGGCACCCTTGGGGTGCCCTGACCGCCCTAAGTGCGCGCGCCGGTACGCCTCGATGGCCTCGGGCGTGACCAGGTTGAGCCGGGGGCTAAACTTCACCACTTTCAGCGTGCCGACGCGGGCGGCCGTCCTGAGCGTTTCGGGCGAGATCCCGAGCTGGGCGGCGGCCTCGGCGACGGTGACTAACGTGTGGTCCTCGTTCATTCTTGCAGGATACAACCTGGGCCAGGGACGGTGGGGCGGCTGTCCCGCGACAGTCGGGGCGCGGGTGGGGGTCATGACCATGGGCGTGTCTCCTATGGGAGGGGCCGGCGTGTCGGTGCGGCACGCCGGCCCTCTCTGTCCGACCCGGCGCTAGCGGCCCTCGCGGGCGAGCCGGTTCGCGGCGCACACGAGTTGCCGCGCCAGTTCGCCCGCGTCGTCGGTGTTGACCAGGGTCGTGTACAGCGGCGGCGACGGCGCGGCGTACGGCGGCCTGGGCGCGGCGTACGGCGTCAGCGGCGTAGCGCAGTATCGTGCTCGGATAGTCCGGCGGTGGCTCTTGCGCGCACAATGCCTCAATCTCATCGGTGAGCTGGCTCATCGTGGCTACCTCCGTATGTTGGGTGGTGTGGGGTCTCTCGTGGGGGTGGGCCGGCCTGCCACGACGGCAGGCCGGCCCCAGGGGCGGCAGGGGCTAGTAGTCGTCGGGGGTTAGCAGGGTCGTGGCGTGCCGGCCCGCCTCGGTGATGCACCAGACGCGCCCGCCGCCTTGCAGGTGGTAGACGCTCAGGATGCGCTCCCCGTCGCGGATGGCGTCCTCATTGAGGCCGTAATCGCCGGGGTCGATCTCGCCCCAATCGCCGGCCCAATGCCACGCGAACAGTTGCGGTGGCGTAGTCAGGCCCGCCACGCACGCATCGAGCGCGCCGACGGTGGCGGCGAGCACGCCGAGCCCGAACAGCCCCGGTATGGCTAGCTCGACGCGGCAGCCGGCGCACAGGCGGCGCGCGACGGCCAGGCGTCCGGCGGCGGGAATGGGGATGATCGCGCCGCCGTAGGGGCGTGGACGCGGGCGCTCGCGGGTGAAGCACGGCGGGCACAGCAGGCGGGCGCGATGTTGGTAGGCGAGTGGCTGGGCGTCGTTAGGGGCGCTGGTGTAAGGCGTCAAAGTGCGTGCGCCGAACTTACGCTTGGAGCGACCCGAAACGTCAGAGTGTCTGCGCCAGACACGTCAGAGTGCGTGCGCCGATCCGTCTGGAACGTCAGAGTGCGTGCGCCGATCCACGCGGAAGGGGTGCATGTGGATCAGCGTCTGCGGCGTCTCGTAGAGGGTCACGTGAGGGTGAAAGAGGATGGGGCACGCCGTCGAGAGGGTGTGTGCTGCGGATTGGCGCACGCACTCTGACGTTCGGCGCAAGGACTTTGACGTCTTACAACACAACACCCTACCATCCATCAAGATACGCCTTATTCCCCGCGCCGGTCTATCCCCATGTCGTGCGTGAGCGTGGTTACTACTAAGAAAGTAGGTTCGCGACATCCATAGGGGAATCAGCTTCTTGTAAACTTGCCGCAAGACGGTCCTTCACTTCATCCACGCGCTCTTAAAATTGCAGATAAATGAGCCCGTCGATGTCAGAGGGACGCTCCAAGTCAGATCCTTTGACTAACACGGCAACACGCCGTCCACCCAGCTTCGCCAACACCATCCCAAGCTCGAGCACGACGTTTTGGCGCGCTCTAAATTTCTTCTCTCCTGAACGGTCCCTGGGATGCCCTTCATCATCGGGTGTAAGGAGCATTTGTCCGTACGAGTTTGCGCCGCCAAAATGACCTCCTCATTTGGGGGCGAGGATGAACAATGTTGCGACAAAAACACGGTATCGAGGGATAGCGGGCGATGATGCGCCCGAATATATGACCCTCTAGATATCTCCAAGGGAGTAAAAGGGGGCGTCGCTACAGTGGGGCGTGGGGTACAGGCGATAGGACGGCGATTATAAGGGTATACTAGTCCTGGATGTGCAAACTCGGCAGGGTTGAGAGGGCGCTCCCGGTTAAGACGGGATTGCAACAAACTGAGTGAGATACACTGGCTTCTTCGGGTTAGGAAGAACGTTGAGAGGGCGCTCCCGGTTAAGACGGGATTGCAACTTATCCAGCATGCAGGCGCGCTATAAACCTGACCGTTACGTTGAGAGGGCGCTCCCGGTTAAGACGGGATTGCAACTTCTCCAAGCGCTGGGGAATGATCGCTAGCTACAGGGTTGAGAGGGCGCTCCCGGTTAAGACGGGATTGCAACGATTGCAGATTCCATGTCGTCTCCTCGCGGCGCTATAGCGTTGAGAGGGCGCTCCCGGTTAAGATGGGATTGCAACACTAACCGCTGTGATGAGGTGTGAGGCTGAGATCCATTCGTTGAGAGGGCGCTCCCGGTTAAGACGGGATTGCAACTCTCTCCTTGTGTGGCGTTTTGACCTCGCTCCATGTGGCGTTGAGAGGGCGCTCCCGGTTAAGACGGGATTGCAACCGCACGCGCTCCTGAAGACGCCGACACACGGCTCAGGCGGTTGAGAGGGCGCTCCCGGTTAAGACGGGATTGCAACAGCGGCAACAGGGGCGATTCGTCTTCCTCATCTCGCTTCGTTGAGAGGGCGCTCCCGGTTAAGACGGGATTGCAACACAAACGTCTCAACTCCTAACCCATCCGCAAACCGACTCGTTGAGAGGGCGCTCCCGGTTAAGACGGGATTGCAACCTTTTTTCTGTCGTCGTAAACGTTAGATATTGTGGGGTTGAGAGGGCGCTCCCGGTTAAGACGGGATTGCAACATATGAACACATCAACATAAGACGGTCGTACTACTAGTTGAGAGGGCGCTCCCGGTTAAGACGGGATTGTGACGCGCTGTGCGATGACTTGCTGTCCCTCCCGACTCTAAAGACACGGGGGCGCCGGGCGCTGGGCAGCCGGAGGTGGGGCAGACATGGCGCGGTCCCCGATGCGACGCCGTGCCGCGCGCGCGGGCTGCTGAGGATGCTCTTGATCGCCTATTACCCTGGAAACGTCGGCGCGATAGTGTATGGTGGGGCGTGGAGCGCAGCTACGGTCGCCCCTAACGCGGCGTTGGGTACCTGGACGTATCGCCGCGTGAGCATACCTTGGGCGCGCTTTCGTTGAGGGCTCTACATCCAACCCTCGACACGACGCACGCGCGACACCGGTGGCTGCCGAAACCCCGGTCGGGGGCACCCGGAGCGCAGACGACGCCGGCTCCCTCTTCATCAATCAGGGTCATGGCTTCATGCGCGGAATCTCGGCTGGCACTGTGACGGCTGCCCCTCGATGTTCAAAGACGGGGCGGAGGACGTGGACGGTAGAGCGAGGACAGCAAGGGAAGGTGTGGGAGGGGGAGCGATGGCTGAACAAACACCCGCCGCGCCAGCGCCGAGGTGCGTCTGATGCCCGCGCCGCGCGTCCCGCTTCGCTCACCGTCCACGTCGGTCGGCTTTCCACCGCGCCAGGCGATGATCCACCCGGCTCGGCGGCGTAACGAGAGTTACGCCGCCAGGGCCAGGGGCTCCTCGGTTATCCTGAGTCTATTAGTCTGTTGGCTATCGCCATTGTGTCCGCGCGCCCTTGCCGGAGAGGGAGGCGCCTTGCGGGGGTATTCCCTTTCTAGCGATGGAGGTGGGGGCGTGAGGACGACAGGCGTGAGACGCGCGAGCGCGCATGATTGCGGGGGAGGGCCAATGCACATTCTCATCTCACCGATCGGGCTCAACGATCCCTTTGGGACGGACGACACGGAGGGCAGCGTGCTGACGCTGGCCAACACCGTGCGGCCAGATGTCATCTTCCTGCTGTACACCTGGCATCCGTCGGGCCGGGCACGCACGGAGAGGGGTGAACTTCTGGATTTCACGGCCAAGGCCGAGCAGATCGCTACGCTGCTGCAGGGCCCCGGTGACGAACACCCGGAGGTTCATCTCCTGCCCCTGGTCGTCGAGGACCCCACGGACTACGCCGTGGTCCTGCCCGCGCTAGAGCGGGCGGCGCAACACATCAGGGAGCGGTTGGGGGGGATTGCGCAACCGCTTCACCTGCACGTCAGCGCCGCCTCAGGCACGCCGACGATCAAGACAAGCATGATGCTGCTGGTTAGTAGCGGTGTGCTCTCCTCCCCCAGCGCTGGCCCTGCACGCGTCTACCTCGTGGCCAACCCGCATCACCGACAGGAAGGCCAGCGCGTGTCCGAGGTCGACGTCACGATTGTCGAGGCCGCGCGCCTGGCGGCGCAGATCGACGCGCTGATGCGCCGCGGCGACCTCGACGCCGCTCGGCACGACGCGCAGTGGCTGACGCAGATCGCGTACTCTGACGAGCGCCGCGCGTGCGCCGCCCTGGTCGATCACTATCTCGATGGGCTGCAGCGCCACCAACGCCTCGCCTACGCCTCGGCCGAGGCCGCGCTGCGGCAGGTACGCGATGAGGTGGAGTGGACCGCGCGACTGCACCGCCTCGCACCCACCCTCGACCGTCAGATCGCGTACCTGCGGCGCCTGATGGCGGACGACCCGGACGACCAAGGCGCGCTGCTGCACGATCTCCTGCTCAACGCCGAGTGGCATGGGCGGCGCGGAGACTACGCGGATGCCCTGGCGCGCTGTTGGGCCGTTATGGAGGAGGCGCTGCGCGCATACCGCCGCCGGATCGCCGATCCCGATTTGGCCGCGCCGCCGTCCGTGACACTGTATCAAGCGGTGGACCACCTGCTGTCCAGGGGGGACCCAACCGCCGTCGCGGCCTTCCGCAACGCGCCGCTCGACCAGGCTATGCGTGATGAGGCCGAGGCGCGGGTGGGGGAACAACTGCAGCGCTACGCCGGGACGGCCTTTGCGACCCAAGTGCGGCCGCGGCTGGCGGAGGGTATGCGCACCTACCGCGACCTGTTCGCCTGGCTCGGGGCTGTGCGCAATCACTCCCCGCTCGCGCATGGGCACGTCGAGGTCGGGGTTGTCGAGGCGCGGCTGGGGGTGGCCTTGGCGCGGCACGTCCTGACGTCCTTCGGCGTGACCCTCGCCGTCGATCACCCCTTCGCGTTGGGACCGTATCTGGAGGCCGTGGATCTCATCCACGGCGCGCTCATCTATGCTTGACCCCGGCTCAGTTCACGTTACGTTTCTCATGTCAGCGGCCATAGTAGCAGGGCCACGACATCTCTGTTTAGCGACAACTAGAATTGCCGGTGGGCAATTCTAGTTGTCGCTAAACACGTCTCACGGGGGGACACATGATCATCCTATTGACGTGGGTCGGCCGGCGTGATCCGCGGGCCTTGAATACGAAGACAGGGCAGGTGGAGGATGGACCCATCCTGACCTTGCTCCATGCGTGGCGCGCAGCCATGGACCACAGCGTCGACGACGAGGCGGAGGAGCTGCCGGCCACGGTCGATCGCATCTACCTCTTCGCCCACGACGAACGCGACACGGCCGACCATATCGAGCGGGCCGCCCTGGTAGCCCAGGAGGCGCAGGGCTACTTCCCGCAGGCCGAGGTGGTCGTCTGCCCGGTGGAGTTGACGCGGCCGAACGACGATGATGAGGTCTACCGGGCCGCCAGGCGGGTGAGTGGGGGTATTATCGCCCGCGGACAGGCGCCGTCCGTGTCCCTATCCGACGAGGACGTCAAACAGCTGCCCCGGCTGACGCCCGATCCCGCATGGCAGGAGCGGGAGAAAGAGTGGCTGGTGCTTCTGTCGCCCGGGACGCCGGCGATGCGCCATGCCTGGATCGCGCTGGCGCAAGAGGGGCATCTGCCGGCGCGCTTGATCGAGGTCACGCCCCCGGAGCACCGCAGGCCAGGGGAGGTAGCGTGGCGCATATTCGGCGCGTCCGATCTGCCACGCGTCCGGACGACCGATCAACTGGCCGCTGAGATCCGTCGCCACGAGGAGTTCACCGAGGCCCTCACGCGGGAGCGCGATGACCTGCGCGCCACGCGTCGCGCCTTGGACCTGCGCGTCCGCATACTGGAGGACAGCCTGGCCGATCCGACGTTGGGTGGATCGGGGGACATGGACATCCCAGCGGGCTTCAACTTGGCGACGCATCTGAAAAAGGTGGAGGCGTACTGGGTGCGGCGCGCCTATGCGCAGGTGGGGGGCAAGAATGCGGCGCAGGCGGCGAGGCTCGTCGGCGACAACGAGCACACGTTCCGCAAGCGCATGGGGCGGATCATCGCCGATGAGGAACACCCCAACCCGGCGGGGTGAGGCGGCGTAGCAGAGCAGACTATCAGCTCCATAATGCTCACGGATGCCCACGGCGTCTTCCGCCCCTCCGCTGCGGGGATCGCTTCACGGTTCGATCCCTGCGCCTTTGCGCCTCGGCGCTCGTCGATGTTGTCGTCTGTCGGCCAAGGGGCTTGGATCGACGCAGGACGGACAGGCGCAGGGCGACCGGCAAGCCCAGCTAGCCGGATGGGCTGACGATGGCGACGCTGCCTCGGGCCACGCGGCTGGACGGGGCCACATGACACGCAGCCCAGTCCACTGCGCGGCCATCGGGAATGTCTCCTCGCGTGTGTCCCACGGACCCGGGGCCGCAGGTCCGGCGGGCCGAACGGATGCGGGGACGCCGCGAGGGGCGCTGCAGGCGGTTAGGGACCGCTGCAGCGCTATCCCATTTTGGTCACCCCGGACCCGGCGGCCGGATCCAAGGCGGGGTCCGGGGGGGTGCAGCGGAAGCGGCCGTGGCCGAAGGCGGTGTGCTTGCCGACGTGGACGAGCTCGCCGAGGGCGAGGAGGGGGCGGAAGGGCATGAGGTCTCCCTGGTAGCGGACCGTGCCGACGAGGCCATCCATGGACATCTTCGCGTCTTCTGGGCTGCGGCGGGCGTGGCGGCGCGAACGGAGTTGCCAGGTGGTCTGTTCATTCGCGTGGCGCACATGGCGGGCGACGGCGGTGAAGGACGTGGGCTCGGAGGGCCAGTCGGCCGCACAGTGGTAGTGGGCGAGGGCGAGGGCGCGGCGGCGTAAGGCGCCGGCGAGCACATGGAACGGGGGTAAGGGCGAGACCTGATCGGCGGTGATGAGTCGTGTGGGCGTGAGGAACGTCACCGCGACCTCATCGGCGGGCAGCAGCGCCGCGCGGCGGCACAGATCGGCCCCGGTGACGCTATAGGGTGAGGTCGTCTGTGGCCCTGCGTCGAGGCGGAGCGGCGGCCAGCCGCCGGGATCGAGCGACCAGACCGCGCGGAGGGCGAACCGCGCACGGTGGGCGAGGGGACCGAGGCCGCCCTCGGCCAGGTCGGCCAGGGCCATGGACACGTAGGGCAGGTAGGCGCGCGCCCAGCCGATGAGGACGATCTCGACCGAGAGGAGGTCGCCCGGCCGATAGTGGCGTCGACGGTCCGCCGGGATGCGGATGACAAAGGGACGGGGGGGGTCGCGATCGAGCGCGGTCGACACGTCGCGGGGGCGTGCCCTGAACAGGCGTGGGTAGACGCAGGATGCCTGTAACGGGCAGGCGGCGCAGTCACGCGCCACGGCATCGGGGAAAGCGCAGACCGAGCGCTTGAGCGCGACGCCGAAGCCGCCGCGCAGCATAATGCCCTTCTCGCGGGGTAGGTCGTGGGCCTCCTCGACGGCCGCCAGGTCGAAGCGGTAGATGCCGGCGACAAAGCCATCGAGGGACGTCAGCCCGTTCATCACACGTTCCCTTTCTCGTTTCTCTCGTCGTTCACTCTCGGGTGTCGTTCACTCTCGGGTGTCGTCCGCTCTCGGGGCGTCCTCTGTCCGTATGCGCCGGGCGCCGCCCATCCCGACGCGCCGTTCACGGGGCACGCCGCCCTCCGGTCGTCGGGCACCCCTCACGGGCGTAGGGGGAGCACGATGGGCGCTGCCAGGGCCAGGCCATACTGCACGACGTCGTCCTGGGTAGGATGGATTCCGTGCACGAGGCGCCCGTAGTGACGCCGCGGCGGGACGCTCTCGTTGGCCCCTCCCGACGGGGACACTACCAGATCGACGGGTCCCGGGGACGCCGCAGCGGAGGAGGGGGTCGTGTAGAAGCAGGAACCGGCGATGAGCTGGATGAGGGGACGCTTGAAGGGCGAGGAGCGCGTGCCGCGCTCCTCGCCGAGGCGGCCATATTTGACCATCGTCCGATAGTAGCCAATGGTCGGGTCGCCGGCCGCGGGGCAGAAGTTGCTCAGCGCGACGAAGCCATTGGCCCCCGTCAGGGTCGCCGGCAATCCGGTCGTCGCGTCCGCCTCGGTCCAGCCGAGTAGATCGACCTGGCCGAAGCCTACGCTCACGCGACGCCCGTAGCCGGTCGCGGCCAACGCGTCCCAGGCCGCGCCGATCAGGGCCGCATAGTCGGGGCGGACGAGCGCATACACGATGATCGGCGCGGCCTCGGGCGTGGCCGTCGGCGCGCCGACGGCCACGCCCGAGGCGCCGGGGCGGCGGCCCGGCCACAGTTCAGTCATGGTATAGAGGGCGCCGTCGACCGAGCCCGTGCCGAGGCGGCTGCCGGTGTTGTGCAGGGTGTCACGGCTGCTGTCCGGCCGCTCCTGCAACTCCAAACGGACGTCCTCGCCCGCACAGGCGCGCAGGAACGCGTCACGTGTGAGGTATGTGCGCGTCTTGAGCCGCTTGGCCTCGTCGCGTAGCTGCTGCTCTTCCTCGCGGGTGGCGAACACGCGACGCGGCCGGGGGACCAGGGGAGCGGGCAGCAGGCCGCCCACGAAGCCATTGCTGAGTACCAGCGGCGGCTCGTCGTCCGCATAGGCGTGCAAGAAGGCGGCCAGTTGGTCGGGACCGTGGCCACGGACGATCGCCCAGCAGAGCGAGCCGAAGATGGTGTCGGCGTGCCAGGGCGTCATGGTCGGGCTGCGCGGAGCGAGGACCGCGCGGTAGGTTAGGAGAGCCATGCGCGTTCGCCTACGTGCGCGCGGCGTCGGAGCCGGGCGTGATCGTGTACGTATAGGTGAACGCGACGGACCCGGAGCCGCGGCTGCCGCCGGCGCCGAGCGCGTCACCCTCGATCAGCGTCAGGCCATCGGTGATGAGGGTCAGGATGGCGTCGGTGTCGTCGTCGTCGAACAGGCGCACGGAGATGTCGAGCGTGAAGGTAACGCCGGCCGGCACGCGCTCGAGCGTACGCGGGTGGAGCGCCACACCGGTGGTCCGCAGCACCAGGTTCTCGCTCTTCATCTCGGCCGCCGCCAGGCCGGTGGTGGCCTGCAGGTCCTCCAGACGCGCACGCCACTCGGGCGTCACGAAGCTGTCGCGCACGATGATGCGGGTCGGACCCAGCGTGTGATTGGGCGTCATATGCGGGCCGAACACGCGGCAGATGAGACAGTTCGGTCGCGCGTCGCCGCCAGGGGCGCCATTGTCGCGATAATGGCCGTCGCGGAGCTCAAGCAGGGCGCGCAGCTTCCCCTTAAGTGAGGACCCTGGGATATAGGGCAAGGTCGTGAGGGGGTCGCGGATGATGGGGTTATCGGTACCGCCAATCTCGATCTCGTCCTTGCCGGCGCCGATATGCAGCCCGCTCCGGCAGGTGATGGTGCCCTGGATGCGCGCGTGCCGCGTGAGACGGCGTGGGTCGCGGGGCGCGGACCCATGGGCGGGAGGTGTATTCGTCATCGTCCTGACTCCTTAGCTCTTGGGGGTGTAGAATTTGTAGTAGCACAACACGGATTGATAGTGGGGCAGGAATCCTTTGCGCAACGCCTCGGGGCGCCGGCGCGTCGCTTCGACGTGCGTCAGGACATCGCCCGCTTGTTCGACGCAGGTGACGTTGGTGTCGATGAAGTCCTTGAAGGCCGGCGGCGCCACACCGCGGCCAACGACGACGGCGACTTTGGGGCGCAACGCCGCCAGGTCGGCCAGGAGGGCGTCGAAGGGCTCGCCGCCGAGGTAGCGCCGCTCGATGGCGCGCGCCTGTTGGAAGAAGCGATAGAGTTGCCCGTAGGCGACACCCGATTCGCTCCCGCGCTGGCTGCTCGCACGATCGTTCTTGAGTGCGTAGACGGCGCGCGCGACCATCGAGTCGGAGGTGGGGGTGAGCGGTCCCGTTATCTCGATGATCGTGCGGCGTACATGGCCATGCTCGTCGAAGTAGCCGTCCCGCAGATAACCATCGGCAACCGTGAGCGACCCACGATTGGGCGGAGTATGGCCGCCCCCTTGCTGCATTCCCATCACCGTTCCCCTCTCCGTGTGAGGATGATGGCCACGCGAGCCACCACCTCCAGATACGTGTAGTCGGCGCGCGCGCTGTCCGTCAGAGCGCCCTCGACGAGTTTGACACACCACTCCTTGACGGGGATAGCCACGTCGCGCGCCGCGCGTATGTTGCGCCCGACATCGTACGCGAGCCACATTTTGTAGCGCAGCGCGTTGACGTCGCCCCGCCGATAGTGGCGCTGGAGCACACCGTAGTACAACAGGCGATGTAGGAAGCCGCTGCCGACGCCTGCGGCGCTGTCGGCCAGGATTCCCACGGCCCGCTCGATCGCCGGCAGATCGGTCCACGCGAGCGCCGCGTCGAAGATGGCGACGCTGTCGCGTCCCCCGCGCCGCTGGCGATCGTCGCGATCGTCGCCATTCTTGGCGAGGTCCTCGGCGTGGCCGGCGGCCTCGGCCGCGCGCGGGACGGGCAGGCCGGTAGACACGATGGCGATGCCGGCCGAGAGCGACATCTGGGGGTTGGCGGTGTAGCGGGCGAAGTCCGCGCGGAGTTTGCCTGCCAGGGCCACGATGGCGTCCCAGGGTCCAATCAGGATAAGGTCGTCGCCGCCGCCGAAGACCGGGTAGACGTCGGGGTATTCCTGAATGAGCAGGTGCTGCAGCCAGCCGCTCATGAACTCCTCAAGGGTGCGCGAGAGCATCAGGATGTGCGCCAGGCCGTCGTGGCTCCCGTGCTCATCGCGCAGGCCGCCGGCGAAAATGGCGCCAAGGCGGTCGATGTCGGCGCGGAGATAGCCCAGGTAGGGCGCGCCGCGTAGACCACCGTTAGGCGCGGCGTACCGCGCCTCCTGGGCCAGGTCATCGAAGGTGCGGGGGACGCCGTCGCGGTCGTGCGGGACGCGGGTGATCACATGGCGCTGCAGCGCGGGGACGCCCGCCGCGGCGAACACGTTGGCCGCCGTGCGGGTGAACGGGGCGACGAGATAGGGGCGCCCGACCGGCTGATCGCCCGGACGCAGAGCCTGAACGCTATACGGCGGGAGTAGCGCGATGACGCCGCCAACGGGCGACGACGTCGCCTGAGTATACAGCTCATCGTCGCGATAGAAGGCCAGGGCGCGCGCCGTCGGTAGCACGCTGCCGAGGCGATAGTCGGCGTGGCACAGAGCACACACAGGGGCCGTGCCGGCTAGCTGTTGGGCCGGGCGATGGCGGCAGGCCACGCAGATCTCGGCGCTCGTGGGCGGCGCCTCCAGCAGGAACGCAGCTTCATCCCATGCGCCCGCATCCTGCAGCGCGTCAACCAGAGGGCGGCTCTTGGAGTCGCCGATCTGGACGGCCAGGGCGCGCATGAGGTCGCCGCACCCAGGACGGTCGGGACCGCACGGCAGCAGGTCGTTCGCGCTCACTTCCCGCCACACCATATGCAGAGCGAGTTCCCCACCGTAGGTATCGCGCAGCCACCGCGCGACGCGTCGCCTGATGGTGGCGAGGCGGGCGGTGGTCGCGCCGTCGGCCGGCAGCAGCACGTAGATGTGGCCGGCCGTGGTCGCCAGCAGGTTGGGGAGCGGGACGGCGCACTCGTGCAGGATGTGGTGGGCCACCGTTTCCATGAGGAGCAGGAGCGCGGCGGACCGGGCGCGCAGGCGGCGTGCGGGGCCGCCGGCGGCCTGGGCCGTGTCGAAGATAAACCGCTGGATCCCGGAGAGGTCGCCGTGGAGCAAGAGGAAGGGGCGGTCGCCGGGCTCGTCCGGCAAGCAGGCGGCCGCTGCGGCGCAGAGGCGCGCGTGTTCGTACAGCGCGCAATCCGCGCTATGGGCGGGGAGACCCCAGGCATAGGCGCGCAGCGCATCCAGTGCGGCGGCGATAGCGGTGGGGAGGGCGCCGGGGGTATACTGGCGAACGACGTCGCCCAGGGCCGCACCCAGCCGCTGGCGCGCCCGCGCGATCGTAGCAGCGGCGAGGGCCCGGTCGGGCGTGGGGCACAGATCTTCGATCGTGTCGCCAGGGTCGGGCATGGGATAGGCCTGCAGATAGGAGGGGCGTGCGCGCGGGCGATCTTGGGAGAGGAGGACATGGCCGGTGATGGCCTCCTGGGGCACACTCAGATGGTCGGCGCTCTGGGCCCAACTCGCGCAGTGGTGGGCAAGATGAGCCCATGGCGGGCGCGTAGCGGAGGGCGCATGGAACACGCGCGCAAGGGCGAGGATGTCCCGACTATCCGGCTGCGTCTCGAGATCGGCCAACTCGGCCGGGGTCAAGAGATCGTCCACGCCATGTAGCAGTCCGGCCAGGGCGCGCAGCGACCGGGCGTCGTCCGTCTCCATCACCATCTTCATGCGGTCCTTTCGCGAAAAGGTGTATCCATTTGGGCGTGGCGGGCGGGTCACGGCGCAGGGCCGAGGGTCCGCATGGGGCCGGCGCGGCGCGGTACATCGACGCGCGGGATGCGGCGTGAACGGGGATGGCGACAGGCGCGGATAGGTCGCGGTACGTAGCCGGCCAGTTTGACTATAAGGTAGTTGCTCGACCGATGTCAATAGGCGTCATTGTGCGCCGACGTGCGGGACGATCGAGCGAGAAAAACAAGGCCGGCCAGTCCGCAGGGCGTTGGTTCACAGGCGCCCGAGCGATCGGTGATAGCGGTTGTCCCGAGCACCCCGCGCTAGTCGCCAAGCCAGTCCGCCCCACATCACTATACGACGCTGTGGGCAGTGGGCCGGCATGTAACTGGCGGTACGCTCACTAAACGATGCTAGCGCACGGGTCCCCGTGTGTAACCAGCAGTACGCTTGCCCGTCGTACGCGGAATACGCGCGCGTCGCGACATCTCTCGACCATGTGACCCTCGCCCCGCGTGTTTGCGCCCGCATTTGCGCCGCTCAGGGTGCGCGGCCTGTGCCGCGGCGGCAACAGACACGGCCGGCTGTGCCGCCGCAGCGACAGGCGTGGTGGGGCGCGCAAGCAGCCATAGCGCGACGCGGTGGCGCCGTCGTTCAAGGTGGCCGAGGGGTAACTCGGCCCAGCAGGCGTGGAGGGGGCTGCTCCAGGTGAGCGTTGCCTCGTGGCAGATCGTATCCGCCCCGGTGTCGGTATCAGGTTCCCAGATGACCTGCACACGTGTCCCATCCTGGGCAGGGTCCTGCGTCTCGATCACAAGATCGAGGTCGCCCGAGGGGCGCTCCCAGAGACTGGCCCGCAACGATCCGGCGCGATTGGTGAAGGCCGCCTTCCAGAAACGTCCGCCTCCTACGCCATAGCTGGTGGGTCCGCGCGCGGATGCCATCGGGTGCGGCTGCACCCGATGGCATCCGCGCGGCGACGACGTGGTCGACGTAACGTGTCATGGCTCCTCCTGGTGGCGACTCGCTGGAGATGGCGTTCGGGTGTGTCCCACCGGGGGCCGGGCCATCCGTATGACCTGTACGATATGTGACGACGACGCGTCTGCCCGCTGGTACATGTGGTTACGTTCCGGGGCGGTCTGTGCCAGGGGTATTCCCTATGCTGTCCCTCGTTGCCGTGGTGGCCGACAGCGGGGAACGTCGGGGAACGTCGGGCCGCAACAAATGGACGAGGGGACGAGAGGCGCTGGCCCGACGTTAGATAATCAGGAGAAAGAAGGCGACGAGGCGCGTCCGCGTATACTATTCCGTGCGCCTGACTGCGGATGTGTTGTCGCCGGACAGGACGTCCTCCTAGTCTATGGCCGAAGGGCAGGCGCGCCGCGATGTCGGGCGGTTCTGGTCTGTGCGTGTTCTGTGTGGTCAGCGCCCCATCAAGAGGAACGGTTTCAGCGGCGCGGTTCGCTCCACTGCCGGTCCAACGTCCTCACCGCCGTCGTTGAACCAATCCGTCTAATAGACAAGTAGGCCGTGTGCCGCGGGCGCCACGCGGGATAATACGGTGCGCGCTGATTATGGGCCGATCCGCCTCGGTGACGATGGAAGCGGATGCCGGCGTAACGGGCATGATGGTGCAGGCACTTGCTGACGATGGGCCGCGTCCGGGCAGCTGGAGGATACAGGCGGGGTAACGCCCGTTACGCCGGCCTGGTGCGGTGGGCGCCTGCGACACTCTCGATGTGATCCCGATAGGTCGGGGGGCGGCGGCCAATGCTGAGGCCGTCTGAGGAAAGTGGGGAGAATACCATGTCGTGCTTCACCATCTGGTCGTCCGTCTCTAGATCTCGTGGCCTGCTCGGCCAATCCGCCTGCCGCGCGGGCGCCGCGTCGCGCGGGGTTGCCCGACTTGCGGTCACGCCGATATCTCCGCCGCAGGCAGACGCCGCCGGCGCCAGCAGCGCGCGTTCGTGCCGCGTCGTCAAGGACGGCGTCCGGGCGCTCGCGGCGGCGCTGCTCCTGTCCACGGCCGCGACGGTGGGCGGCCCCGGCCCGGTCGTCGCGGCGGCGCGCCCAGCGGACATCCCAGGGGTGCTCGTCAATCCTGGTCCGGCTCTGGACCTGGGGGTGTGTGTGGACGAAACAGGAAGTTTGAGTGGCGCGGCGCTTCCGCACACCAAAAAGCTCTTGCATCGCATCGTGGGGGCGCTTGTCCACCCGGGCTCGGCCCCGATCCACCTGTACCTGCGCGAGGTAGCGCCGGATAGCTACAGTGTGGGAGCCGCGCTGCTGACGGCCAACATCCCCGGGGTGCTGGAGGCACGCCACCTGCAGTTGTCGCCCTTCGCGGGCCGGCGGGTGCGCGACGAGGTCGCCGCGGCGTATCGTACAGCCAAGATGGCGGCCGACGCCAGCCTCGTCTCCGCACAGGCCGCCGCCCAGACCGCCCTCCGCGCGGTCGATGTCTTACCCAGTCGGCAGCTTGGCGCCTCTGATATTATGGGTTGTCCCGCGAAGCTGGGCGATATTACACGGACTGATCCTGGGCCGAAGCGGATTGTCCTGGTCACGGATTTCGAGCCAGCGGGTTTCCAGACCTCGCGGACCCTGCGCTTCGGCTCCGACACGCATGTGGACTTGATCGACTACTGCGCGAGCGGGGTCGACGCGCCGACGTGCGCCGCGCTCGTGTCGCGATGGACCGGGCTGGTGACCGGGGCGGGGGCTACGGCCCAGAGCCTGACCTGGGATGAGATGGATCTGGTGAGCCCGGCCGAATTGGGCATCTCTTAGTGTAGCAGGGGGGAGGATAGCATCATGTTTGACACCATGGATGTCACGGGACTCGTCGTCGGTGCGACGGTCGTGGTGGCGCTCGTCCTGCTCTCCCGCGCCGAGGCGGAGTGCGAGCGTCTGATCGGCGCGGTGCGGGGCTTGATGTGCGAGACGCTGGCCCCGGTGCGCGCGGCACTCGCCTCCCTCAAAGGCGGCGAGCGGCGCGTCTTACGGCGGGTCCACCTCGCGCTGGTTTGCCGCGCTGGCGGCCCGATGGGCGCGCTGTGGCTGAGCGTGCAGGCGGCCATGCTCGGGGGGGGCGTCGCCATCCTCGTGCTGGCTGATGTGAGTATCCTGCGCGGTCGGGTCGCCGACCTATTGGGGCAGGTGGACACGAGCCTCTCGGGTGATCAGGTCTCGCTGTTCTCCGGCGCGGTGCTGACGGTCTCGGCCATCGTCAACGCCGAAGTGGCCGCGGAGGCCGCCGGATTCTGGCCGCGGTCGCTGCTCTTCGCGCACGCCCGCCCGTCGCTACGCGCCCTGGTCGCCATCGTCGCCGCGGCCGGCGTGGTCGGGACGATCGGCTGCGGCGTGCTGCTGATTCTCGACTCGACGACAAACGCGGGGAACGGGTTGAATCCGCTGCTCGACCGCTACTTCTGGGAGGCGTACACGATCGTCTCGTTGAGCGCCGTGGCGTGTGGATCCCTGGCGGTCAACGCCGGCGCGATGGTGGCGATGGTGGTCGTGCTCGAACTCGCCTACGGTCTGACCGTTGCGTTTGACGTGGCCCTACAGATGATCGAGACAGCCACCCGGTGGGCGCTCGAGATCGTCGTCGCCGTGGTCGCCGTGGTCGGGCGCCTCGTCGGTCTCGTGGAGCGCGTGCTGGAACGGCGCCGCGCGGCGGCCGCAGTGGCGGCGGCAACTGCCCTGACGACCGTAGCCGTCCCGGCGCTTGCCCCCGGCCCGGCAGCCGAGGGGGGCGGCGGCGACGGCCAAGTCGGCCTGGTTGGCCCGCACGGCGCCGGCGCGAACGGCGTCTCGGTGGAGGGGAGGACATCTTCCGCTCGGCCACCCGCGACATCGCCTGCCGCTCGGCCACCCGCGACATCGCCTGCCGCCGAACACCTCGCGTGGGAAGCGCCCGGCGGCCGGACCGCCGCGCTCGGACCCCTGGTCACCGTTCCAGCCGGGGACGCGCTGGCACGGAATGGGCATGGGGGGCCGTCGGCGGGGCGTTGAGCAGACGCATCGTCCCCGTTCCATCGGCGGCGAGGGCACCGACTCACGCGGTGGGCGCCACCAGGGCGAGATCCACCACGAAGCGTCGGCATCCGGCACGCGGCCTTACATCAGTCCAACTTATTGTCTCCCCTGTTCATACGTCGCGCCAGGCGCGACAGGAGATGCAACCGATGATACAGACATCGACCTTGTTTGACAAAGCGGGAACCCCCGGCGAGGATGGCGCGTCACCGTTCGTGTCGGTTGGCGACGCGCAGACCGCCCGAACGCGGACGGCGCTCGCGGTGCGTGCGGCGTATGACACTACAGTGCGGCATACCGGAATTATGCGGGGGCGGGCGGTGGCCCTTGGAGGCGGCCTGGCGGTCGTGGCGCTGCCCCCGATCAGCCAGATCGGCGGGGTGGCGGCGCTACCAGTCGTGGGAAGCGTCGCGACGGGGATCACGACCGGGGTCAGCGCGCTGCTGACCGTCGCGGTGCTCGTCGCTGTGGTCGCCGCGCTCGGGCTCTTCGCCGTGCGGCGCTACATGCTGTGTCTGATCGCCGTGGCGCTCGCGCTGATAGCCCGTCTCATCGTACCGCACTGGGATACGAGGATCGCCGATGGCGAGATCGGACAGCTTACCGCCGGGATCGCCGTCCTGATCATCATGATCGTCGGGCTCACCATGATCGTGGGGTCGGCGTTGCCGCGGCGGAGGAGGGGGCGATGGTAACTCCGACCCCGAATCCGCGCGCGCCCCTGGGCGGGCGCGGCGACCGGACCGCCGGTACGTCCGCTGGCGCAGACTTCCCGACGATCGCCGCCGCGCTCACAGGACGGGGTCTCGCGGTGGACCGCCCTGACCCCACGACCCTCGTCGTCGATGTGCCAGAGGGTAACCTGACGCTCAGCATCGCGATCCAGGAGATCGACGGGAGCTACTTGACGCTACGGCTGTGGCCGTTCGACGGCGGCGAGGTCCTCCCGGAGAGCGACTTCGCCCAGCTGCTGCGGATCTCCGACCAACTACACGTCGTGAAAGTTGGTCTCGACGGCGGGAACGCGGTCGTGCTCTCGCTCGAATACCCCTTGGCGGCCGTCGACGGTCCCGCTGTCGAGACAGGCATCGCGTACCTGGTAGCCGCGTTACGCGCTTGTTATGACGATCTCGTCGCCGCCGTGGTCCTGGGTGATGATGGTGATGACGACGCCGACGGGTAGGGTGCGGGCGACGCCGCCCGACAGGTAGGCGCCGCGCGCGACGATCAGGCGGGGCGTCCTATCCGGCTCAGGGATGCGCCCGAGGTGTCACCCGGCGGCGAGGTCAAGCCTTCCATCTATCCAGCGCTCCCACGCGCCGAGCGCGGGGGCAACCCACTATCCCCGATAGACGAGACGAAAGGATCACTCATGAACACTCTGCGACGGATCTTCGGCCAACTCTTCGGGCTTGACCGCTTCGCGCGGGACACGTCGGGCGGCACGGCCCGACGCGCCACCGTGCGCGAGTTGCGCAAGGGGAAGCTACTCGGCGGGCGTGGTGACCTGTACCTGGGCGCCGTCAAAGGGGTCCTGCGGTGGCGCATCGCGACGTTGCCCGACCAGACGTCGGGGGACGGGGAGGCGCTCGAGGTGATCGGGCCGGCTGGCTCGGGGAAGACAACGTATCTGGTGGATAACATCCTGGGGCAGATCGGGCAGGACAACTCCGCCGTGATTAACGACCCGAAGCTGGACATTTTCCTGGCGTGCGCACCGGGGCTGGCGGCGGGGGGCCATCGCATTTTGATCTTCGCGCCGTTGTTGGGCGTTGGCGACCGCTACGATCCGCTGGCCCAGGTCACCGACGCCGACGAAGCGCGGCGGGCGGCCGAGGACTGGATCTCGGCGCAGGAGCGGTCGACGGCCCAGCCCTTCTTCGACCGCCTAGAGCAGGCGCTCCTGGGCGCGACGCTGTGGTACCACAAGATCGCCGTGCCGGGCGCGACTATCCAGGACGTGCGCACATTCGTGACTGGGGCGACGGCCCAGGCGATGCTCGGGCAGTTCCAAAGGGCGGCGGAACGCTACCAGGATGCGGTGCTGGCGACGATGTGCGGGACGCTCACTGCCCTCATGGATGCGCCGGAAGCGCGGGGGGGGGTCCTGGCGGGCTTCGGCGGCCGCTTCGACTTCTTGGCGAGCGCCCGCCTCAGGGCGGCAACGTCGGGGAACGACATCTGGTTCCAGGACCTGCTCGGGGAACCGACCATCCTGTTCATCTCCATCCCGCCCTCCGACGGCCGCACAGGGGGGCTGGTCCCACTGGCCAACAACGTCTGGGGCACGCTGTTGCGCCGGGTGCAGGAGGCGGGAGGAAGCGCCCAGGCGCGCCTGGAGAGGCCGTTGAGGGTGTACATAGACGAGGCGAGTTCGGTGGCGGTACCGCACCTCTCGAACGCGTTGAAGACTCTGCGCGCCAAGGGCGCGACGGTGGTGGTCGCGCATCACGGTATCGACACGCTCATCGCAACCTATGAGGAACGCGAGGCGCGGGCCATTCGCGCGGCGGCGTCGACGCACGCGCTCCTGCCAGGCGCCCCGCTGGAGGACTGCCGCTTCATGGCGGATGTCGCGGGCATGAAGACGGCCAAAGCGCGGTCGGGGGGACGGCAGGCGGGGGCCCACCATGGACTGTGGGGTGGGCGCGTGTCCGGCTGGTCGTCGATCGCACGGTACCTGAAGGACCCGAGCGAACTGCGCCGCCTGCCCCGCGGCGAGATGTTCGTCGTGAGCAAGAACATGAACGCCTTCCAGGTGCGGGTCCGCCCCTATTTCGCGTACAAGGCCCTGAGGCGGGCGCTAGCCGAAGCCCGACGCGCCCTGGCGGTCCACGATCCGCACCTCGCGGACGTCGTCGACGCCATCGAGGGGGGGCACTTCGACGCGCCCAGGTACGCACAGGAACCGGACGTCTGCGAGGCGTCGAGCGCCACGCCTTCTCGCACGCGCGACTTGGGGACCACGGGCGGAGCAGGCGGCTGCAAGGAGTACGCGCCGCCGCGCCGGCGTACCCGCGCGCTGGCACAGGATCAGTCGGTCTAGACGGGGAGGCTGTCGCCCTGCTTGGGCGTGCGACAACGCGATTCAGAGGGTGCTATGCGTGTACCATTCCGCCGCCGTGCGACGTCTACCGTCCAGTCACAAGAACAGTCCCGAGAAACAGCGCGACGGGCGGATCAGATAGCGCATGCGCGTGTAGCGGAGCCACGCGGCGATACGCACGCGTCATCCGATACTCCACGGGACAAGCGTGCCTACAAGGACTCCGTGCACCGCACCCCCCTCCCGCTCGACGGCAAACGTGAGCGTGGAATGGACGGGGGCGCGTCGCCGCGTGCGGGCAAAGCGTCGTTCAAGGAAATTCAAAGGGCACGGCGCGCGCCGCGCCCCCAAGCGACGGCGCGCAACGCCGGGGAGCCTCGACAGCGGCAGGGACAGTCAACCGGTCGGCGACCGAGCCGGACGCAGGTCGCGCTTGGCATCGGCTTTGCGGGGCGCACGGCCCAATGGGTCTCCACCGTGGCATTCCGCGATCCGCACCTAGGCAAGGAAATCGCCGACGGGGCCGACTACGTGCGGGATGCTCTCCTTGCCAGGCTCGACGTCCCCATCCGGACCGGCGCCAAGCATGCATACGCCGATATCAAGGGTGCTGTACGACGCCTGCGCACTGCGGATGCCGGCCCCGCGCACGATCATGAGGCACGGCGGCAAAACGACATCCCCTCTGGGCGCGACCGATCGCCGGGTGGCGGTCAGGTGCGGGGAGCGTGGGAGAGTCATGGCCAGACACAGGGGCAGGGTCAGGATGGGGGTAAGGGCCAGGGGCATCGTCGTCGCACGGGGCACCGTCGAGGCAGCCATCGCTCTCACAAGCGCGGGCAACCGGCCCCTCGAGTTCCCGTAGCGGGCGAGTCGCCCGACAGGGGCAATGCCTCGTTCAAGGAGGCCGGCAAGGCGCGCGGCCCGAGGCGGGGCGGCGCGAAGACGCTGGGCGCCGGGGGTGGGGATGCGGACCGGGATGTGGTCCGCGAGCGCGTCGCGCTGGGTGTGAACGTGGCTGGGCGCGGGGCCGGGTGGGTCGCGACGAGCTTCTTCCGTAGGCCGGAGTTGGGCAAGGGCATCGCGGACACCGCCGACTATGCGCGGGACGCCATTCTGGTTAAGGGCGACGGCCCCATCATCAGTCGCGCGAAGAAGTCGTACGTTGATCTCAAAGACTCAATCCATCGCTGGCGGGGCGAGGGACGCGACATGGGCGCGAAGTCTCAACGCAGCGCCGATGTCGCGTCCGCGCGCGAGAGATTGCTCACCGCTCGTCAAGGCGGGAGGGTTAGTCAAGACAAGAGTGCGGGGCAGGATCATGGTAGAAGTCAGGGGCAAGCCGACGGCCAGGGTAGGCGGCGAGTGCGGATCGCGCGACGGGACAGGAGCCAGGGCGACGATGGTGGACATCGGCACGGGGGACGGGAGAGGGGTGCTGGTGGGTCCGCAGGTCCACACAAGGACAACTCGGGCCCGGTTCAGAAGCGCATCGACGGGAAGGCCCGGCAGATGCCAAGCTCCGTGCCCCGCCGATCTCGGGGGCCAAGTCTCTGATATAGGGGATCTGTGCGGACTACGTTGCGTGCGAAATCGTTCTCTCGCGGTGAGGGGTAGCCCCTATCGGAATTGTAAGGTGGGGTGCTCGCTTGAGTTTGCACCGCCAAAATCACTGCCTGAACTGGCGATGCGACAGGGCGATGGTGCGACGAGGGGAGCGTACGAAAGGAATATGTGCGGCGACTCGTATTGGCGTATACTGTGCGGTAGGCAATTGCTTACGCACAAGGGAGGTTAAACGTCATGGTGAAAGCGAGAGAGGGCTGTAGTAGGAGTTAATAGCCGTGGGCGTGCAAACTCGGCAGGGTTGAGAAGGCGCTCCCGGTTAAGACGGGATTGCAACGGTCGCCGTGTCGTGTGGACTCTAAAGACCTCCTTTCAGTTGAGAAGGCGCTCCCGGTTAAGACGGGATTGCAACAGGAGGTTCCCTGCTGACTGTGTTGTTGTATTCATGGTTGAGAAGGCGCTCCCGGTTAAGACGGGATTGCAACATGGCCAGTGGGCGTGACCGTACAACGAACCGGCTTGTTGAGAAGGCGCTCCCGGTTAAGACGGGATTGCAACTGACGGGTGGATGCATTGAGGACTCGGGTTGGCTACTGTTGAGAAGGCGCTCCCGGTTAAGACGGGATTGCAACCGGTCGGTCGGCTGGTGGAGGGATGGGCGGGGATCGTTGAGAAGGCGCTCCCGGTTAAGACGGGATTGCAACACTAGGGACCGCCAGCCAGGGTTATGTCATCTCCGCGCTGTTGAGAAGGCGCTCCCGGTTAAGACGGGATTGCAACTTAGAGATTGGCGATGGTGCGGGCCACCTGGAGAGTGTTGAGAAGGCGCTCCCGGTTAAGACGGGATTGCAACTAACAGCCCGTATTGTGCTTGACACAACCAGCCCACAGTTGAGAAGGCGCTCCCGGTTAAGACGGGATTGCAACCTCGGTGTGTGTCGTGCCCTCATTGATCCTCCTTCATGAGTTGAGAAGGCGCTCCCGGTTAAGACGGGATTGCAACGTATTCGCGCACGTTATCCTCCTTTCAGGATCTGGCCGTTGAGAAGGCGCTCCCGGTTAAGACGGGATTGCAACGTTAGGAAGAACAAAGGTGTGTCTCGGGTCTGCCATGTGTTGAGAAGGCGCTCCCGGTTAAGACGGGATTGCAACCGATCGTCCGACGGTGCGCGACGCGGCAACGGGCGTACCGCGCGTCAGCGGGCGCGGGCCGGCGCATGAGGCGCGCGTACGCCTCATGCGAGGTGTAAGGCGTCAAAGTGCGTGCGCCACACTCACGCTCAAGACGCCCCGAAACGTCAGAGTGCGCGCGCCAATCCACGCGAGGGTGTGCGTGTGGCTCGGCGTGGACAGGGTGCTTGGGGAGGGTGAGATGAGCGTGACAGAGGACGTGTCGCCCTCGGGAGAGGGCCTGTGCTGCGGATTGGCGCAGGCACTCTGACGTTCGGCGCAGGCAGTGTGACGCCTTACCAGCGATCCGCATAACTCGCTCCCGCGCGGGAGGTGTCGTGCTATCGTGGTGTCAATCAACAAGTCGTCGTAGGGAGGACGGCTCCGAGGGCGAGGGTGGTGGGGATGGGGCGGCTGTATCTGGGCGTGGGGACGCGCTACCAGTGGGACGGGCGCATGTGTGTGGTGGTGCAGGTGCTGCGGGACGGGCAGGTGCTGGTGGAGGACCAGCCGGGCGGGGGCCAGGCGGTGGTGACACGGGCGGAGCTGACCGCGGCGTGGGACAGGGGGGCGGTGCGCTTCGAGGTGCGGGGGCCGGGGGCGCGCGCTGAAGGAGCGGCGACGCTGGCGACGGGGTACACGATCGCGGATTTCCATGTGGTGCCGGAGGCGGAGCGGGGGGAGGCGTGGCGGCGGTACGCGCTGATCCGGCCGTTGTTGGCGTGGCCGGCGCAGGTGCGGACGCGGCGGGCGATCGAGGCGTACCTGTCCTCCCTGTCCTCGGACGCGGGCCGCGCGGCGGGCAAGGGGGACGGGGCCAGCAGTCGGGGCAGCGTGGAGCGGTACCTGCGGGCGTTCGAGGCGAGCGGGGGGGACATCCGGGCGCTGGTCCCGGCTGCGGAGTGGGGCGGCGTGGGGGAGTCGCGGCTGGGGGCGGAGGTGGAGGGGATCATCCAGGGGGTGCTGGGGGAGTGCCGGGCGGCGCCGGCGCAGCGGACCGTACGCGACGTGTACTTCATGGTGGTGGAGCGGGTGCGGGTGCGCAATCAGGGGCGGGCGCCGGAGGAGCGGCTGGCGCCGCCGGGCCTGTCCACGATCGAGCGACGGGTGCGGGCCGGTGGGGAGGCCGGGGCGGGGGAGGTGCTGCGGCGGCGGCCAGGGCCGGGAGAACGGCAGGCGGCGGCGGGGGTGCGGCCGGGGCCGCGGGCGACGCGGCCGTTGGAGCGGGTGGAGCTGGACCACACGGTGCTGGACCTGATCGTGGTGGACGAGGAGGACCGGCTGCCGATCGGGCGGCCGACGGTGACGTTGGCGCTGGACGTGTACAGCGGGCTGCCGGCGGGCCTCCATGTGGGGTTCGAGGCGGCGGGGTACGGGGCGGCGATGCGGTGCCTGTTGCATAGCATCCTGCCGAAGGAGGACGCACGGGCGCGCTACGGGACACAGCAGGGGTGGCCGGTGTACGGTCTGCCGGAGACGCTGGTGGTGGACCGAGAGCCGCATCTGGTGGGGGGCGACCTGGCGGATGCGTGCGGGCAGCTGGGCATCCACCTGGACCCGACCCCTGTCCGACGGCCGTGGTTCAAGGGAGCGATCGAGCGGCAGTTCCGGACACAGAACACGGGGCTGGTGCATGGGCTACCGGGGACGACGTTCTCGCACGTCTTGGCGCGGGGAGAGTACGACGCGGCGGGGATGGCGTGCATTTCCCTGACGCGGTTCCGGGAGATTCTGCACATGTACTTGCTGGATGTCTACGGGCAGGAGTGGAACCGGGGGGTGGAGGGGGTGCCGGCGCAGCGGTGGGCGGCGGCGGTGGCGGGGGGTGGACGCCGGCGCTGCACCACGACGCGGGGGAGATGCGGCTGCTATTGGGACGGAGCGCGGTGCGGACGATCCAGCGGGCGGGGATCGACCACCTGTGCCTGTGGTACCAGAGTGCGGAGCTGGAGGCGCTGCATGTGCAGATCCCGGCGGCGCAGCGGGGTACGGGGCCGGCCTGGCTGCGGGTGCCGGCGCTGCACCAGGAGTACGCGGGGGGCCTCTCGCTGTGGAAGCACCGGGTGATCCAGGGACAGGCGCGGATGGAGCGGGGGCGGGCGGTGCGCGTGGAGGCGTTGGCAGACGCGAAGGGGCGCATTCAGAGGCTGGTGGAGGAGGAGTTTCGGCGGACGCGGCGCGGGCGGCGGCGGACGGCGGGCGCACGGTACCTAGGGGTGGGCGTAGAGACGGCGCCGGCCCCCGCCGTGGCGCGCGCCGCCCGCGTAGAGGACGGGGACGCGCAGACGGTCGAGGAGAAGGAGGCGGCAGTGCGGGACATCGCGGCAACGCTGGCGGAGCCAGGGTGGGGCGTGACGTACGCCCCACCCCGCAACGCGGAGCGTGACCGGGGGTGGTGAGGGAAGGGACAGGGCGATGATGACGCGGAACGCAGCGGCGACGACGGTGAGCCCGGCGCTGCGGGTGCAGGTGGAGGGCATCCGGGTGACGTACCCACGGTGGCAGCGCATCGTGGCGGAGATCGAGCGGTGCCAGGAATGGGGGCCGGTGGCGGCGGAGCCGCCGTGCCTGCTGGTGGTGGGACCGACGGGGGCGGGAAAGTCGACGCTGGTGGCGACGTACGCACGGGAGCGGCCGGCGGTGCTGACGGTGTCAACGCCGGTGAGATTTGACCCAGCAATCGCCAATTTAGCTTGACCCTTATTAGGCCAGATGGCAAAGGTCTCGATCAGCATGTACCAGAGATGAGGGCACACGCCAGGTGTAAGGCGTCAGATTAAGTGAGCGGGTTTCACCCGTACAGCGGCGTGGAACGTCAGATTAACTGAGCGTGGAACGTCAGATTAGGTGAGCCGATCCGCGCGTTGCGTCAGATTAGGTGAGCCGATCCGCGCGCAGCGTGTCCGCGCTCCTCGCGTCCGTGGCGTCCCCCCTGAGGGGACTTTTGAGTGTGGATACGACGGGGAGGAGGGCTCCGAACGGGTTGGCTCACTTAATGTGACGCAACCGGCTCACCTAATGTGACGTTTGGCTCATCTAGTGTGACGCCTTACAAGCGGGGGGTGTAAGGGGGCCGATAAAGTGCGCGGAAAACAGGCGTGAACGACGGACTATCGCACATAAAATGCGCGGTCTATCGCACGTAAGGTGCGCCGATCCTGCATCTGTCGCACATAAAGTGCGCCGATCCGTCGGCACGGGGAGCGCCGTGGGCGCTGCCTGAGGCGAGGAAAGAGCCATGCGCAGGCACGGACGAGGGAAGAGGAGGGGCCGCAGTGAGGATAGCGCAGGGTAGGTGCGACAGACGGCGCAGGGTAGGTGCCCCATGGCGCACTTTATCGGCCCCCTTAGACATGGTTCACGCGACGCTCGATCAAGCTTGACAGTGTAAGCCTCCAGCAGGCGCAACACTGTCAAGTTCGCTTGAACCATGTCTTACACATGAATTGCCGTTTTTGGGAATTTCCCCAATGCGTTTTCAGTCGTGCTTCTCTCCCGAACACCTTAGCTATGTGAAAGGTTTTCGTTGTCTCCCTCAGAGGGAAGACGGGTTCCGAAGCCATAGAGAAAAGAGGTGGCGGCCTGGCGTATCGTGATGTAAGGCGTCAAAGTTGGTGCGCCGGATTTGAGCGTACGGAGCCGCGAAACGTCACAGGTAGTGCGCCGAAAGCGTCACAGTAGGTGCGCCGATCCTGCAAAAACGTCAGAGTTGGTGCGCCAACC
>JAABUR0100002733.1_pt1 | contig 26183 bp, 23 predicted proteins | sample 5560091 | NCBI WGS metagenome assembly JAABUR01 (sample SAMN10711879, study PRJNA513375) | rock metagenome | isolation source: Antarctica rocks | place: Antarctica: Victoria Land, University Valley sud
AGCTCATCCAGATCGGCGGTCCCCTCATCGCCGGTCTTGGCCTGCAAGACGATCGAGGCCTCGACCAGCGTGGCCGCCGAGATCAGCGGGTCCTCGGCGTCGGCCAGGAGCCCGATGAATCGATCCCGCTCGGGCTCGCCGAGGAGCACCGCCACGAGCGCTGACGTGTCGAGGACCACGCGGCCCTCAGGAGGGGAGACCGTCGCCGCCGTAGCCCAGGATCTCCTCGGCGCTGCGACGATCGCGACTACGCCGTCCCGCACTACGCCGGGCGATCCGGTTGAGCTCCTGGTGGCGTCGCTCGCGCGGAACCCCACCCCGCAGGCGCTCCAACCGCTCACGGGCGGCGACGGTGACCGCCGTGGTGATGGTCTCGCCGGTTTCCGCGGCAAGCTCGCGGACCAGGCGATCGGCCCCGACATCCTTGATGTTCAGTGCCATGCGCTGAGGAAGAATAGCGGGCAATTCTTCCTTCCCCCACCCGAGGTTTACCGTCCCGGTTCCCGGGGTAGGCCGCGCCCATGAGGAGAAAGATGGACGTGCGGACGGCGGTGGTGGGAGCGGTGCTCGTCGCGCTGCTGGCGGGTACGGGCAGCGCGGTGGCGGCGAAGCTCATCACCAGCGCCGACATCGCGGACGGGACGATCCAGCCGCGCGACCTGTCCGGAAAGACGCGCGAGGCGCTGCGCAGCCAGCGCGGCTCCCGTGGCCCGCGTGGCGACCGCGGCCGGCAGGGCGTCGCCGGGCCGACGGGACCCAGGGGGCTCACGGGGCGTCGCGGAGCGACGGGTCGCCGGGGCCGGACCGGCCGCCGCGGCGCGACCGGGCTCGTCCGCGCCTTCGCCTCCACCACCCCGTCCGGGCGGGTCACCAACGGCAACGGCCTCGTGGTCACGCGGGTCTCCGCGGGGCGCTACTGCGTGGCGCGCCGCCGCGGCACAGGCGCCCGCCGCCCCGCCGTCATCGTGGCGACGCCATTCCGGACCGGGAGCCAGCCCCTCCCCCTCGTCTACCGCGATCCCGCGGGCGACGGGGGCTGCCCGAACGGGGGCGCGCTCGTGGCGGTGGACACACCGACCGCCGGCCCGCCGGTGCCGACGGACGCCGGGCTGTCGCTCGTCGTGCCGTAGGACAGCAATCAAGGAGCAGCGGGAGCGGACGCACCCCCGGGAGCCGCGCTCACTCGTAGGCGGCCGAAAGCGCGCAGGATCTCCTCGACGCAGTCCTCGACGGTCTGCTGCCCCGGTCGCACCACGAGGTCGGGCGATGACGGCGGCTCGTAGGGATCGTCGAGCCCCGTCACGCCGCTGATGTCGCCGCGCCGCCCGCGAGCGTAGAGCCCCTTCGGATCACGTCGCTCGCACTCCGCAAGCGAGGTGGCCAGCCAGACCTCGAGAAACGGCGACCCGGCTGCCGCGTGGACTCGTCGCGCTCGCACCCGGCCCTCCTCATGCGGGGACACGACGGCGGCCACGACCACGAATCCGGCCTGGACAAACAGGCGGGCGACTTCGCTCACGCGACGGACGTTCTCGAGGCGGTCGGCGCGCGAGAAGCCGAGGTCGGCGTTGATGCCGTCGCGCAGCAGGTCGCCGTCGAGCACCTGGGCCGTCCTGCCCTCCCGCTGGATGCGGTCACGAAGAGCGGCCGCGAGGGTCGTCTTGCCGGACGCCGGCAGCCCGGTCAGCCAGATCGTGCCGTGATGAACCACGCACACAGCATGGGGGCAGGGGGCGACGGCGTCAGACACCGCGCGCGCCAAACCGAGCAGCCCGAGCACGGAGGTGACGACCAGGTCGTCCGCGACACGAGGGCGTTGCTTGCGCTCGTCCGTCTCGCGCTAGGGGCTCGAGCCCGCGAGCCAGGTCAGGGACGATTCGGAGCCGAGCCGCGCGCGATAGAGCTGACCGCGCTTGCCCCGCACGGTGCGGTCGAAGACGCCGCGTGGTCGCGCTCGCATCCGGGCGACGGGGACCCAGCGCGTACCCGTACGGCGCTCGAGGACGAGCCGCCCCGCCACGGGGGCCCGGCCCCAGAGCCGCACCCGACCCCTTCGCCGTGGAGCGAGGACGGCCACGAACGGGAAGCGGAAGGCCTGGGCCGCGGGCTTGGGCTCACCCCCGTAGAGGTAGGTGCCCGCCTGGAAGCTCGCCGCGAAGTCGGGCCCCGGATCGTCGCGGATCCGGGTCCACGTCACCGTGTCCACGCCCTGGCGCCAGAGCTCGTACATCGTCCCAGCCAACCGACGTGCGTGCTGCTCGGCGGGCACTCCGTGGGGGTCCGGCGGGCTTGAGTCCCAGGAGATCTCCGTCACCCAGAACCGCTTATGCCGGCGAGGCACGAGCCGCCCCTTCGACACAGCGGACCGCATGAGCGTCTGGATGCGCCCGAGGTCCGGCACCGCCACATCCTCGCGGCTGAACGCGGAATGGAAGGGTCCGTAAAAGCTGTACGGGTGGTGTGACGCCACGTCAAAAGCGACTCGACGGGAGAGAAGCGCACGCCAGAAGGTCACCGGAGCCATGCGGCTACCGCCCGGGCGGTCTCCGTAGGGTGAGAGACCGGCGGTGACGACGAGGGCCCGCGGGTTCCCGGCCTTCACGCCTGCATACCCCGCGTTGACCATCGCTCGGTAGAGGTTCGGGCTCTCCGGCTGCAGGCGTCCCCGACGACGGATCCACTGCGGCTGGAGGGCGAGCCCCAGGTTGGGTTCGTTGAGCAGCTGCCAGGCGTCCACGCGTCCGAGCCGGGAGTTGCGCCCGGAGTAGCGCGCCGAGATCGCCTTCAGGAACTGCTTAAAGGGCCGCGGGCGAGGGCGCCACACCGCCGCACCGGCGGTTCTCGGCCGCCCCGCCCCCTGCGCCCATCGCGGCACCGTAATAACGTTCGCGAGGACACTGAGCCCGCGGGCGCGCGCCGCGTTGATCGCAAAGTCGGGACCGCGCCAGTCGTAGCCGGGGTCACGCCAGTCACCCGGATTTCTCGGCGCCTTGGGCGCGATCGCGGCCCAGTCGACGGCAATCCGCACGACGTCGGAGCGCTCGTTGCCCGCCACGCGATCCAGCCAGACGCCCGCGACCGACTCCCCGCCAGTCCCGCGCGCGGCCGACGCGTCCCCGAACAGCCCGTCGAAGAACCCGAGGCGCAGCGGGGCGGCGTTCGCCGTGCCCGCGACCGAGCCCAGCAGGGTCCCCAGGAGGACAACATGGACAAGCAGTCGGCGCACCCGAGACAGTATGCATCACCGACCTCACGAGAGGCCCCGGTTATCCGCCCGCGGCGCCTTCCTACAAGCGCAAGGACGACATCTACCGCATGGCGCAGGCCAACAAGGCCTTCGCGCACTACCGCTGGTAGTTATCGCCGAGCCCGCAACGGGCGGCGACTGGGGGACGGGGCGGACGCGAACGCCGCGAACAGCGGCGAGTGGGGCCGGAGCCGGCGAGCCTTCTCAAACTCGCGCAGCCCCCGGCGATTCTCTCCGCGCTCGAGCTGGATCCGTGCGAGCACGAGTCGGCTGGCATACGCCTGAGGTTCGTGATCGACTGCGCGCTTGGCGTCGGTCTCGGCCAGGGCCAGCTCTCCCGACCGCTCGAGGACCAACGCCCGCTGGAGGTACGGTGTCCCCCCCCACGGCTCGGCACGGATGGCGTCCTGCGCCCGACGCAGGGCCGTCGGCAGATCACCGATCCGCACCGCCTCTTGGCTCTTGCGGACAGCGCCCACTCCGGCAAGCCCCGGAAGCTCGACGAGCAGGGCGACCACGGCCACCGCGGTCAACCCCGCGCGCGCGGGCAGACGCACCGCGAAGCGTCCGCCTGAGAGGCTCATCGCCGCAACGCCGGCCGACCCGATCGCCAGTGTGGCGTTGGCGGTGGACTCCCACATCCAGTCCACGCTCGCCGAGAACGCGAACACGACCAGCGTGGCGGCCACCCCGGCCAGAGCGCCGGCCTCGCGGGGTGAGTTCCGCGGGCTGCGCGGGCGCAAGGCCGCGACCGCGAGGCTGACAAGCAGGGCCAGGATCACCAGCAGTCCGGGCCATCCGAGTTCAGCAAGGTTCTCCAGGTAGATGTTGTGGACATCGCGCAGGAACTCAGCGTTGGTCCCGTGACGGTTCCACCAGAATTCGAAGGTTCCGGGGCCGATACCCGAGAGCGGCGCGGAGTGGTACGCGTCCAGCGCGGCCGACCACACGTCGTGGCGATTCCCACTCAGATTGGTGAGGCGCGCGGCGGGGTCGGCCGAGGCAGCGGGCTTCAGCGGATGCCGGTAGGAGTCGTAGGCGTCGCCGATGAGCCGCGGCCCAACCGCGACGGCGGCCACCAGCGCGACCAGAGCGAGAACGCTCCCGGTCGCCTGCATCTGCCTTCGCGCGAGGCGCGGCGGCGATAGGCCGCGAGTGAGGGCCCCGCAGCCGGCAGCCAGCAAAGCTGCGGCCAAAAGCGCGATGAGCACCGTTCCACGCCCGGCGCTGCCGGTCGCGTCGGCGATCGCCGGCTGGCCTCGAGTCACGAGGATCACGGCGACTCCGCCAACAGTCGCGACGATCACGTGGACGAGCAGGACGACACGCCGCCGCGATACCGCAGCGACGACGAGCACGCCAAGTACGACCGACCCGATACCCGCGCGCGAATACGTCAGGTAGACGGCGAGGATCGCCACCGGCACCGCAGCGAGAGCGACGGCGCGCATCACCCTGGTGCGAGCGTGCGCACTCCACGCGAGGCCCAGCGCGACCCCGGTCGCGCTCCAGGCACCCATGGCGTTCCAGTAGCCGAGGGGGTAGGAGAGCCGGTTCGTCCGAAACGCGCTCGTGATCGGGTCGCTGGCGATGAAGCCGGGGGCGAGACGGGTCACGACCGCGAGCAATGTCACCGCGAGCACCCCGGCGGCGAGTCCCGCGGCGGCCGCCGTCCAGGTGCGCCGGCTGAGCACGCAGAGGGGGAGGGCGTACAGCGCGGCGTGATGGACGACGCGCGCAAGCTCGAGGCCGGTCCGTTCGTCGCTCGACGTGCTGCTCAGCGCGATCGCTGTGAGCAGCGCGAGCGCCGCGAAGGCGCCGAGCGGGAGCAGCGCAAGAACCGGAGGGCGACGGCGCGGCAGCAGCCCGAGCAACAGCCCGAGGGCGAGCAGCCAGAGCACGGCAACCGCGTGCTCGTGCCGCGGCACCACGTCATAGGAGCCGCGCCGCAGCGCGTAGAGCAGGACGAGAGCGAGCGCCCCCACGAACGCCAGGGCGCGCTGGACCCGAGTGCCTCCCACCGCGGTAGACCCTAGGCGAACTGCGTCGAAGGAGCGCCGGGCCATCTACAATTTCTGTCATGCGACGAGCCCTGAGCGCCTTGGTCCTGCTCGCCTTGATGGCGTTCGCTCCGTCGGCTCGGGCCGCCAGCCCCACCTGCATTGCTCCCCCAGGGACGGCCGCAGTCGAGCAGTATTGCGAGAACCTCCCGGGCGCCGCTGGCCCCGAGCGCCCGAAGGGCGGTTCGGCCCAGCGCCCGAAGGGCGGTTCGGCCCAGCGCCCGAGGGGCGGTTCTGCCTCCGGAGGGGTTCCCAGTTCTGCGCCCGTCGTAATCGATCGGCGGACAGGTCGCCCCCGCCGTCCCTCCGAGCTCGAGTCCGCCCGCGCCACTGTGGGGGCGAAGAGGCCTTCGCAGAGATCTCGAGATCCTCGGCCGGTTTCTCTCTCGTCCCGGGGTCTCTCCGCACCTTCGGGCAGCGTCGTCAAGGCGACTCGCAACGTTCTCGGCAACGGCGGGGAGGGAAGTCCCGCCTTGCTCTGGATCCTCGTAGCTATCGCTGTGGCTATGGGCGCCGTGGCCGCGTGGCGTCACCGCACGGGCTCACGGCAGGATCAATAACCCTGGGTCCCGCGACGGGCCAGGCGACAGCATGACGGGGTCTCGCCGCTCCCTGCGCAGTCCGAGAGCGCGGGCCGCACCGAAGCAGAGCCGCTGGCCGCGGCGCTCTTGGCGTCGCTGGCCACCGTGGCCGGTCGCGCGTGTCACGCGGCGCGCGCGGACTGGTCGTGGTGGTCTGCTTCGCCCGAGGGCTGAGGCGCCAGGGCCTCAGCGCACCGCCTCGACGAGGTAGTGCGTGGCGAGGTCGTCGTGGCCGGCGCGCATGGCCCACTCCTCGTAGCCGACGTAGATGGCCTGGAGCGCCCTCGAGAAGCGGAAGTAGTCGGCTCCTCGCCACAGAGGAACGACTTCGACCTCGGAGAATGCGACCAACAGGCGCTGAAGTGCGCTCTGATAGCAGGCGTCGTAGGCCGCGGGGAAGACGGAGTCCTCGTGCCGACCCATCACGCGTGCCACCATCGGTGCCCCGATGGCGTCCGGGAGCACCCGGTTGACTTGCGCGAACACGGCGTGACGACCGGACAGCAGGGTCACCAGCCGGCCGCCGGGGCGAAGGTATCGGTGGATGTTCTCCAGGGCTCGATCGAGCCGGCGGACGTGCTCGAGCACCTGCCAACCGAGGACCGTGTCGAACCTGTCATCCAGTGACGGCAGGTGGACCGAGACGTCCCCCGCGATGACCTCGTCGTACGAACCGGGAGGGGCGCCCGCAAGCTCGGCGGCGGCCACGTCGAGCCCCACGTAATGAGCACCAGGCGGCCTCTTCTCGGGGCGCAGCGTGGGGGCGCGCCCCGCGCCAACGTCGAGAATCGCAGGACCCGGTCCCCCCTTGGCCGCGACCCGATCGGCGAACGGCCTCACCCAGTCCTGCCCGTAGCGAGGAGGGAGCTCCCCCGACGCCGCGCGCTGAGCGGCCAGCAGCGCACTGCGCAGGGTGCCGGCGGAGGACGGAGGGGCCCCGGGCACTGTGCCGAACCTAGAGACCGCGAGCGCCGAACACACGCGGGATCGTGCGCAGGAGGATCTTCACGTCGTTCCAGAGCGACCAGTTGGCGACGTAGAGGTAGTCGAGCACGACCATCTCCGTCAACGGGATGCGAGAAGAGCCCAGCACCTGCCAATGCCCGGTCATCCCCGGAGTGAGCTGAAGCCTCCGCCGGTACCAGCCTTCCACGTGAGCGTCTTCCTCCTGAAGGAGCGGACGCGGCCCGACCAGGCTCATCTCCCCCCTTAGGACGTTGACAAGCTGCGGAAGCTCGTCGAGCTGGGTGCGTCGCAGCCAGCGCCCGACCCGGGTGACGCGCGGGTCGTCGGCGATCTTGAAGAAGCCCTCGGCCCCCTCGTTGCGAGCCAGGAGCTCCGCCTTCCGGTCCTCGGCGTCACGGACCATCGTGCGGAACTTCCAGATGCAGAAGGAGCGCCCGTCGCGACCGATCCGGCGCTGCCCGAAGAAGACAGGCCCGCGGGACTCGAGCACCATGGCCACGGCGGCGAGGGCCAGCAGGGGGCTCGTGGCCAGCAGGCCCACCGTCGCGCCCGTGAGATCGAGAGAGCGCTTGACGACGCGCGAGGATCGCGAGAGCCCGAGGGGGCGGACGCCCAGGAGCGTGAGGCCGCCCAGGTTGTCGAAGGTGACTGACGAGCCGACGACCTCGAACAGGCGGGGCAGGATGCTCACGCGGACCCCGAGGGCCTTCACCATGCGGATGAGGTCGAGGACCTCGTCGTCGGTCTGCTCGGTGGGCGCGACGATGACGCGGTCGATCGCGAGGGCGCGAACCCGTTCGGAGAGGTCCTCGATGCTGCCGGCTGCGGGTAGCGCGGGGGTTTGGTCCGATTCGCCCCGGAAGGGGATCCAGCCCAGGAACGTCGCCTTGACTCCCGGGCTGTCGACCAGCTTGTCGCGGATCTGCAGGGCGGCGGCCGCGGATCCGACGAGCAGGACCCGGTCCTCGTCGGTCATGGCCTTGGCGAGCGCGCGCGCGAGCGTCCGCGCGCAGGCGAGCGCCAGGAAGCACGTGGCCCAGAGCTGAAGGCCGGCGGTCGGCGTGAGGTCGGCCGTGAAGATCAAGCCCGCGAGCAGCCAGCCCAGCAGCGTCACCAGCGTCGCGACCTGGAACAGCGCGGGGACGTCGTCGAGGGACCGCTTCGCGAGGACGACATCATCGCGGTCGTAGAGCCCGAGGACCTTGCCGAGGATCACGATCCCCGGGAGGATCAGGACAGCCCCGGGACGCGGAGTGAGACCGCGCGTCGCGTCGAGTAGCCCGAGGACGCCCGCGATGGCCAGGACGTCACCTACGGCGAGGAGACGGCGGAAGACCGCTTCGCGACGCTTCAAGCGGGCAGGAACCGCGGCGTCGGCGACGGGCAGCAGCCCGGCGGCGTCGAGCTGCGCCGGCAACGCTTCGGTGCTCCGGCGCAGGGCCTTCCTGAGCCGCCGTCCGCGGACGGTGCTCATGCCAGGAGCGTCGGATTGGCTACGAGGGTTGTCGCGCGCACCGGAACCGAGTATGAGCCATACAGGGACATCGGACGTCTCTGCCTCGGGGGACCTCGTGGAACCGCCCACTGCTAGCCTACTTTGCTCTATGCCGACGACCAGCCAGCTCGTGCGCAAGGGCCGCACCACGCCGAAGAAGAAGCTTGCCACGCCCGGCCTGAAGTCGGGCAAGGGGCGCAAGGCGAAGGTGGCGGCGCCACAGCGTCGCGGGGTGTGCACGCGCGTCTACACGGTGACGCCGAAGAAGCCGAACTCGGCACTGCGCAAGGTCGCGCGCGTCCGGCTCACCAACGGCATGGAGGTCACCACCTACATCCCGGGCGAGGGCCACAACCTCCAGGAGCACTCCGTCGTGCTCGTGCGTGGGGGTCGCGTCAAGGACCTGCCGGGTGTCCGCTACAAGGTGGTCCGTGGCACGCTCGACGCCGCCGGTGTGAGCGACCGCAAGAAGGCCCGCTCGCAGTACGGCGTCAAGGCGAAGTAGTGCCCCGCCGCGCCGCCGCCACCATCCGGCCCGTCCCGCCGGACCCCGTCCACCGCTCGCGCTTGGTCTCCCAGGTCGTGAACAAGGTGATGCTCCACGGCAAGCGCTCCACCGCGGAGAAGATCGTCTACGACGCGCTGGCGATCATCGCCGAGCGCACGGGCAAGGACCCGATCGAGCAGCTCGAGGCCGCGCTCAAGGCACTCACGCCCGTGCTCGAGGTCAAGTCCCGGCGCGTCGGCGGCGCCACCTACCAGGTGCCCGTCGAGGTTCCGGCACGCCGCGCCCGCACCCTCGCGGTCCGTTGGCTCGTCGGCTTCGCTCGCCAGCGCCGCGAGAAGACGATGGCCCAGCGGCTCGCCAACGAGCTGCTCGACGCGCAGTCGGCGCAGGGCGGCGCCTACAAGCGCAAGGACGACATCTACCGCATGGCGCAGGCCAACAAGGCCTTCGCGCACTATCGCTGGTAGTTCACGGCGCCCGCAGCGGACCCGCGTTTGGGGCGCCAGACCCTTGGGGAACTGCGCCGAACGCGCGCCGGGCAATCATACAGTGGCTCTCATGGCACGAGCCTTGAGCCCCTTGGTCCTGCTCACCGGAACGGCACTCCGCCCCTCCGCTCGACCCGCTTGCACGCTCCCCCGGGTCCGAGATCTCGGACCCGCACCTCGGGCTGGCTCAATACCATGACGCGCTTCGTCTCCTAGCAAAGCACCGAGAACAGGCAGAATGGATTCAGAACCTCAATTCGACTTCGATGCCCGGGAGTTCCTGCGTGTCCTTCGTCGGCGGAAGCTGGTCGTGCTCGCGTCCATCTTGGTGCTGGTGGCGCTGGGCGTCGGACTCTCGCTCCTGCAGACGCCCGTGTACTCGGCGGAGACGACCGTGCTGATCCCACAGGACGTGCGGGACTCCGTCAATCAGAACGCCAACCCCGGTGTCTCCACCCCGGACCTCCTCGACCGACAGCTCCAGAACGAGATCTCGTTCGCGCAGGGCGACCGGGTGAGGAGCGCGGTCCGTGAACGCGTCGGACAAGTTCCTGACGTCTCGATCGCGCTCGTGCCGAACACCGACGAGCTTGCATTCTCGGCCAACAGCGGCGATCCGGCGCGTGCCGCCCAGCAGGCCGACGCCTACGCACGTGCGTACCTCGACCAGCGTCGCAAGTCGAAGACCGCGAACTTCTTCAAGACCGCCCAGACGGTGTTCGATGAGATCAGGTCGCTTCGAACGAAGAAGGCCAGCCTCCCACCGAGCGATCCACAGGTCGCGGGGATTCAGCAGTCCATCATCAACCTCCAGGGCTCGCTCGGGGACCTGAGGGCGAGCGGGCAGCTCTCCAAGGTTGGGGGAGACGTGGTGCGTCAAGCCACGACCCCGGAGTCCCCGGTCTCGCCCGACATCCCGCGAAACGGGCTCATCGCCGCCATCCTCGGTCTCGTGTTGGGTATCGCGCTGGCCTTCACGCGAGACCGGTTCGACGACTCCATCAAGTCGAAGCACGAGCTCGAGGAGGCCACTGGCGGCTTGACGGTCATGGCGCTCATCCCGCGTCTCGAGGACTGGCCGGACCCCGACCAGGGGTACGTGGTTTCCAGCGAAAGCCCTCACTCCCCGTCAGCGGAGGCCTACCGCACCCTTCGCGTGTCGCTGCAGATCCGCGCCCGAGCGGAGGAGAACCCCCTGCGGGCGCTCGCCCTGACGAGCCCGGGCGCAGCGGAGGGGAAGACGGCCACGGTCGCGAACCTGGGCGTCGCACTGGCGCGGGCGGGACAGCGCGTTGTTGTCGTGGGCTGCGATCTCCGACGGCCGCGGATCCAGACGTTCTTTGGCCTCGAGAACAGCACGGGCTTCACCTCGGTGCTGCTCGGGGAAAGTACTCCAGACGACGCCCTCCAGGAGGTGGAGGGCGTACCCGGCCTGTCCGTCATGGCGTCCGGGCCCGTGGTGCCGGATCCCTCGGAGCTTCTGTCGCTCCCCACGGCGCAGCGCATCATCGAGTACCTCAAGGCGCGCTGGGATTTCGTCCTCGTCGATTGCCCCCCAGTGCTGCCGGTGCCCGACATGCTCCAGATCTCCCAGATGGTCGACGGTGTCATGGTGCTCGCCGCCGCGCGCCGCAGCACGAAACGGTCGCTCAGCCGGACGATCGAGCTCCTCGAACAGGCCGACGCGCCGCTCGTGGGCTCGGTGCTGAACGATGTGCGCTCGGGCGGCGAGGACGACTACGGGTACGGCTCCTACAACGCCTACTACGGGTCTGCGCAGGACAGCAGCGCTGCGTCGCCTGCGCCTGTGCCTGCGCCTGCGCCTGCGCCTGCGCCTGCCCCGGGCTTCGGTTCGCGAAGGGCCACGGTCACGAACCCCGCTGTCTCTGGCCTAGCGGGGGGTGGCTCCATGGACTCCGCTGAGCCCGGAATGGCCGAGCGTCTTGTGCTTGAGGAGCGCGAAGCCCGCGGGTCGGGGCAGCCCATCGGCCAGAATCCCGAACTGCTTCCGACTGACCCAGCCGCCGACAACAGCGCCGGCAGGGCTGGGGCGGTGGGCACGGGGTCCGAAGCGCAGCACCCGCCGCCAAGCGACAGCGCCGGCAGCGCCCCGGCGGTGGCCACGCCCCCCGTTCGGCACGGCCCGGCGATCGCGAGTCGCGCTGCTCCGAGTAACGGTCTCGCCGACCGTGCCGCGGTCTTGAACCGTCCAGGACTGAGCTCCCGACTCCGCCGCGTCATGGGCAGAACCTCCCAGCGCTGACCCGGCGGGACGTCTGGCGGAGAATGGCGATCACTAGCGCGCTGGCGCTGAATTCCTCGAACCTCGCGTGAGCTCGCAGCAACACCCAGCGTTCGCCCCCGGCGCCGGCCGTTCGTCGCCACCGGCGCCCGGCGCCGGAGCAGACACCACGCGTGGCCGACAGGCCGGGTGGGGGTTGGCCACCTCCCTCGGCTTGCTCCTGGCGGTCATAGGGCCGATCGTCTTCTCGCGTCCGACGTTGGACTCGTTCATGCACGCTCCGGTCGTCCTCGCCTTCGCGATCACCCTCTACGCTGCCGCTCGCTTGTGGCTGCTCCTCATGGCTGGCAGCAATCGGCCGATCAGCCTCACGTTTTGGCTATTCGTCTACGTTTTCTTTGGCCTCGCGGCGCTTGCCAACGTGGTCACCCAGCAGTTCCCCCTCCTCGGCCAAACCTTCGCCGAGCGGACAGAGATCGACGCCCTGCTTACGATCGTGGTGGGACTCGCCGGCTACGAGGTCGGCCGCTTGGCCGCGCAAAGCCGCCGTGTGCAGGAGCGCTGGACGCACCGGCTAAATCGGCCCACGGTCCGGATCAGACGAGTGACCGTGATTGGCCTCGTGGGGATCATCACAGTCACGTACTTTACAGTGAAGTACGGGCTGGGCACACGGTTCAGCTCACGTGACACCGCGACCGAGACCTTTTTCGGCCCAGGACAACGGCACGTGAGTTCGTTCCTCAGGCAGGACAAGGCCAGCGGCCTGCTGCGCATTGCGCTGGACTGGATCCCGATCTTCGTCGCGCTGTATCTCCTGCTCTGCAACTGGCAGGTGCGACGCGCACACGCCCGAGCAGCCGGTGGCGTCGCGAGGTGGGGGCTCCGACGGTACACCCTGCTCGTAGCCCTCGCCGTGGGGGTACTGCTGGCCGACAACCCGTTCTCCGGCCCACGTGCCCGCTTTCTCGGGGTGGCGATAGCCCTGCTGCTGGCAGTCTGGCCGCTCGTCACTCCCCGCCGCTTTCGAATCTTCGTGGCGATCCTTGTAGTCGGCCAGCTCTTCGTGTACCCATCCGCTGATGTTTTCCGGAACCAGAAGCGGGTTCTCCACACGGCGTCACTCAGCACCCAGTTTCGGACGAACCCGAGTTTCGGGATGTTCCAGCAGGAGGTCAACGCGCAGGTCTACGTCCGCGACAAGGGGCACACGTGGGGGCGACAGCTAGTGGGGGTGGCGCTCGGATGGGTGCCGAGGAAGTACTGGTCGGGCAAGCCCAAGACCACCGGGGAGTTGGTCTTCCCAGCGGCGAACCAGACGATCCCCACCTCGCTGTCCATCTGGGGCTGGGCCTTCGTGGAGGGCGGGATGCCGTGGGTCTTCATCGTTCTCGCCGCGTACGGTTGGGCCGCTGGATTGTTGGAGAGCGCCTACCGGCGGCGGCCGCGCGATCGGGCGAGCTTCGCAGCGGTCGCCGCTCCCCTCTTCGCTGCCTTCCAGACGTTGGTCATCCGGGGCGAGCTGCAAACGGCCGTGGCCGACCTGGCGCCCGTGGCGCTGCTCGTGATCGTCGCCTGCGGCCTCCGCTCTCGGGCGAGGCATCGATCATCTGGCCCTTCCGCCGCCGGGTAGAGAGCCCCAGACGAACTGGCGAAGGGTCGCTTGGGCGATGGCGTGGCCCGGCACCCCCCTTTTCGACTTCTCGAAGCCGCAGCCCTCTGGTGCAGGCCCGTATGGTTGGTGGTGACAATGGCGCTCACGGGGCCTCTCATCTCAACAGGCGTGCCTGCCACCACAGCGCCGCAGTGGTGATAGACGTCCCGACCGCGAGCCCGACCGCGGCCGCGACCGCGCCGCCGATCCACGCGCCGGCCGTTCCGAGCCCAAAGACGATGACGGCGCCTGTGACCCGCACCCGGAACGTGTTCCGAAGCGCCTCGGCCGCGCGGAGGAGAACGAGTGCTCCTAAACCGAACCCCGCGGCGGTCTGGGCCCAGAGCATCGGCGGCAGGACCTGGTGCGTCGAGATCCAGGAGGAACCCAGGAGCTTCTCACCGATCCGCTCGGGCAATGTCAGGCTGGCGGCGCCCCACACCAGCATGCCGACGCCGCCGACGGCTCCGGCGGTGAGCCCGCGCCGCCACAGGACGTCACCCTGCCCCCTGGCCCGGGCCCGGACGAGGAACGGCGTCACCGTGATCCGCATCCCGTTGAGTAGCACCTGCACCGGGCCGAATAGCAGCTGGGCGCCGCGGTAGCCCGCGGAGTCCGCGAGACCCGCGAAGACGCCCAGGGAGATGAGCACGCCTTGGGCGGCTCCGTAGAGGGCGAGGAACTCGCCGGCGTACCGTCCACCGGCGCCGCCGTGTCTACGCGTCCAGCGCGCGGGGGCGAGGACGCGGGGCACGCAGCGGGCCTGGATGGCGCCAATCACGCCGCATACGGCTCCCGAGCCACTCCAGACCCAGACGAGCGCGGTTGCCGTGTCGACGCCCAGCGACGGCGACAGCACGAGGCCTCCGGCGAGGAGAACCGCCCACAGCAGGTCGTTGGTCAACGCTGCGGTCGGCCGTCCCGAGGCGAAGAAGGCGAAGCGCCATACGTCCTGAGCGAACAGCAGGGGTGCCGGTATCAGCAGCGCCGAAGCCGTCGACGCGCCATCGGGCCCGAGGAGCGTCAGCAGCACCCCCGCCAGGGTGCAGCAGAGGCCGGCACCGATCGCGGTTCCGCTCGCATCCCCCAGCATCCGGTGCAGATCGGCTGGCGCGAGCTTCGACCCGCGCACCGCGACGACCTCGGCGGTGAACGCCTCGACCGTCCCCAGGAGCAGCGTGTACACGACGTAAGCGATGCCGAACGCGCCGAACTCGGCCGCGGTAGCGTGTCGGGCGACCGCGACCGCGACGACGAAGCTCATCGCGCTGAAGACCGCTTGGTCGGCCGCGCCCCACAGCAGCTTGCCGCCCATCGCGGTGGAGCTCACGCTGCCCGAAAGCGCCTGAGTGGGTGTCTCCTCGGCCGCGGTCACACAAGAGGGCACTGCGGTCGATGAGCGCCCGGGCCGCACCGCCACCATACAGCTCCCGGGGTTGCGTGGCCGGTTGCCAGAGGCGCCAGGCGTCGCAGGTGGACGCCGGCTTCTGGTCATGAAGGCCGGGGGGCAAGGCGCCCCGCCGCTAGGATGCCTTCCCTGCGTCCCCTAAAGACCCTGTACGGCAAGGTGGCGAAGGCGGCGCGCTTGCTGTCGGAGCCGATTTATCGCCGCGGGCTTGTCCGGGCCGTCGCCGCCAGCATCGAGCACCAGGCGATCCCCTTCGGCTTCCGCCACCGGACGGTCGTGGACGTCGGGGCAAACCGGGGACAGTTTGCCCTCTTCGCGATGAAGCGCTTCGGGCACCCCCGGTTGGTCTGCGTGGAGCCGCTCGACCAGCCTCGAAAACGGCTTCACCAGGTGCTCCAGGCCGCCCGCGATGCGCGCGTCCTGCCTATCGCGGCCGCCGAGGTGGCCACGGAGCGGATGATGCACATGTCCCGAAGGGACGACTCGTCGTCTTTGCTCCCCGTCGGCTACCAAACCACGGTGTTCCCGGGCACCGAGGAGGTGGGGACTACCGTGGTCCTGGCCGCCCGGCTCGATGCCTCGATCGAGGCGGAGGACATTGAGCAACCGGCCCTGCTCAAGATCGACGTCCAGGGCACAGAGCTCGAGGTGCTGCGCGGGAGCGAGGGGCTCCTGGAGCGCTTCGCTGAAATCCTCGTGGAGTGCTCGTTCGTCGAGCTCTACGAGGGGCAGGCCCTGATCGACGAGGTCTCGGTGCTCCTCCGGGAGAACGGCTTCGACTTGGTCGCGGCGGGCACGCCCACCGTGGATTCGGACAGGAGGCTCGTTCAGGCGGACGTCCTGTTTCGACGGACGACGCGGACTGTCTCGAGGGAGGAGTCGGACGTCGCGCCGCTTTCCCCGGCCCCGCTGGGGGGAGCGCCAAGGCGATAGGACGCGTACGTCGCGGAGGGCGGGATCGCGTCCACGCGACCTACGGCCACGACACAAGTCCGGTGAGTCCGGCCCCCGACCACAGCGGGCAGCAACATTGTTGTCAACTCTCATCGGATCCCCCGCCTTCGTCATCGCACGGTGGGGGGCCCCTCCCGCTTCGCGACCAATCCGTCGACCTCGTCGTTGCCGACCATGCCTTCGAGCATCTCGCCGATCCGGCTCCCGTGGCGCGCGAGCTCACGCGGGTGCTTCGCCCTGGAGGATGGATCTGCGCACGAACCCCCAACCGCCGCGGCTACATCGCGGTGGCGGCACGCGCTGTCCCAGACCGCCTGCACGCCCGAGTGCTCCGCCGAGTACAGCCATTGCGTCGGGAGGAGGACGTGTTTGACACCGTTTATCGGCTCAATACCCCCGCCGACATAGCGGAGCACTTTCCGGAGGTACGCTACGAGCACATCATTTACGGGTGGGAGTCCGAGCCCGCCTACTTCGCGAACTTTCCCTCCGCGGCAGCGCTCGTTCGTTTCGCGGGTAGATTGACACCCCAGACCCTTCGTCCCACACTCCTGATCTTCCTGCGCCGAAAGGGCTGGCGATGTGGCCGATTGAGGGATTGAGGCTAGCTTCTGGACTCCGGGGACCCCGCCGACGATTCGAGAGTGCGTGTCGCACCCCTCGCCGCCTCGCCAAACCTCAGGCAGGGGCAACGATGACGCGTGCGTCACCCTCGGGACCACGAACACGCCTTGCACGAGCAGGTTCTCTGATCGCATGACGCATTGAGAACGCCATCTGCGGCCTCGGGCCTCGGGCCGCAGGTCGCAGGTGGTGGGATGAGACAATCAATCGAGATCGCTGCCGTCCGGCTCCCTTTTCACGTGGGCGAACGCTTCTCGAACATGGGGAGCCGGCGAGCCGCGCGTCAGCAGGATCGCCTGAGGAGACCGATCAACTGATCTGAGCCGGCAACCTCCACCAGATACGGCCGTTCACCGACGGCCTCCGCGAACTCAAGGAAGGCAGGGTTGTTTCCGACATCATCCGAGAGAAGCGGTCCACCTGCCTTGAGGTGCGGCCATACCCACTCGTACTCCTCGAGCTGTGAGGCGTAGCTGTGCTCCGCGTCGTGCAGGAAGACGTCGAGCGGGCGTTCGCGCTCTAAGAGAGATGGCAGCAACTGTCGAGACGGGCCGCGCCCGAGGCTCCAACGCCCCTTGAGGCGATCGGGCACCATCCGCCCGACGAAGTCGTCGCCCACGTGAAGCGGCGGAAGATCGACGCTGAATAGGTGCCCATGCCCGTTTCGCTCCAGCACGGCCAAGAGGGCCGCGGTCGTGACACCCTGCCCCACTCCCGTCTCCAGGACCTTCTCCGGCCTCGTCATCCGGACGATCGCAGCGGCCAGTCGCACGAGCTCCGCGCTGCCGGCGAAAAGAGGCCGCTCCGTCTCGGAGGGCAACAGCAGATCCGAGACTTCTCTGCACACGCGGTCATAGTCCGAGGGCGGCCGACCGGTCACCGCCGCCGCCGCGTCTCGTTCGGTCGTGAGGAACTGGGTGAAGTCGATCAGGGAAAGATCCCAACGAGCCTCACGGCGACGACGCATCACACCTCGTGCTGTCTCCGCCATCCACACGGGATGGCGGACCGACCTCAGCACGATGTTCGGTGCCTGCTGGAGTCGGAGCCTGAGACCCCTGGGCGGCGTCACAGCCGGGGGCTGATCCGTGCCCGGCGCGCGGCCAGGGGAAACGGTGTCTCCTCGCGACATGGCAGCAGCATGGCAAACCCGGCGCGATCCCGCTTGCCGACCTTCGGAGGTCGCGGCGATCCAGGCGCTGGTCCAGGAAGGGGCGAGATGGACGGGAGCTCGCATCGCACGCTCACGCACCGCAGCTCCATACGGGCTACGCGTGGGTGTCGCCAGCGTGTTGCGCGCCCTGCTCCGCTGCGGCCGTGTTCTGCCTCGGCCCTTGTCCGCGAGCCGCAGCTCAAGGCTGCCGTGGCCGGAGGGTCTACGATCAGACCGCCCCCACCAGGTGTGGGGCTATGTCCTCATGGCCCTTCTCGGCCGCCCGCACCCCGGCTGGCGAACGTCGCCTCGTGTCGTGCAAGCGGATCGACAGGCTGCTGTGCCCGGAGGAGACGTCGATCCAGGTGCAGGTCCTGCTCAGCGCGCGAGGCGCCGCAGGTCTCCTGGACGGCCTCGCCGAACACACCGACCGGTTCGCCACCCCGCCGAGCCCGACCCAGGCCCAGCCGGTGCGGAAGTCAGACGCGGTGGGCCTTGTCGCAGCCCAGTCGGAGGGCAGCCCGTGCTGGTACGGTCCGGTGGGAGGCCGAGCCTCGCATGCCCCCCGTCCGCCATGCACGTCCTCTCGGTCATTCATTATCCGGTCTGGGGTGGCCCCCACAACCGTAACTCGATGGTCGCCCCGCTGCTCGAGCAGAGGGGCATTCGCGTGACCGTCTTGTTGCCCGACGAGCCGGGCAACGCGGCCGAGCGACTGCGCGGTCGCGGCATGCACGTTGTCCAGATGCCCCTCGGGCGCTTGCGCCGCAAGCTGGACCCGCGGGTGCATGTGCGTCTGGCGGCCGGCCTGCGCGAGGAGGTGCGGCGCATCCGCGACCTGATCCGCCGCGAGGGCGTCGACCTCGTCCTCGTCAACGGGCTGGTCAACCCGCAAGCGGCGATCGCGGGACACCTGGAGAGAGTGGCAGTGACGTGGCAGCTGCTCGACACCTTTGCGCCGTTTCCGCTGCGCGTTGCGTTCATGCCGGTGGTGCGGTGCTTGGCCGACTCAGTGATGACCTCCGGCGACGCGATCGCTCGCGTGCACCCGTGGACCGGCGGGCTGAACGCGCGGCTTGTCTCCTTCTTTCCCGTGGTCGACGTCGAGCGCTTTCGGCCGGACCCCGCCCGACGGGCGGCAGCGCGACGTGAACTCGGGTTTTCCCCCGACTGCGTCGTGGTGGGCAACGTCTCGAACCTCAACCCCATGAAGGGCCACCTCACCTTCGTGAGAGCCGCAGGCGTACTGCGGCGAAGCCGTCCCGATACCCGCTTCGTGATCCTCGGAGCGACCTACAGTCATCGGCCGGGCTACCTCGACCAGGTGCTCGCAGAGGCCGCGACGGCGGGGTTGCGGCAGGGCCGAGACCTGGTGGTGCTCGATCCTCAGAACCGTGTCGCCGAGCTTGCGGCCGCCTTCGACGTCTTCTGGCTCACCTCGGAACCCCGCTCGGAGGGGTTGCCGACCGTGGTCGGGGAGGCAATGGCGCTGGGTGTCCCCGTGGTGGCGACGGACGTTGGTGCGGTCTCGGAGGCGGTCGGCCAGAACGCCGGCCAGGACGCAGGCGGACTGCTCGTGGCGCCCCGTGACGTCGACGGGCTAGCGAATACCACGCTGGAGCTCATAGACGATTATGAGCGGCGGCGAGCCCTTGGGGCGGCGGGGCGGCGGCGGGCCGTCGCTCTCTATGCTGCGGAGGCATCCGCTGAACGCCACCTCGAGGCCTTCGCGGTGGCGCTGGCGTGGCGACGTGGTCGCCGCTTCCTGCACGCGCCTAGAGTGGGGTCCGCGGAGGCCGCTCGTTGATCCCATCGGCTGATACCTCATCTCACGGCGGCCCACGCCAGTTTCTGGGATGCAGCGCGGTGTCTGCTGCCGGGATCGAGTGCTGCAACCCCACTGAAGCTGGCGCTGACCATATCGCCAAGCCAGGTCACTGGTCCTGTGCGAGCCCCGTGTGGCAACGCGTGCAGTTCGTGCTGTCAGTGGCAGGTGAACCCGGATTGGCCTGGCTCGTTTTCCACGAAACCTGGAGACCTGCGCGGTGCCAGCTCCCGCCGGGAGCGCGCTCTGCGCCTCACCAGGCGAGCCCTGTTGGCCTGATGACCGCCGAAGGGATGAGCATCACTTCACGGGGGTTTCTGTATCGTCTGCGAGCCACGGACGCGCCTCGGCTTCGAGTTCCTGAGCACTGCGTGCAGAAAGTGGGGCGCAAGCGCAATTCGCCCATTTTAGACGCGAGGAACAGACATTCTTTTCAGCCTTGCATCCGAGCTGGCTTGCACCAGTTCTCGGCATTGCTTGACGGGTGGACGACGTGCCGACAGCAGGTCGGGCGTGGTCGACTCCCCCCGAGAGATGAGGAGTGGGTTGCCTCATTACCCTCCGACGCGTGTACCGCATCACTCGGACGGCAACCTATGCCCCGGATTCCGGACGGTGGGAGTGTACGAAGCCGGAGAGTGGTCGCTCCTCGCGTTGGCCGAATTTCGGGCATGAGGCGCCACGCGGGAGATTCCGGCAGTCACTTTCTCTCTGGGGATGCACTGCGAAAGAGAGCAGTCCACCAGGATGACTGCGGCTCCCGCCTGACGTCGCCGGGCAGGTGTAGGTGCGGAAAGCACTGATCCTCCTGAGCATCCCGCTCCCTTGGTCCCTCCGGAGGCGGCTGCTCGAGCGCTTGCTCGGATACGACCTGCATCCCACGGCTCGAATCGGCGTGGCCTGGATTGCTCCCCGTCAGCTTGTGCTGCAGGCGGGAGCGTCTATCTCCCACTTCAGCATCTGCCGTAACCTGGATCGGCTCGAGCTCGGCGCGGCGGCGACGATCGGCAGCTTCAACTGGATCACGGGGGGCGCTTCGCCAGACACCGGGCACTTTGCCGAGGAAGAGCGAGATCGAGCGCTGATCCTGGGGGATCATGCTGCGCTGACGTCACGACACATCGTTGATTGCACGAACTTGGTCAGGATAGGCCGCTTTAGCACTGTGGCGGGCTATCGCTCTTTGGTGATGAGTCATTCCATCGACTTGGAGCTCAGCCGCCAGGTCTCCGCTGGCGTCCGGATTGGCGAGTACTGCTTTGTGGGGGCGCGATGCACGTTATTAGCGGGCAGCCAGCTTCCCGACTACTCGGTGCTCGCGGCGGGGTCGGTCCTCGTCCACGCCTACGATGAAACCCACCGACTGTACGCCGGCGTGCCGGCTCGGCCTCGGACAAAGCTCTCCGCCGAGCTTCTCTATTTTACTCGTCGTCAGGGTAGTGTGCTATGACAAGAAATGATCCCGACGGGTGGGGCGACATAGCCTTGTCTGCCTCGTCGATGCTTCCCCTTCCCCGCGCCAGCCGCGAGAAGCTCCTCGCTGGTGGCCAGGTAATTGCGGTCTTCTGACGTTCCGTGGGTTGTGTGAGTTGTCTGTTTCATCGTGGGAGCGGTGGGCAGAGGGCAGCGAGGGACGGCATCGCAAGGGCGATCAGCGCGCCTGGGCTGTGGAACCCAAAGGCGCGGCGCGTGATCCATCCGGATCTGGGTGTTGAGCGCTTCGACCCGGGCGTTTGAGAGACTGTGCTTGATCGCGGCGACGATCCCGGTGCGCCGCTTGGTGATGGTGCGGGCGAGCTTGACGAACGGCGCCAAGCGACATCGCCTGGCCCACCTGATCCGCCCGTCGAGCAGGGCGATCGCGGCGGCCGGCGCGAGCCGGTGGATCTGTCGCAACTGCTCCTTGAGCAGGTAGGCGCGGTAGAGGCGCTGCTTGGTTTCTGGACGTCGGCGAGCTTGACCTTCTGGCCGTCGGTGAGGTTCTCGGGGTTCTTCCACAGCGCGTAGCGGGCGCCCTTGAGGTCCGTGGCGGCTGCGACCTCACCGTTCTTGCGTGCGTCGTTCCAGACTTCGCGGCGGATCTCGTTTAGCGCGTCGGTTGCGAGCTGCACGACGTGGAACGGGTCGACGCAGCGGACCGCGTCAGGGAGCCGTTCGGCGACCGGCCCGGCGATCCAGCCGGCCATGTCACACGACGACAATTCGATCTCTTTGCAGCGCTCCTCGCCCAGCTCGTCGAGGAAGCGCTCGACGGTCTCGCGGTCGCGGCCCGCGGCGGCCCAGACCAGCCTGCCGGTGTCATGATCGACGGACGACGGTCAGGTAGCGCTGGCCCTTTCGATGCGAGATCTCGTCGATGCCAATGCGCTTGAGGCCGGCGAGCACGTCGACCTCGCGCTGGGCTTCGGCGGCGACGCGCTCACAGATGCGGCCGACGGTCCGCCACGCGACGCGCATGAGCTCAGCGACCGCGGACTTCGACGTGTTCACCGCCAGCCACGCGATTTGATTTTCAAAGGCCCTGGTGAAGCGCGCATCGCGACGCGCCCACGGCACCGCGCAGACCACGACCCCGTGCCGGCGGCAGGTCACCCTGGGCGCCTCGGTTTCCACATACCCCATCGTCGCCCCGAGGTCCAGCGCCCGCCAGCGCCCCGGATGCCTCCGCCAACGCCCAAGGGGGGTCAAATGTCGACCGGCGGAGAGGGGTCACTTTCAACCGGCGCCGATACATGCTGGTCGTGGCGGTCAGGCTGTCGTCGTCGAGTAGCGCCTGGAGTAGCGCTCGGCGGCCGTTGGCCGCGCCCGGCTGCAGGGCCAAGAAACGCGCCACCGCGCGCTCTCCCTCCATGGTGCGGAAGGCAGGATCACTGGCGAGACGGGCGAGGAAGGGCAACGCTCTGGTGACAAAGTCGTCCTCGGGCGCCACCAGCAGCCCGGTGTCGCCGATCAGATCGGGGATGCATCCCCTTCCGTAGGCGATGACCGGGACACCGGCGGCGAGCGCCTCAAGGACGACGAGCGGCTCTGCCTCATGTCGGTACCGCGTGGGAAAAACGAAGGCGTCGAGGCCGGACAGGAAGGACCCCTTCGCCACTCCGCTTACTGAGCCGAGGTGAATGATCCGCTCGCCGAGTTGCTCCTTGAGCGCCTCCATGCATTGTGCGTCCGCAGGACCAGCGGGGGCCCCGGCGAGCCAAAGCTCAGCCGGCGTTTTCGCGCTCAGCAGCGCGGCCGTCAGTTGTCCCACAGTCTCTAGGCCCTTCTCGACCGAGAGCGTTCCCATGTACCCCAAGCGGAGTCGGCGGGAAGGCGCACGCGCTTGGCGAGCTGGTGGCGCATCGGACACCCAGGCGGCGTTCGAGCAAACGATGGCGTTGTGGGCCCCGTAGAGCCCGACGAAGCGTTCGTGCATCTGCGCACACAGCAGCACGTGGCGCTGCTCAGGGCCGAGCAGTCCAACCAAGAGCGCCACGATCCGGTCGCACCGATCCAGATAGCTCCAGGAGTGATGGTGGACCACCGTCCGATAGCGGAGAAGACGCGCGGCGAGCGCGAGGGGCAGGAGGTACCACACCCCGCGTCCGCCCGGTGCCGTCAGGTACAGCACGCGTGCGGCTCTGGGACCCGGCGCGATAAGGGCCCGCAGCGCACCGAGGTGACGCAGGAGCCGGTGCCGGTGGTACGCAACACCCGAGTACCCACCTCCGGATGTGTCGACGGTAACAAGGCCGACACGCCCGTAAAGCGCATCCTGCACCGCGGCATTGACGCTGGCCGCGCCGTGGATGGGAGGCGGCAGCGGTCCGACAGCGAGAACTCTCGTCACAGCGGCGCTGGCCGCCTGTGTTCCAATACCGGAAAACGAGCACGACGCCCCAGCGCCTGCTCATCGCCATCCCGATGCGCGTCCATCCAGTTACTGACCGTCTGACGCGTCACGCTGCGGGCCGGCGGCCTCCACGTGCTGCCGCCCTCCCCGACGAGCCGCACCGCCCGCCGACGAAGCTCCTCCTGAGCGGCCCTGCCGAGATGAGCGAGCGTATCGACTCACCGCCCGAACACTACTGGAACGCCAATTTCACGATCTTCTTACGAAGCCGGACCTTGCACGGCGTGCACGACTCCGGCCGGCGCGAGGTGATCGGCCTGAATCTCGGGGAGATCGAGTCCGAGGCGTTCTGGACGGAGTTCCTCAGAGACCTGCCCGCCCGCGGGCTGTCCGGCGTGCACCTGGCCGTCTCCGATCACCACGAGGGGCTAAAGAACGCGATCGTCCGGGTGCTGGGATGCCCCGTGGCAGCGCTGCGCGGTGCACTTCGTCAGAAACCTGCACCAGCGCTGCCGGCCCAGTCAGCGCGGGCTGGTCTCGGCTGCACTGCGCGAGGTCTTCCAAGCCGAGCACCGCGAGCAGGCGTGCGGCGCGTCGGGACGGTCATCGAGCGCCTCGAGCCGTTGGCCCCGAAGGTCGCCCGGCTGCTCGAAGACGCCGAGGAGGACCTGTTGGCCTTCTACGCCTTCCCGGCCGCGCACTGGTCCAAGTCGCGCAGCACCAACCCGCTCGAGCGCGTGAACCGTGAGATCGGACGGCGCTCAGACGTCGTGGGCATCTTCCCCAACGACCCCGCCGTCATCCGCCTCGCCGGCGCCCTGCTCATCGAGCAGAACGACGAGTGGCTCGTCGGACGGCGCTACCTGTCGGCCGAGTCGCTCGCGCTCGTTCTCGTCGACGAGAACGCGCGCGAACCCCAGGAGGTGATGGAGCTCCAAGCGCCTGAGCCGCACCGCTTCACCGACGAGCCCGGCGTTACACCACTCGATCCGACTTGACTATCGCACTCCGATCGAGTACCGCCAGCCGCCCGTTCCAGGCGCCCGAAGACCTTCGTGTTCCAGAATCGAAGTCGGCCCGGAAGAGCTTGACGCCGGTCGCGCCGGCTCGGTTGACGCGCGCGATCAGCTCGTCGCAGAAGCGCACGATCCCCTTCTGCCTGTTCGCCGACCCCTTGCGCAGTCGGATATGCAGCGCCTCGCGCGCGTTGCGCAAAGTACCAGACTGCGGCCGCCCCCTGGCGGCGGACCCACCGAGTTCGGTCCGGGTTCTTGCGAGAGTGGATGCTGGCGAGTGCTGGGTGCGCGTTACGGGCTCGGAAGGATCGCAAGGTGCAGTGACGACGCGAGGTGCTCTCCCTGCTTCGCCAGGCCGATGCGCGATTGTGATGACGAAAGGTTGCCTTGATGGGCTCGACTCATGCCTTGATGGGTCGTCGACTCAGGAAGTCGACGACCCATCAAGGTGAGGCGCGTTACGGCGACCCGTTGCCAGCAAGCCAAAGGTGTTGGCCGCGCCCGTCCGCTCGCCGAGCCGCTGGAGGGTGATGTTGGCCGAAGACCAGTAGCGGATGAGCGAGACGTTCGCGAAGCGGGGACCCAGGAGCGCGACGATTGCCTCCTCGTCAACCCCTTGGCGGACGACGTGGTACTCGACCATGTCCCCAAGAGCGGTCTCGTCGTAAGTCCCGCGCCACCGGCGCATCTGCGTGGCCAAGCCCCGTCGCAGCTCGCCCTGAAACACTCTCCACATAAGGAATGCGGTGCGGTCGACCTTCAGGCTCAGCCAGCTCCTCCGAGGATAGAACAGCGGATCTTGGTACGACAGCAGTGAGCCACCAGGCGTCACACGGTCGACTATCCGGGAAAGGAACTCCAGGTAGTCCGGAATGTGGTGAAGAACTGAAATAAATAGCACTACGTCGAACCGATCCCGCTGCCGAAACAGCTCCTCGCCGTCGGGGTCGTGATGGACGCTCACTAGAGCATTGTGCTCAAGCCGCCGTCGTAACACGGAGCACATCGGTCGGCTCATTTCCGTTATGGTCACTTCGGCTCCGAGGGCGAGAACATGATCGGTGAAAGCACCGTGGCCGGCCCCCACCTCAAGCACTCGGCACCGGCCGAGCGCCCTCATCCGTTCAAGGACGACCTCCCGGATCGATGCGATCACCCGATTCCGGAGCTGGGGATGGGCGAGATGTGGAGAACCATTCTCGTAGTCCGCCGCCTCCCCGTAGGCTGCCTCCTGCAATGAGGCCATGGCTCCGACCTCATCAGAATGATCGACCGTCGGTGAGTGCTGGCGGCGCGAGCCGCAGATAGTCATAATGCATCCCCGTGTCGGGAGGGTGATCTTGGTAACAGCAGCATCGTAAAGACCTCGGCCGGGCTGACCTTGACAGCGCGGGCGGGAGGCTACGGGCGTGGCAACTCTTGAGCATCTCGCCCCCTCAGCCGCAACCGTCGTGCCAGCTCGGATACGATACCGCCCAAGCGCCCAAGCGTCGGTCGGCCCCGTCTCCGCGTCGGCCGAGGCGAGGTCGGCTTGCGCGCATCCGAACCTGAGAACTAGGCGAGAACGGCGCGCTCTGGGCGACGCCTTTCCTCGGCACTTACCAATACTCAGTTTTACGGCTCGATCGCACCAAGCGGGGCCGGCGTCTATCCGGGCAACACTCCAACGCCCGAGATTCTTACCCAGCAGAGGCGGCCGCCGCGACGGCGAGGGGCACTTTCTTTGGTTCTCCTTTCCGTTTGGGGTGAGTCATCGGCCTGGGAGGTCGATGTGGGTGCCGGCGCAGCAGAGGTAGATGGTTGGAACTCCCCCGGTTCGGTGGACAGGGGTTGAGTGGGTAGATCGGACGGTACAGGGGTTGTCGTAGTCGTGCTGTGTGTAACCCGAAGGGTTATGCACAGTTTTGGAGGTTTTCCGCGGGCGCGGGCGCGCGCGAGGCCAGCTGCGTGAGAGCGTGACGCGTCTCGAAGTCCACCGGGCAGAGCATCCCGAGCTTGGAATGTCGGCGGCGACGGTTGTAGAACATCTCGATGTAGCCGAACACCGCGGTCCTCGCCTCGGCCTTGGTGGGCCAGGAGCGGCGGTGGATGAGGTCCTTCTTCAGGCTCGCGTGGAAGCTCTCCATCGCG
>JAABUR0100002735.1_pt1 | contig 26177 bp, 30 predicted proteins | sample 5560091 | NCBI WGS metagenome assembly JAABUR01 (sample SAMN10711879, study PRJNA513375) | rock metagenome | isolation source: Antarctica rocks | place: Antarctica: Victoria Land, University Valley sud
CTGATGCTGATGTAAGTGACGAGAATTCTGAGTATTTTTCTTCTTAGAGAGATCATCTGATCGACGAGTCAAGACATCTGATTTGCTCTCAACTTTTTCTGAGCAATAAATGATATGATAGTTGAATTGAAACAAGAACTCGCTTCAACAAGCTTGATGATGACTAAGTTGTTTCGTTGACATGAAATATTCAAGATTCTTATGATTCGTGATCATCTCAATCAAAGTTGATGAGTCTTCAAGCTCAAAATGTCACTCTTCAAAGACGCGAACAATAATCATGAGTTCTTTGTCATAGATCTCATAATTGCACTCGACAGAATTATGTTTCTTGAAGAAGTACATGACGAGATGAAGTACGTCATTCTTGTTGTACTGTGATAAAATGTCTTCAAACACATAGTCTGAAGCATTGATTTCTACTACAAGTTGAAAATCTGAGTTGTAGTGACGAAGAATAACATCAGACGTGAAGACTTTTTTCAGAATATCAAAGACAGCTTAACAATCAGTGAATCACTTGAACATGACATTCTTGCGAGTGAGTTGAATTAACGAGACAGCTATTTTACTATAATCATAAATAAATCTTTTATAAAAGTTAATGAAATCAAGAAAGCTCTGAACATTCTTCACGTTAACAAGAGTAAATCAATTAACGATGATATTCACTTTAGCTGAGTTCATTTTGACTTCTTTGCTGATGATGATTAAATCTAGATACGAGACTTTGATAACATGAAATGTGCACTTGATGATGTCTATCTATAGATCGACTTGAGCTAGCTTCTGAAGAACACAATTGACATGAATTTCATGTTCAACTTCATTATCGCTATAAATTAAAATATCATCGAGATATGCAGTACAGAATTCATCTAAATACTTGCAAAAAATGTCATTAATGTAATTTTAAAATAAGACAGACTCATTACACAGATTGAAAAACATAACTAAATACTTGAATAGTTTGAAACGAGTACAAAACGCGATCAGAAATTCGTCTTTCTCTCGAATACACAATCTGTTAAAAGCAGCAATGATATCAAGCTTGATAAAGATCTTGACTCGACTAAGATGATTCAAGATTTCAAAGATTAAGAGCAGAAAATAATGATTTTTAATGATGATTGCATTAAAATCTCAATAGTCTACACAGAAGCAAAGATCTTCTTCAGCTTTCTTCACAAAGAGAACGAGAGCAATTGCTTCAGAGTGACTGACTTAAATGAACTCTTTATCAAGATTCTCATCTAGATATCGATGAAGTTCTTGAGCTTTGTTATGACTCATATCATACAAGACAAAGACTGAGACTTGAGCATCTTTCTTAAGATGAATGACATGATCATGAGTTTCATGCTTGAGCAAGATATCGATCTCTTTCTTAAAGAAGACGTGTAAATGCTTTGAATAATAATTGAGCAAGAGCGTGACGAAATCAACATTCTTACTTTGTCGATAAGCTTCAAGTTCTTCTGCGATGATAATCGTGAACAAATGAAGTTTCTTCTTCATTTGATACAGAGCTAGACGTTGATCTCGATCATAGATTCGAAGCTTGATGCTCACATGTGAGAATTGAATTTCTGAGTTCAGACGAAGATCAACAAAGAAGTGCAAGATTGAGAAACAATTGAAAGAGACATAGCTCAGAAAAGCATTTATCTGATCGAGAATGAGACTAAAGAGTTTGAATCTCTTGAGATGTGCAGCATGATCAAAGCTACGAGCTTTTAACTCGACTACATCAAGATGTATAAAAGAGCGTTCAACTTGATGAGCTGATCTCTTGATAAAGATACAACAAGATGAAGAATTTCGATACTTGATCTTAGATTGATATTTCTTCTGAATAGTTTAAGCGATACGACTCAAGATGTCTTCTTCGACAGCAAGTGAGACAGAACTGCATTGACTGAATTAATTAAGTTGACTGAATGAACTGAATTATTTCTTTTAAATAGTTTGAATTCAAGATTGTTTCTTATGAATGACTAAAGTGCTAGATTGCTTCTTGCAAGCAGATTGAGAATTGAATAACTTCTTGTAAGTCAACTGAGCACTGAGTTACTTCTAAGAAGTTAAGACAAGATGAGATGACGTGATTTGATTAATATTGAGCAGAATTTCTTGATCTTCAAGCTCTCATACTCGTTGAAACTTTTTGAGAGACAGAAATTCTTCTTCTCATGTGACTTCATGTATTTTGACAGAGATTTGACAGCAGTGAGCTAAACAGAAGAATGAGAACATAGTGAGAGTATTAAACTTGAAGCTAGCGTTGATTTCATGACGACGTAGTCAAGAGAAACTCATAATAATGAGATATTGATTCAGATTGATAATGTATAAGAACAGTCTTTTAATATGATTTTCTAGTGTCATAATGATTTTAACTACATGAATGATGTCTTTGATTAAAGCGATTTGATCGTTGAAGTCTTGAAAACGACGAGAATAAATGAGAGAATGCAGAGAAAGATTGTGATGTTGCGCGAAGAATTTGTCAATAAAAGCATAGATGAAGACTTCAGAGTCGATTAAAGCGAGAACAGATATTCTAGATTGAGCGTGACGTAGTATACAAGAAATGATCATATGATTGTCTTTAAAGAAAGAGTTGATTTCAAACAATTTTAAGACTAATTTGATGAAAAACTTTTTATAAGACTGAAGAGAAGAGAAGAACGAGAATGCTAGAAGATAATAGAATATGTACAATGATTTCTGAGCGCGACTTTGCTCAAGAACTAAACTTTTCTTGCGAACAGCAAAATATCATCGTCGATACTGACATCATCGTTCATATCAGTAACATGAAGAGTGAAGAATTTCTTGTTTGAGCATTCTTTGACTGTTTTACTCAAGTGTTGCAACTTGCAGTAGTAGCATAACTTTCATTTGTTGCAGATATCTTTTATCTCAGAAATAACTAAAGTCTTGCTCTGAACTGCTGTCATAACAAAGCTAAGATTCATGAGTTCATCATCTTCTGAAGAGACAGCGAAGACAACAGACATGATGAAAATTGACTTAAAGTTCAAAGAATTGATGATCAAAGTCGTGAAGAACTTGAGCTTCGAAGAAATGAAGTTAGAGATCATGATACGAAATTGTTAATGTTTAAGCTGCTGAAACTCTTCGTCGATTTTCGAGAAAGCTTGAATGTATTTCGAAAAGATGAAGAGCTTCTTGCCTTCGATGATTCATCAGAAGAAGATGATCAGTTGAGTGATGTAGCTGATGTTGTGCTTCATGCAGTTGATCAGCGACACGTCTTTTAACGCGAAACGATCTTTTTTCTGACAAAAGAGTAAATAATATTCGACAAAGTTCATAGAGTCTTGCTTAAGAGTTTCATAAAGATACGTGCAAATGTCTTCAGCTTCAAAAGAATTGTCACAACAGTGACGAAGAATTCGTAAATATTCATCGAAGATAGCAAGATTGCAGATGTCATTTGTTTAATATGACATCATGAGAATGTGAGTTTTCTTCTCAATTATGAGATGAGACTTGACGTAGACAATCTTGACTTCATCGATGATGTATCGATCATGATGCATGTGCATGCATTGCTTCAAGCTTTGCTTTCACGCATTCAGCTTGTCTTTATCTTCATCGTATTCAACGATATCTGAGAGCTTTTCAGACAATCGAACGAAAATGACTGCAACAGTCACAGACGCTGAAGAAAGATATATAACAAAGATCAACGATAAAGATTGATTTCGAAGAGTTTGAGTTTCTGCTTGAGCTATCAGAGAGACTAGATTTTGCGAGTTTAAAGAAGCATAGATTGAAGAAATTGAAACAGAAGAGACGAAGAACGAGAAGATTGCATTAATGACTTTATGAGCTTGATTCTGAAGCTTCTGAAATCGACGTAAGACTGTCGCTGAGTTGTTGATGACATGTCAAGCGAACTCATCAACATTGAGTTCGTTCTCGAGAGTGTACTCGAAATGCTTCATTGAGCGATCAAAGCGAGAAGATATCTTGAATCAACGAGAAAACGAGATGAGATCGCAGCATGTGAAAGCGTTGCAGAAATTGTAAATCTTTCGTAATGTCAGAAACTAGATTTGAAGAACTATCAATATAATGTATGATAGTTATGATAAAGTCAGATCTAGATACAAGTAGTGTACAGAACAAAAGACAAGAAGAAAAGAAAGCAAGATGAGCTTGAAGCAACTATATTACATGAGAAATTAAATCTGCTAGCGCAGTCGCGAAAGAAGCATGTAGTCACATGACTCTCATGCGACTCAATCAAGCTTTCAGCCTAGCATCATGACATCTTCAAATCTGAAGAATCAATTCAGTCTATCATTCTTTCATTTATTGAAACTATCTTGAAATTTCAGTTGAATGTTCAGCAAAATTCTCAAGTCATACAGAAAACTATATCTGTCAACGTCTCTATTACAACAGCTTCTACTGAAGCTGAAAAGCATACACAATTTCTCAGTACAATTATAAATAAAAATAAAATCTTTTGAATTTCTTGTTTCATTAAGAAGACAGATGAAACAGAGATTTGTCTTGAGAAATCATATGTACAAGCGAATCAAGAATTTGATATGAACGTCATTTTTACTGATTTGATACATCAACTAGATCTGAATATGCATTCTTTTTCAAAGATAGAATTTCAAGATCTAACTATGTATACTGCTGATCATAAAGAGACACTTCTGAAACATTGAATCTGATTGAATGTAGACATGAAAGACATCTGAAGAAGCATTTGATGCTTTGTGACATCAGAACTAATTATTCTTTTGAGAAAATCAGACTACTTAAGTCTGATTCTAAATATTTCTTGACTCTGATCTGTGAATGCTATTATTGCTATGAGAAACTCTAAGATTTTGATAGAAAACTCATTGCAAGAAGAGAAAATTCGCGAAGTTACAGATTTGAAACTTGTTTTTTGTGAGAAACATAATCTACTCATGTATTTCAAGTCAGCTTTCGCTGCAGATAAAGCAAAAGCAAACGTAGCTTATGTGAAATTGAATTCAGAAAGTTCTTTTAGTTCTGATAGCAAGAATAACTTATTCAAAGTTGAAGATTTCAAGTTGTCTTTTTAATAAGTTTTAAGCAGAACTTTAAAAAATCAGAACAATGTACACTCAATGTGAAATCTGACTCAGCAAACATCAAAGTGATGTCTGCTCAGATCTGCAAGATAGTTACTATTGATTGCTTGATTATTTCTAGCTTTACATTTGATACTATATCTTCTATCGTGAATCAATCTGAATATTTCGTCAATATGTTCAGTGTATCAGACACTTTCAGTTTCGTCGATACATCTTCAAAAATACAATAATAATAATAATAAATTCATACATTCTTGTGACATTGATTAGATCAACTCATGAGAAACTTTATGCTATCTGTATCGAGTGAACAAAATTCTCTGAGGTAGAAAATCACTTGTAGTTTACACGACTGCTTCATGCAGTTGAAACAGTGAGTTTTGAGACTATGTATCAAATTTGTTCGCGTTGATTGCACGTTAGAAAACGAGTGTTCTAGTCACTTTAAATTGCTTCAAAAGCTTCATTTTCATCATCATTTTCGCTACTGCTCTGAGACTCTTCGTGATGATGACGATTATTCAATAGTTCAAGAAGTCAGCATCTTGTAGCATTCTTGATCGCAGATGCAATCAGTTTGAGCAGTGCATGAGTACATGCTTCGTCGTCTGATGACTTTATTCGCAGTCGCATCGCGAGCTATTCATGCCTGAAACATTTCTAGAGTGCAGATAAATGTTCAGATCTATGCGTTTAATTCTGATATGCATTGTGAGAATGCTTTCTGCTTTCTGAAGATCATCACGCATCTTTATTGTCTTATTGCTCAGATGCAATCTTTGTGCTGAGATTGCGTTGACATCTGCGACGCGTTCTCTGTACTTTTCTCATCGTTGATTTCATTGATCTTTGTGATACTGCGTTATTGCGATGCTATCGCTTGTTGAAATCATTGTGAAGAAGAAAGTGTGTCGTCTGCGTCTCGACTGTATCTTCGCATTTTCTTGAATGAAGACATTCAGAAGTATTATTTTCTTGATAACAAGTAAGCGAGAAATGACGCGATTAACTTTCGTCAAATGAACGCGTATTAGTTTGCATGCTTGTCTGATCTCTTGCGTTCGATTATTGACTTGACTGTGTAGCATGATCTTGTTCTGTAGCATGTTCAGATGAACATGTAGCAAACTCATGTATGTTTCTGTTTCTAGAGTTTCGATGTTTACTCTTTTGAATGCTTCTGTTACGTGATGCAGAGTCTGATTCTGAAGTGTTTTTAGTCTGCATTCTTTGCTCAACAGTTCATCTTTCTTGTCGCGCTGATGTCAGACTGATGCTTCAAATGCAATTTCTGATCTCACTACTGCTGAGTATACTTGTCTCGTTTTTGTGAAGATAGCTTTTCATGTGAAGACTTTAAAATGACTAAGTGTCAGCATTCTTGTAACGTGATTCGTCTCTATTTGTCGAAGATGCGCGTCTCATTGCAGTTTCATGTTCAGTTGCATCTTTAGAACTCGTACGTCTGATTTTGATTTGATAACTGAGCTTTTTATTTGTATGCTAGTCATCATGTTGAATCTCTTCGATTTTCTAGTGAAATGCGTGAGCTTGTACTTTTCTGATGCGAACGTTGCGTCATGAGTGCAAACTCATTTCGCGCAGACATCATGTGCTTTGCTCAATGTTCTGCAAATTTCTTCAGTGAATCTGTTGTAGACTAGAATGTTAATATCGTTTATGAAGTCAAGCACTTCGATTATAATTCTCAGTGCTTCGCATTTTTCAATTACACTTGCGTTGAAGAATAGAAAGAGAATCGATGAAATGAGAAATCTCTGTGATATGTCTGCGTTTATCTCGCGCATTTCGCTCGTTTGTTCATCAAATATTAGCGACGTTTCTCGATTCTCTAGAAAGCTGCGTGTTCATTCGATTATGTAGCTTGACGTTCTTTTCATTTTCAGCGTATGCAGAAGTCTGACGTGTGAGACTCAATTGAACGCTTCAACGACGTCTAAGCTTAGCATGAAGATCACATATTTGATTTCACAGTCTCACACTGTGTGAACTTGATCTACTAGTAGATCTAACATCAAGATCACGAATCACTTGCGTCTCGCTCTCATTTGAGCATTTGATAGCATGCGATGAGTCTCGATTATGTCACTCAGTCTTTTGATCATGATCAACTTCAGCGCTTTGCTCATGATATTAAGCAAAGCAATGAGTCGATACGTCTTTGAATCAATATAGTCGCTTTTCTTCAATTTACGTAGTACTATTGTCTGAGTCTTTTTGAACTGCTTCGAATGATACTTGTGTGTTACGCATGCGTTGAATAAACTCATCAGTACTGAGATCAGTTCTGCAAGACTCGCTTGAAGCGCTCTGTTTGAAATATCTGAAGCGCTCAACGCTTTGTCTGCTTTTACTCATTTGATTGTCTGCTTCACTTCATCTTCTGTGATGCGTGAATTGAATGAGACTGTCAGAGATATGAATGATTCTGCGATGTCGCTGACATTCGCTTAAGAAGGTGAGAAAAAGAACTTTTCTCGCAGTATCTCGATTTTTTTCTCAAACGTCGTTATCATATGATTGATGTCGCTTCACTTCAATGATGAAAACTGAGAAAGCTTTTTAGATAGCTGACTTTCGATTCTAGTTCATTTTGCAAAGCATCATATCGATTTGAATGCTTCGCTCAGCTCATGCATTTGTATTCTGAAGTGTGCGCGTTTCGTTTATCAAATGATCTTGTTTTTATGATTGTTGTGCTTCAGATATTCATTTCACGCTTCTAATGTGCCTTGCGTTTTTCATATGATTCGCAGTTGTCTTGATTTCATTACTACTTTGAAGCAACTTTGATTTCAAAAGTCTCTTGCTTAATTTGATGACTTTGTCAAGAAAGTAGATTTCTCGATGATCTTCTGTAGCACTCTGATAATCTTGCACACTCTGTCATTCATCATAGTCTTGTCGTTTAGAGAGCGTTTCAAAGATAAATGTATTCGCAGATAAGCACTCAATGCTTCTATATTCATTTTCTTTCAAAGTCATCAAGTCGAGAATTGCACTGAGATTGTTTGTAGACATAACTCTGTGATGATCGAAAGATGATTCAATCTCTGATGCAGATCGATTCATATTTTGCACTTGCATGTCATGAACTGTATTTTCTCGCTGCTAAAGACTAAATCAATCGTCGTAGATTGATTGTGAGCTTCGCAAGTAATAGTGTCTGATTTCAGTAATAATTTCAGCCTTGCGTTTGTAATGACGTTTAGTAGAGTATCAGTCATTGTATGACGAGTGAAGCATCTTCATCTCTCTCAATGAGAATGATGTAGATTGAAATCTTCTACAATCAGTTGTTTGCAGTCATTCTTGAGTAGTTCGTTCAAACGAGAAATGATTAAAGATTTCTCTGTGAATGTAGTAGACAGTGAGCATGAGTTGTAGATGTTTAGAAGTCTTAGCGTCTGCGTTTTGTTATCTGTGTTGCAAGTTAATATTCTGATTGAGCAAATGTCTGACTCAGCTGTTTCTACTATTCATTGATCGAGTCTTAGACATTTGTTAACGTATATGCATGTTCTTGATTGAGATGACGAGTTTTTCACTAGGTGAAAGAAGTTGTGTGCTGCGCTAAATGACTGCAAGTCGTTGTTGTTGCAATCTTGCTTCTGTATAGCTACTATGTCAAATTCGCGAACTTCTCTGTTAATTAGAAATGATTCTTGAATTCTTAATGATTTTCTGATGTTGTACTGTAGAATTCGTAGAAAAGACTGTTTCATCATAAAGTTATTCGTAACTGTTGTTGACTCTGCAATGAGAAGACTCTTTGTATGCTTTCGATCATCGATGATCTTTCTCACTTTCTGATTGAACATTTCTGAATCTGCTCAGATGTCATCTCGTCTGAGTCACTACTTACGCAAGAGAAAAGATCGACTCGTCTCTTCTTGATCTCTACTATCTGTCAAGTTGATTCATCAGCGATTCAACTGCGTGTTTTCAGCATGACTGTTGCTGAGCTCGAGAAATTCGTTGAATCGAAAGAATTCGTTGAATCTAAAGAGTTCGTTAAATCTAAAGAGTTCAGAAACAGCGAGAAGAGTGTGCAATTGTATTTAGATGTCTCAGAGTATCTGAACAATCTATTTCTATAGATTTCGAACGCTTGTTTCATCTGCTGTCGTCACTTGAGACAGATGCGTATTCAGAGTTCGTGATTTTCGTTGCAGTTGACGCAACGTCTTCTATTTGAAGACATCACACACTTTTTTATGTGATGCTTGTCTGCGCATTTTTCACAGCGCTGATTCTTTCTGCAGATCTTAGTCATGTGATCAAATTCGTGACATCTGAAGCACTGTGTGATGCGACAGTTCTTTTCAAATAGCTTGCATGCACATTCTTGATACAAGTTCAGCATGCTTACGTTCATTAATTGATTTGTCATCGCTTCGATCATGATCTTTACGATGAGCAACGAATGAGTCTTTTCGCTATCTGCTATCTTCTTGAGTCAGACTATTCTTAGAACTTTCAGATCTTCATGAAGTCTTGCGTTATCTTTTATCAGTCTTTCAATGATCTTTTCTTGATTGCTCATGTCTATTGTAGTGCGTACTTCATGTGTCAGCATTGCGAAGATTCGACGTGCTACACATGTTGAACTCGCGATTTCTTTTGCTCACGTCTGAGTCTTTTTCAGATTTGCTCGAGCATCTGAGCTAACTGCGTGAAGGAAAATGTCATCGCTGCTCAGCTTGCGAAGTGACACAATTAGATTTCTTTGATCTGTCGACACGTCTGCGATTCTCTGTAGAATCTGTTTGATCGACTTCTTCTGTATCTCTTCTATTTCTCTTCTGTTCATTATTTTAATCATGACTTCTCGTTTCTTGCAAAGCGACGACGAGTCATCTCTGAGACGTTGCTTTCTCGTCGCTATTTCTTCTCTTGTCACGTTCGCTCATAACGTGATTTTCGTTGAAAGACGCGTGTTTTTCTGTGTATGCAACTGCTTGTTAAGCAGTTGAACTGATGTCTTCAGTTTCTGTACATTTTTCGTGATGAAAGCATTCTGATTCGCGTGATGTTTTTCTTCTGAGTCGAGTTGAAGACGATGAATCAGCTTCAATGCTATCTCTTTTCATGAATAATCTTTGCTCTTCTCTTTCTCTAACGTTGATATCTTTATTAATAAATCAATAATGTTAGCAATGTTCTTTTTATCATCACATGAATGTTTCAACCTCACGTCTCTGTTTTCTTGTGATGAATCAACGTCGCTTGCAATCATCTTTGAATCAGCATTGCTGCAATTCGTGCAATTCATCATCGTTCAATCATTTTCTAGATTCACTCTGTCTTGTTTGTAATGCTCTTTTTCAAAATTTGTGATGCGTGCGTTGTGATTGTTTTTTCAAGAATACAAGTGAATTCACATAGAAAAATAAATTTATATTCTAATAAATGAATACAATGTTCAAAAATAGATATGAATATTTCTATGACTAAATTGAAGACTTGAGCTATAGAAGTTAAACTTGAGCTTAGTTCTTTAATTACTACAGAAGAAGATATACATAAAGTGCTATGTTTATTGTATCACTATCATCATCTAAATAACACAGATCTCATCAATTTATTCTGCATCAATCTAATTGTACATTAAGTTTGAATAGCATCAGAAACTAAATTCGCTAACAACTTGATTCAAAAATGCTGATCAGCACACTTTGAATGATGATTTCATAAGATTATTCAAGAAGATATAAAAGAACGTGTGTATGAGTTTACAAAGACTGTCAATGATAGATTATCTCGATGAAATGCTTAAGTTATCATAGTAAATAAAGTGAAGAATTTCACTTTTTAAGATGAATCTAGAGTCATCTTTGACTATAGTAAAGTTACGAAGAAACTTTCTGATATCTATATGAAGTTAAGTTTCAAGATGCATGACAATTCAACTGATTTTTGACATCATTGTTTATTTTCTGCAAATTTAAAGCACGCTTATTTGAAGATATTTCTACATTCAAATGATAAACATTATTTTGCTTTTATGATATCTGACATTGATCAACTACAGTCAACATGTATGCAGCAAAGCTTGCAGTCAGCAGAATTTACACTGATTAAGCTCATGTATCAAGCGTTTGAAGCTTTGTCTTCATCATATAAAGAATCATCACTACTGCACTTTAATAATCTTGAGAAACTATCTGTCATGATCTTCTACATGAATGATTTCTTTGATGATTTTAGAAGTTTCAAGAAGCAATACAACTTTCTAAGTTAGCATTTCTTTTCTTAAGTTGAATGAGTTCTATTACAGCTATCATTCAAGAAGCTCAAGTTATTTATCAGTGAAATCAAGATTCTAGATGTGATTCATAAAGTAAAAGACTTTGTCAACGTTTTGAAGTCTCATATCAAGAAGATCTTAGAGTGAAAAGCTTTTAAAAATCAAATCAAAGTAAGATTCTTTCTCAAAGTAGTAAACATAACTTGTTGCTGAGTCAAGAACTTCGCGAAACTATCTCATTTTCTTACTCAACTTACGAGAAAAGTATTCTGAAAGTGAGAACAGTCGAAGCAGCTATTGTTTGAAATATTGCAAATCAAATGTACTATTAAAACAAGCATATGCAATATTAACTTGTCACTATCAGTTCATTTTTACATGAATGCAAGCAATTTTGCTGTGAATCTAGTCATTATTTAATTACAAGAACTCTTTAATGTCGATATAAAAAACAACAAGCTTGTGAAAGTATCTATTTTATATGACTTCTTCTCATGATTCGTCTTGCAACGAAAGTACTCTGTGTATAAAAAAGAGCTATGTGCAATCATTACTTTTGTAAAAAAGTACGATTATCTCTGCAAGCATTCATATATTTCAGTGATTGTTCATACAGATCACAAATTGCTTACATATTTTCTAAAATTCAATCTTCATGAAAAAATATATGAACATTGAGTTGATAAGCTACATCAACTCAATGTGTTTATTATGTACATATTAAATTATCAAAATAAAGTAGCAGATGAATTGTCAAGAACGTTGTTCAATTCAGATGATTGTTTGAATGATAAGAAAGTTCAGAAAATGACTATTAAATTGATGAAACAGAATTCACATTGAGTTTAACGAGATGAAAAAGAAGAATTTGAAGAACTTCTAACAAAGCTTACTCTAAATAAATGACTAGAGATTATAAAACAAAGCATTATCAATGATATGTTCATCTTTGATCTGAATATTATGATTACTATGTCTGAAAACATCTTCTGAGAACAGACTTACAAGCACTTCATATGATTTAAAAACATCTACAGATTTCTTACAGACTTTACTTCTGTTTCTCTCGCTAAAGTGATAAGAAGTTTCATGAACTATCAAATGATAGACGAAGTTCTTTAAATTCATTATAGAGATCAATATCTGCTGTGTATTCTCAAGATAAAAAGTACGTTCATTACTATTAAAAGCACATGATCAAGCTGATTATTGAGTCAAAACAGACACATTAGCAAGATTATGAAAACTGTGCTATTGACTTAATCAATCTGAAAACGTTGAGAAGTATATTGCTGATTGTCTGAAATGTGCTCATCATGAATTTGCAACTAGATTGCAATTACTAAATTCAATGAGAGTATCATTTTCATTTCAGCTTTTAGATATGAACTTTATAAATTTGCTGACAGAAACAAAAGCAGACAATAAATACATTTTCAACATAATCTGTTACTTCAATAAGAAGATAGTATCTTTTGCTACATTTTTGATCAATGCATCTGATGTTGTTGAGTTTCTAAGAAAGATATTCATCTGATTTCAAAGATCTTACGTCATATATTGTGATTATCATGATGCTAGGCTGAAAGCTCGATCGAGTTGCATGAGAATCATGTGACTACATGTTTCTTTCGCGACTGCGCTAGCAGATCTAATTTCTCATGTAATATAGTCACTTCAAGCTCATCTTGCTTTTTTTTCTTCTTGTCTTTCATTTTATACACTACTTGTATCTAGATCTGACTCTATCATAGTTATCATACATTATATTGATAGTTCTTCAAATCTAGTTTCTGACATTACGAAAGATTTACAATTTCTGCAACGCTTTCATGCGTTGCAATCTCGTCTTGTTTTCTCGTTGATTCAAGATATCTTCTCGTCTCGATCGCTCAATGAAGCATCTCAAGTACATTCTCGAGAACGAACTCAATGTTGATGAGTTCGCTCAACATGTTATCAACGACTCAGCGACAGTCTTACGTCGATTTCAGAAGCTTCAGAATCAAGCTCGTAAAGTCATTAATGCAATCTTCTCGTTCTTCGTCTCTTCTGTTTCAATCTCTTCGATCTATGCTTTTTTAAACTTGCAAAATCTAGTCTTTCTGATAGCTCAAGCAGTGACTCAAACTCTTTGAAATCAATCTTTATCATTGATCTTTGTTATACATCTTTCTTCAGCGTCTGTGACTGTCACAGTCATTCTCGTTCGATTGTCTGAAAAGCTTTCAGATATTGTTGAATACAATGAAGATAAAGACAAGCTGAATGCGTGAAAGCAAAGCTTGAAGCAGCGCATGCATATGAATCATGATCAATACATCATCGATGAAGTCAAGATCATCTACATCGAGTTTCGTCTCATAATTGAGAAGAAGACTCATATTCTCATGATGTCATATTGAACAAATGACATTTGCAATCTTGCTATCTTCGACGAATATCTACGAACTCTTCATCACTGTTGTGACAATTCTTTTGAAGCTGAAGACGCTTGCACATATCTTCGTGAAACTTTTAAGCAAGACTTTATGAGCTTTGTCGAATATTATTTACTCTTTTGTCAGAAAAAAGATTGTTTCGCGTTAGAAGACGCGTCGCTGATCAACTGCATGAAGCGCAACGTCAGCTACATCACTCAACTGATCATCTTCTTCTGATAAATCATTGAGAGCAAGAAGTTTTTCATCTTTTCAAAATACATTCAAGCTTTCTCGAAAATCGACGAAAAGCTTCAGCAGCTTAAACATCAACAATCTTGTATCACAATCTTTAGCTTCATCTCTTTGAAGCTCAAGTTCTTCACGATCTCAATCATCAATTCTTCAAGCTCTAAGTCAATTTTCATCATGTCTGTTGTCTTCGCTGTCTCTTCAGAAGATGATGAACTCATGAATCTTAGCTTTGCTATGACAGCAGTTCAGAGCAAGATTCTAGCTATCTCTGAGATAAAAGATATCTGCAACAAATGAAAGCTATGCTACTACTGCAAGTTGCAATATTCGAGTAAAACAGTCAAAGAATGTTCAAACAAGAAATTCTTCACTCTTCGTGTTACTGATATGAACGATGATGTCAGTATCAACGATGATGTTTCGCTGTTCGCGAAAAAAGTCTAGTTCTTGAGCAAAGTCGCATTCAGAAATCATTATACATATTCTATTGTTTTTTAGCATTCTTGTTCTCTTCTTTTCTTCAGTCTTATAAGAAGTTTTTCATCAAATCAGTCTTAGAATTGTTTGAAATCGATTCTTTCTTTAAAGACAGTCATATGATTGTTTCTTGTATACTACGTCACGCTTAATCTAGAATATCTGTTCTCGCTTTAATCGACTCTGAAGTCTTCATCTATGCTTTTATTGACAAATTCTTCGCGCAACATCACAATCTTTCTCTGCATTCTCTCATTTATCTTCGTTGTCTTCAAGACTTCGACGATCAAATCGCTTTGATCGAAGACATCATTCATGTAGTTGAAATCATCATGACACTAGAAGATCATATTAAAAGACTGTTCTTATACATTATTGATCTGAATCAATACTTCATTATTATGAGTCTTTCTTGACTACGTCGTCATGAAATCAACGCTAGCTTCGAGTTTAATACTCTCACTATGTTCTCATTCTTCTGTCTAGCTCACTGCTGTCAAATCTCTGTCAAAATACATGAAGTTACACGAGAAAAAGAATTTCTGTTTCTCAAAGAGTTTCAACGAGTATGAGAGCTTGAAGATCAAGAAACTCTGCTCAGTATTAATTAAATCACGTCATTTCGTCTTGTCTTGACTTCTTAGAAATAACTCAGTGCTCAGTCAACTTACAAGAAGTCATTCAGTTTTCAATCTGCTTGCAAGAAGCAATCTAGCACTTTAGTCGTTCATAAGAAACAATCTTGAATTCAAACTGTTCAAAAGAAACAATTCAGTTCATTCAGTCAACTTAATCAATTCAGTCAATGCAGTTCTGTCTCACTCGCTGTTGAAGAAGACATTTCGAGTCGTATTGCTTGAACTATTCAGAAGAAATATCAATCTAAGATCAAGTATCAAAATTCTTCGTTTCGTCGTATCTTTATCAAGAGATCAGCTCATTAAGTCGAACGCTCTTTTATACATCTTGATGTAGTTGAGTTGAAAGCTCGTAGCTTTGATCATGCTGCACGTCTCAAGAAGTTTGAACTCTTTAGTCTCATTCTTGATCAGATAAATGCTTTTCTGAGCTGTGTCTCTTTCAATTGTTTCTCAATTTCACATCTCTTTGTTGATCTTCATCTGAACTCAGAAATTCAATTCTCACATGTGAACATCAAGCTTCAAATCTATGATCGAGATCAACGTCTAGCTCTGTATCAAATGAAGAAGAAACTTTATTTGTTCACGATCATCATCGCAGAAGAACTTGAAGCTTATCGACAAAGTAAGAATGTCAATCTCGTCATGCTCTTGTTTAATTGTTATTCAAAGCATTTACACGTCTTCTTCAAGAAAGAGATCGATATCTTGCTCAAGCACAAGACTCATGATTATGCTATTCATCTTAAGAAAGATGCTCAAGCCTCAGTCTTCGTCTTGTATAATATGAGTCATAACAAAGTTCAAGAACTTCGTCAATATCTAGATAAGAATCTTGATAAAGAATTCATTCAAGTCAGTCGCTTTGAAGCGATCATTCTCGTTCTTTTTGTGAAGAAAGCTGAAGAAGACTTTTGCTTCTGTGTAAACTATTGAAATCTTAATGCAATCATCATTAAAAATCGCTATTCTTTGCTTTTAATCTTTGAAATCTTGAATCATCTTAGTTGAGTCAAGATCTTTATCAAGCTTGATATCATTGCTGCTTTTAACAGATTGCATATTTAAAAGAAAGATGAATCTCTGATTGCATTTTATACTTGTTTCGAACTATTCAAGTATCTAGTTATGCTCTTCAATCTGTGTAATAAGTCTGTCTCATTTCAAAATTACATTAACGACACTTTTTACAAGTATTTAGATGAATTCTGTACTGCATATCTCGATGATATTTTAATTTATAGCAATAATGAAGTTGAACATGAAATTCATGTCAATTGTGTTCTTCAGAAGCTAGCTCAAGCCGATTTACAAATAGACATCATCAAGTGCACATTTCATGTTATCGAAGTTTCATATCTAGATTTAATCATCATCATCAAAGAAGTCAAAATGAACTCAGCTAAAGTGAATATCATCGTTAATTGATCTACTCTTGTTAACGTGAAGAACGTTCAGAGCTTTCTCAATTTCATCAACTTCTATAAAAGATTTATTTATGACTACAGTAAAATAGCTGCTTCGTTAATTTAACTCATTCGCAAGAATGTCATGTTTGAGTGATTCACTGATTGTCAAGCTGTCTTTGATATTCTGAAAAAAGTCTTCACGTCTGATGTTATTCTTCGTCACTACAACTCAGATCTTCAACTTGTAGTAGAAATCAATGCTTCAGACTATGTATCTGAAGACATTTTATCACAGTACGACAAGAATGATGTACTTCATCTCGTCATGTACTTCTTCAAGAAACATAATTCTGTCGAGTGCAATTATGAAATCTATGACAAAGAACTCATGATCATTGTTCGCGTCTTTGAAGAGTGACATTTTGAGCTTGAAGACTCATCAACTTTGATTGAGATGATCACGAATCACAAGAATCTTGAATATTTCATGTCAATGAAACAACTTAGTCATCATCAAGCTCGTTGAAGCGAGTTTTTGTTTCGATTCAACTATTGTATCATTTATCACTCAGAAAAAGTCGAGAGCAAATCAGATGTCTTGACTCGTCGATCAGATGATCTTTCTAAGAAGAAAGATACTCAGAATTCTCGTCACTTACATCAGCATCAGATAGTGCTAAAATCTCATGTTTTAGATCTCAGAATTCAAGAAGACTTGCAAAATTTCATCTTTAAGCTCAGAATCATTGATCTGCAATGTAGAATCATTGCTTTAAATTCTATTCAGTTACATCTAGTCTTGCTACAATCTTTGTCTTTCATCGCTTTAGTTTCAATGAATTTAAAATTCGAAGAATTTGAACTTGAAGTCGAAGATTCAGAATCTCAGTTAAATCAAGAGATTCTTGATTCAGAAGAAGATTCTGTCGATGTTCTTACTCAGACTCTATGAAATCAAGTTGAAGATAGTGATAAATTTGCTTTTCAGATTCTTGAAGCACTTTGCAAGAAAGTACAATATCACAGCAAAATTCTTCTTGCAGAATGTGAGAATCTAGACAACTTCTTATACTTTCGCGATAGAAAGTATGTCTCTAATTTCAATTGTCTTCGTCTATGAATCATTCAGCTAGCTCATGATAGCGTTGCAGATGAACATTCAGAAAGAGCTAAATGCTACGATTCAGTCAGTCGTGTTTATTGATGACTCAACATATACAAGTATGTTTAACGCTTTGTTCAAAACTATCATGTATGCATTCGCTTCAAATCATTTCGTCAGAGAACTCAAGAGTGACTGCGTTCTCTTTCAGTATTTCAACGTCGATGACGTGATGTCTCTATGAACTATGTAGATTCACTTTCGCTCAGCATCTTCATGAGTGTAATCTATAAATATGTTCTTGTCTTTGTTGATCATCTTATCAAGATGAAACATCTAGTTCTCACTGTGATCATGAAAGTGAAAGAAGTCATAAATGCATACTATGCTCATGTTTGAAAACATCACGAATTACTCAAGTTCTTTCTGTCAGATCGAGACATTCAGTTCATCTTCAATGTCTGAAATCACTTATGTCAGATGCTTAAGATTGATGCTAAATTATTCACTGCATATCATTCTCAGATGAATGATTAAACGAAACGTTTTAACATCATTATGAAATACTATCTTCATGCATTTGTTAACTACATGCAGAATGACTGAGCTAAATGAATTTTGAGTGCTGAATTTTCTGCTAATAACGCTTTCTTGATAATCATTCTAGTCTCGCTCTTTCTGACTAATTCAGGTCAAAACTCTCATCTAGAATTCAAATCTTCGAAATCTCTGTCTTTTAACATTTTCGCTCAGTCTCAAGCTAAGCTCATTGATGTCGAGAACTTCACTAAGAAAATGAAAGAACTCATTGAGCATCTTCGTGATGAAATGTTAATCGCTCAAGTCATTTATGAAGTCAATGTCAATTGTTCTCGTCGTTCTTGCTCTCAATACTTTGTCAACGATGAAGTCTGATTAAATGTCAAGAATCTTAACATCGCTCATTCTACAATCAAGATAGATGATCATCATGTCAACTCTTTTCAAGTTAAACGTGTATTTGAAAAGAATTCTCTGATTGTTGAGCTCAAACTTTCTGAATTCATGAAGATTCATTCTGTCTTTCATGTCATTCTTCTGAGTCATGTGACTATCGATCTTCTGCTCGATCAGCGTCAAGAATCTTGCAAGTTCGTTGTCACTGAAAATGATGAACGAGCTTGATATGTCAATTGTATTCTGAACTTTAAGCTCAATCAACGTTATAGCTCTTTGCTACTCAAGTACTATATTGATGAAAAAGATTATTTTTTTATCTGAAAATCTTTCAATCTTGTCGACAACTGTCAAATCGCTTTAAAGAAGTTTCATGTTGTCAATTCTGTTGTCGTTGAATCTCATGTTTAATCTTGCACAATTTCTTATTATCAATGCAACGATTTCTAGTTCTTGTCTAGATCTCGTCTCGTCTTAGTTATTTAATCTCGTTCTCGTTTCTCGTTTTCAGTATCTAGTTCTCGATCATTCAGCATGACAGTAAACTGCTTCAGTTTTCTTTTGTTCTTCGACATTCTCATTATTATTATCTCGTCTCGTTCTTTGATCGATCAGTCGCTTCGCAGAAGCTCAGTCTTTAAGAGAAAAGCTACTGTCATGATGCTAGACTGAAAGCTCGATCGAGTTGCATGAAAATCATGTGACTACATGTCTCTTTCGCGACTGCGCTAGCAGATCTAATTTTTCATGTAATATAGTTGCTTCAAGCTTATCTTGCTTTCTTTTCTTCTTGTCTTTCGTTCTGTACACTACTTGTATCTAGATCTGACTTTATCATAGCTATCATACATTATATTGATAGTTCTTCAAATCTAGTTTCTGACAGAAGATAAATATATCAAAGAATGATTGAACAGATTGCATAAACATAATAGACAGTTATTGAGTTTGTTGCTCATACATAGAATTGAACATGTTCATGCTATTCTTAGAAATAGAAGCTTGTTTCATACATTTAGTCTTTGAAGCTCATTTCTTTGTCACACATGTACAAAGACATTTAAGTTTCTTGCATACTGTAAAGAATTAAATGATCAAGTTCATAAAGAAGATATTTACTTTGTTATGCTATAACATCTTTCAAATAGATATCAAAAAGTCGTATCTTCTCAAGATATCATTGAACATATTTATCAAAGATTGAGATTTCATCTTCTTATCTACATGCTTTTGTTCTTTACAACATGTACAATTTTCTGCAGTCTGAAACTGAAAAAGTAGCTGCTGTATTCTCATTTGAGAATTAAGAGTAAAAGATAAAGAAAGATCAACATGAAATCTCTTGTTAGATTCAAATTCTTCTTCATAGTTAATCTCAATCAGCTTAACTTCAGACGTATTATTCATATGTAGATTCTCAACGTCTAGTTCTATAAAGTAACTGCTAGCAGAATATAAAGATGTATAAATGCTCATCGCTGCATCAGAGCTTGATGCTTTGCTAAAGTCTGCTACTGTGAAATCAGTGTCAAAAGACTGCACAGCATCATTATAAATCTCAAATTCATAAATAATGAATGATACTGAAGAAACATCTTCAAACATAATGCTTCGTAGATACAACTGTTTTCAGACTGATAGAACATCTTCTGTGCATTTCTTACTAGTGTGATTCTTATATTTATACTTGACACATAGCAATTCATCTTTTGAATGAATGTAATTCTTGATGTCGTTAATATAAAGATTTTTGAAGAAGATATGATTTAACAAGTCTTTAGATTCAAATCATGATTGATTTGCTTTATTAAAATTTGATGACAATGATCTAAATGAATATGCTTTGCTAATAAAATAAATTAAATTAAATTCTCTACTACGAGACTCTGATAAAGAATCTTCATGAAACAATCAATCAATAGAAGAATTCTTCTTAAAAAAGTGATATGATGTCAACAAGATATTTATCTAAGCTTTAAACATGTTTTTTTGAGTCAGTTTCTTATAAAAGATCAACTTTTTTAACTTTACTTTCTCATCAAATAACTTCTGAATCTTTAGATTCATTCATTTCACTTTCTTAACTAAATTGTAAATAAATTTCAATGATTTATCTGTTGCAGTCATGTCTCTCATGACTTTTCTCTGTATGATGTGATTCAATATTCTTTTTATGAATGCTCATAGAATAATATTCAGCATAGCTGATTTCAATAGTGTAAGAATAATGAATGAGCTGAATGCTGATTTATCTTTTGCTTCTATATGTTGCATCAAGCTTGTGATTCACTTATAGAAGATGACTAGAGCTTTATCAGAGCACTGTCATAACTTGAATAGTTTTACATTGAATGATATAAAGAATATTTTAATTGCTTTAAAAGAAAATCTCTTGCATAGTAAGAACTTAAAACTAGTCAAATTCTGAGCTGTGAGATTCTTGATTGATAGCAGATGTATAGCATTTGAATGAGACTCTGCTCACTTGATGATGTTGTTCATAAGCAACATATTGAATGAGTTCAGATAAATGACAAGATTGATGACTTCATTAATCTTATATTCTGAAAGTTCATGTTTTAATCATTTCAGTCAGCGAGCTGCAAAAACATGATCAGTATCTGAGAAAATATTGCAGAAAGAGAAGATTGAGTCTGTCTGCTGATACAACATCTTAGTCAGCGTCTGTGAAACAGACGTGTTGAGTGTGATTGATAGAAGTGTAGATGTTTGAGACGAAGAAAAGCTATTCAAAAGAAATCAGAAACTAGAATATTGCTCGAACTCGTTCAGATGATAATATCTATCTAGTTCATCGAGCAGATCTGTCAGAGTGACTAGTAGAAGATCTGAACAACTAGATGAGGCTTATTCTCTTCTGATTTATCAGAAGGGAATGAGGAAGTAGGAAAAATCTCTTCAGCGAGATCAGGTGCGAGGTAGAACAGTGGCAATTGACACGAAATCGAACAGAAACAGGTACTATCACTAACAAAACACTTTCTGAATGCAAGGCTTCTTTCCAGTCTCATGCACGTTCATCAGAAGAACGACTCAGCACTAAAGACTCGATTCTAGAAGGTAGCAAAGGAGTGGAATTTCTAAGAACAGAGCTGAAGCTCTGCGGAACTAAATAGTTCTGGGGGGGGCCAGCTGACTAATTGAGCCCCACCCGGAAGGAACATCCGGGCTAAACCAGCCATCGAGGAAACAACGATTCACACCTACTACCTTACTACCTTACTACTCCTGCTCCTGCTGCTCCTATGCTTCAACAGCTAAAGCTAACCTAGGCCCCAGGCCGCTCTTACTACCCATGTAGGCGTGCCAGGTAGGCTTTCCGGCTGCTCAGGCACCTTACCGGCTATGATCGCGTGTGGAATGCTTAGGCCGTTTCCAAAACCACCAACCGGACCTTTGATGCGATATGCTATGCATACCTGGATAGGATTGTTCCAAAGTGTGTTCACATTTTGGCCGCTTTGTCAACCAACGACCTTGTCTCCCAAGATCTCGCCTACCGGCCCCCTAACATCTACGCTCGTTGTCTCAAGATCGTGTTTCACTACGCACACTTGAAAGATTACTTCCATTCTCAGAAGAGCATCACATGAGATGAATTACCAATACAATACTCGTCAGTGACTGCTTCGAGAACGATCAACCTAATGGAAGCTCAATCCTTTCAAGGACTACTTTAATCTAATGAATAAGTTCTCACTTCGCTGCTGCTAGGCTATATCAATCCGAGTCCAGATGCTAGGTTCAATTTTGGGTGCAGCAAACCAGGACTCAAGATGTCGTTCATCCTGAACGTGGAGCCCGGAATCACCCCTCTCCGCGTCGTGGTTTGAAGTCAGTGTTGTAGCTCTATAGCCTTATTTCGTCATACCATTGCATTGTACTCTTTCAGTTCGATGTAATCATCATTGGTCTGGGCCTTTTGCATGCTCCCATGATGCCAGGGTTTCGACATGCCGGCCGCCTGGCTAGGTTTGGTCAGAGGCAATTGAGACGTGAAGGATGGTCTCATCTTTTTCTCTGTGCCCACAGAACTCGAGGACGATGCAGACTGGAAGCCAGTCGAGAATGCTCGGTATATTTTGGGACCGGTGTGTCGGACGAACTTGGGGAGGACGGGAAGACAGCTGACAATGATGCCAGTTGCAATCTCAGCCAGCGTCCACAGGCCCATTACGATGATATTATAGCTGATATCTGGGTCTTTGACAACTTTCCAGGTGTAGTATGTCCGTAAAATTGATGTTATGCAGGCACTGCATGTTTCACAAGATCAGCTTTATTGTTCCGGGAAGGAATAAAAACGCGTTCGATACATGAAGAGATACCATACGATTAAAACGAGATGAGCTACAAGATTAAGGGTAGTGCACAGGAGTCGGGCGCAGGAGAACTTACAAGAAACCCGTCGCGAAGATTCCGATCGTCACTAACTTCTTCTTGAAAGGTATCTGAAGCCTCCACAAACAAGGCATGGGAAGAATCAAAATGGTTATATCGGAGACGGCATTGAAAGCCCCGCTCGCCATGTTCCAAACATCGGAGCTAAAACAATGACCGTCGGGGAGCCACGGCTGCCAAATTTTCTCGCGGGGTTTACATAGACCAATGAAAAATGCGACATCAAGTAGATAGAAGAGAAAGTTGCTCCAAATGACCACTTGAATCGCAATGAACATGGCCATATTTGCCTTCCTGGATGGGACAAAGATCCGAAGGTATTGAAGGAGGATCGAGAGCTTGATGAAGAAGACGGTAATACTGTAGATGATTGAAGTGACATTGACATCCTGAACACCCAATCACTATCTTCTCCTGTCACATCATAGTGTGGGATCTTACATAAAGTAGTTTTGAAAATGTTTTCAACTGTATGTTCCACATATGGACTCCGCCGCCATCTCTTATGGTCAACCTCGAGGGAATAGCCTCTCCGATCTGAAGAAGCTGCATTGGTCAGCGTCTGCGACACGAAAATGTGTTACAAATGAGTTTACCCATCCTAGAACAATGACATCTAGAATCTATCAGCCTCGCTCAGAATAGTTGGTGAGAAGTCTGTCAAATTACAGTCTTCGAAGTCCCAAGACCGAATGAGAAAGCACTTTGTATAGACGCGCATCAAGACAGCCAGAGTTGCGAAGACCAAGCACAAGGCCAACGTCGAGATGACCAGGCCATTGAGATTCGCCGGATCACTGAATTTGGGCGTGACCCCGGCAGGTGGTGCTCCAGCTGGTGCGTTTAGGAGTGCCTGGAGCTGCTGAGGCAACAACTGTGCTGTTGCGGCTTTCATTTTCCCAGGTGGAGTAACTGGTATGAGAGAAAATGATCCTCGTAGAAGCTACCAAGACAATATATAAATCAAGGCGCAAACAGACGAGCCAACGCCAGACCCGAGACATTCCTTGACAATATGGGCCGGCTGGGCACCAATATTGATCCTGCAGACGTGGTGCACACCATGCTTTGATATACAATCCCATCTTGGCATTCATGCGAGGAACGAATAAGGCGACGTTGTTCCAACCAGCATGCGATAGGAACCGCAACAAAGAGGAGTAGAACGATTGCGTGCACACCATCATTGTTGAAGATATGATGTTCTGCCAGGCATGTTGTAGATCAAATTCAGGCAAGGCTGAAGCACTTTAAAGGTAGAAGACTGCTCTAGAACATGTGTGGGTGGTCTCGCGCGCGGGAGGGATGCATTCGCTTCTTGGATAGGCAATTGGGGGCGATATCTCATGAGTCAGCTCAGTAACCTCACTCCATCTGTACAACCATCAAATGGTTCCTTTGAGTTCTATCCTTGAATGTTTCATAGATGGCGCAGATCTTGACCATCAATGCAGGATACGTATCGAATCAGTATCGTTCTTTTCGTCAATAATATTCAAAAAATGGCAAGGGTTCGTTAGATAGCCTTACATCGGGAGCACGCTAGACCGACCATGGAGGGTTATGTACTGGATGAGGCTTGCTGGCAAGCAATGTGAACAAGTGGATCGACAGCTGAGCCTCTCTGTGTGTTGCAAAAAAGGACGACTACACCTTGTCCGTAGTGATCCTTCGGAACTTAGTTCAAAAGAACTACACGGGATTGGTGGATCTCTTGATGTTGTCGTCAAGTATCTTTGGTTCTTATCTTGCTGTTGTTGACGTGTAGATCGACAGCTGAACAGCCAGCCTGCCGTTCCTCCCATCAAGAACTTCTGTAGCAGTGTATCTCCCTTGATCTCAACCTCTCAATGAGCGGGTGGTAGTCCTCAATCCTTCAATTCATTCAGTGCTCTAGTCCAGCTGTCATCACTTGCTTCAAACGTTAGTTGTTGGTTTTCATTCGATACTCTGGGCTAAGTGAACTGCAATCCTGACAAGATTCCGACATGCGTGCCTTGTTCTCACGGCGAAGCACATGGCCTGCAACCTGCATAATGCACGCCGTGTTTCGACATGATGCAGTCATGTAGGTCCCATAAAACGCTCTTTGCGTACGTTTGCAAATTCGGCGTATGAGGGGTTTCCAATCATTTCCGCATTGGCGATGAGGCGTGTGCAGCTCGACCTGAAGCAGAAGAAAACACCCTTTGGCCGCCTCAATACTTCAATGCAGACTGACGTATCTACCATGCCCGTAGAGCGCTCCCCCTGTGGTTGGCAATCTCGCTTCGCCCTATAGGGCTAGGGATCTGGAGTTTTTACCTCTTTCCTTCGTAGCTTTCTATTGTACTTCGACCCATATATACATCTCAACGTGCTCCCTTTGCACCTCGTATACCATCAAGACCGAGAACACCCTACGGGGGTACTTGATCTCGTGCAACATCCAACAATTTCCGAAGGGCAAGAAGGAACGCATAAGAGGCAGCGAAGAAATGAAATGATCAGGCTGATGGAGCTATCGAAACGAAAGAAATGGGAGTTGTAAATTATTACGCATCAATTGATAAAATTCGAGGACTACGAGTACGTTAACGTCTTACATAGTTCTGAAACGTAATCCGGGGCTTAAGTATTCGGGACCTCCTGACCTCCACGGACCTCCTCGCTGATTTCATTAGTTTCCGGACACACCAGATTGTGCATAGAAAATTCAAGTGTCGGCTGTCTTCATTCTTGCGCAATAGTATGACAGTCTATTAGAGTAAAATCCCCAAAAGCCGAATTTCCGGAATTTCCGGATTCAAAATTCCAAAACTGATGAATTCATAGCCTTTGAAGAGATTCTTGAGGACTTCCTATGAGAAGCTCTAGAAGCAGCCCTCGGGTAGCCTCTTGATAAGGTCTCCGAGAGGGGGAGTTCCCAAGGGAGAAGCTCTGAGAAGAAGGCTCCGAAGGGGGGTTCTGGGGGATTGGCTTGTGGGAAAGCTCTGGTTTGCCCCTGGGTATAATTTGGCGGATGGTTTCGGGAGGCGGTTTTTGGGGATGTTTCGGAGGTATGTTTAGAGGATATATATTTGGAGGAGGGAATGATCTGACGGGAATATCTTGGGGAGTTCTTGGGACGTCAGCTTTGAGAGGGTCCTTC
>JAABUR0100002737.1_pt1 | contig 26154 bp, 26 predicted proteins | sample 5560091 | NCBI WGS metagenome assembly JAABUR01 (sample SAMN10711879, study PRJNA513375) | rock metagenome | isolation source: Antarctica rocks | place: Antarctica: Victoria Land, University Valley sud
CCCGCTTTCCCTCGCCAGCATCGTCGCGCCGAACGCAATGGTTCACCGCCACCTCGCCAACGCGCCGCGACGACGACAACCTAACGTCAAATATCCCGTCCGTGACTTATTTTAGCGCCTATGGGGGTCGGCCCCGGCCGCCGCGGGAAGGGCCGGCACGGCGGCGTCGAAAGGGGTCATGCGGCCGACGATGCCGCACAGTGTCGTTGTGGTCAAATCACCTCCGGGAATCAGGTGTTTTCCACACACTTCAAGTCGAGCCCAGAACTTCTCGGAAAATCCCCAAAGATCATATACGAAAATCCATGTCGGATTGATCCACCGCACGGAAACCCACGTGCAGAGGTTTTCCGACACTCGATCAAAACCCTTATCTGTCAAATCCGGACGTTCCGTTACTTCTGGCCAAAACTGAGCGCATGCCCGGACGTTCGTCGCCCGCTCGCGATTTGAGGCGAGCGACAGCGGCCTGGAGAGCATGAAATGACAGCAGCACCGAGCACCCTCAAAGAACTCTATACTGCGGACATGCGAGACCTTTGGTCAGCCAACGACCAGATGCAAAAGATCGTGCAAGCGTTCAGCGAGAAGGCAACAGATCCGAAACTGAAGCAGTTGTTTGGGCAATCCATTGCCGGGATCGGTCAGCATACGCAGGCGCTGCGCGCGATAATGGATGCGGACAGCGACAGTCCCTGCCCAGGCATGCAGGGGCTGATCCAGGAGGCAACGCAGCACGCTTTGCAGTCCGACCTGCCGCCGCAGCTGCGCGATCTGGAGATGATCGCCCAATACCAGCGCATGTCGCATTACGGCCTTGCTGGTTTCGGAACGGTTGCGGCCTATGCCGAGGCGCTGGGAATGAGCGAGGAAGCAAGCAAGCTGAAGTCGATCGTCTCGGACATCTACAAAGCCGACGAATACTCCAGCAGCCTTGCGGAGAGCGCGCAGAAAGCAGCCGTCCAAGGCTGAGCCAGAGTGGGGCCGGCGCTCGCCGGCCCAAAACTGTCAGGCTTCGTGCCGCCGCACCGGGAGCAGGGTCCAGCACGCCTTGCCAACCCCACCAAGTCGCTCTTGCTGATCGTAATCCCGAGTTCCTTGACGCCTGCCATGGCCAGGTGCCGGATACGTATCTGCGGATAATCAACAAGCCCCCTACCGCACGAACCCAAACATAACGGGGTGAGCAGGTTGACGTCGGCTTGAACGCAGGTCACGGCAGTTCTTGTCCGTTTTCCCGTCCGGCAATCATCTTGTCCACTTTCACGTGCATGTGGACTGAACCCCTGAAATGAGACAAGTGAAGTCGGACAGCTCCCAACGAGGAGAACGTACCGATGTCCCTGAGCGAGTCCGGACGTCACAGCCGGGAGTTCATGCTGAAGGCCGTTGAACGGTTGGAGGCTGGCGAGCGCGCAAGCGCCCTGGCCATTGAGCTCAACCTCCAGCGAACGATCATCTATCACTGGCGTGACCGGTTTCGCGCGAACGGCGCGGAGGCGCTGACGAGCAACCGCGGGCGCCCGCGCACGCCGGAGGTTCTTGCGGCGGAGAGCGTGCGCGCGTCGCGGGCCAGGGCGGATGGCTTGGTCCAGGCGCGGGCTCAGATTGCCGAGCTGGAGCGCAAAGTGGGCCAGCAGCAGCTGGACCTGGATTTTTTCAGGGGCGCCTTGCAGCACATAGAGGGTTCATGCCGGCCGAGCGACGGGCCTGGCGTGACAGCGTCTTCGCCCACATCCAGGCGGTGACGCGCTCGCAAGGCGAAACGCCGGGAGCAGGGCTTTCGGTGGGGAGGATGTGCGAGTTGGCCGGCGTCAGCCGGGCAGCTTATTACCGGGTTTGGGCCAGCAGCGAACCGCTGCGCGAAGAAACGGCGTTGCGCGACATCATCCAGCGCCTGGCTCTGACCAACCGCCACTACGGCTACCGCCGGATCGGCGCGTTGCTGCGGCGTGAGGGCTGGTGCGTCAACCACAAGCGCGTGGTCCGGATCATGCGCGAGGACAACCTGCTGTGCCTGACGAAGCCGCTGTTCAGGCCGCCGACGACAGACGCGCGCCACAGCTGGCGCGTGTGGCCGAACCTCGCGCGCCACCTTATGCCTATGACCACGAACCAGCTGTGGGTGGCGGATATTACCTACGTGCGGCTGGCTGAGGCCTTCATCTACCTGGCCGTCGTGCTGGACGCTTTCAGCCGCAAGGTCGTCGGCTGGGCAATGGCGGATCACCTGAGGGCGAGCCTAGCCTTGGATGCGCTCGAGATGGCATTGGCCAGCCGGGAGGTGATCGCCGGCGGCCTGGTTCACCACTCGGACCGCGGCATTCAATACGCTTGCGGTGACTACATCGCCCGCCTGGAGGTCGCCGGGATCCAGCCCAGCATGAGCCGGGCTGGCTGCCCCTACGACAACGCCATGGCCGAGAGCTTCATGAAGACGCTCAAGCATGAGGAGGTTGATGCCAGCGCTTATCGTGATCTCGCCCACGCTAGAACTGCCATCGGGGAGTTCATCGAGACCGCCTACAACCGCCAAAGACTTCACTCGGCTCTTGCCTACCTGTCACCAGTGGAGTTCGAATCCAACCAGCCCCGGGCTGCTGTGCAGCAGCCCGGGGCTATGACGCAGCCGAGCTGTCCGTGATTTGTTGTCTCGCCCAAGGGGTTCAGCTCACATGCGCCAGGGTTGGCGGACACATCCGGGGTGGCCGGTCATGGTTCGTTTGACGGACAGATCGAAGCCAGGATTTGCACCGTACAAATCAGAGATGGGTGACGGACATCCAGGCATGGCCCTGGACACCACAGGGGTCGCCTGGGTTTCGGACCCAACCTATGTCCGGGTCTGGTGGGGGCCGGACAATCATGCGTCTTGAGGCGGATTGTCCACCGGCTAGGATTAACCATGAGCTTCAATCATCACACGACCAGCCTGCCAGATGGTTACGTGATCAGCGACGATCACGCGCGCCTCGATATGGAACTCGTTCATGCCTCGCTAGCCAGTGAGTATTGGGCGTTAGGCCGGCCACGCGCGCTGACAGAGCGCAGTTGGGCCAACTGCCTGTGCTTCGGCCTCTACGCCCCGGACGGCGCTCAGGTCGGCTTCGGTCGCTTGCTCACAGACTACACCTTCCGTGCCCATCTCGCCGACGTGTACATCTTGCCAGTTGCGCGTGGCCTTGGCCTCGGGAGGGCGTTGATAGAAACCATCCTCGCACATCCCGAACTCACGACCGTTCGGAACTGGACGCTAACGACGGCAGATGCACAAGGGTTATACGCTCGGTACGGCTTCCGCCCGGGTGAGGCAGACAGCAAGTGGATGACGATGGACCGAACCTCGGTAGAACCGAAGTAGGTTGGATATATACAAAACGGCCGCAGGCTAAGCGCTCAGGTATCCCCTCATTTTTCCCACTGTGATTTCAACGAGATAGGTGTCGGCAGTGATGAACCGCTTTGCATCTCCGCCGAGGCATCCGCACCTATCGATTTCAAGGAATGGTCACGCAGCACCGTATCCATAGTACAAGTCTTCCCAAGAAAATATACATCAAGAGAAGTCCTCAAATTCCAGAGAACAAAATGAGGGGATCCCTGAGCTAAGCGTGGAACATTGCCTGTCCTGCCTTCGTTTGACGGACAGGGCAGCCGCGTGACGCGGAACAAGCCTGGCGTGACTTTCTATGCGCGACAGGGTTGCGGCGCTCCGTCCGCGGCGGCAAAGTTTCTGCCAGCAACTGCCGCTGGCCCGGCGCGGCTTGCATGTAGGAAGGTGCGGCGATGTTCGATTTCCTCGGTTCCCAACCCCTGCTGCCCGAACTTCCACGCTTGCTTACGTTCGCCCTCGCGAGCTTCGCGCTCAACGTCACGCCGGGCGCCGACATGGCCTTCGTGGCCGCCACGTCGGCGCGCAGCGGCACGAGAAGTGGCGTCGCGGCCGCACTTGGTGTTGGGGCTGGCTCACTCGTCCACCTCGCCGCGGCAGTGGTGGGCCTTTCGGCGCTGATTGCCTCCTCGCAGACGGCGTTCACGGCCCTGAAATGGGCCGGTGCGGCTTACCTCATTTACCTTGCCGTTAGTATGCTGCGCCGCGGCTCATCTCAGGCCAAGGTGTCCGACGCGCCGCGCAGCGCTGGCGCGCTGTTCCGCTCGGGTGCGCTGGTCAACGTCATGAACCCGAAGGTCGGGCTGTTCTTCATCGCCTTCCTGCCCCAGTTCGTGGATCGGGTACCCGAGGTCGCCGCCATGCAAACCTTCTTCTTGGGCCTGTGGTTCAATGCGTGCGGGACCGGCGTGCTCGTCATCGTGGCGCTCGTGGCGGCCCGCGCCGCGGCTGGCCTGCACGGGGTGAGGGCGGTCGGACAAGCGGCACGTTGGTTCGCTGCGACGATCATGGGGGCGCTCGCCGTCAAGCTCGCCACCTCTGATAACCGCTAAAGGTTGATCGTACGCTGACCACCTGACGGCGTGGGATCGCGGCGATGGCTGACCCGGATTGGCTGACCTGGACGCGCGAACTCCAAGCCATCGCCCAGACCGGCCTTGCCTTCGTCCGCGACCCCTATGACCGCGAGCGATACGAGATGCTCCGCTCCTTGGCATCCAGGATTATGGCAGCGCACACCGCGGCCCCGGCCGAACGGATTGAGGGCTTGTTCGCGGGTGAGAGCGGCTACGCGACCCCGAAGGTGGATGTCCGTGGCGCCGTGTTCGACGACCGGCGCCGCTTGTTGATGGTGCGAGAGGTGGCCGATGGCGGGCGCTGGACGCTGCCGGGCGGGTGGGCCGACGTGAACCTCACGCCAGCGGAGAACGTCATCAAGGAGGTGTCGGAGGAGAGCGGGTTCCAGGTGCGGGTGCGGAAGCTCGCAGCCGTGTGGGACCGGACGCGCCAAGGGCACCTGTCCGGCGTGTTCTCCTGCTGCAAGCTCTTCTACATCTGCGGCGTCGTCGGCGGCGCCGCGGAGACCGGGCCGGAAACGTCGGAGGTGGGGTGGTTCGCGGAAGGCGACCTGCCCGACGACCTTTCGCTCGGCCGCGTCCTGCCGGGTCAGCTCCGACGCATGTTCGTGCATGCACGCGACAGCGCATTGCCGACCGACTTTGATTGATGGTTGCTTCGCCGCCCTGGTGCCGGATGGGTTGGTTAGGGCCGGGAACAGCGGTCCGCGCGCTCAGCCTGTAGGCCAGTTCCGATCCTGAGCATCGGACAGCCTCCCGGCTCCACGCTGAACGACACCTGCGAGAAGTCGCGCAACCAGTCGTGCGGCTCCAGCTCAGCCCCGGCGAGTGTCGTCGCGAGCGCGATCACGTGGGCGCCCGCCGCGCGCGCGGCAGCAAGTCCCGCGGGGGCGTCCTCGAAGGCGACCGTCTCGACGGAGGAGAAGCCAAGGCGGGCTGCGGCTTGGACATACCCCTCAGGATCGGGCTTGCCCGCAGCCACGTCCTCGGCGGCGACGAGGACGCCGGGCACGGGCAGGCCGGCGAGGCGCAGCCACCTTTCCGCCAAGGCCCGCTCAGCTGAGGTCACCACGGCCCACCGGGCTTGAGGAAGCGACCTGAGGAGCGCCGCTGCGCCAGGAATAGGGGTCAGTCCTTCGGTGGCCTCGGTGGCGGCTTCCGTCAAGGAAGCCGCCTCGGCCGCGGCGTCAACGCCGGGAAGAGCGAACATCCTGACCGTTTCGATGGTCCGGCGCCCCGGCGACGCGAGCAGAACGGCGTCCGGGTCAACGCCGTGCCGGGCGGACCAGCGGCGCCAAAGCCCGGCGATGACGGACGTGGAGTCCACAAGGGTTCCGTCCATGTCGAAGAGGAGCGCCTGTGTGGGCAGCTCCGTTCCCGCCGCTATCTGCATCCGTTCCTCTGGCCCATGTCGGACCATGCTGAGCCATCACTTGATGGCCTGCAAAGGGTCGCGTGGTCCTACAAGGCAACGACCAAACCCGGCTTGGGACGGTGTGCTGCCGCCAACGGTCCGTCAGGGTTGGTTAGGCGGACACATAGCGAAGCTGTTGCCGCAATCCTATTCCAGGCATCTCCTGCCTTATTGACGCTCCGTGCCGGCTGATGCGCTCTCGGCCCTACGGCGGTATGGAGCATGCAATGACAAGCACCCTTATGGCACGGCGCATCCTGGGTGACATCTGGGCCGCGCTGAGCGGCAACCTCGCCTCGGCTGATGCTGTTGCCTTCACCGGCGAAGGCAGCCTTCGATCCGCCTTCGCCGTGTCCGACCTAGCGGCAGGGGCAGTGGCGGCCGCAGCACTCGCCACCGCCGAGTACGCCGGAACCCTGCCGGACGCCGTTACGGTGGACCGGCGCCTTTCGTCGTTCTGGTTTGGCTGGTCGTTCCAGGCAGACGGGTGGACAGCTTCGCCATCGTGGGACCCTGTGGCCGGCAACTACGAGACCGTCGACGGCTGGGTGCGTCTGCACACCAACGCTCCGCACCACTTGGCTGCAGCCCTGTCCGTGCTAGGCACGCGGCCAGATCGGGAAGCCGTCGCAGCCGCTGTGCGCCGCTGGGAGGCCGAGGCGCTGGAAGTAGCGGTGGTCGCTGCCGGCGGTTGCGCGGCTGCCATGCGTCCAATGTCTGCTTGGGCCGTGCATCCGCAGGGCCGGGTAGTCGCGGCGGAACCGCTTGTCTGGTGCGAGCGCACGGCATCCGGCCCGGTCCCGTCCACTCCCGATCCGGCGCGTCCTCTGGCCGGGCTGCGTGTGCTGGACCTGACCCGCGTGTTTGCTGGTCCTGTATGTACCCGCGTACTTGCCGGGCTGGGTGCCGACGTGCTCCGCATTGACCCGCCAAGCTGGGACGAGCCAGGCGTGGTGCCCGAGATGACGCTGGGCAAGCGTTGCGCCCGCCTTGATGCGCGTGATCCCACGGGCCGGGCCGTCCTGCACAGCCTGCTGGCCGGTGCCGATGTGCTCGTGCATGGCTACCGTCCCGGTGCCCTGGACAGTATCGACCTTGGCGCGGCCGACCGCGCGCGCATCCGCCCGGGCCTGATTGACGTGTCGCTGGATGCTTATGGCTGGACCGGGCCTTGGGCCGGGCGGCGCGGCTTCGACAGCTTGGTGCAGATGAGCAGCGGCATTGCCGACGAAGGGATGCGCCGCTTCGGCATGGCTGGCCCGACGCCCTTGCCGGTGCAGGCGCTGGACCACGCTGCGGGCTGGATCATGGCCGCGGCCGTCCTGCGCGGCCTCACCGAACGGCGGGCCGGACACGGCTGGACGGCTCGCACGTCGCTCGCCCGCGTTGCCGCTCTGCTCGCACCCACGGCAGGGGACGACGACCGCCAGGGGTCGCTGACCAAGCCGGACCCGGCAGACTTTACTAACGTGCCGGAGCATACCGTATGGGGTTCCGTTCGCCGCCTTCGCCCGCCCCTGGCCATCGCCGGCACGCCCCTGCAATGGGATCGGCCAGCTTGCCCACTGGGCAGCGCCGATGCGCGCTGGTCCACCTGAACTTCGTTTGGCGGACACCCCTGACCCTGGCTGCCAATCAACGCGCTACGACGCCAGATGGCCAACCTGCACGGCTTCGCGGTCACTGGGCTTAATCGTGGTCCAGCATGTCGCGCAACTCCGGCGCGAGGACTGGAAAGCACCTGTCAGCCGGCACGGTTGGCGCGACGGTCCTGGCCGGGAGCGATGCTGCCGGGTTTGTGATGGCCCATCGCTGTGCTGCAACCGCGAGGTTGAGCAAGGCGATGACGACGGCGGCCAGCATCAGGAGTGGGTTGATCCTGGCACACAGGGCATCCAGCGCCGTCATCCAGCCCTTCACCCGAGTTGCCTCAGCAGCACGAACCAGAGGTAATCAAGGGGCACCAGCACCACGAAAGTGACGAGTGCGAGCGCAAGGCAGAGCCGGAGGCCATCGCGCACCGGGACACTGCCCATGCCCATCGCCACCACGATAGGCGATGCCTGGTAGGGCAGCACCGGCGTCGCATAGCCGATGACCTGCACCATCAACACCGTCAGCAGCGGCAAGCCCGAGGCGTCCGCCAGCGTGTGCGCCAGTGGCGTGAACAGTGCCGGCACGCCGTTGGCGGTCACGACGAAGTTGAGCAGGGCCGTGATGCCGACCAACGACGCGAAGCTGCGGAACGGGGCGCCGGGGTCAAGCGGTGCCACGGCAAGCAGGGCCTGGCCGATACGGTCGCCAAGGCCGCTGCGCGCGACCAGGGCCGCAAGGCCCAGAATGCCGGCGATGTAGATGCAGGTGCGGAAGTTGACGCCGGTGGCGAACTCGTCGCCGGTGACGAAGCCCACGCGGGGCAGCAGGCAGATGCACGCGGCGGCCAGGCCGACCCAGGCGGGCTGGACGCCGTGCAGCGTGTCAGTCATCCACAGCCCTAAGATTGCCAGCAGCAGCAGCCCCAGCCGACGCTCCGCTGCCGTTAGCGGCCCCGTTTGTGCGGGGGTGCCGATCCGCTGCGGCCTGGCTGGGAACAGCAGGCAGATGCAGCCAGTCAGCACTACGCCCTTGAGCACGCCCAGCACGGGCGCGTGCAGCGCGAGGTAAGGCAAATAGGCGAAGTGGACGCCGTAGGCCGTCTCCGCGGCACCAGCCATGACCAAGTTAGGCACGTTCGCTGGCAGGATCGAGGTCGAAAGCTGGAACGTCCCGAAGCCCACGGCCAGGGCCAGTCCGATCCGCCCCCGGCTGCCCTCCGCCAGTCCAGCCTGATCGGCAAGCGCCATGACGACCGGCATCAGCAGCGCGATGCGGCCCATGTTGGATGGCATGACGAAGGCGAGGGCATAGGTCAGCAGCACCACGCCACCGATCAGGCGGGGCCAGGAACCGGACAGGTGCGAGGCGAGCAGGCGCGCGGCACGGTCGGCAAGGCCCACCTTACGGATGGCGACGCCCAGCACGAAGCCGCTCAGCACCAGCCAAAACGCTGATGACAGGAAGCCGGAGAACACCAGCTCGGCCAGCGCGACGTGCAGCACCATCGCCACGGCGAAGAACAGCAGCGCCACCAGGTATTCTGGTAACCGCGCCGTGGCCCACAACGCGACGGTTCCCGCCGACAGCACGGCGGGCAGCAGCAAACCATCCATCCCGTTTCCACCCAACCTTCCCGAACATGAAGGTGACAGGCAGTGGCTTGGGAGAAAATGCGCCGTTGCGCGACCCATCCTTCGCGCGGCACGAAGGATAGATGCGCCTTGACCTCGACGACCTCAGCCTGTTCCGCCACGTCGCCGAAGCCGGCAGCATCACGGCTGGCGCCGGGCGGGCCAACCTGGCGCTGGCTGCCGCCAGCACGCGGGTCCGCAACATGGAGGCTGCCGCCGGGGCCAGGCTGTTCGAGCGCAGCCGGGGCGGCGTCACGCTCACGCCAGCCGGCCATGCCCTGCTCGCGCACGCGCGGGCGCTGCTGGCGCGGGCCGAACGGATGCGCGAGGAGCTGGACGCCTATGCGGGCGGCGGGTTGGCCGGACATGTAAGGGTGCTGTCGAACACGAACGCCCTGACCGAGTTCCTGCCGGAGGCGCTAGGGCGGTTCCTGGCGGCGTACCCCCAGGTCACGGTGGACCTGCAAGAGCGGCTGTCCGACGAGATCGTGGGCCTCGTGGCTGAGGGCGTGGCGGAGCTGGGCATCGTGGCTGCGACCGCGGACCCGGGCAGCTTACAAACCTACCCGTTCCGCACTGACCGCTTTGTGCTGGTTGTGCCGTGCGGCCATCCCCTGGCAGCGCATGACGGGATCGCATTCGCCGATGTGCTGGACCATGACTTGGTGGGGTTGGACCAGGCGAGCGCGCTGCAACGCTTCCTGGCGGAGCGGGCGGCACGGATCGGACGGCGCCCGAAGCTGCGCGTGCGGCTGCGCAGCTTCGACGGGGTGTGCCGGATGGTGGAGGCCGGCGTCGGCGTGGGCATCGTGCCGGAAACGACGGCACGGGTGTCAGGCCGGGCACTCGCGATCAAGGCCGTGCCGTTGGCCGACGAATGGGCGGTGCGGCAGTTGCACATCTGCGTGCGCGACCTCGCCACGCTGACTCTGCACGCCCGGCGGCTCGTGGACCATCTTAGAGGCACCCCTTTCAGGGTGTTTCAGTAGGCGCGGGCCGCTGGATGGCTGCTTTCTGGCTTGCCTGGGGAGCATGGTTCCAGGGCCGCGTACTGGGCTGCTCGACCCACTCGCAATGACAAAGTAAAAATCAGCAGATACGACCGTCTTACTGGTACCATCAGCATCTATAATTGGACTCATCAAGTAATGAACACCCTGAAAGGGGTGCATCTTAGAGGTTAAAGACCTACCACGTCTGTCCGCCAGGGTTCGTTTGAGGGACACCCCTGGCCCGGTTGCCGGCTGACGCACCGTGAATGCCAGATGGCCGGTCTGCACAGCTTCGTGGCCACAGGGCCGCGATGAAATAGGGGCCGGCGGCTACCCCGCTGCACGTCGCCATCCGAATGCGAACATCCCGGCCCCGATCAGCAGAGTGCCTCCCGTTCTGTTCACCACCCGCTGCACACGCGGCTGCCTCAACCGTTGCCGTGCCGCTGACGCCAGGAGTGCAAAGCCGAGTGAGTTCATTGCCGCCATGATGACGAAGGTGCCCACCAAGATCGCCACTTGCGGCAGGAACGCACGCGACGCGTCCAGGAACTGCGGCACGAACGCGACGAAGAAGATAATGCTTTTGGGGTTCAACGCCGTCACAGCATAGGCATGGGCGAACATGCGGAGGGGGCCGGCCAGTGGCGCGGGCTCAAATCCGGCGGCGCCGATTGGCGCGCGCCATAGCTTGACACCCAGGTAGATCAGGTAAGCCCCGCCAAGCCAGCGCAGCCCGGTGAACAACACTGCCGAGGTCGCGAGCACCGCGCCGAGGCCAAGCATTGAGGCGGTCATCGCGGTGAGGTCGCCGAGTGCTACCCCAGCAACTATGGCGGTAGCCGGCTTGCGGCCATGCCCGAGCGCGTAGGAAATGACGAGCAGCACAGTTGGGCCGGGGATGGCCAAGAGCACAGCAGAGGCGGCGACAAAGGCAAGCCAATGGTCGAGAGGCATGATGAGGCTCCGTTGAACAGCAGGAGCTATCCAGGGCTGGGCGCAGCACGCAAGAGCGCACCAGGCGTAAGGGGGGAAACCATCTGGAGCCATGCCATAAGCCAGACGGACGGGCGCTCAGTTGTCCGCCAGGGTTCTTTTGCCGGACAGCCAGGCGTGGTCCCGGGCACCGCAGGAACCATTTGGCCTTCAATCCCAAAGCTATGGCCGCGCTTGTTGGTGAGCGGAAGTCCTCGACCGCCCGCGCTGGACGGGTGGACGGTCAAAGTCCGAAAGCGTCCCGGATCGATCGGGCGCACTCCGCAGGCGCTGCCGCCGCCGTGTCCACCTCCAAGTCGTAGGCGATGTCGCGGTGGACACGGCCATACTGCCAGCGCGCAAGGCCGACTTCCCGGTCGCCACGCGCACGCTCCCTCGCTTCAAGCACATCGAGCGAGGCGAAGAGGCCAATCAGATGGAGGTCGAAGGACCGCAGAAGGGCACGATACTCCTGCGCTATCCGGGCCTCGATCATGACCTCGTCGACGATGAGGTTATTTCCCTGCCCGGCCATCGCGGCGACGGCGTGCCGCATGCCGCGCATGGCACATTCAAGGATTGGGCCGGTCCTTATGGCGATGATCGGCTTGCCGCCGTCCCGCGCCGCCTCGAACATGAGGCCATCTGGGTGGGCGAGCATCTCCTCTGGCAGCATGTCCAAGAAGGCGTCCATGGCGACGTGCAGGAACGGCTTGGAGGTGATCGCCTGAAGTGCCTTCGCCGTCGAGCTTTTCCCGACGCTGCCAATGCCGTTCAATATGATGACCTGCGGTCGCGGTTCCAAACAGCCCCTCCGTTCCCAAAACTAAATGGCGCTTACGAGGCGGTCAGAGAAGAAGCTTGCTCATGTACACGAAGACACCGAGGTGCGGAGAGGCCTCCTCCTCCCGGTCCACCTTGTAGCCCACCCGCTCGTATAGCTTCACGTTCTCGGTTAAGCGGGCGCTTGTGTAGAGGCGCATCTCCCCCAGGCCAAGCGAACGGGTGAGTTCTTCCGCGTGTGCCAGAAGGGCACGGCCACATCCACGGCCCTGGTAGGCGGGCGACACCGCAACGTTCACGATGAGCAGGTGGTCGGCCTCGGGCTGCATTTCGATCAGTGCCGCCAGTTCCCCGTCCAGGTGCAGCATGTCCACAACGTGGTCGCGCACGGCCACATCGTAGTCGGCGGCCATCGGCTTCGGCTCTCGGCCGAGGACCGACACCCACTTGGCGTAAGCCGCCCGCGTGAGATCGCGGACAGCTGCGGCATCCGCCGGGGTCGCACGACGCAGCCCTGCGCGGATTGCGGCTGTCAGGGGGTGCGGCGAGGCCGGGCTTTCCGGCGGAGAAGGTTGGTCCTGCACGGTTGTCTCCTGAGAAAAGGGCAAATCCAGGTAACGGGGCGCGTTCTCCCCGTCTGTCAGCCAAGGCGCGTCGTGCGAGGTCCAGATGTGCATGGTCGGCCGCGTGCCTGGATCGTCGTCCAATGTCGGCACGCGCAAGATTACGTGTGGCTGGGCCGGGTGCTTGGCCAGCAGATGTGTTCCGCAGGCTGAACAGAAGCGGCGCAGCTTGCCTGGCGAAGACTCAAAGGCGGAAAGTCTCGGCGAGTATGGCTCTCTGCCGTGATGCTGTACTGTCCCCGCGATCTGAGGGAAGCTGTCGTGACCGCATTCCTGATTTCGACGTCACCGTGCGGGATGCCGATGCGTTTCAGCTGTATCGAACTCGCGCGGCTGCCTCGATTGTCCAGCACGGCGGAAAATACCTTGCGCGTGGCGGCGAAATCGAACCTTTGGAAGGCACATGGGGGCCGCGCACCATCATCATCGTTGAGTTCCCAACCACCGAGCAGGCGCGCGCTTGGTATCGCTCTCCCGAGTATGCTGCTGCACTGGACGTGCGGGACAAGGCGCTCAGCCGGGCCGCGAGCTGGTCGGCCCGTGCGTCTGAGCGGGACGGTGTACTGTCATAAGGCTATGCGAAAGTCCTATTCGGAATTAGGATTTCGGATTGGGCGCAGCGCACCGTCCGCGATGGCCTGTGGCAGGTTGAAGGCGTATCGGCCGAGGAAGTTGATGTGCTTGAAGAGGAGCGGCGAGACCCTGGCGATATCGCCCTGATCGATGCTCCATCCTTCCCGGGTGAGCTGGTCGATTGCGGCCTGGATGTAGGTCGAGTTCCACAGCGCGATGGCGTTCAGCGTCAGGCCGAGGGCCCCGAGTTGCTCTTCCTGTTCCTGGCGGTGGGCCTTCCTGATCTCGCCACGGTCGCCATGGCAGACGCGGCGGGCCAGGCGGTGGCGGAACTCCTGGCGGTTGAGCTGGGTGAGGATGCGGCGTCGCTTTTCCTTGCTGTCGACGTAGCCGAGCATGTGCAGCGTCTTGATGATGCGGCCGAGTTCGGCAAGCGCGCGGGCCAGGGTCGTCGGACGGTCACGGACCTGCAGCACGCGCATGATGGCGCCGGCATGGATGCGGCCGAGCTTGAGCGAGCCGGCCAGGCGCAGCAGGTCTTCCCAGTTCCGCTTGATGAGCTCGATGTCGATGCGGTGGCGTGCCAGGCCGTCGAGTGGGCCATAGTCGGCGGTCTTGTCGATGCGCCAGAAGCGGGCATCGCCGATGTCGGCAAGCCTGGGGCTGAACTGGTAGCCAAGCAGCCAGAACAGTCCGAATACCGTGTCGGCATAGGCTGCGGTGTCGGTCATGATCTCTGTGGGTTCGAGGTCGGTTTCCTGGTCGAGCAGCAGCCCCAGGATGAGCAGGCTGTCGCGCAAGGTGCCGGGCACCACGACGGCGTTCAGGCCGGTAAACTGGTCGGAAACAAGGTTGTAGTACGTGATACCGCGCCCGGCGCCGAAGTACTTCGGGTTGGGGCCAGCGTGGATGGCGTTGCCGGGCGCCACGAAGCGGATGCCGTCGGCCGAGGCCACCTCGCCACTGCCCCACATATGGGCGATGGGCAGGGCGTTCTGCGCGGCCACAAGCCGGGCGTTGCCGGCGGCGATGGTGTCTGGCCGGATGAAGTTCTGGCTGAGCCAGGACAGCCGGTCGCGGCTCAGCGCCGGTTGGTCGGTCCGGACCAGGGGTTCGAAGCCGATGTTGCAGGCTTGCGCGATCAGGCCACCGCACAGGGTGGTGGTGAAGTCCTCGACGCGGGCGTGGCGCTCGCTGACATGGGTGAAGGCGTCGGCAAAGCCGGAGCGGGCGGCTACCTCCAGCATGAGGTCCGGCAGGTCGATCTTTGGGATGCGGACCGCGATGGCCGGTTGCAGGGCGATGAGGCCAGGTGTCCGCTCGACCTTGTCGAGCGGGCTGAGCACCAGCTCGTCGCGATCGTTCCGGCGTTCGATCCGGGCGGCCGCATTGTCCGGCAGGTTGGTGGCAACCTGGTGCCACGCACGGTTCAGCCTGGCCGCAAGATCGCCCAGTTCTGCCTCGGCATCCGGCGACCGGTCGAGCGAGCGGCAGACGGTCAGGCGAGCGGCGTTCCACGCCTCCCCGCTCAGCAGGCCTTGCCTGGGATCGGCGTAGCGCACGCCGGCTGGGACGAACACGTCGCGCCGCTTCAACCCGGCCCGAAAGCTTTCGAGGGCTGCAAACACGTAGGCGCGGTTGTCGGCCACGTGGCCGGCGTCATCCAGGGCATGCCGCCTCCAGGCCGGCGGAAGGAACTCGGTTGGCGCGTCGGCCATGCGGGCCTTGGTCCAATCCTTCACGCCACGCAGGTAGTCCAGCGCCGCGACCAGCGGCTGGCCCGCAGGCGTCGCGCCGAGCGTGGTCCGCTGCAGCAGGGCGGAGAACAGCGTGCGCACACGCCGCCAATGCGGGCGCAGTTCCTGGTAGCGCCGGTCGTCGGGCGTGGTGACCAGGCTGTCGACGCTGGCCATGGCAGCTTGAATGTCGGCCCGGGCGATCTGCTCGAACAGGGCACGGCGCCATTCGGCGACCGGCAATGCGTCACCCTCGTCTGTCACGACATGCTGGCTCACATCGCGCAACATGATAGCGGCCGCATCGAGATCGCGCAGCGAGCGCAGCCTGGACTTGCGGTGCGCCTCCTCGGCCTGGGTTACGATGTCGGCAGCCAGCGCGTCGAACAGCTCGACCGCGTCGTCGAGCGCCGTGGCTTCCAAGGTTTGGAACAGGGCAGCGAGGGTGGCTGTGCGCCGCGGCTCATGCAGCGCCGCCAGGGTGGCCGGCTTGGTCGTGCGGGCATTGCGCGCCAGCCGCCCAAGCGGGCCTGCGGGCAAGTCGGTGGACGGCGTCAAGCCCAGGCCGTGGCTGCGAATGGTGTCGATGCGTTCCAGGTGCCGCAGCAACTCCGTCGGCGAGCGCTGCTTCGGTGCGGCGCGCAGGTCCTCCAGCGTGTCGCACGCGTCGTCATCGGAGGTGACCAGCGCCACGAGCTTTTGCCGTTGCTCGTCGGTGAGGGCGTGGGTCAAGCGGTGCCACAGCCGCAAGGTGGCGCGATGGCGCACGCGGCCGATCAGGCGCTCCAGCGTGGTGATGCCGGGCAACAGCACTTTGTGCGCCAGCAGCCAGGTGGTGGCCCGGTCGAACAGCAACCCCGGCCGGTCATCCCCGGTCCAGCACAGCACATAAAGCCAGCGGGTCAGCCGAAAGCCGGCGGCCCGGTCTTCCTCGAGGTCGCGGAACCCGTAATGCTCACGGATGGTCGCGGCATGGCGCCAGCGCTGCCGGCCGTCGCGATAGGAGGCCAGGCACGGTGTTGGCGCCTCGCCAAGCTGACGCGCCATGGTCGTGACCACGGCAGAGGGCGTCTGGGTCGGATCGTCAAGGAAGGCACCGAGAAACCGCGCTGTCCCGAGCTGGACTGCAAAGCCAATCCGGTTGTGGGTGCCGCGCATCTGCCCGACCAGTTCGCGGTCGGCGGCATCGAGGTGGAAGTGGCGGGCGAGTTGCTCATCGTTCGGATTGCCGGCGTAGCGGCCGTAGCGCGCACGCTGGTCATCGGACAGGAAACGGCTCGACATGGCGTGCGGAACTCCGGACTTCTGCGTCAGTCCGGGGGTGGACCAAAGATCAGGCGCTTACATGCTGCAAAACTCCCATGCGGAACAGGGCAATTATGCGATAAGTTTCGCACAGCCGCCGAGGCGCTGGCATGAAGCTTGGCTATGCCCGCGTCTCAACCGAGGACCAACGCCTCGACTTGCAACGTGCACGGCTGAAGGAAGGCGGGTGCGGCAAGCTGTTCGAGGAGAAAGTCTCCGGCGCCGCCCGCGGACGGCCTGCGCTGGAGCGGCTGCTTCAAGAACTGCGCGACGACGACATCCTGGTCGTCACACGCCTTGACCGCCTGGCACGCTCGACGGCGGAGCTGCTGCGCATCGCCGAGGTCATCGCCGAGAAGAAGGCCGGATTACAGTCTCTTGAGGAGCCCTGGGCGGATACGACCACACCCGCCGGACGCATGGTGCTGACGATGTTTGCTGGCGTTGCTGAGTTCGAACGCGCCCTCATCCGCCATCGCACCGACGAGGGCCGCCAAGCCGCCAAGCGCCGCGGCGTGTCGTTTGGCCGACCGCAAAAGCTTCGCCCGGATCAGAAAACGCTCGCTCTCGCGCTGATTAAGGAAGGCAGGTCCATCAGCGAAGTCGCGAGGACCTTCAACGTCCACCCAGCGACCATCCACCGCTGCCTCAACACGTCCAAGGCCGCCAATCCGACCTTATGACAGTACACCGTCCCGCTCAGACGCACGGGCCTGGTCGGCGGATGCGCTTTCTCCGCTCGCCAGGAACGAGGACTGACCTGCGTCAGCCGTATTCGCGTAGCCTCGGCGTTCGCCGGGTCGCAATCCCCACCCCAAGCAGGATGATCGCTGCGGCCAGCAGCGCCGAGCCTGTCAGCCGTTCGTCAAGGAGAAGCCATGCCAGAAAGACGCCCGACACCGGCTGCAGGAATTGCAGCAGGCCCACCCGGGCAATGCCGCCGCGTCCAAGCGCCCAATACCAGAGCGTGTAGCCAAGGATGGTCACGCCGAATGCCAGGTAGACGACCCCTGCCCAGGCCGCCGGCGTGACATGCTGCCAGGGCACGTCGGACACGGCCCATGCCCAAACCGGACATAGCAGGACGGTTGCGAAGACCGCGCTCCAAAGCGTGGCCGCCTTGGCCGGGTAGCCCGCCTGTTGCAGCCGTCCCCCGGTCACGTTGCCCAAGGCTCCGAACAGGACGGAAAGCAACACGAGGGCGTTCCCGGCCAGGCTGCTGGCTGCCCCACCCGGGCTCGGCCGGCCAAGGGCCAGCACCACCTCGCCAGCGACCGCGATGCCGCATCCGAGCCACCATTTGAACGACGGCCAGCGGCGGTCCCAGCCCAGTGCGATCGCTCCCGTCGCCACCGGCAGCACGGCCAGGAGCATGGCCCCATGGACGGCCGAGGTGAGCGCCTGCCCCAGAGAAAACAGGACGGGGAAGGCGACGAACCCGGAGATGGCGAGAAGCGCCACGCCGCGCCGGTGTCCCGCCTCCCGGGGCGGCGGCAGCCGTAGGGCAAGAACAAGCGGCAGGGCGGCGGCTCCGGCCAGCGACGTCCGCAGCAAGGCGACGAGAAGCGGAGACAGCGTGGTGACGGCAAACTTGGTCGCAACCGACGATGCGCCCCAAAGGACCACGGCGGCAAAGGCCGCAAGGATGACGTGGGGAGAGCCGATCCGTGCTGCCATCGCCTGGCCCTTGCCCGTGAGTGCCAAGGTGTGGCAGCGATCAGGATCGCGTCCTAGCCAGATAGGGTTGTGGGCAGATATCATGGGCCATGATACCAGCGGCGCTCGACCTGGACCTGCTGCGAGGCTTTGCCAGCGCCTGCCGGCTCGGCAGCGTGAGCCGGGCGGCCTGCGCGCTGGGCCGCACGCAGTCGGCACTCAGCATGCAGCTCCGCCGGCTGGAAAGCCTGGTCGGCCGGACGCTGCTGCACCGCAACGGCCGCGGCGTCGTCCCCACGCCGGACGGCGAGCTGTTCCTCGGCTATGCCCTGCGCATCCTGGCGCTTGGGGAGGAGGCCCATGCCCGGCTGCATCCGCCGGTGCTGGACGGCGCCGTGCGGATCGGGATGACGGAGGAGATGGCGCTCGCGGCCTTGCCGTCGGCCCTCGGCCGGTTTCGCAAGGCGCACCCGCAGGTGCGCCTGGACGTGCAGGTGGACACCACGGCAGCGCTCTTGCCGCAATGGCAGGCGGGCGCGCTGGAGCTGATGATCGGTGCGGTGTCGGCCATGTCGGACGAGGCCAAGGCCGTCTGGGGTATCGGCCTGCTGTGGACGTGCGGCGCCGGCTACGAACATGACCCTGGGGCACCGCTCGACCTGGTCGTCTTCGCCGAGCCCTGCACGTGGCGGGCGCGTATGCTCGAAGCGGTCCGGGCATCGGGCCAGCCCTGGCGCATCGCCTTCACCAGCCCGAGCATGGCCGCGGTCCAGGCCGCCGTCGAGAACGGGCTTGGGGTCGCGCTGCTGGCGCCGGACTGCATCCGGCGGCCGGCCATGCGGCTGCTGGAGGACGCTGCGCTTCCTGACGCTCTGGTTGTTCGGTATGGCTTGTTCGTCCACGCAGACCGGACGCCGGTCATCGCTGCCGTGATGTCTGCCCTCCTGGAGAGCGTGCGTCATTCCGGTTCAACAATCGCCTGCTGAAGCGTGGCGCCCAGGAGATGTCAGAGAAGGAGGATGCTGGACAGTTTGGTGAATGCGCCATGCCGGCCGCGGGTGTCAGGCGACATCCGGGCAGCAGGCCATCCCGCCCGCCACACGGAAAACCGCCCCTCGATGCGGCGCATTAGGATGCTTCCACCAACTTGGGCGCAGGCCGCCCGGCAACTCGAAACCTTGAACACACGCCGATGACGGCAAGCGCCGCGCCTATGCGGCCACCAGGTCGGCACGGCCAGGGCCAACCTCGCACCGCAACGCATTGCCGTCCCGCTCCAGCAGGTGCAGCTTGAGCAGTGCGGCGACGTCGGCATGAACAGCCGCATAGTCCCGGCCAAGCGCCAGGGCTAGTGCCCGCGTGCTGGCAACCTCGCTGTTTCGGGCGACGTGCTCAAGGATCTCGATCCGGTTGGGCGTGAGCGACCGAAAGAACGTGTCCCATGTCTCGAAAGTCACGGTCCGCTTTGGGACGATGGCCTCGCCGTGCGCCGCGGCTACCATTGCCGCCTGGCAGTTCTCGATGATCTCGGCGTCGATTTGATCAAGGTCAGCGCCGATCCGGAAGATGATCTTGCCCGACGTGCTCATTCCCCTCTCTCCTTTGCTATGAGGCCGCGGAAGTCCGCCAGGAGTTTCGCCAGGTCGCTGAACGGGTAGGGCGTCTCAACCCCATGCAGGTGCATGTGGTCGCCCTTGCCCCTTTCGTTGTCGAACCCGATAACCCGGACACCTTCCACGACATAGACCATGCGGTACTTGAAGCTGTGCGATGCCGGAGGAACGGGGGTTGGCACAAGCCAAATGACAACTTCTCGAATGGCCCCGTCAGCGAACACTACCTTGTCGGACTGGACCAGCGTCGCCTTCATGGTGCGACCATATCCTGCGACGCATATGTTGTCGAATACATATGTGCTAATCGACATATAACGGCATCAAGCCGGGGCGGTCGACAAAGCCGCGACTTTCCAGCCTACGTTCTCAAACCCGACCCAGGACACTCGCCAGCATGCGGCCTCGCTGCCACCCATCCATGTGTGCTGTGTTGCCAACTCTTGCTCAGCCCAGGCGAACCAAGAATGTCGCCACACGCCCTCGGTCGTGTCCGAATATTCTGAGCCCAGCGTTCAACGAAGGAAGCCGCCGGCCATCTGTCCATTTGGGTTGGTTTGACGGACAGCTAGCCGCGGTGCCGGCAGGTGGAGGTTGCGGCAGGTTGACGTTCTGACCAAAGACCTAGACAGGCCGCGGCACATCGGCCTTCTTCGATCCGACTCTGCCGGAGTTCCGGATGACCGTCCTTGATGCCGCCCTGACCACCTGGATCAACGGATGGGCGGAGCACGTTGCCGCAGCCGACGTTCTCATGACCTGGATGTCCGCACTGGGCATCCCGGTTCTCGTCCTGGCCGTAGCGATGCAGTGGTGGCTTCCCCGCCCGGACCGCTCCAGGCGTCACGTCCTTGTCGCGGCAGGCTTGTCGTTCCTGCTCAGCCTTGGGCTTAACCAGGTCGTCCTGCTCTTCGTTCAACGGCTCCGCCCGTATGACGTCGGCGTCAGCCATCTGCTCGTCGAGCGAAGTGCCGACTTCTCGTTTCCTTCCGATCACGCGACGGCAAGCGTGGCCATCGCGGCCGCATTCCTCATGCATGGCCTGAAACGCCAGGGGTTGGCCTTCCTTGCCGCTGCGGCGCTGCTGGCCGTCTCGCGCATCTACATCGGAACCCACTTCCTGGGCGACGTTCTAGGAGGTGCCATCACGGGCGTTGCTGCCGCTGCCGCGGTCAGGGCGGCCTACCGGGAGGGCACCCGTGCGGACCGCCTGATTACGGGCATACTCTGAACCCATGCTGGGGCCGGTGCGTGACGAACTGGTGGACAGGCCACTGGGTTATGGCGTCCCTGACAGGGACCGGACGGTGGAGGCCATTGGGAGCAAGGCGTCGTGTTAGGTCAACTGCCCGCCCTGGCCCTGCTATTCCTCCTTATCTTCGGGCTGAACCTGATCCCGGCATTCGCGCCGCCGCCCTGGATGGCGCGTCCATGTCCACCGGCACGCGCCGATGGTCCACCGCCACCCGCACTACCCGGACCTGCACCACCGGCACACACACGCCATTTGAGGATGGCAGCACAGCCGCAGCCCTGAGTTCCAAGCGTTGAAGGACGGGGTTTCTTGACAGCGCAGCCGACCACGGGGCACCCTGGCTGCAAGGGGAAGACCGCGATCACCCCGTGAGGCTACGGCCGAAGCATCGCGTCCAATACTCCATTTCAAGGAGAGGACGTTCTATGCCGGCTCCCGACGCCATCACCGTATCCCAACTCGCCCGTCTCGTCGGCCTGCCCGACGCACCCGTCATCCTCGACGTTCGCACCGAAGAGGACTTCGCCGCCGACCCGCGCAGCTTGCCCGGCGCCGTGCGCCGAGATTGGCAGACCGCTTCGTCCTGGGCCATCGAGTACTCTGGGCGCCCCGTCGCTGTCGTTTGCCATCGCGGCCTCAAACTGAGCCAGGGTGCCGCCGCTTGGCTCCGCCATGCAGGCGCCAGGGCCGAAACCCTGGAAGGCGGCTTCGAGGCTTGGGCCGCGGCCGGCGCTCCCCTCGTGCGCCCTGACCGCGTGCCGCCGCGTGACGCGCAGGGCCGCACCGTTTGGGTAACGCGCTCGCGCCCAAAGGTGGACCGTATCGCCTGCCCCTGGCTCATCCGCCGCTTCGTGGACCCTGCAGCGGTGTTCCTGTTCGTGGCGGCCTCGGAGGTGGCATCCGTCGCCGACCGTTTCGGCGTCACGCCCTTCGATGTGGAGGGCGTGTTCTGGAGCCATCGCGGCCCGCTCTGCACCTTCGATGCCATGCTGGACGAGTTCGGCCTGCACACGGAGGCGCTCGACCGCTTGGCGCTGGTCATACGGGGTGCCGACACCGCCCGGCCCGACCTCGCACCGGAAGCGCCCGGGCTGCTCGCCGCCTCGCTCGGCCTGTCGCGCATTCACAAGGACGACCTCGCCCAGCTCGACGCGGGCCTCGCGCTCTACGACGCATTCTATCGCTGGGCACGCGACGCCGTGGCCGAAACGCACAACTGGCCCGCACCCACCGCCGCGCCCGAAGGCCGGCGCGTCCGGGAACCGGCGTCGTGAGCGGCGCCGCTTCGCTCGTGCCTGCATCAACGGTTCCACCTCCGGCCGTGCCGGCGGCAGCTACGATGCCCTCGTTTGCCGAAGCCTTCCGGGTCTGGCTCCGCATCGGCCTGCTGTCCTTCGGCGGCCCCGCCGGGCAGATCGCGCTGCTGCACCGGGAGGTGGTGGAGGGGCGCCGCTGGATCGGCGAACGGCGCTTCCTGCACGCCCTCAACTTCTGCACCCTGCTGCCGGGGCCAGAGGCGCAGCAGCTCGCGACCTATCTCGGCTGGCTGATGCACGGTGTGCGGGGCGGGTTGGCCGCCGGCTTGCTGTTCGTCCTGCCCGGCGCAGCCGTGATGCTCGCCCTGTCGCTCCTGTATGCGACGGTGGGCGACGTGCCGCTGATCGCCGCGCTGTTCTTCGGGTTGAAGTGCGCCGTGCTGGTGCTGGTGGTCGAGGCCCTGCTCCGCATCGGCCGCCGCGCGCTGAAGGGCCGTGCGGCCTGGGCACTCGCGGCCGTTGCCTTTGCCGGGCTGTTCCTGTTCGGCGTGCCGTTTCCCCTCGTCGTGCTGGCGGCCGGTGTCGTCGGCAACCTGGCGCCCGGCGCCTTCGCCCACACTGGGCACGGTGCCGCAAAGGGCGATGTGCCGGCGCTGATTGACGCGGTGCTGGCCGCCGACCCTGGTCGGCCTGCACGTCTTGCCGCCGGGGCGCGGCGGGCCGGCATGGCCGCCCTTGTGGTATGGCTCCTGCCGGTTGCCGTCCTGGCGGGCGCCGCCCCCTGGCACCTACGCCGACGTGGCCCTGTTCTTCTCCAAGATGGCCGTCGTCACCGTGGGCGGCGCCTATGCCGTGCTCGCCTACGTCGCCCAGGACGCGGTGCAGTCCTACGGCTGGCTTTCGGCGCCGGAGATGCTGGCCGGCCTCGGCCTTGCCGAGACTACGCCCGGGCCGTTGATCCTGGTGCTGCAATTCGTCGGCTTCCTGGCCGGCTACCGGGCGCCCGGGATGCTGACCGGGGTGCCGGGCGGGATTGCCGCCTCGGTGCTGACGCTCTGGGTCACGTTCGCGCCGTGCTTCGCATTCGTGTTCCTCGGCGCTCCCCTGGTGGAGCGCCTCCAGGCCAACCGGGCGCTCTCAGGCGCCCTCTCCGCCATCACCGCGGCGGTGGTAGGCGTCGTGGCCAACCTCGCCATCTGTGGTTTGCCCTGCGCGTGCTGTTCCGCGAGCTGCGGCCCCTTGGTGCCGGCCCTCTTGCGGTGGAGCTGCCAGTGCCGGCAAGCCTTGATCCCGCCGCACTGGCACTCGCCGTCCTGGCGGCCGTGTGCCTGTTCCGGCTCAAGCTGGGCGTCGTGCGCGCCCTGGGCGTCACCGCCGCTGCCGGTGTCGCCCTGCATCTCACGGGGGTGGTGTGATGAACCGGCGCAAGCTCATTGGGGCCGCGCTTGCCCTTCCTTGCCTGTCGTTTGCGGCCCATGCCCAAGGCGTGACGGGCAACGTGGATCTGTCCCGCTACCCCGTCGGCCCGCTGCCGCCCGAGTTCTTGACCACATGGCGCACCGGAAAGGGCGCGTTGGGTGATTGGCGGGTGGTCGAGGACGCCACCGCGAGCCAGGGCAGGGCCATCGCACAGATGAGCGCCGACCCGACCGACTACCGCTTCCCGCTCGCCGTATATGAGCCGCTGCCGGTGCAGGACGTGGAGGCGAGCGTCCGCTTCAAGGCCATCTCGGGCAAGGGGGACCGCGCCGGCGGCCTTGCCGTGCGCCTGACGGACGCGGACAACTACTACGTCGTCCGCGCCAACGCGCTGGAGGACAACGTCCGCCTTTACCGCGTGGTGAAGGGCGACCGCCAGCAGATGGCCAGCGCTTCGGTGAAGGTGGCCTCCGGCGCCTGGCACACGCTGACGCTTCGCGCCGAAGGCGACCGGCTCTCGGTTTCCTTCGACGGCAAGCCCCTGCTCACTCACGGCGACCGCACCTTCACCGGCCTCGGCAAGGTCGCGCTGTGGACCAAGGCGGACTCGGTCACCCGCTTCGACCGACTGGAAATCCGGCCGCTTCAATAAGCGGCCGGAACAACGAGAAACTGAGGAGACGCAAATGGTTAGGATGACACTCAAGGCAGCGGCGCTGTGCATGATGCTGCCGGTGGCGGCAGGCGCGGCTGACGCCGATTGGGCCAAGGTCGCGGACGCGCTCGGCAAGACCGGCACCGAAATGGCTGGCGGCGTGTATCGCGTGGGCCTGCCGCGCACCGACCTGCACGTCAAGCTGGATGGCGTGGACATCAAGCCGACGTTGGCACTCGGCTCCTGGCTCGCCTTCCAGGGCAAGGGCGACATGACGATGGTGATGGGCGACCTCGTGCTGACCGAGGACGAGGTTGGGCCGGTGATGAAGAAGCTGGTCGAGAACGGCATCGAGATCACGGCGCTGCACAACCACCTGCTGCGTGCCCAGCCCTCGACGCTGTATATGCACGTGCTCGGACATGGCGATCCGGCCAAGCTCGCAGCCGCGCTGCACGACGGCCTTGCCCTGAGCAGGACGCCGTTGGAGAACGCGACCGTCTCCGTCAGTTCGCAGGCACCCGCAGCCGCTGGCGAGCAGCCGGCGCAACTGGACCTGGACACGGCGATGATCGATCAAGTCCTGGGCGCCAAGGGCAAGGCCGTTGGAGGCGTCTATCAGATCGGCGTGCCCCGCGCCGAGACGATCAAGGACGGCGGCATGGAGGTGCCGGTGGCCATGGGGTCTGCCGAGGCGATCAACTTCCAGCCCACCGGCGGCGGCAAGGCGGCGATCACCGGCGACTTCGTGCTGACCGCAGGCGAGGTGACTCCCGTGCTGCGGACCCTGCGCGAGAACGGCATCGAGGTCACGGCCGTCCACAACCACATGCTGGACGACCAGCCCCGGCTGTTCTTCATGCACTTCTGGGCCAACGACGACGCGGCCAAGCTCGCCAAGGGGTTGCGGGCGGCCCTGGACAAGGTGAACGTCGCCCGGAGCTAAAGATGACAAGGCTGCCCTTTGCCGGACGAAGGGCAGCCCTGTGCTGCCTTTTGGCCCTTCTCTGGATGCTGCCTGGCAAGGTCCAGGCAGCGGACCCGGGGCTGCCCCTTGTGCTGGAGCGGACCATCCCGCTCCCGGGCGTCTCGGGCCGCATTGACCACATGGCCCTGGACCTTCGCCGCGGGCGCCTGTTCGTGGCCGAACTTGGCAACGGCAGCGTTGACGTCGTGGACCTTGCGGCAGGGAAGGCCATCCACCGCTTCGTCGGGCTGAAAGAGCCGCAGGGCGTCGGCTACTCGCCGCAAGCGGACGTGATCGCCGTCGCCAGTGCCGGCGACGGGTCGGTCCGCCTGTTCAAGGGGCAGGACTTCTCGCCCGTAGGCGTAGTCAACCTGGGCGAGGACGCCGACAACGTCCGCCTCGACACGCGGACGGGCCAGCTCGTCGTCGGCTACGGCAGCGGCGGCCTTGCCGTAATGGACCCGGCGGGCCGATCAGTCCTGGGCACCAGCAGGCTGCCCGCCCATCCCGAGGGCTTCCAACTCGATCCGGGCACCCGGCGAGCGTTCGTGAACGTGCCTGATACCGGGCAGGTCGCGGTCGTGGACCTTGCCGCCGGAAAGCAGGTCGCCAGTTGGCAAATACCAGGCTTGAAGGCCAATTTTCCCATGGCGCTCGATGCTGCCGGGGCCGTCCTCGCCACCGTGTTCCGCACCCCATCGCGGCTGGCCCTGCTGGACACGAAGACCGGGGCCGTGACGGCCAACCTGCAGGTTTGCGGCGACGCCGACGACGTGTTCTTTGATGCAAAGCGCCGGCGCATCTACGTCAGTTGCGGCGAGGGGCTGGTTGACGTGCTGCAAGATGACGCGGCGGGATACCACCCGCTCGCGCACATTCCGACGCACTCCGGCGCACGTACATCCCTGTTCGTGCCCGAGTTGGACCGGCTGTTTGTCGCGGCCCGTGCCGGACTACTCGGGTCAGACGCAGCTCTTCTCGTGTTCCGGCCGGCACCTTGACGGACGCGCTCTCGCGGACACGTCGGATGCAGCGGCCTGGGGTTCGTTTGGCGAGTGGTTGCCTGTCGCAACGACCTTGATGTACCACTTCGTCAAACGTTCTTTTAGCTAAACGAAACGTTTGTCGGATACAAGGCGAAACCAGGCGACGATCTGCACCAGACCCGCATGCAAATGCTGCTGACGCGCGCAACGGGTAGTTACCGCACCAGGCCGCCTGACAGCATCCCGTCTTGG
>JAABUR0100002738.1_pt1 | contig 26152 bp, 25 predicted proteins | sample 5560091 | NCBI WGS metagenome assembly JAABUR01 (sample SAMN10711879, study PRJNA513375) | rock metagenome | isolation source: Antarctica rocks | place: Antarctica: Victoria Land, University Valley sud
AGGCCGGCTACATGCTCGCCGGCGTGGTGGTCGGGACGCAGCTCGGGGTCAAGGCGACGATCTTCTACCTCTCGATCTACCTGGCGATGAACCTCGCGGCGTTCGCGGTGATCGTCGCGCGCGAGCGCGAGACCGCCCTCGGAGATGACATCTCCTCGATCGCCGGGCTGGGCGCTTCGCGCCCGTGGCTCGCCTGGCCGATGACGGTCTCGATGCTCGGGCTGGCCGGGATCCCCGCCACCGCGGGCTTCGTCGGGAAGATCTACCTGATCGACGCCCTCGTGGGCGGCGGCTACACGTGGCTCGGGGTCGTGATCGTCGTCGGGTCGATGATCTCGCTCGGCTACTACCTGCGGGTCGTCGCGGCGATGTGGATGCGCGACGCGCCCGCGCCCTCGGCGGCGCTCCCGGGTTCGTCGGGCTCGGGGGGTGCGGTGCGCGCGCGGCCCGCCATCGCGGGCGGCTCGCCCGAGGCCGACCGTGCACGCGTCGAGATCGAGGTCGCCTTCGTCGCGGTCCTCTTCGGCGCGGCGACGATCGCGCTCGGGATCGTTCCCGAGCCGCTGTTTCGCCTGGTGGGGGGCGCGGGGCGGGCGCTCGGCGGGCTTCCCTAGGGAGGCCCCCAAGCATCGGGTGGAGCATTCTGCGACTTCCCGCGTCGTCGCGGCCCTCGCCGCGGCCGAAGCGCTCATCCGCGACGTTCGCGCGGCACCCAGGCGCGGCCGCCGGGAGCTTGGCTCGCGGTGAACAGGCGGGTTGTGCACGCTCCGGCGTGCACAACCCGCCTCCCCCTCGGGCCACGGCAGGAGTCAGCGATCAGCCGCCGAGGAGGACGCGATCCGCGTCGAGCATCAGAACGCGCCGGTCCGAGCAATCTCGAATCCAAGCCGCACGACCCGGTGCAGGCGGGCGGGCTCTTGAGGTAGTAGAAGGCGAGATATACGTCTTGACTCGACCCTTCTGCGGTTCCCGCTCCCCCGCTTCATCCCTCGCCCGCGTCCGGACGTGGCATGGCCCAATCTCGCGCGCCCGCTTCACCCAGAGAACGCCTCGATCTCAGCCCCGTGCCCAGTCGCCCTGGCGAGTCGCGCATCGGCCGTGACCAGCGGCACGCCGAGTGCCTCGCTCAGCGCCACGAAGGCCGCGTCGTAGGCCGTGAGGTTCTCGCGCAGCTCCCACATTCGATCGACCAGGCTACGTGCGGGTAGCGGACGATCGTGAGGTCGCGAAGGTCCTGTCTCGTGGAGAGCGCTCGTTCGAGGCTGAGATCGCCCTGGCGCACGAGCTTGCGGAGTGCGTGCAGGGCTTCGGCGTCGATCAGGTGGGGCGCGTGGAGATCGCCGTCGGCGCTGAGCCTTTCGTTCAGCGCCGCGTTGGTCGGAGATCCCACCAGCGCCGCGAGAAGCGCCGAGGTGTCGAGGACCAGCATGTGCCGGCCCTAGGCGCGCTCGCGGCCGGCGCGGACGGCGTCGGCCACGCGGGCGAGCTCGGCTCCGCCGCCGCGCCCCTCGGCCCGCGCGAGAACCTCGGCGACCAGCGGCCGGGCCGCGACCCGGGCGATCTCTCCCAGCAGGTAGTCCGAGAGGGAGGCTCCCGCGAGTGCGGCGCGACTGTGAAGCGTGCGGTGCACATCCTCGGGCACGTCGCGGATTTGGATCGTCTTGGCCATGGAGGACCTACTCGACACCCAACTTGGGTGCGGCGCATGCCGATCGCATGCGCGGTTGGCCCGGCTTTCGGTTGCCGCCAGGGCGACGGGGGTAGGGACTGAGGCATGGAGGACCGCAAGGACGAGACCCAGGACCAGTTCGACCAGCCCCAGACCCAGGAGCCGAGCGAGGGCGGTGCCGGCGAGGAGGGGCCGACGGGATCCGACTCCGTCTCCGGCGGCTCGGGCGACGGCGCCTCCGACAAGGGCGGGAACAAGCGGCTCGAGTCAGACCAGGGCGACGGCGAGGGGAGCCAGCCCGGCGCCGCGGGCGAGGGCACGCAGTCGACGGGGAACCCGGTCAACGCGGGGTAGAGCCCGCCGGACCGGGCGCTAGCATCGCGCGCCCTCATGGAGTACCCCGTCGAGAGCTTCACCGAGGCCGAGCGAGAGCGGCTCGCGCCGCACTTCACCAACCTCGACCGGCCTGTCTTCGCGCTCGTCAACCTGCCCGAGACGGTCAAGGGTGCGCTGTTCGCGCGCTACTCCCGGTATCCCGGGACGCTGCGCCGCCTCTTCCTCGACGAGTTCGCCGACTCCCTGCCCTCCTTCGCCGGTGCCTGGGAGGCCGACGAGGGCCGCCGCGCCGCCGAGCTCTACGAGCGGATCTTCGTCGGCTACGGCGATGACTCGGTGGCCCAGCTCGGCGGGGCGCACGTCGCCTGCGAGTGGGTCTCCAACGTGCTCACCAAGGTCCTGCAGCGCCCGCGCCTCGGCGCCTACCTCGAGCAGTCCACGCGCTACATCGCCTACGACGCCCCGATGCCCAACGGCAGCGGATATCGCTACTACCGCGACTCCGAGCTCGGCCCGGAGTACCGCGCGGCGATGGACGAGCTCTTCGGGATCTACTCGGCCTCGCTCCCGCGCGTGCGCACGTGGGTGGGAGAAACCTACCCCGCACGGGACGGCGACTCCCCCGCGGCGCATGAGCGCGCGTGCGCGGCCAAGGCGCTCGACCTCGTCCGCGGCCTGCTGCCCGCCGCCTCGCTCTCCCACATGGGGATCTTCGCCACCGGGCAGACCTACGAGCAGCTCATCCTCCACCTGCTCGGGCACCCGCTGCCCGAGGCTCAGGAGTGCGGGCGGATGGTGCTCCGAGCCGTGCAGGGAGTCATGCCGAGCTTCGTCTCGCGCGTCGAGCGCCCCGAGCGGGGCGGGGAGTGGGTCTCCTACCTGCAGCGACGCACGGCGGCCGGGCGCAGCTGGGCGGCACGGCTCGGGCTCGACCAAGCCGAGGCCGCCCGCGCCGGCAGCGGCCCCTCGGTGCGCCTGCTGCGCGTGGAGGGCGAGGAGGACGACCTCCTCGCCGCCCTGCTCTTCGAGGCCGCGAGCACCTCGGAGGAGGCCACGCGCGAGGCCGTCGAGGCCCTGGACGACGACGCCCGCACGCGACTCCTCGCCGACCTCGTCGGCGATCGCGCCAACCGCCGCCACCGCCCCGGCCGCGGCTTCGAGGCGCTGCGCTACCGCTTCGAAATCGTCTCGGACTACGGCGCCTTCCGCGACCTCCAGCGCCACCGGATGCTCACCGTCCAGTGGCAGACGCTCACGCCCGAGCTCGGCGCCGGCGTCCCCGAGGAGGTCGACCGCGCCGGATGCGGGGAGGAGTACCGCCGCGCACTCGATGTCTCGGCCGGCGAGCACGCCCGACTCGCCGCCGCCGGGCTACCGCACGCCGCGCCCTACGCCCTCTGCCTCGGCTACCGGATTCGCTACATCCTCGACCTCAACGCCCGCGAGGCGATGCAGCTCGTCGAGCTGCGCTCCGGCCGCGAGGGGCACCCGAGCTACCGCGCGGTCGCCCACGAGATGCACGCGCTGATCGCCGCGGTGCATCCGGCCGTGGCCGGGGCCATGCGCTACGTTGACCGGGAAACGGAGCCGCGGCTCGAGCGGATCCTGTCCGAGATGCGCGCTCAAGTGCGGACGCGCGCCTGACGCCCGGGGGGGACAGCGAATGGCATTCGGCGCAAGACGCCGGCGGGACGTCGGGAGCACGATTGAGACCGCTCGAGTACGGGGATCGGCGGCGAGGGCGAGGCTGTCGTCGACCGAACACCGGCTCGCGCCGTGGGAGTGGGGCGTGCTCGCCCTGCTGAGCGCCTGGGCCATCGCGCCGATCGCCTACCTCGACCTGCACGCAGCGGCGGTGGGAGGGACCTTCGCCGGCTCGACCGGGGCCCTCGCGGGCGCTGACCAGTTTCTCTACCTCGACTGGCTCCGGCAGTCGGGCGAGCACGGACTCATCGCGAACCGGTTCGATCTGGCGCCGAGCCGGCCTGTCTTCGTGCATCCGATGGCGCTGCTCTCCGGGCTCATGTGGCGGGCGGGAGCCAGCGTGCAGCTCGCGCTCCTCGCCTGGGCGCCGGTGGCGGTGCTCGCGCTCGGGGCGGGCTTCTCGGCCTACTGCCGCCGGCTGCTGCCCGCGCGGGGAGCCGCCCGACCGGTCGCCGTGCTCATCGCGCTGCTCTTCTTCTCGCCGGTGCTCCTCGCGCTGGACTCGCTCGGTGCGCTTCCCCCGTTCTCGCGCTTCGAGCTCCTGCTCGTCTCGGGTGACGCGATGCCTGCCTGGCAGCTCTGGGGCTACCTGCACGCCGCACTCGTGCTGGGGCTCACGGCCGGGTGCCTCGTGTGGCTGGCCGACGCCCTGCGGAGCGGCGTGCGGCGAGCGCTCGGAACGGCCGCTGCGGCGGCGTTCGTCGTCTCCTGGCTGCACCCCTGGCAGGGCGTGGTGCTGCTCGCGCTGATGGGTGGGGTGGTGATCTGGGGTCGCCTCGGCCGCCGCTACGCCCGGCTCGCGGTGCCCTTCGCGGCGGGGCTCCTGCCGCTCGCCTACCAGCTAGTGCTCTCGCACACCGACGCGTCCTGGCGCCTGTCGGCCGGCCTGAGCCGAACCTCCCACGTCCCGTTGTGGATGCTCGCCGCCGGGCTCGGGCCGCTCGTCCTCCCCGCCCTCGCCGGCCTGCGCCGGCCCAGCGACGACGGCGAGCGGATGCTCCTGCTGTGGCCTCCGATCGCGCTCGGCCTGTACTTCACCTCGCGGGAGTTCCCGTTCCACTTCCTCGAGGGCATCAGCCTTCCCCTGGCCGTCCTCGCCGTGCGGGGATGGCAGCGCCTCGGCGCGGGTCGCGCCCTCGCGGTGGTCGCCGTCGCCGCGCTCACGCTCCCGGGCCTCGTTTACGAGAGCGTCACCCTGCGCCGCAGCGTCCGCTCTGGCGTCGCGCCCTACGGGCTGGCTCCGGGTGAGCGGCGCGCCCTCTCCTACCTCGCTGCCTCACGACGTCCGGGCGGCGTGCTCGCCCGGTTCTACCTCGGCATGACCGTGCCGGCCTTCACCGGTCGGCCGACGTGGGTCGGGCAGTTCGCCTGGACCCCGAACTTCGACCGGCGCGTGCTGCTGGCCGACCGACTGCTGAGCGGCGGGCTGCCCGGGCCACAGGCGCGCCGGCTCGTGGCGCGGACCGGCGCGGCGTTCGTGCTCGCGGACTGCCGCGCGCGCGCCGATCTGCGTCCCGTCCTGGGTCCCCTCCTCGTCGACGTCCGGCGCTTCGGCTGTGCGGCGGTCTACGAGCTCTCGCCTCCCGGCTAGGGTGAGCGCCGTGGTGAGCCGGCTTCGCTCGTCGGTCGGACCGGGGGGGCTCGCGACGCTTCTCGCCCTGCTCGCGTGGGGCCTCGCTCCGGTCGTCTACCTCCTGGTCGAAGCCGCCGCATCGGACCGCAGCATCAGCGGCGCGGACGGCCTCTTCGCCGCCGACCAGCTCCAGTACCTCGCGTGGATCCGCAGCGCCGGGGAGCACGTGCTCGCCGCGAACGGCTTCGACCTCCGTCTCGGCGCTCACGTCTATCTCCACCCCATGTGGCTCCTGAGCGGCCTCGCCTGGCGGGCGGGTGCGGGCATCGCCTTGTCCTATCTCCTGTGGCTCCCGATCGCCGCCGTCCTCCTCTTCGCCGGCTTCCGCGCCTACGTCCAGCGCCTGGTGGCGCCCGGTCGGGGACGAATCGCCGCGCTCGTGATCGCGCTCTTCTTCGTCACGCCCGCGCACGCGCTCTTCGGCTGGCTCGCACTGCCCGGAGCGAGCAGCGTGGGCCTCTTCGCGGGGGAGCTCTCCCCGGCGCTCGAGCTTTGGGGCTATGCGCCGATCGTCATCGCGCTCGCGCTGATGCCGCTCTTCCTTCTCGGGATCGAGCGGATCCTCGATCCCGGCCGGCGCGCGGCGGGCAGCTCGGCGCGGTCGTACGTGCCGTGGACATCGGTGGCCGGCGCCCTCGCCTCCTGGCTCCATCCCTGGCAGGGCGAGACGCTGCTTCTCGTCGTGGCCGGTTTGCTTCTCTGGCGGCGCGAGCAGCGGAGCCTTCCGCGCCTCGCCGTCCCCGTCGCCGCCACCCTCGCGCCGCTGCTCTACTACGGGGCGCTCGCGCGCTGGGACTCCGCTTGGGCGGTCGGGCGGACACAGACGGACGTCCCCCGGCCGAGCCTGGTCTACCTCGCGCTCGACCTCGCTCCGCTCGCGCTTCTCGTCCTCGCCGCCCCGCGCCGCTTCGGCGCCGACACGCAGGAGCGGATGCTGTGGCTGTGGCCGCCGGCGGCCGCGATCGTCTACGCGATCTCGTTCAACCAGGGGTACGGGCTGCACTCGATCGAAGGTCTGTCGCTGCCGCTGTCGATCCTCGCCGTCCGCGGCTGGCAGCGGCTGAGGCTGCCGGCCGCGCTGGGGGCGACCGCGGTGCTCGCGGCCACGATGCCGGGGCTTCTCTTCTCCGCTCACGTCGAGCATCGCACGATCCGCTCCGCGCAGCAGCCGTTTCTGCTCCGCGGTGACGAGGTGCGGGCCCTCGCCTTCCTCGACCGCGCCCGCGGCGAGGGAGGGGTCCTCTCCTCGGAAAGACTGGCGGCCGCTGTGCCGGCCTACACCGGCCGGCGCACGTGGCAGGGGCATCTGTCGTGGACGCCCGACTTTCTCATCCGCTCAGGGGAGGCGAGCGCCCTCTTCGGGGGCCGGCTCGACGGCGGCGCGGCGCAGGCTTTGGTCCGTCGCGTCGGCGCGCGCTTCGTGCTCTCCGACTGCGCCGAGCGCCGGGACCTGGCTCCCCTTCTCGCCCCCGTCCTGCGCGCGGTGCGCCGGTTCGGCTGCGCGTCGATTTACGAGCTCGACGTGTCCGCCGCTCCCGCGCTGCTCTGAGCGGCGGACGGGACGCGCAGCAGACGCTGGGCGAGCAGGCCGAACCCTCCGAAGCTCGCGAGCAGCACGAGCAGCATGATCGCGGTGTAGGCGATCGCGACAGACGAGGAGTGCCAGGGGCGCCCGTAGAAGATGAGCGTGGGTAGAAGCAGAACAGCCTGGATGACCAGCACCTCGCGGACGTAGCCCGCCATGAGGAAAAACGGCAGGCCCCACAGCGCGTACTGGAAGAAGAAGTTCACGCCGAAGGCGTAGACGGCGAGCCACAAGAGGACGGCTAGGGGCAGCGCGCGGGCGCGCGAGCGCGCGCCCACGGCGGCGACGGCGAGCAGGCCCGCGCCGATGAGCAGGCCGCCGTAGCGCACGAGCGCGTCACTCGGCGCCGAGAGCCGGGTCGGGCTGATGCCGAGCGTCGCGAGCGACAGGTCGGGCTGGGCGAGCAGGCTCAGGCCCCCCGCGCCGGGAAGCCCGCGGTAGGTCAGGACGTGCGGAGAGGGCAGCTTCCCGGCCACGGCGAACGGCGCGAAGGCCAGCAGGAGGGGCAGCGCCGCGGCGGCCAGGAGGGTGAGCGCCTCCCGGCGCGAGCGCACGGAGGGAAGCAGCGCGAGGAGGAGAAGCAGCGGCACGGTCTTGAGCGCTCCGCCGACGCCGATGAGGACCCCCGCGGCCAGCGCGCGGTACGCCCACGGCTCCCGGCGCTCCCAGAGCGAGACGGCGAGCACGCCGGGCAGGATCGCCAGCGCGTCGAACTGACCGTGATAGCCCGAGATCACGAGAAACGACGGGCCGAGCGCGACGAGTCCCGCGGCGAGGAGCCGGGTGCGCGCGCCGGCGCCGCGCGAGCCGAGGAAGTCCTGCACGAGCCACGCGAGGGCCGCGTCGGCGAGGATCGAGGGGACCCGCACGAGGAAGCCGAACGAGAGACCGTGCCCCGCGAGGGCCCCCGAGACCGAGATCCACGGAAAGTAGGCCGGCGGATAGGGCCAGCGGACGATCCCCTGCTGGGCGAAGAGCGCGTAGGGCTCGAGCGGTCCTCGGTGGAGCGCCGCGCGGACGAGTGTGAAGGACTCCATGTCGTAGGGGTCGCCGCTGGTCGAGAGGGCGATGATGACTCCCGCCGCGACGCCGAGCGCGATGAGGGCCCACAGCGCGATCCGAAGCCGGGCGTCGGCGCGCGGCTCGCCGGGCGCGGCGGCGAGGCTCACCCGCTCCTCTTCCGCGCGACCACCGCCATCCGGTCGCGGAAGTCGGGGGTCCACGGCCGCTCGGCGAGTCCCACCCGCCGCGCGGCCCCGACGAGGACCCGCGCGAGCGGCGGCCAGTAGCCCGCCAGCCGCTCGAGGTAGTAGCGGACGGAGAACGTCTTGGGCGAGGTGCCGAGCTCAAGCACCTCGAACCCGTGGCGGTCGAGCAGCCGGGTGAGGCTCTCCCGCGTGAAGAAGTGCAGGTGGGTCGGGATGACCGACCACCAGCGTGCGCCGAGCGCGCGCGCGAGCCGGCTCCCCGCGTCGGGCGTGGCCATCCACACCACGCCGCCGGGCGCGAGCAGGGCCCCGATGCGCTCGAGCGCCGCGCCGGGATCGGGGAGGTGCTCGATGACGTCGCCGAGCGCCACGGCGGAGAAGCCGGCCTCGGGGAGCTCGGCCGCGAAGAGCGGCGCCTCGATCACCTCGACCCCGCGCGCCCGGGCCTGGCCGGCCGCCCAGGCGCTCGGCTCCACTCCGACGACGTCCCACCCCCCGAGGGCGGCCTCATGCGCGAAGAAGCCGATCCAGCACCCGAGGTCCGCGAGCCGCCCCGGGCGCACGTGGCGAGCGATGCGCGCCAGCTCGGTGCGTGCCGTTGCGCGCTGACCCGCCTCCTCGGCGGCATAGTCCTCCGATGCCGCGTCGCGGTAGCCCTGCTCGAGCTCGTTCTCCCCCGGGAAGCGAGCGAGCTGCCCGTGGCCGCACCTCGAGCAGCGAACGATGTCCGACAGCGCCACGCCGAAACGATCGGTGGTGGGCACGAGGCCCTGCTCCCCGGCCTCCCCGGCCACCTGGAGGTGCGGACGCAGATCGGCTCCACCGCAGGCCGCACACCGGGCCTCCGACCCGCTCACGGCTCCGAGGTCACGGGAGCGGAGCGCTCGGCCGGCCCGGGACGCGGGGCGCTGCGCGCGAGCCGGCGGCGGAAGCCGACGACCTCGCGCAGGGCGCCCGCGCTCAGCCGGACGAGGGCGCGCAGATCGACCGTCGAGGGCGCATGCTCCCGAGCCTTGTGGCTGATGGGCACCTGAATCACGCGCCAGCCGCGCAGCGCGGCCCCCAGGGCCAGGAGCAACGAGGGCGCCACGGGCGCCGGGGGAATGGCGTGCGCAAGGTCGTTCCACACGTCGCGTCGGATCAGCTTGAAGGGCACGTTGACGTCGCGCAGCTCGCCGCCCGCGAGGGCGCGGATCACTCCGCGGGCACCGGCGCTGACCATTCGCCGGTGCAGGCCGCCCCGCCGCGGCGTGCGCACACCCATGACGAGGTCGGCCTCTTCCCGTTGAGCCCAGAGCTGCCAGAACTCGGCGGCCACCTGCTGGCCGTCGGAGTCGATCTGGAAGATCCAGTCGCCCGTGCTCGCCTCGAGGGCACGCCGCAGGGTCGGGCCGTGACCGCGGTTAGCGGCGGCGTGATGGACGACGAGCCGCGAATCAACGGCGGCCAGGCGGTCGAGGATCTCGCGCGTGGCGTCCGTCGAGCCGTCGTTGACCATCACGATCTCGACCTCGGGCAGGCGGCTCGCGATGTCGCGGTCGAGCTCCTCCACGACCCCGGCGATGACCGCGGCCTCGTTGTAGACCGGCATGACGATCGATAGCTGCATCGGCTCCTAGTGCTCCGCCCCGTAAGTTGTGCACCCCTTGGTCGGCCCCGGATGACCAGCAGGGACATGACTTACAGGACGCACCACTAGACGCTGGACGCCCGAGGTGGGGGGGCGCCGGCCGCGACGGGCGTCGGCTCGGCCACCCGGCGGAGGTATCCGAACACCTCAGAGACCAGACGACGCTCGAAGAGACCGGTGAGCCCGACGACGGCGACGGAGAACAACACGAGCTCCGCGATCGCCCGCAGCAGGGTGCGATCGCCGGGGATCATGCGAGTCAGCAGCACCAGCCCCGCGGCGGGAACGGGCGGCAGCATGGATCTCAGGAGCTGGCGGCCGACTCGATAGCCGCGGAACATCGGACGCAGCACCGAGCTTCGCGCCACGACCTGGATGACGGCGACGAGAGCGCCCCCGCCCACGTAGCCGGCCAGGCCGAAGAGGAAGATCGCCGGCAACGTGATGACGGCGAAGCTGACCAGCTCCAGAACCGACAGGGTGAAGATCGGCCGTGTGCGATTCGTCGCACGCATGAACATCGCCCAGTTGAACGCGATCTGCGTGAAGCCCACGGTCAATCCGATCGCGATTAGCAGCGGAACGGCGGCGCGCCAGCGCTCCCCGATGATGAAGTGGACAAGGTCGGAGGCGAAGAGCGCCAGCCCGACCGCAAACGGCAACGACCACATCAAGGCGATCCGGTTGGACTTCACGAACGTTTCGGCGAGGAGGTCGGCGCGGTGCGCGACCGCGCAGATCGCGGGATAGAGAGTCTGGCTCACGATCCCGTCGACGCGCCCGGCGAACGAGGAGATCGTCGTGGCGAGGCCGATGGCGCCGATCCCGGCCAGACCGACTTTCCGACTCGCGACGAGCAGCGAGCCCTGCACGATGATGAGGCTGGTGAGGCCCGAGCCAACCAGCGGCCAGGAGAAGCTCGCGTACTCGCGCAGCGTCTCGCGATTTCCTCGCAGCCGGAGCCTGTAGGGGGAGGTGAGGACGCAGACGACGCCACCGGCGAAGGTCCCCAGCAGCGCTCCGAGGATCAGGCACCAGTACCCGAGCCCGGCTGCACCGAACGCGATCGTCGCGATCGCGGTCACCACCGGGTCGATGCCCGTCAGCGTGCGCTGACGGGCGTACTGCATCCGGCGGTAGGGGATCCAGGCCGGCGACTCGAACACCGAGAGTGGCACCACGAGCCCCAGGATGAGGCCGGGGACGATGATCGAGGGGCGTCCGTAGGCGAGCGCGAAGAGCGGCAGCATGGCCACGGTGAACACCCAGAACGCGATCGAGGCGAACAGCTCCATCGTGAAGGCCTTCTGGAAGGCCACCTCCTGGTCGGGCTCGGACTGCTGGATGTACTTGTCGGCGATGCCGAACTCCTTGAGCCAGAGGAGCGCAAGCATGACGGAGACGACGATGCCCCACTGCCCGAACTCGGTGGTGGTGAGAAAGGCGGCGACGGCGATGTGCTTCAACGTGCCCAGGCCGGAGAGCCCGATCTGGAAGCCCGAGTTGACGAGCGTGCCGCGGGCGGTGTGACGCCGGAGACTGGTGACTCCCGGCGCGACCCGGGTCGGATCCACCGATAGCAGGGCCGGCTCGGGCGTCGATGCGGGTGGCGGGACTGTCATGACGGCTCGATCTGACCTGTGGCGCCACCGAGGTTAGTTGCTCGCCGACCCGGCGATCACTTCTCGATAGACCGCGTCCATCTCCGCCGCGTGGTCGGCCAGCGGCAGGACGACCGAATGATGCTCCTCGAGCAGGTTGGCGCTCAACTCCTCCACCTGCTCCGGGCGCTCGATCACGTCGCGCATGATCCGAGCCAGGCCCTCGGCCGAGCACGACCGGTTCAGCCAACCGGTCTGGTGATTGCGCACGTACTCGACGATCCCGCCGATCTCGTTGGCGATGACGGGGATCCCGCTCGCCAGGAACTCCACCCCGGCGTACCCGTAGGCCTCCTCCCAGATCGAGGGCATGATCCCGACGTCGACCTCCTCGAGCAGGTCGTCGAGCTCGTGGGCCATGTAGAGCCCGCCCAGCTCCACGCCCGGCAGCCGGGCCGCCTCCTCCTTCACCGCGGGCTCGACGTAGCCGTAGATCCGCAGCCGGAAGCGCCCGGGTCCCACCGCTTCGGAGAGCGATCGCGCGGCCTCGAGCAGCAAGCCAGAGCCCTTCGCCTCCGACTCGCCTCCGCCGAGCGTGGCGAAGGTGACCGGCCCTCGGCCCGCGCTTCGGCGCGCCGGCCGAAGGCGCTCGATGTGCGCGAGGGTCAGCCGCATCGTCTGCAGGCGGTCCTCCTTCACTCCGAGCAGCGAGTAGATCTCGGCCACGCGACCGGACATGGCGATCAGGCGGTCCGCTCCGTTCAACCGCTCGACGTTCGTGTCGCGGCGGCGCTGGAAGGCGAAGGAGCGAGCACCCATGTCGCGCTCGGTTAGCCCCGCGCCCCGGGCGAGCCGGTGCGCCGCACTCATCACCAGAGCGTCTCGCCGCCGGGAGCCGACCCGCTGGACGAGCCAGTTGCGGTGCAGGTCGTAGCGGATGGTCGCTTCGAACAGCAGCGCGGGGTCCGATGGAGTCTGGGACGTGGTGGCCACGCAGTCGGTGCCGATCTCCCTTCGCAGGCAGACCTCCCGGCGCGAGTCGAGGAGCTTGAACGTGGAGCAGAGCGCGAAGTAGTCCTGCAAGGTGAAGACGACGGGCACGCCCGCACGTCGCGCGACCTCGAGTACCGAGGACGGCCAGCCGGCGAGCTCCTGCACGTGCAGCACGTCCGGCCTGCGCTCATCGAGAACCCGCGCGAGCATGTGCTCGAGGCGCGGCTCCGAGAGCTCGAGCTCGGGTTGGCGCCCGTGGTCGTGCAGCGGTGAGTTGATGACCTCGAGCATCGCCACCGCGCGTCGCTGCCACGGCTTCAGGCGCGGCCCGCTCAGGAAGGGGTACTGGCGCCCGGTGAACAGGTAGGCGACCTCGTGGCCCTGGTTGGTCTGCTCCCAGGCAAGGTCCTCGACGTAGGCCACGAGGCCGCCCCGGCGCCACGGGCGAAAGCCGGTACCGAGGTGGAGGATGCTCAGTGGTCGCGCGACGGATGGCGCGCGGGACTCCGGCCGTGCGCCATCCATAACCGCGCGCTCGACCGCGGCGTTGAACAGCGGCTCGGTGTGGCGGGCGGCGGTGGCGAACCCGCCTTCGCGCAGGCGCGCGCGAAGCTCGCGGTCGGCGGCGAGCCGCCGAAGCGCGGCGGCGAGGCTCTCCGCGTCGTCGGCGTCGAAGCGCACACAGTTCTCTCCGTCCCGGAGGTACTCGGCGGAGCCGCCACGACCGGTCGCGGCCACCGGCCGACCGCGACCCATGGCCTCGAGCGGCACGAGCCCCCAGGGCTCGTCCCAGCGCACCGGGAAGACGACCGCGTCACAGGCTTCGTACTCGGCCAGCAGGTCGGAGCGCTCGCGCTGGCCCGCGAAGCTCACGCGCTCGGCGACTCCCGCTTGGGCGGCCAGATCCGCGAGCCGCGTCTCCTCGCGGCGATCCCAGCCGCCGACGATTCTCAGGTGCGCGTCGGGCGGGAGGTGAGCGAGCGCCTCGATCGCGGTGTCCACTCCCTTGCGCGGGTCCAACCGCCCCACGTAGAGCAGCCGCCAGGCCCATTCCCGCTCCGGCACCGGCTCGAGGTAGTCAGGGTGTATGCCGGAATGGGCGACGGACGTGTGGCGCAGGCCAAGTCCCAGGCCGTGGGCCCTGCGACGGGTAAACTCGCTCACGAAGACGTAGGTGGCCGCGCCCGCGAAGTCCACACTCACCGGTAGGCTCGCGCGCTCTCCGAGCGGAGCGAGAACGCCGCGCCCGCGCGACGCGAAGGTGGCGAGCCAGGGATCTGCCCCGCGACCGTAGCCGAGCCATTCGTCGTGCACGAAGGCGACCGCCGGCAAGCCGCGCCGGCGGACCTCCTCGAGCATGCCCAGCGTCAGGCCTCCCATCGACCACCAGGCGACGACATCGGGACGAGTCTCAGCGAGGCGGCGGTTCAGCGCGCGGTGGTTGTGGCGCGCCACGAGCGTTCGCGCGCGCAGGCCGACCGGCTCGAACTCGCCGTCGCGCAGGTGCCAGCGCAGCTCGCGGTGAACGTAGGCCGGGTCAGCGCCCGGGGCGCCGGTGCGCGTGTCGGTGGTCAACACGCTCACCTCATGCCCGCGCGAGCGCAGGTGCTCGACCGCCGACTGCCAGACGAGCTCGTAGCCGCCGAAGTGGTGCGGCGGATACATGTTGCCGACGGTCAGGACGCGCACGGGCGCGAGGATAGGGTTCGTTTCCCATGGGAGGGCAGATCGCCGTCAGCGTCGTCGTCGCATCGCACGGTCGCCATCTGCGGCTCCGATGGCTCCTGAACGCGCTGGAGGAGCAGACGCTCGGCGAGCCCTGGGAGGTCGTGGTCGTCCACGACTACGACGGCCCGACCGCTGCGCGCGTGCTCGATGAGCACCCGCTGACCGAGACGGGACGCCTGCGCCACATCCCGATCGTGCCGGGAACCGGCAGCCCGGCCCGCCAGCGCAACCTCGGGTGGCGCGCCGCGCACGGCGAGCACGTCGTATTCACCGACGACGACTGCCGTCCCGAGCGCGAATGGCTCGAGCGCCTCGTGGACGCCGCCCGGGCGCTGCCGGGTGACGTCGTTCAAGGGACCACCCGCCCCGACCCGCTCGAGCACGCGGTGCTCGCGGCGCCGCACGTGCGGACGCTCCTGATCGAGCCCGTCGGACCCTTCGCCCAGACCTGCAACATCCTCTACCCTCAGGCGCTCCTCGAGCGTCTCGGAGGCTTCGATGAGCGCGCCATCGCGGGTGAGGACGTCGAGCTCTCGCTGCGTGCGCGCGCTGCGGGCGCACGGATCTCGGCCGCGACCGAGGCCGTCGTCTACCACGCGATCGAGTCGCACACCCTCCCCGGGATCCTGCGCCAGAACCTGAAGTGGCGCTATCTCGCTTATCTGGTCAAGCGTCATCCGGAGCTGCGGCCGGAGCTGACCCTCCGGATCTTCTGGGATGCCGACCACCTGAGGGTGACGGCGGCCGCCGCCGGACTGGTCGGCGCGCGCCGCAGGCGCGGGATGCTCGCGCTCGCCGCGCCCTATGTGCTCAGCTCCTCGCGCCGTCGCGGGAGCGGGCCTCGGGCGTGCGCCGTCGCGATATCGGAGATGCCCGGCCAGGCCGTCCGCCAGCTCGCGGAGGTGCTGGGGTTGGCCGTCGGGAGCGTGCGCCAGCGGACGCTGCTGTTGTGAGCGCCAGCGACCGCGCGTCGCTCGACATCGCGCTCGTGCACCATGGCTACCGGTCGCCGCCCGAGAACGGTATGGAGCAGACGGTCCACGACGTCGCTACCGGCCTGCGCGAGCTTGGGCACCGGCCGACGATTCTCGCCTCCCACGTGGCGCCCACACGACGCTCGACGTGGGAGGGCGTCCCGGTCGTTCGTGTCGCGCGGCTCCCCGAGTCGCCGCTGGCCCGGCGCGGCTTCACGGGACCGCTCACCCATGTGCCGTCCACGGCGCGCGCGCTTCTGAGCCGTGGTCACGACGTCGTTCACGCCTTCTCCGCCCCCGATGCCCTCGCTGCTCGCCTCTGGCGCCGACGAGTCGGAGGCCCGGTCGTCTTCACCTGCGCCGAAACGCTGGGGCGCGACCGGCTGGCCGACCGCCGCCTGCGGCTGCGCCTGCTCGCTGCGGCCGTCGAGGACAGCGACGGCTTGCTCGTTCCCACCGAGGAGGCGCGCAGAGCGCTCTGGCGGTGGCTTGCCGCAGACGCGCCCGTGGTCGAGTCGCGAGACGGGGCGGCGCACGAGCGCCTCTATCTGCGCCTGCTCGCCTCCGCCGGGCGCTGAGCGCGCTGTTACCGTGGCCGACGTGGTCGAGCGGAACGCCGAGCGCTTCTGGGACCGACGCGCGCGCGAGAACGCGCTCTACTTCGTCGACAACCAGCTCGACTACCGCAACTCCGACGCCGAGGCCTTCTGGCAGGGCGGGGACGAGGAGCTCGGTCGCATCCTCGCGAGGGTGGAGCTCGAGATCGGCGCGGACGAGGTCGTGCTCGACATCGGGTGCGGCGTTGGTCGCATGACACGCGCGCTCGCCGCCCGGGCGGCTCGCGTTCTCGCGATCGACGTCTCGGGCGAGATGCTCGCGCGCGCTCGAGAGCAGAACGCGCACCTCACGTGCGTCGAATGGCTCCACGGGGACGGACGGAGCCTGCGGCCCGTCGAGGATGCAGCGGTGGACGGATGCTTCTCGTGGGTGGTCTTCCAGCACATCCCCGAGCCGGAGATCACCTTCGGTTACCTGCGTGAGATGGGCCGGGTGCTGAAGCCCGGCGGTTGGGCGGTGTTCCAGGTCTCGACCAATCCGACCGTCCACCGCGCGCGCCCGGGACTGAGGCACGGCCTGAGGGGCGCCATCAGAGTCGGCCCGCGGGGCCAAGCCGACCCGGCGTGGCTCGGATCCTGGATCGAGATCGAGGCGCTGCGCCGGGTGCTTGAGGAGAGCGGCCTCGAGATCGAGGCGATGCTCGTCCCCCGTACGCAGTTCACCACGGTGCGTGCCCGCCGGCGTGGAGAGGCCGCTTGATGACGACGAGCGACGGCGCTCACCGCGACCTCGCGGCCGAAGTCGCCGCGGTCGAGTGGTACCACACGATCGAGCTCGCGCCCGGGCTCATGACTCCAGGGTGGCACGACACGCGGCCGATCCTGGCCAAGATCCCGTTCCCGCCGTCGCTTAAGGGAAAGCGCTGCCTGGACGTCGGCACGTTCGACGGGTACTGGGCGTTCGAGATGGAGCGTCGCGGAGCCGCCGAGGTCGTGGCGATCGACATCCTCGATCCGCTCGAGTGGGACTGGCCCGTCGGCAGCGCGCCGGAGACCATCGCGGAGATCGGCCGGCGGAAGGGACGCGGCCAGGGCTTCGAGATCGCCCGTCGCGAGCTCGGATCCTCAGTCCAACGGCTCGAGCGCAGCGTCTACGACCTCGACGAGGCCGAGGTCGGCAAGTTTGATCTCGTCTACCTGGGGAGCCTGCTCATCCACCTCCGAGACCCCGTGCGCGCGCTCGAGCGCCTGCGAGGGGTGTGCGCCGGAACGATGATCGTCGTCGACGGCATCGATCTCCTCCTGTCGCTGATCCTGCCCGCGCGACCCGTCGCGACGCTCGACGCCCGTGGCCGTCCGTGGTGGTGGTACTCGAACCAGGCGGGCCTGCGCCGGCTGATCGAGGCCGCCGGCTTCGAGGTGCTCGACGGGCCGCGCCGGATCTACATGCCGCCCGGTCCGGGACAGCCGCTGGCGTCCTTCGAACCCAAGCTGCTAACGACGCGGCACGGCCGTCACGCGCTGGTGGTGGCTCGACTGGGTGACCCCCACGCGGTGGCCGTAGCCCGCCCGGCCGGCACCGCCGAGACCTAGCGTCGGAGCCGACCGACCGCGAGCCGGGCCAGGTTCTGGAATCGGCGCGCGGTAGCGACCCGCTCCGGTCCGTAGATGAGGAGGTGGGAGCTGCCGTGCAGGAACCGGTAGAGCTCGAGCCTCCGGCGCACGGCGTAGCGGAGCATCTCCCGGATCGGGAGCTCGTAGTGAAGGTCCTGCTCGTTCTCGTCGAACTCGAGCAGGTTGACCTCCACGAGCGCCGCGCGCTCCTCCATCTCGCGCAACAGGGCGTAGGGTTCCGGTACGTGCTCGATCACGTCGAAGGCGTAGGCCGCGTCGAAACCTCCGGGTACGTAGCCGTCCAGATCGTAGACCGGCGCTTCGAGGGAACGGTCTTGGAGGCGCCAGCGCAGGTAGGCGGTGGAGGGGTTGTGAAAATCCGCGAACTCGACCCGGTAGCCCGCCTCGAGCAGCATCAGGCCGTCGGACCCGATCCCGCATCCGTAGTCGAGCAGACGCGAGCCCGGTGGAACCGAGCTCGTCAACGCGTCGAGGTACGGGAGCTTGGTACCGCTCATCGCAAAGGCGGTGAGGTTGTAGAGATAGGCCTCAGAGGTGCGGTAGAGCTGGCCCTCGTCGCCCACGGCGGCCACCTCTTGGTCGAGCACCTCCTGGTAGCGCTCGAGCCGCCCCCGGTCGTATGCGTCGCCGAGGTAGCCGCGCAGATCCGCCTCCTCCCGAGCCGGATCGAACCTTAGAGGCCCGGACGAACGCACGCGCGGAGCGTATCCCGGAGCCGTTGATAGCTTGGCTCGATGCCACCGCAGCTCAGCGTCGTCATTCCGACACTGGGCAACTACTCGACGCTGAAGCGAGTGCTCGACGGCTACTCCGGCCAGGACGTGCCAGACGACACCTTCGAGGTCGTCCTCGTCACCGACGTCGCTGACCCCGAGCCCGACTCCGTTGAGCGGGCGATCGCGAACCGGCGCTACCGAGTGCGCCGGATCACCGGGCCGATCCCCGGGGCCTCGGCCAACCGCAACGCGGGCCGCCGACTGGCCGAGGCACCGCTCGTGCTCTACACCGACAACGACACGATTCCGGTGCCGCGGATGGTGTCTGAGCACCTCGAGTGGCACCGGCGCCATCCCGAGGAGGAGATCGGCGTAGTCGGACACGTGCGCTGGGCGCGGGAGCTCGAGATCACGACGTTCATGCGCTGGCTCGACACCGGCATCCAGTTCGACGTCGCCAACATCGAGGGCACGGAAGCGGGCTGGGGCCGCTTCTTCACGGCGAACGCCTCGCTCAAGCGGTCGTTCATCGAGCGCGTCGGCGACTTCGACCAGGAGCACTTCCCCTACGGCTACGAAGACACCGACTGGGCCTACCGCGCGAGCAAGCTGGGGTTTCGCCTCGTGTACAACCGCCGGGCGCTCGTCGATCACCTGCGGCCGATGACGCTCGAGTTCTGGAAGAAGCGGGCGCGTCGCGTCGCGGCGGCAGAGTACGCGTTCACCGGTCTGCACCCGGAGCTACCGCCGTGGTTCCACGGCATCTTCAGCGCAGCGTCCTCGCGCCCGCCGGCGCGGGGACGTGGGTTGGCGCTAGCTCCCTACGTCCCGCGCTGGGTGCCCTGGCTCGGCCCTAGGGTTTGGGCCGGCGTCGACATCGCCTACAAGCAGGCGCTCGCACCCCACTTCCTCGCGGCTTGGGACGAGGCGGCGGCGGCCAGCGACCACGCCGCTCAGCTCGACCTCTCTGAGTTCGATGCGGAGAGCTCGCTCGGCTCGAGGCCCGGGGGGCCGAAGTAGTCGATCGGACGCGCCGGCAATCCGGCGGCGACGGTGTACGGAGGGACCGGACGCGTGACCACCGAGTTGGCCCCGACGAAGGCGCGGGTGCCCACGTCGGCGATGATCGTGCACTTGGTTGTGATCGTAGCGTCGTCGGAGATGCGGATCGGCCTGAAGTCGTAGCCCTGCTCGAGCATCGGGCGGTCGAGCTCGCGAAAGCGGTGGTTGCCGTCGACGACGAGCGTCGACTGGCCGAACATGCAGCGCTCGCCGATCTCGATCGTCGTGCCGCACTGGATCAGCACGTCGTACGTGCAGACCGAAGCGGTCCCGATCTGGATGCGCGCCTCGGGTCCGCCGAGCTCGGCGCGGAAGTTCCGGCGGAACTCGACGTGCTCACCCGTGATGAAGCTTCCTCCGTGAGGCATGTGCAGGCTGAACCCGGGGCCGAGATAGGTGTGGGGGCCAAACCGGATGTTCCCCTGAGGGTTCCGAGCCAGCACCCACCACTTGCGAAGCCGTGAGGCCAGCAGAGGCCCGCGGTAGTACCCCAGCGAGACGCGTAGGCGGCGTGTGTGCTCGGGGAACCGCCGGACCGTCCAGAGCACCCGCCGAGCCAGGCTACGCCCGGTCACCGCGCTGACGCGGGGTAGGGTCGGCGCGTGGAGCCCACCCGGATCACAGTAGCCATCGTCTCCTGGAACACGCGGGAGCTGCTGGCCCGCTGCCTCGAGTCGCTGGCGCCCGAGGCCAAGCGCGGGCGGACGGAGGTGTGGGTCGTCGACAACGCCTCGACGGACCGCTCCGCGCAACTCGTGGCCGAGCGCTTCGAGTGGGTGAGGCTGATCGCCTCAGACGAGAATCTGGGCTTCGGGCGGGCGATCAATCTCGTAGCGGAGCGCACTTCGTCCGAGTGGCTGGCGACCGGCAACGCGGACATCGCTCTACGTCCCGGGGCCCTCGACGCGCTCCTCGACGCCGGGGACCGCGATCCGGGGACGGGTGCCGTGGCGCCCCGCCTGGTGCTGCCCGGGGGCAGTACCCAGCACTCGGTCTTCGCCTTCCCCACGATTCCGTACTCGGTCCTCCTGGCGACGGGCGCGTTCCGCCTCAGCGCGACGCTCGCCGACCGCCTCGCCTTCGTCGGGCACTGGGACAGCGAGCGCGCCCGGCGCGTTCCGTGGGCCGTGGCCGCGTTCCTGCTCGTGCGGCGGGTGGCGTGGGAGGAGGTGGGCGGCTTCGACGAGCGCCAGTGGATGTACGCGGAGGACCTCGACCTCGGCTGGCGGCTCCGGGAGACCGGCTGGGCCACCCGCTACGAGCCGCGCGCCGCGGTCGACCATGAGAGCAGCGCCTCCACGAGCCAGCTCTTCGGCCCGGAGCTCGCTCCCCACTGGCAGCGGAGCACCTACGGGTTCATCGCGCGACGCCGCGGCGTCGCGAACACCCGCGCGGTAGCGCTGTTGAACCTCGTCGGCGCGAGCTGGAGATGGGCGCGCCTCGCGGTCCGCTCAGCGAGAGATCGCGACCTGGTCGAGCTCCGCCGCGCGCACGCGCGGTGGGTGGTCGTCCACCTCGACGCGCTCCGCGCCGGGGCCGGCGCGCTGCGCCGGTTGCGCTGAGCCGCCTCAGACGTATCCGCGCACGACGCCACGAAGCCCGCGCCAGGGGCCGCCGCCCGTGTACGGGAGCTCGAACGGCTCGGCGACCTCGACCCGCGCGAACCCCGCCGCGCGCACGATCCGCTCGAGCCCCACGAGGTTCGTCGTCCACCACTCGAAGTGGTCGATCCCGTCGAGCTCGGCGAGCGCCCGCTTCTCCTGGAAGCGAAAGCGCTTGATGACGCTGGTGATGAGCGCGCTGCCCGTGCAGACGCTGCGGATCCGCTCCACCGGCGTGATCGGATCCTTGAGGTGCAGGAGCAGGTCGCCGCAGAAGACGAAGTCGAAGGTCCCGAGCTCGGGGCTCAGATCGTAGGCGGAGAGCACCACCCGCTCGACGCTCGAGCCCAGGGCGCGCTTGGCGAGCGCGAAGCGATCGGCCTTGGTGGCGTCGAGGCTCTTGTCGTGACCGGCGCGCAGGGATGCCGGCCAGTCGAGCTCCTCCGGATCTTCAAGGTCGATCGCGGTGACCGACCGCGCGCCGCGACGCTCCATCTCGAAGGCCCAGAAGCCGTCCATCGTGGCCACGTCGAGGCAGCGCAGGCCGCTCAGGTCCTCGGGGAGACCGTAGCGGGCGAGGACCGGCCGGTGGTCGAACATGCCCGGCGTGACGATGCCCTCGTCGAGCTCGAGCGTGTGGTACCAGGGGTAGCGCTCGACCTCGGCGCGCAGGGCCGAGGTGCCAGTGGGAGATGCGCCCATGCGGGCCGATCGTAGCCGCGCTCGTCCCTGTTCGTCACACTGACGCCGATGAGCTTGGACCACATCGGCCCCGAGGAGCGGCCCACGGTCACAATCGTCTTCCTCGTCTACAACCGCCGTGACGAGCTCCGCACGAGCCTGCACCAGATGCTCGTGGAGTCCGATTACGACCCGGAGCGCATCGACGCGATCGTCGTGGACAACGCCTCGACCGACGGCTCGGCGGAGATGGTCCGCAAGGAGTTCCCGCGGGTGCAGCTCATCGCGCGTCAGCAGAACGTCGGCGTGAGCGGTTGGAACGACGGCTTCGCCGCGGCCCGTGGGGAGTTCGTGCTAGCGCTCGATGATGACTGCTACCTGCCGCCGGACGGGCTGCGCCGCGCGATCGACGCCGCGCGCGAGCACCGGGCGGACCTCGTCTCGTTCAAGGTCATCAGCACCTACGATCCGGAGCGGGTCTTCACCGACGAGTACCGGACCGGTCTCTTCATGTTCTGGGGGTGCGCGATCCTGATGCGCCGCCGTGTGATCGAGGCCCTCGGGGGCTATGACCCCGAGATCTTCGTGTGGGCCAACGAGCTCGAGTTCACGATCCGCTTCTTCGACCACGGGTTTCGGCATCTGCACTTCCCGGAGGTCGTGGCTCAGCACATGAAGGGCGTTCCCACCGACGAGAACCTCCCCGTGAACTGGCGGCCGTATCTGCTCAATGCCCGCCACTGGGGCTACATCTCGGCCAAGCTCCTGCGCCCCCGGGACGCGGGTGAGGCGCTTGTGGCCCTCCTGACCCGCTATGTCCGCGACGGCATCAACGGTAACTCGCCCGTGCTCGGGTCGCTCCGGGCGACGCTCGCCGGCTTCGTTCACGGCCTTCGCCATCGTGCGCCGGTACGCAACGCGGCCGTGTCTCGCTTCTACCGACACAACTTCGAGACCTTCGCGAGCCCGTGGTGGCTCTCCCGGCCGATCACCGAGGTGATCCGAGCGCTGCCGGGCGAGCTCGTGCGCGGGGGACGCGTGCGCGAGAGCCGCGCGGAGGGCATCGGGCGCAACGAGCAGTACTACGCGGATCGGGAGCGGTTCTATCCGGCCGAGCCCGCAGTGCTCGAGTTCGTGCCGCAGCCCGCCGTGGGGTGAGCCGGACCCCAACACTCGCGGCCAAGGATGTGCCTACGGCCTAGAGTGACCGCGTGCTCAAGCCGGCCTTCTCCCTCGCCTCCTCGTCCGCGCCGATCCCGGGCAGCTCGCCGCTCCCGTGAGCGAACGCTTCGACACCCTCGTGGTCGGCGCCGGCTTCGCCGGCTCGGTGATGGCCGAGCGGCTGGCCTCGCAGTGCGGCCAGCGGGTGCTCGTCGTCGATCGCCGGCCCCACATCGCCGGCAACGCCTACGACGAGCACGACGAGCACGGCGTGCTCGTGCACCGCTACGGACCCCACCTCTTCCACGCCAACGCGCCGCACATCGTCGAGTACCTCTCGCAGTTCACCGACTGGTGGCCCTACGAGCACCGCGTGATCGCCAGCGTCGAGGGCAAGCTCGTGCCGTTGCCCATCAACCGGACGACGATCAACGAGCTCTACGACCTCGACCTGCGCACGGAGGAGGAGGCCGAGCGCTTCTACGCCGAGCGCGCCGAGCCGGTCGAGCACATCCGCACGAGCGAGGATGTCGTCGTCGCCAAGGTCGGCCGTGACCTCTACGAGAAGATCTTCCGCGGATACACGCGCAAGCACTGGGCCCGCGACCCCTCCGAGCTCCACGCCTCCGTCTGCGGTCGTCTGCCGACCCGCACGAACACCGACGACCGCTACTTCGGCGACTCCCACCAGGCGATGCCCGCGGAGGGATACACCGCGATGTTCGCGCGGATCCTCGAGCACGCGGGCATCGAGGTGCGCCTGGGCACGGAGTGGGAGGAGGTCCGCGACGACGTCGAGCACGACCACACGGTGTTCACCGGCCCGATCGACGAGTACTTCGACCACCGCTTCGGCAAGCTGCCCTACCGCTCGCTCGAGTGGGATCTGCGCACGGAGCCCACCCCCGACGGCGGCACGATCCAGCCCGTGGCCTCGATCAACTTTCCGAGCGAGGACGTTCCCTACACGCGGATTACGGAGTTCCGGCACCTGACGGGCCAGGGGCGCCACCCGTGCTCGACGCTCGCGGTGGAGTATCCGCGTACGGAGGGCGACCCGTACTACCCCATCCCGAGCGACGACGCCCGCGCGCTCTATGCGCGCTATGCGGCGCTTGCGGCGGAGCTTCCGGAAGTGAGCTTCGTCGGTCGCCTCGCTCGCTACCAGTACCTCAACATGGACCAGGTGGTCGGACAGACGCTCTCGGCGTTCGAGAAGCTCGTGCGCTCGGGTGCCGTGGCCCGCCGCGGCGAGCCCGTCGAGGCGAGCGTGCGATCCTCCGGGGCCTGAAGCGCGGGTGGCTCAGCTCCCCGCCCGCTTGCGCTCCTCCTCGCGCAGCTCCACCCGGCGGATCTTGCCCGTCAGCGTCTTGGGTAGGTCGTCGACGAACTCGATCAGCCGCGGGTAGGCGTAGGCCGAGAGGTGCTCGCGCACGAAGGACTTGATCTCCTGCGCGAGCTCGTCGCTCGGCTCGTGTCCCTCGGCGAGCACGACGAACGCCTTCACGACGCTGCCGCGCTTGGGGTCCGGTGAGGCCACCGCCGCGGCCTCGCGCACCGCCGGGTGCTCGATGCACGCCGACTCGACCTCGAACGGGCCGATCCGGTAGCCCGCGGAGATGATCACGTCGTCGGCGCGGCCCGCGTACCAGAAGTAGCCGTCCTCGTCCTCCTGGGCGGCGTCCTTGGTGTGGAACCACTCGCCGCCGAAGGTCTCGCGCGCGTCCTCCTCGTTGTTCCAGTAGCCGAGCGGGTAGTGGGGGTTCGAGCGCGCGCGCAGGCAGATCTCCCCGCGCTCCCCGCGCGAGACCGCGCGCTCGTCCTCGTCGAGGATCTGCACGTCCCAGCCCGGCATGGGCCTGCCCATCGAGCCCTCGCGCACCTCCATGAACGGGAAGTTCGCGCACAGCGGATAGGACTCCGTGAGCCCGTAGTAGTCGAGCACCGTGATCCCGTACTGCTCGCGAAACCAGCGGATCGCCTCGGGGTTCAGCGGCTCGCCGGCCGAGCAGACGATGCGGAACTTCTGGGCAAAGCGCTTGCCCGCGTCCTCGACGCCCATCATCGCCCGCATCGCGGTCGGGGTCGTGAAGACGTTGGAGACCTCGTGCTTGGCGAGCACCGCGAGCTGCTGCTCGGGATCGAAGCCGCCCTTCCGCGCGAAGACCATCTGCACGGCACCGAGGCGCCACGGGCCGAGCAGGGGCGCGATGCCCGCCGCCCACGCCCACTCGCCCATCCCGTGGAAGAGCTCTCCGTCCTGCACGTCGTGGCAGTAGGTGAACTCCTCGTGGGCCAGCAGATAGCGGTGCGCGTGGAGGATTCCCTTGGCCAAGCCGGTTGTGCCGCTCGAGTAGTAGAGCTGAGCGGGATCGTCGGCGGAGGTGTCCACACGCTCGAACTCCGGCTCGCCCGAGGCGAGCAGCTCGTCGTCGAGGACGAGGATCTCGCCCACCAGGGAGGCCTCGACGCGCTCGGCGTTCTCGGCGTTCGTGACGAGCACCTTGGCCTGCGAGTCGCGCAGGCGGTGGCGGATGCCCTCGTCGCCGTAGAGGACGGACATCGCGAGGAGGATCCCGCCCACCTTCCAGGTGCCGAAGAACGCCGCTGCGGTCTCGGGCGTGGCGGGAAGGAGCATCGCGACGCGGTCCCCTTGCTCTACGCCGTGGGCGCGCAGGACGTTGGCGAAGCGGTTCGAGAGGTCCTGGAGCTCGCCCCAGTCCACGCGGCGCTCGTTGCCCTGCCAGTCCTCCCAGACCATCGCAAGCTTCTCGCGGGCGTGCTTGTCGCACACGTCCTGGGCGATGTTGTAGCGCTCGGGCACGTTCCACGTGTGCTCGGCGCGCGCCTCCTCGTAGGTCACGTTCTCGAGCGCGGCGAGCGTCATGGCGGGCCTCCTCAGGTCAGGTCGAGTGCGGGTCTGCTCGGTGTACCCGGATCGGGGCGGGCCCTCCCTCGCACCGCTTGCCGCTAGCCAATGCGCTTGCTAATCTGCTAGCACAGCGTTTCGGACCCGAGAAGGAGCACACCATGGCCACGCACACCACTTTCAACCTCGACGACCTGAACGAGCGCATCCGCTCCTCGAGCAGCCAGGCCGGCCACACCGTGCTCGACACCTACGAGAAGTCGTTGAAGAGCGTCGCCGATCTTCAGGACAGGGCCGCCGACGCGAGCCAGCTCGAGTGGGTCGCCGCCATCGGCCACTCCCAGGCCCGGTTCACGCGCGACTTCGCCGCCTCCTACTCCTCCGCCGTCCGCAACCTGCTCCCCTAGCTCGGGGAGTCAGCGAGCGGTCCAGCCCAGGTCCATCGTGACCGGCGCACCGGAGAACGAGCGGCCGCTCGGTCCGAGCAGGAAGGCGACCACGTCGGCGACCTCCTCGGGCTCGATCAGCCGCTTGATCGCGTGCGGGGCGAGGATGACCTCCTCGAGCACGCGGTCCTCGTCCATCCCGTGGGCCTTGGCCTGCGAGGCGATCTGCGCCTCGACCAGCGGCGTGCGCACGAAGGCGGGGCAGACCGCGGCCGTGGTGATCCCCTGCTCGGCGCCCTCGAGCGCGAGCGTCTTGACGAGCCCGAGCACGCCGTGCTTGGCCGAGACGTACGCCGACTTGAACGGGGAGGCGACGAGCCCGTGGGCGGAGGCGATCGCGACGAAGCGTCCCTCCCCGCCGGC
>JAABUR0100002741.1_pt1 | contig 26116 bp, 26 predicted proteins | sample 5560091 | NCBI WGS metagenome assembly JAABUR01 (sample SAMN10711879, study PRJNA513375) | rock metagenome | isolation source: Antarctica rocks | place: Antarctica: Victoria Land, University Valley sud
CCCATGCCCAAGTCCCCGGCACCACCTCTACCAGCGAAGAAGAAACATCGAATGTCAATGGTTTGATTCGGACGAGGCTGTAATGTGGATACGAACAGATGGCATAAACTCTATAGTTAGCGAAAGGCGTCTTGCTAGGGCGGGATAATGCATGTGGAGAGGATCTTACTACATGATAGGATAGAGCACTACTGGCGCAATAAGGTAGACAAACATTCGGCAACGTAGAGACGCAGCGTTACCGCGAATTCTTGCCATGCATATGTCATTTCTTCATGGCGCATAAGCAGGGATAGGTCGCCGATGAGAGGCAAGCCAACCATCGCGTAGCACCGTAACTTTCGCCATAAACGTTGACCGTATTGAGCGACATGCTCGACTGCAAAATCGTTCAAATTAGGAACACTTCTCTGCATGACCTTCTGGTCTCGGCCACTGCAGGCCTTCCCTTCTCGGCCTTACACTATCGATAACGGGATGCGCAGGACATCTCCACACGCAGCGCCCCCCCCAAAGTTTTCGATACTTGCAGCAACCTGCGGGATCGGGTCGTTGTTATCTATAGGTATCCGGTGCTGGGGAGCGAGACCCGGCTCCCCCCGTACAGGCGGAGAAGTTTTAAAATGTTGTGGGTGCTTGCATGAAAGGAAAAGTATTGGGAGTGACGATAATGAAAGTCAACTTCTGCGGGCCACCAAAGCTTGTTGGTACCTTCTATCGTGTTCTCGATTTAATGTTGGCATAGTTTTCGCTAATGCGGACACGGAACTATTGGTTCCAGGATTCTGGTCAGCGTTGATTGACAGGTCATTGGGAGCTTTGCTGTACCTGCAGCAGATATGTTTAGAATATGAAAACGGAGCGTCCTCACGTGACCCAGATTTTCGGTAGAATCTCCCCCCCTTGTTGTCTTGAGCAACTACGCGAACATCCACGACCTCCACTATCCCAAGTCGAATGTTACTCATCAATTATATGCGGGCTTCTAGGGACTCTGGCTTACGCTCTGTAAGGTCTGCTCTCTCACTCTCAGAAGTCTTCCCACCTAAGGAAGCGAGCTGTTGGAAGACCGTCTCTAGCCGAGTGTTCATCAGCTGAGTCAACGATAGCGAATGGCCTATTGATCGTCGCTCTCTGTCTAATATGCCATTTCCTTTTATCAAATTTGCAATAATCCATTTCACCCGAGACTGTCGAGTCCCATGCTTGCTCATAACTGGGCCTGTGTAGTGATCATCCGAACCTACCTTATTATCAATTAGTTAGGGCCACCATTTTCTTCCACTACTTGATTCGCGTCTGCGCACTGTGTTGTGCCATGGACTACGTGCTTACGAAACAGAGCTGCATAAGCTGGTTTTCACAGCTTCTCGCCGTGGCTGTCTTAGCAGGGCTTTCCGTTGTACGTACTAAGGGTCTTTCGAACAATGACATGGTAGGAGCGTCGACTGACTCGGCTACGTTGAGATTATAACCATAGTAATCTACAGACTGACTTTGCATCCACTCGCAAAATATCCTGGGCCTTTTCTTGCAAGAATAACCGACTGGTATTCTGTTTACCACGCATGGAAAGGCGATAGGCACTTGGAATTTTGGAGATGTCATGAGAAATACGGTCAGCTAATGTGTCAAAAAGTCTACAGCCTATCGAAGTCTCATTAAGACCTTTTGTTAGGCAAATTTGTGCGGCTGGGGCCCAACAGTCTGTCCGTAAATAGCAATTCTGCTTTCAAGGACATCTATGGCTTCAAAGCCAACGTCCGTAAAGCGCTCTTCTATTCAGTATTTCCTCCCAACAAGCACACATTCAATACTCACAATACAATTGATAAGGCAAGCCATGCGCGAAAGAGGCGCGTCCTCTCCCAAGCATTTTCTGACAGCGCACTGAAGTCCATGGAAAAGTACATCTTAGCCAATATACGGACTTTCTGTGCCCATTTAGTTCAAGACTTATCATCGATTCCAGCAATAGAAAAGTATTCAGAGACATGGGATGAACCTCAGAATATGGCCGAGCTGTCTAACTACTTTACGTTCGATGTCATGGGCGATCTCTGTTTCGGCAAAGCCTTTGGGATGTTTGAGAGGAGTGACAATCGGTTTGCCATTGACCTGATTGGGAATGCGGCGCATCGGCATCTTATAGTCAGTGTACCTAGTATCAATCGTTTTTACTTACACTGACGAAAAGCAGTGCGGAACATTACCTATGCTTCATGAATGGCATCTCGATAAGATCCTCTTCCGAAAGATAGCTGCGGGCCGGGAACGATACATGGCCTATAGCAAAAGTCAAGCTTCGGAACGGACGAAGGTTGGCTTGGATACCGACCGCAAGGATTTCTTCTATTACATGCTAAATGCCAAGGACCCTGAAACTGGCAATGGTTTCACTCCACCTGAACTTTGGGGAGAAAGTAACCTTTTGATGTAGGCTTCCTCCTTTATAGCCTCGGGACTTCCTGGCTGCTTCTAATCGTCTGTTTCCTAACATAGCGAGTAGTATCGCCGGATCCGATACAACCTCAACTGCTCTAGCTGCAGCCTTTTTCTACCTTACCCACAATGTGCAAGCCTACAACAAGGTCACCGAGGAAGTTCGCCGCAAGTTCACCGATATTGAGGATATCTGCTCCGGTCCAATGCTAAGTTCGTGCACTTACTTGCGTGCTTGTATCGACGAAGCAATGCGGCTCTCCCCTTCCGTCGGTGGCCTGCTGCCGCGAGAAGTGCTCGCAGGTGGACTTAACGTCGACGGTCATTACGTTCCTGAGGGTATTGTGGTAGGTACACCCCATTATGCTCTCCATCACAACGCCGAGTATTACCCAGACCCTTTCAATTACCATCCGGAGCGGTGGATTATCGACTCCAGAACAGGCGTGGGCGAGAAGGATGTCGAGTTGGCGCATTCGGCGTTCTGCACTTTTAGTATCGGGCCTCGAGGCTGCATCGGTAAAGGCATGGCGTATATGGAGCTGATGACGGTGCTCGCAAGAACTTTATTCATGTATGATATGCGTCAAGCGCCGGGAACGAGTCTCGGTGAAGGGAAACCTGAACTTGAGTGGGGTAGACATCGGCAGACTGAATTCCAATTGAAGGATACGTTTACGTCTATGAAGAACGGACCGATGGTTCAATTTCGTCCGCATAAGGATGAACCCAACTAGCATACGACTTAAGGACGGTTGGTACATCTATGATTCGTATTGATCGAGTCGATTGGATGGATTATTTCTACACCGAGGATTGTGTGTCCAGAAACTTGTGTTGGGGTTCAATTACATAGCGGAAGAAAAGCACAGGGGCTCTGATTTTGATGTCGCTGCGACTGGCTCGAGGGTTAGGGCTTTGTTAGGGTTCGGTTTGTAGCGGCTTTGCGTGGGCAACTACTGCCGAGGCTTTCCTTCTGTATAAACTCGAGTAGCACAAACCGCAGTTCATCACAAGTAACGGGAACACTGTAAGGCTACGCAATGTAGTGAAGTAACACTGTCTTCAAGCATGCAGCACGTGGTATCCAAGGGACATTCTCCACAAAGCTTCATAAGACCATCGAAGCTGCTGCTGCTATCTGCTAATATTCCAAATGCTAATGCGAAGCCTGCCTGCCTGCTAATCTCGACACTATACAGATAGCCTTCGCATCAGATTAGCCAGGCATGGCATCCTCAACTTCTACAAATATCGCTGCCTCCACCTATACACTGTCCTCCCACGATAGCCTCGTTTTGTCCTCCATTCTCAACCCCGAATCCCTCCCCGCTACAACTCTCGTTGATTCTTCCCTCCCTGGGCTCCCTCATACACCACCAGCACTCCTACCTACCCTCCAAAGCCGTGAAACTCTTATCATCCGCCCTCTCAACAACGCTTCTCCCTCCTCACCAGATATCCAAAATGCCCTTGCCTTGCTCGTCAACCTCATAACCGAGCACCCAGAATATGCCCCTGCATACAACAACCGGGCACAAGCAACACGCATGCTCTGGGGTGATAATTTAAGAGATAAGAATATATCCTGTAGCACGCTATGGACCGATCTAGGAAAGGCGATTGAGCTTGCCGCACCTCCGTCGCCCTACACCGCTGTGTCTCCCTTGCAATCTAAGGTCCTAGCTTCCGCCTACACACACCGTGGCCATCTCACTTGGCGGCTTGCCAAATCAATGGACCCTCGATTGAACTCTGATGATCAATCGGCAGATCAAGAAAAACATCTTCTCCCGCCGCAGCTTCAAGGCAAGAGCAGAGAACAACTAGAAGAATTGGCCAGCCGAGACTTCGAGATGGGCGGGAGATACGGCAATGACGTTGCGAGGGAGATGGCGGTGCGGACGAACCCGTACGCTAAGCTTTGCGGGAATATCGTCAAGGAGGCAATGAGAGGGGAGATGCTTGGGATGACCGGAGAGGTGTGAGAAGACATTCGCAAGGGGAAAGAAAACACGCGAGCCTGGGGGCAGAGGTCTGGATAGGCTCGGTGTTGAGGGCGGTTGGAGCTCTTGAGGCTGTATGCTACTAGGTTACTGCCAAGAGGATAAATGTCATACGGATGCAATAGCCACAAGTGCCAGCTGATCCTTCGAAGCTATAATTTCGGAGCACTATCTATCGAGATCCTCTTCGCCTCACCAGTCCATTTCCTAAAGCAGGCCCTTCCTTCCCAACCCCACACCTACCCCGTATTTTCAATCACTACGTCAAACAGACCCCGTCCCCTCCCCTCTCAGGACTATGGATATTTACACGCAGCGACTACCAGAAACCTTCAATACCGATCAATCAATCGTATGCCGAAGCTAGAAACTTCACAGTGGGGAACAATAAAACGGTAACTCCACTCAATAAACCCCAACCCCCACTCAGAACTCCGGTATATTAACAGCAATATCAACATCCCTTCTACATACGACTAAAGACAATAGAAAGCTGGGCGATCTCCTCACATTCAAATTAAGGCATCCAGCTATGTTTGATTTGAGAGCCTCGTCAGGATGCTTTTGTGCCACCTTCACCTGTTCCTCGCCAAACACCTGCTTTGTTCACCTAATAGAACAGACTTTCATCGTTCTTCTTTCATCGATCACATCTTGAACTACGCCGCTGCTGCCTGCTGATGCTGCTTTTCATGTTTCACCTATGTCGCCCACGATCGTAGAATACAGTCATGATCGTGTATGAACATTTCGTCCGCTTCATTACACATTAACTTATTTATTACAATTTGTATATTTCTCCGCTCATTACTACCGTCCACAATTTATATGTTTTCGCAATGTGCTAAGTATAAGTCGACATCACCGTTTATATTGAAGCAGCAATTTCAGAAAGTTTTGATACCGTGACTGCTATCAGATTCAACTTCGGATACCGAAAGATCGAGATGTTCGAATGTAGATTTTCTAGCACAGGATACTCATTACCGTAATATATTCATGACCCAAAGAGGATGACGCGGATACTCAGTGTACAGGTGAAATGATCCTAATGTCGTTTTACAAGGCCTTCTCGCTTGTTACATTTCAGCTTTCTGAATTCTGAAATCGAGCTAGCAGCATTGACTTCTAATTTTCAAAATCGGTTTGAAATATCGTGTTTTACCTTGTCACCTTTACATCTCCGGATGAAGCATTCCGCATCTGAATAGTCGAGACCTCCAGAATAACTTTAGTGCAACCTTTCGACGGGTGGGTTCCAGCAGCTTGTGGGGACGTGGGCTCGAAGCTCGGCGCAGAGGACTAAGGAATGGTGCTACCTTATACCTTACCTATACCTCGAAAACTATGCAGTGTGCAGTGTGTAAGGTTGTGACACAGATACATAAGTTCATAACAGTGTTTGTTAAGATATCTAACCGTCCTTATCTTATACGTTGGCCTATCCCTCTGAGCAAGCTTCCCTTGATTGCACTGCAGAAATCCCCCATTATCCGCATATTGGACATCATTTTCCCAGTTGATGTACTGGCATCTGAAGATAGTTGGTGTGTCAACCTGCCACAATCACAAGCACGTCAGGGAATGCAACGAGCCATTAGGGAATTAGAAAAGCACATCTTTCCCATGCAGTTTTGCATTCAACTCAGCGCTGGACCGTGACTCGTTCCTACCAGATCTCATTGTCATTTTCCTGAGTTCCCGAACGACCCCCCAGTACCTTCAAGAATATGGTATAGCTTCAATCTCAACGTCATTGTCATGCAACACAATTTACCATAAATGAGATCTAGCAGACAGGATAATATATGTAGGCGGCAGTCAGCTGCGGGACTCTAACTTGCGCGACACCCATGTAGAATCTGTCACCCACGTCCACATCGACCCGCGCCGTTTTTCGAAATTTGAGGCTGGGGTAGCCGGGAGGAGTGACCGGACTCCAGATCCGTCGTAACGATTGCTGTTCTTTGCTAGTAACCATTGCACCACATCATTCTCAGAAGTTCCTTTGCAGAGTTCTATTAAAAATTCCCGCAGTGATATTTTCCAGTTTTGAAAAGTTGCACTTTTTTTGGGAATCTGGACCAGCCAGCCAGCCCATCTTATATCGTCATTCGATCTTTTGGTCGAGCCACCGACGATATCACCGAAAAGGCTCTGCCGCTTTTTGCAGCTTTACGCACTTTGCCAGTTGCTGCTGCGGCGCCCGTCCTCGTTACTACATATGTACTGCAGCAGTAGGCCGTTTTGAGCTTCGCCAGCCCTATAGATCCTCCCCCTTGGTCCAGTGTTGTTGTTGTTGTCAGGTTTTTGGGAATCCCGTGGCCGCAGCTTGCTTTGCTTTCCGGGTTTATGCTCGTATGTAGCATGGTTTGTTCTCGAGAAAGCAACGCCTGGGGAGACCGAAAGGTTTGAATAGGGGAAGCACTCGAATGAAGATTTAAATGAAGACATATGAGACGTTCGTAGCAGCGCTCACAGGACTTATGACTGCTACTGCTACTACTACTACTTCTGCTATATTTAGCCCTCAATTCTTTCCATCTCGGAAGCCGCTCTCGCAGCAATGTCCCTGGCGCCGTCCTTCAACTCCTGGATCGTTGCAATTTCACTAAATCTCTTCTTCCAAAGCGCCCATCGCCCCAAGCTGTAACCCCTGCCCTTACCCCACAACCACTCGTCACCAATCCATGTCGAGCCTGGGGCGCCGTCCTTGCGATCGTAATCGATCTTGCAGAGCTCGTAAATCATCTCGCCGGCAAGGATTACCCAAGTAGCAGCCTGTGGCACGCCCGTCGCCGCGCGCTGTTGCTGCTCAAGCGTCTGGCAGGGCACCTCGATGCCTTGCATGAGGCTGACCTCCGCATGGAACGGCATGCCTATTGGATGCCTACCAAGAGCGAGGTACCTGGCGCCGAAGGTGATGGCATTAAGCAGACGCATCGTCTGAGAATCCTCATCGCCTGCTTCGTCCGGCTCGTCCCCGGGTTCGACCTCTGTCTCACGCAAGCGTGCTTGTCAGCGCCCAACTGAGCAGCTAGTACTGTCTTGCGTACACCGCCGCAAGATTTTCGAAACTAACCGATCGCATACTCCCTGAAGATCATCGTGAGCACCGGCAGACCCATCCAGTACACTCCTGCGCTACTCCATGTGGGAGTGATGGCCATGCCGTGCTCGTCCCTGACATCCGGCAGCTTCGAGATCGAGTTAAGAAGGCCGACCAGACGCTCTGCGACATCCTTGTTGCCACCGAAACCTCTTACGAGATTACAGATTATAGCCCAGAAGGTCCCCACTCCTGAGCTGCTTGCATCACGCTTGAGCAGTGGTTCGTATATTGAAGCGATCGTGCCGGCGCCGCTGTCCGAGTCTATTCTGCCTTCGAGCAGAAACTGGAGTGTGTCTATTGCACGCTGGTGCTCGGCATTCTGGCGATACTTGTGTCGAGCGGCGTCAGCCCAAGCTTCTATAGACATGCTGCTGACGTATGCTATGCTATAGCGTTTCGCTATGAATACGATGATAACAGTATAATAAGACGAATAATATCAGATTTGCAAATGAAAGACAGCCTCAAAACAAAATCCAAAAAACTATGTGTCAAATTGTATAAATTAAAACAAATGTAAAGTTATTAAAGACCACTGAAAAGAGTAATGATATTTACATATCATCAAATCATTAAAAACATGTAAAATATTGTTGAAAACAGGGAACAGTACCTTATTGTTACCCTTGTGGTTAGCAATCTTCGCTCTGAGCCGCTGAAGCTAGAGGGTTCAGAGTTTTCACCCTCTTTTCGCCTTTGTAGCTTTCTACTGTAGTTTAATCAATATACACATGCTTACTTTTGATGAGCTCTCGATAGGCTGGCAACGAGATTCACCTGTACGTGATGCCAACTACGAACCTTTTGATTCTATTCTGTGTTCGAATAGAAGTCAGAAGAGTCAAGAGATCTCAATTCGACGCAGTTCAAACGATGTTAGAACGTTGCGTGATCATGAAGACTGCTGTGCAGAGTTTTCACCTACGCGACAACATCTCTTCTAACAGTCAAAATCGATCTACGAAGAAGATTAATGACATGTCGACGTCAGTAAGAGATGAAAAGATACTACTAGTAAAATAGTCGATTCAGATGAAGAGTCTGAGAATCATGATTACAAGTGATCGAAGAATTTGCAACTCGTCGACTGCGTCGATATTGAAACGTCTTCATCACATCAACAGTGTTGTCAAGTAATTGATGAAAAGATATCAGATAAAATAGACGAATCAGATGATGAGTCTTGAGTTTGTGACTACATGTGTTTGAAGAAGTAGTGACTCGTTGATCACGCTGATATACTGAGAAAGCTTAAGCTCATCTTCTTTACTTGATGTCAAGTCATATTCATGCCTTTCACTTTCGCTTATTCTTCGCTTAATGCTCGATGATCATACATCACTTTCAGTCATACATCACTTTCAGTCATACATCATTAAATCTTCATATTTTTGATTCATCATCTTCAAAAATTCATCAAATTTCAATCACATGACTGTTACTTACGCTATCATCGAGAGTTGCATTCAGAAGACTATTGACATCATAAACATGTGTGAAAATTCTAATCAAGTCGAAATTGCATGCAAGTTTCATGTTTCATATGATCGACTTCAATTTAGATTACAAGATTATCAGTTCAAAACAGCAGTACAAAAACTGCATAATAAAGCTTTAAAATCTGATCAGAAGTCAGCTTTATGACAATACTTAACTACAGTGAATCAGTTAAATTTGTCAGCTAGACTACACATGATGCAATCAACGATAAACACTCTTCATGCTTAAGACTTTGCTCGTTAAAATTCTTCATCTTTACTGAACACTCAATGAGTCAAACAATGATTAAATCATCAGTGTTGCAAGCGTGCACTTCAAGTTAATCTAACATAGATTATGTCAGACTATTATAAACTAGTATAGAGCTGATGTTGACACGCTAGCGATCTAGCGTGTCTTCATGAGTAAAACTCACGACATGTTGCATCTTCTTTCTTCTTCAGCTTTGAACTTCTAGTTAGAATACACTTATATGATTCGCTCTATGCAGACTCATAACATTAGTTCAAAGCTCATTAATCTTACTATCAATGTATAGACGATATAAAAACAAGCTACACAACTCAAATCAGAAGTTGAATTCAGAAATTTCAACAGCAGAATCAGAACTTGAGCTCAGAAAGCTTGATAGAAATCAGAAATTTCGATAGAATCAGAATCAAAGAACATGAACATGTTGCTCTTGATTAACTCTTTATTGAGCTTGTCATCAGAAATCAGAAATTTCAGCAGTACTTGAACTCAGAAAGTTCGATAAAGTACTAGTCGTTGCTTGAACTCAGAAAGTTCAATAAAGTAACATCAGAATTTCGATCAGCAATTTTCTACTTATACAATGACTAAAAGCTCAGAATCAGCGAGCATTGCTTGCTATGAACTTCAAAATGTCAGAAAAGAATCACTTCTATCACAGAATTGAACAGCATCAGAAGAAGAAAACACGAATGTGTTATCAAATACAGAAGAAAAGAACATAAATGCGTTGCTTTTTGATCATGAAATAATTAAGATCAGCATCAGCACTGAACTGAATGCTTAAATAAGTGCTTATGAAGCAGATGACATCGTTGTCTTTATCAAGTACATATGTCAACAGCACGACATTGAAATCAAGATTCACAATGACATGATTCAGATGTTAAAAGATGTCAATGAGATAAACATCATGTTGAAGATTACACAGACGCATCTGCAGAAAGAGAATAGAAACAAGAATGTGATTATACATCATTTAAAAGCTGCATCAAGTTGATAAAGCACTTTGACTTTTGAAGATTGATTCTTGAAGTTGATCAAGCTATCTGACTCACTTCTGTTTGAAGATTTGAGACAGAATGTAAATAATTGATTGTTTTGAATGCAAAACAAGCTGAAGATGAACAAGAATCATTTTTCTATCAAAGAATTGAAGATTGCATATGTGAAAAGTTGAGTCGATGAAACAATGATCAAGCACATAGCATTTCGAATGAGAGATGCAATCATGAACTCATTTCTAAAAGCAGAAGAGATGTTGTCGATTATAAACAAGATGTATGATGATCTCAATCAATGTCACATGACTCAACGACAGTATTTGAAGCTGTATCAGAACAAGATCTTCTTTCATGAATTTTGAATGAAATTTCAGAGATTTAGCACAGAACTAGAATACAATAACGAGACTTTATTAAATGATCTTCAGCATAAGGTCAGCTCAGATTTTCAGTGAGTAATGCTCAATGAATGAATCACGAATTTGAATGAGTTTGTCAACATCTGCATGCAAGTTGATGTTAAATTAACTGAATTAAACGTTCAATCAGTCGTCAAAGCATCAGCGACTTAAGCTGCTCGCTCTGTCTTTAGCACATCAACTGCTTGACTCACGTCATCAGTTTCTTCATAAAAGAAGCTCAGAAGATCGAATCTTGACTCTATTCAAAAAGAGTTGTTTAAGAAAGAACTCTGCTTCAAATGCAAGAAGTTAAAACATAGAGCATATGACTGTCTTAAGATGACTCAAGTGCACAAGATTACTGCAAGTTTGAAAAATGATCTGTCTTCATCAAAGTAGTGACTGAGAGCGATATACTCATATTTTGTTTCATCAGCATGTCTGATAATTCATTTGATTTCAAGTCGTTCACTGTTGACGTTGTCTTGAGTAATTTAGAAAAAATATTCAGGTTTCTCATTCTGATAGATATTAAAGTCATTGACATGACTTTCATTAATGAATCTTTGATGTCAGAGCTATGTGAATGCTTTGATATTCAGTCAATATCGCTGTCAAAATCAAAGTTGATTCAATCATATGATGAAATCTTTAAGCGAAAGTTGATTACACACACTCTGTATACATTGATCATGATTCAAGAACACAAGAATGAAATGATGCTTTTATTAATAACTCATCTAAATCAGCACAAGATAATCATTGAAAATCTTTGATTAAAAAAAAATCAAATTTTAATAAATTCTGCAAACAATCAATTAATATTTTCATTGAATATTCAAACATCAAAATCTGTTGTTTCAAAAACAAGCAGTCAATCAGCATTTCACAGATCTGATTCAAGCAAGATCTGTAAAATGAAACAAAAGAACTTGAACTTAATGATTACGTCAATAATCATCTTGAAGCGACTCATGAATCAGAAACTAGTGAATCAGTTCATTGAATCTGTTTGATTCATTGAATCTGTACTCATATGAAAGCAAAGCACTCAAGTTGATCTTGATCAACTTCGCTTCTTTCAGTCAACTGAGAAAAAGAGACTCATCAATATTATCATGATCAAAGTCATTGTGTATTGATTTCTAGTCAAGAATAAGAAGATCAAAATCTTCTTCTTGATCATTAGTGAAATCAACAAAGCACTTAACTCAATCAAAGATTTTACGAAACTGAATGAAATGATCTTTGTCATATCATTAAATGAACTGAAGAAGAAGCTTTCAATAGTTTATCACAACTTTCTGAATGTTTTTGATAGAGAAAAGATAACGCAGTTGTCTTCACATCAATCATACAATCATAAGATTGAATTAAAAGATGAGAATTAATCTTCTTGAAGTCAATTGTATCTCATGTTGAGCTACAAGTTGCAGAAGATCAAAGAGTATCTAGAAGAGAATTTAAAGAAGAAGTTCATTACATTCAGCAAAGATTCTTTTGCTTCATCAATATTATTTGTCAAAAAGAAAGATGATAGTCTTTGTTTTTGCATGAACTATTGAAAACTAAATGCTCTGATCAAAAGAAATCGTTATTCAATACTCTTGATAGACGAAGTATTAGCTTAAATTCAAGACAGTAAGTATCTGACTTGACTCAACATTATCATCACGTTCAATAAACTGCACATGAGTTCAGAAAGCGAAGATTTAACTACTTTTGTTACTTTCTTCAATGTTTACAAGTATAGAGTAATGCTCTTTGAATTAATCAATGAATCTGCGTTTGTAATGATTCTAGTCTTTGTTTATTCTACGACTAGTCTTCGTCTTGATTTCATTCTAATCGAGTCTAGCGAGAATTTAAGCTAAATGTGATGTCATCAAGTCTCTGCATTCATATGTGTAAGACATTAATTCTTTCAAGTCTAGCACAGAGCTGAGAAATGTACATATAAGAATCGAGTTCTTTTCTGTAGCTACTTTTCTTTCTTAGCATTTATTTATTAGTTAAATAACATCTCTATGACTCGCTCTAAATCGATCTTTAACAGTAGATAAATGCTGATTAACTATTTTGCTATTGACGTGTAAACGATACGAAATAATCTACTTCGTTTATTCAGAAAATTTGCAAGAGATTCTTTGAATTACTTTCATCAAAAAACATACAGACAAATTTACTCAAATTTATCAAATCAATCACTTAATCAAATCTATCTTATTTTTCTCACAATGACGTGCAACTTCGAATCAGTCGAGTCATGAACAGCTCATCTGCTTAGAAGCATTGCTAATAAACGAGTTTTTCTTATTTCTTTCAATGCTTCAGTTGATGTCAAGAATGCTGATACTTCATGAAATATCAAGACAGAAGAACAGTTTTGTCAATGAGTTCATGATCAGTCAAATGAGATCATCAAGATGTTGAATGAGCTTAAATCTCAACAAAACATGACTTTGAAACTCAACGAGCAGTGAATCATTGTTTAAGTTGAACATGACAAGAGATTGAATTAACTAGAGATCAAACAAATGATCATAGACACTCTAGAAGAGATAAACAAACGCTATCAAGAGAAGATGTTGAATCTTAAGAATAAACTCAAAAAAGTATTGCATTCAGCGAATCAATCTTGATCTCGTCAGTCTACTGAATCTTGAGTTTCTACGAAATCTCTATCTCATCAATTTATCGAGAATCATATTCAACGTGAATTATTCACTTTATTTAATAATGATCATCACAAGTCTTTCAAGTTTTTGAACTCATCTGTTGTTATGAAGCGTGTCGACATTGAATAGAGTCTAGTCAATAGACTCTAGAGATTTCGATATGTGAACAAGAAACAGCGATGTTTCAAATTGAAATATGCTGAAACATTTCATCTATTCGAGTTCTAGCAAATCAACTACTTTGTTTCTTTGTTCGATCTACTATAGATACAGCTCGAAACTGTCTTCTTTCTTCTGTATTCTTAGTTTTCTCAGTTATAGCTATCTCTAAAGATCAAGCACTATTCAACTCTGACTTTCGCTGATTGACTCATCTAGGCACGATTCTGACATCTGTATTCATTGATGAAGATGAATCAACATGAGATAGCTGAAGAATCAAGTTAAACGACAAGCTTCAGACAAATGTTAATCACTTCATTAATAAGATTATCTGCATTGTTTATGTGATATCTAGACTAGAAAATAACGCTGCTGAGCATATTTTTACTTGACATCATCATGATGCTTTGCATTCTTACATCTCGATTTATGAGCTACTTAAGCATCTAGAAGAAATCTACGAAGATCAGAATAAGAATCAAAAGTGTTGTTGCAAGTACAACGTTCTGAGACAAGCAGACAAGCTCTTCAACATCTTTTACTTCAACTTTATGAAGCTATTCAGTTATCTAGACTACGATGATTGCACTTTGATGAATGATCTTCAGAATAAGATCAACAATCACTTGCAGAATGCTTTATCAATTTGCTTGAAAGATTTTATCACTCTACATCATCTCAAGAGTTTTCTTCAGAGTGTAAATAATAGACAGCGAGTCAACTATCAGCTTCAAAGCAAACGTTGCATGATTATCGTCAAAGTCATTATTGCATCTGAAAAGCGTGTTACTTCTCTGTCAGCAGTGATGATTTCGATAATTGAATATGTCAAGTCAATTATCTTTTCTACATCTGAGTCAGTCAGATCATCTATCGTTTGCTACATCTGCAAGATCTCAGATCACTTATTTAAGAACTGCTTTCAGAACAAGATTAACATTTCAGCATCTTGTGTCTTCACTTTTCGCCTACATGAAATCATCATTTCAAAGAATAAAGAGAATGAGAAAATGACTTTCTTCTTCGAGAATAGCGAGGCAAAAAACTAGAGACTTTCATTAAAGATGCAATGAAAAACGTGTTAATTTCTTCAACGATGAGCATGTCAGACAATTCTTTTGCTTCTGAATCTTTGACTATTGAATGTGTACTATCTAGCAATGAAATTAGTTACTCATTGAAATCATTGATTGACATTGAAGCTGCTGACTATTCGTTCATTGATGAAGTAATTGCGCAGATTGTTTATGATCAGTTGCAAATTGAATTTCTGACTTTGATCAAAGCGAAGTCAATACAAGAATTCAATGATTATTATGCAAAAAAGCTTATTACTTATGTCATCTATTTGAATCTGACTGTTCAGAGTCATACGATTGAAATTGCTTCTATATTGATCACTCAATTAAATTAACATTAAATGATTCTTGAAAAAACATGAATGAACAAGATCAATCTAGTAATAGATATGTGAATCAATTTTCTTCAATTTTCGAATTTCAATTCTTTTATTTTGAAATCAATTATTTTATTCTCAAGTCATAAAACAATCTTGAAACAGAAAAGCTTGACTTCTACTCATATTCTGAAAAGATCTACTATCTTTATTACATCTTTTTTCAGTCAGTTTAAAGAGAAGTCAGTTGAACAGTCAAAATCGCTTGATGCAGTTTTGCCTAGCGTCAATTCTAAATCAACGTTCAGTCTGAAATCAGCTTCTAGTTCAATGAACATATCAATGATAGAGACAGCAATGTATAGAATGTTAGTCAAATGATCAGATGTCAAGATCTTTGCTGTTATCATCTTGAAAATCGATTGACTCATAACTACAGTTGAAAACAAGTCTGAAGAAGTGAATCTACATGAGCTTTCACACATCAAGACTCTCAAGCAGATCAAGATCAAGCTTTTCTCTAAATATCACGACTATTTAAATGTATTCAATCGAACAATGATTAATCAGCTATCATCTCATCGTTTCTATGATCACAAGATTGAGTTAATCAACGAGAAAATATTTTTTTGAAGCAGATTGTATCAGATGTTCAATCACAAGCTTCAAAAGATAAAGAAGTATCTGATTAAACATCTGAACAAAAAGTTCATTTTCTCTAGCTTCGCTTTATACGTCTCGCTCATCTTGTTCATCAAAAAGAAAGACGATAGTTTGCGTTTCTGCGTTGATTATAGAAAGCTCAATGCTTTGATCAAACGAAATCGCTATTCTTTGTCATTGATCAATGAAACTCTTGCTTGAATACAAGAAAGCAAATATCTGACTCAATTAAACATTATTGTTGCATTTAATAAACTGCAAATGCACTCAGATAGCAAAGATTTGACTATTTTTATCACTTTCTTTGACTCATACAAATATCATGTAATGCTCTTCAAATTAATCAATGAATCAACGTTCTATCAACACTATATGAACGACATGTTGTTTGAATATCTTCATCAGTTTTGTCAGATTTATCTAAATGACATTATCATTTACAGCAAGATCTTGAAGAAACACAAGCAATATGTACAATTAATCTTGAATAGACTATGAGAAGCTGATCTACAGATGAACATAAACAAATGCAAGTTTCATGTTCAAGAGATCATTTTTCTAGAACTATTGATATTCATTGAAGAACTGAAGATGAATTCATGAAAGATACAAGCAGTAGTGAAATGATTTATTCTCAATAATCTCACTCAGATTCAGTCATTCATTGACTTCTGCAACTTTTATTGATGTTTTATCAAGAACTTTTCAAAGATTGTTCATTCAATGATTCAACTCATTCAAAAGAAGATCATATTTGAATGAAATGAGACTTGTTAGACTGCATTCAATCACATGAAGAAATGTATGACTGAGACTTTTATACTTTGTCACTTTGATCAGACTTATGAAACTATTTTGAAAACTGACTCATTCAAGTACATAAACGATAAAGTTCTTTCTCAATATGATGACGAAGAAGTACTACATTCAATTGCTTTCTATAGCAAGAACATGTCTTCTGCTGAGTGCAATTACGAAATATATGATAAGAAACTGCTGATCATCATTTGAGCATTTAAGCATTGATGACTTGAACTGAAGTTGACTGACATTTCTATCAAGATGTTCATTGATCATCAAGCACTCATCTCATTGATGAAAGACAAAGAGCTGAGCAAACATCAGATGCATTGAGTACAAAAGCTAGCTGATTTCAACTTCAAGATAATGTATCAATCTGACAAACAGAACATTAAGATCAATGCATTAATTCATTAAGCTGACTTTGTATTCAAAGATTTCGATGATGAACGCGTTTACTATCAATGAATTACTATTCTGACGTTGAATCAAATGAAGATTGCTGATTTAAAGAAGAACATCAGCGAGTCAATCTATAAACAAGTTCTTGACGTGAATGAAATCAACGAGAATTGTACTCTACTTCGTGAAGCAAAGATCAAAGATGAAGCACAATGCAAAAACATCAAGTTGAAGAATTGTTGAGTTCAAAATAAAATCTTATACAAAGACAGTCAGCTATGAGTTTCGTTCAATGAACTTCTGCAAATAAATCTGATTCGTGAGATACATGATCAATTCTCAATAGATCATCTTGATATTCTTAAAATGATGAAGATCATCAAACGAAACTACTATTGATCATTCATGTGAAAGACAGTAGATTGATATATTTGAAACTGCTATGTTTGTCAACGATCAAAGACATCTAGAAATAAATCAAATGACTTGCTTCAATCTTTATCAATATCTGAACAGCGATGACAAGATATAGCAATGAACTTTATTATCAATTTATCTGATTCGTTCAACTACAATGCTATTCTGACTGTCATTTGCAGATTATTAAAAGAAAGACATTATATTTCTTGCATCATTGATGATGAAGAAATCACAGTTGAAAGAACAATAAAAATGTTGATTCAGTAAGTATATTGAACTTATGATTTACTCAGCTTCATTGTATCTGACAGAGATACGCAATTCATCTCTATTCTATGAAAGTTCTTTTGCAAACGACTGAGCATTTCTCTTCAATTGTTCATCGTTTATCACTTTCAGATCAATGATCAAAGCAAATGAGTCAATCAAAATGTTAAGTGCTATCTGCATTTCTTCTGTTCATACATGCAGAACAACTGATTTAAGTGACTACTCATGATTGAGTTTGTCAACAATAACATCTTGTTCTCAGTCATCTTCTTGATTTTCTTCTTCATGAACAAGAACTTTCATTCTCATATGAGCTTTGATTCTGACATCATCGAGTATGAAAGCACTCGTGAACGCTTGCAGATTAATTGAGTCAAAAATATATTTGATCACATGAATAAAACATTGATCTTCACTCGCGAAGCTTTGATCAAAACATGAGAGCAAATGATGAATCAAGCTAATAAGCATAGAAAGAAAGTCAATTACAAGATTGAATCAAAGATGTTTCTGAATGAATGAAACATCATTACAGCGAAATCTTTCAAAAAGCTGAATGACAAAATGCTTGATTCATTTCAAATCATTGACTCTGTTGACTCATTCTATAAATTAAAACTATCAGACACTATGCATATATATGACGTGTTTCATTCAGATCTTCTTTATTCTGTCGTTGATGATTCTCTGTCTGATTAAAAGAATAAATTTCTGAGATCAATAGTGATAAATGATGAAGATGAATAAAAAATCAACGATATATTGAACTCTTGATGCTACAGAAGATGACTTCAATATAGAGTTAAATGAAAGAGTTATGACAACGATCTCAACTGATATAATGCTGATGACAACGAGTTTATGAATGCTCAAGAAATGATCGATGACTTTCATATTAAATATTCAAGAAAATTGCACTAGAAACAACATTCATGCAAACATGAATAGTCGAAAGAGAGAGATAATGTAACGATTCTAGTCTTCATTTATTCTATGACTAGTCTTCGTCTTGATTTTATTCTAATTGAGTCTAGCGAGAATCTGAGCTAAATGTGATGTCATCGAATTTCTGCATTCATATGTGTAAGATGTCAATTCTTTCAAGTCTAGCACAGAGCTGAGAAATGCACATATAAGAATCGAGTTCTTTTCTGTAGCTACTTTTCTTTCTTAGCATTTATCTATTAGTTAAATGACACTTTTATGACTCGCTTTAAATCAATTTCTAACAGCGTTCTTTCAGCACTATATCAACGATGTGTTGTTCAACTGTCTGCATAAGTTCTGTCAGACATATCTGAATGATATTCTCATCTACAGTAAAACATTGAAAGAACATAAAACTCACATGAAAGAAGTGTTAAACAAGCTTCATGAAGCTGATCTACAGATGAACATTGACAAGTATGAATTTGAGATTCAGAAAACTTCGTTTTTAAAACTACTGATATTCATCAATGATCTGCGAATGAACTCTTGAAAAGTAGATGTGATTCAAAGCTGAGAAGTGTCACGATCATTGATTCATGTGCAGATCTTCATTGACTTCTGCAATTTCTATCAACGATTCATAAAGAACTTCTCAAAGATCATTTAACTCATGATAAAGCTGATTTGAAAAAATCATCTTTTTGAATAAACAAAGATTTGTCAAATGATCTTTGAAGAACTAAAGCAACAGATAACAACAGTCTTCATTCTGAAGCATTTCAACTCGATCAGAAAAGCTATTCTGAAAACGAACTTCTTGAACTATGTGAACGACGAAGTATTGTCTCAGTATGACGATAAAGACATTCTACATTCAGTGATCTTCTATAGCAAGAACATGATTCTTGCAGAATGCAACTATGAAATCTATGACAAAGAACTGTTGATCATTATTCGCTGTTTGAAACATTGATGTCTTGAATTAAAATGTACGAATATTTCAATCAAGATCTTCATCGATCATTTGAATTTGAAGTACTTCATGATCATTAAAGAACTGATCAGATGACAAGCTAAATGAGCTGAGAAGTTATCTGAATATAACTTCAAGATCATATATCAGTCGAAAAAACAGAATCTGAAAGTCGACGTGCTGATCAGAATGTCAAACGCTAAGTCAGTTGAAGCAAACAACAATCGAAAGCTATATCAGCATCAGATACTATTATCAGAAGACAAATTTGAACTGCAGTCAATAAAAGTTGATCAAGAAGATGATCAGAAAGCTGATCAATGTTGAAATCATGTCTAGAATCTAATCACACTGCAGCGAGATAGTGCGTAGCTGAATAAAATGTTTGATCAATAAAGATAGTTATAACTAGAATATTAAGAATACAGAAGAAATCAAAGAGAGTTTCGAGCTGTATCTATAGTAGTGCAAAACAAAGAAGATGAAGCAGATTTGCTCAAATATCGAAAGCGCTAGAATAGAGTGTTGAGACTAGAGATTCAACATGAGTCAAAACCTCTAGAGTTTGTTGACTAGAAAACTCTATTCAATCTTGACACACTTGTAACAATCAAGATCTGACTCAAATCTTGCTCAGATCTGATTCAGAATCTGACTCAGATTTGAAATTCAAATCAAAAGCTAATTAAAATTCAATCAAAGAGATGATTTCTATTCAGAATCAGATTATAGTTAAAAATTAAATGAATCAACTGTGCTTTGATATTCAAATAATCATGAAACAGAACAGAAGAACTTGTCAAGATATTAATCTAGACAATTGCAAAGTACTTAATGAAGTACTCTGAAAAGATGATAAACTATGAGTTTCTCAGTCAATGATCACTTAATTAATAAGAGAAGCACATAATCTTTTAATCAATGATCATTCTGACATGAATTAAACGTTGAATCTGCTGAGATGATCATATTGCTGATTGAAAATGAGAACAACGATCAAGCGTTACATTCAAAACTGTTACGTTTGTTGTAGATCAAAAGCATCAAGAGATTGAATCAATGAACTGCTGAAGTCATTGCTCATACTTGAGCAGCAATGACAAAACATATTATTAGACTTCATTATTAATCTATCAGAAAGTGATAAAAACAACGCGATTCTGATAGTCATAAATCAATTGTTTAAGAAACGACATTATATATTGTATTAATCAGATGATGAAGAAATCTTTGCAGAACAAACAGTTAAACTACTGTTGATATGAGTCTTCAAAACTCATGAACTATCAAGATCAATAATGTTTAATCATGATTCACAATTCATATTGATTGTCTGAAAGTCTTTATGCTTGAGACTTGACATCAAGATGAAACTATTCACAGACTATCATTTGCAGATTGATGATCAAACAGAAAGAGTGAATCAAAATGTAAAATAATATCTATGAAGCTATTGCTTGTACATGCAAGATGATTAATTTATCTGATTATTTATGATTGAATTCATTGATAACAACGTTATTTTGTCATCAATTGAACAATCAGCGTTCTTTCTGAATAAAGACTTTCACTCTCGTATGAGCTTTGATTTAAATTCAACTGAATATGAGATCACTCAAGCTAGAATTGAAGCAAGCAAAGCGAAGAATATATTTGAACACATGAAATAATCACTAGCATTAATCAAGCAAGCATTAGCAAGAATCAAAGTCACAATGAAGAAACAGATTAATAAGCATCAAAAAGAAATGATCTACAAGATAAATGACATGATGTTTCTGAACTCAAGAAACATCATGATCTCAAGATCATCAAAGAAACTAGACGATAAGATGCTAGAACTCTTCAAGATTCTGATTGAGATTGAACATGCATATCAACTGAAACTGTCGTTGACTATGAAGATTCATTCGAAGTTTACGTCAAATCTGCTGCAACTAAATTCAAAAAATGCTTTAGAAAAACATGAAATGAGTCGTTTGATTCTATAGTGATTGAAGATGAAGATGAATGAGAAGTGAAGAACATACTGAACTTCAGACACTATAAACGAGATAAACGACTACAATATCATGTCAATTGAAAAGAATATGACATTAATCTACATTAATACAACGTCAATGAAAGTAAATTTAAAAAATGCTTGAAGATCATAAATAACTTTTATGAATAATATTTGAACAAGTCAAGATAGAAATTGACTAAGAAATGTTGATTGAACTGCAGCAATGAAAACATTGCTAGATGAAGAAAGAAAATAATGTTGCAAGCATGCACTTCAAGTTAGTCTAACATAGATCATGTCAGACTATCATAGACTAGTATAAAGCTGATGTTGACACGCTAGCGATCTAGCGTGTCTTCGTGAGTAAAACTTATGACGTGTTGCATCTTTTTTCTTCTTCAGCTTTGAACTTCTAGTTAGAATACACTCATATGATTCACTCTATGCAGACTCATAACAGTCAGTCAGATCTCTTCAAAGCTAGACGAAAGTTTATAGCAGCTGACAGATGTTACGAGCGTATCAAGACTGAATAAAGCTAGTCAATGTCTTTAGCTCAGATCTGACTCAGTCTCTATTTTCTTTCATCAACATCTCTTTGTTCAACATCATTTTTCTTTCTACATCACATTCTACTCGTGTCACAAACACATTTTCTTCAAGCTTAGCGCAGTCTCTGAATATTACTTAAATAGAAGCTTTTGTACTCATCTTCTTCTGTATTCTTAATATTCAGTTATAGCTATCTCTAAAGATCAAGCACTATTCAACCCTGACTTTCGCTGATTGACTCATCTAGGCATGATTCTGACATTATATTAAGAATTCGTTAATCACACGATACTGATCTCATTACTCATTCAACATACTCGTACAGACAGAACAAGTTTAAAGAAATTCATTTATCTGATGATTGACGCAATTGAAAGACTGAACAACACTAGAAAGTTTAATAGAATCAACGACAAGACTGTTTAAATCGCTAGACAACTTATCGCTCACTAAGTACGCAAAGTTCACTCGATCAAGAGAATCAATTCATTCTCGTGAAACAGACGAGTGAAAATAAGCTGTTCAACTCGATTAAGAGAATCGACGATAAAAAATCTTCGTGAATTGCTTGAGAATCACTCAAAAACTCACAAATCAAAAATATTTCTCTAATCAACAACATTCTTTCCTGAAGATTAAACACTTGATCATACGTCTTTATTAATACTGTCGAGCATTGTCATTCGCTCAGTTTCGTTCTTTCTTCAAATTTCATCATGTCAAAATGTTCATCTATCGAAGAATGTTTCGAAGAATTTCGAAGTCGCTTTTCTCAAACTCTTGAGACTGATTCATCAAAACTCTCTAGTGCTGAATCATTCATCAATGAAGATGACGAGTCATTCGCTGAAACAGTAATACTCTCTGTTTCTATCGAAAACTGAAAGACTCGATGTATGATTCTCGACAGAGAAACAGATCGACTCAACGAGCTGAGTAAACAACGAGACGACGAAATCAAAAAGTTGAAGATTAAACTTCAAACTAAAGAAATCACTTCTTCTGATTTCATCTACTCTGAGCGTTCTAGATCTCAGAAAATATCTGATTCTTTCTAATTTACTGACGAAAAGAATTCTACTTGGAAAAACTGATACAACAAAATTCAGAATAAACTAGAGATCAACGTCGATCTCTTTTCAAATGAACGAGTCAAACTGAGCTATGTACATTTTAGATTATTCAATGACGCAGCTGATGTCGCTCAATCTAGACGTGAACGTGACTGTGTCAATCTTTATAAGATCGTCAATGATCTTTTGAAAGAACTAGCTGAGTTGTTCAATGATTCAGATAAGAAAGTCAACTTTCGTAGAAAATACTACAACTTGATTCAAGAATCAAAGAAGTTCAGCAAGTTCTACACTCAGTTTCAACGATTATCTTTCTATTTGAAGTATCACGAAAAGTAACTGATCATCAATCTGAAAGATAAAATAAACTCTCGTCTTTGATTTGTTTGAATAGATCAATTAGTTCAATCTGATTCTCTCAAAGAGATTCATTTCTACCTGATTCATTTGAATAATGATCAACAAGTCATTCGAGAAATCAAGAACAAAGTCAATCTCATCAAACATGTCAATGATCTGTCAAAGATCATCTTTCATAAAGCTGTTGTTACTCAGTCAGTTGATCATTCAAAACCTGATCATCTAAAGTTGCGCGACGCGATTTTAACTAGCGTCAAGAAAGCAGACGTTCTAGTCGAAATCTGTTTCATATGTCATAAATCAGATCATAGCTCTAGAGAGTGCTCTGATCGACCTATCAGAATCAATGCAGTGAACAATGAATACAATCGTTTCAAGTTCGATTTCAATTCGAATTCTGATTCAAAAAACTAATCATCTCTTCAAAAGTCATCAAAGAGATAGAGATTATATCTTTGTGCAAACTAGACGAAATTCTATCAGAAGAGAATTACTTTGAAAAGTCGTTTTTAATTGACGTCTTTCTCAACTCTCAGAATTGATCTTTTAGTCTTCGTTCTCTGATAGACAGTGATTCAGTCGCTCATACGCTCATACACATTAATCTAGTCAATAGAGTATGCGAGAAACTAGAAATTCAATCTATATCACTGACAAAAGAGAAGTTAATAAGAGACTATGATAAAAAGATATTTAAGAAGATCATCACTCATAAAATTCTATTCAATCTCATCATTGAAAGTCATAAGAAATTGACTGTATCAATGCTGATAGCTGATATCAATCATCATGAAGTCATATTGAGTAAGCTCTGAATAAACAAAAACGAAATATTATTGAATATGCAAAACGACGTCATTGTTTTTTCGAATCAATTAAATACTTCTATTTCGATTTTTTCGATTCTTCTCAATTCAAAGCACTCAAGTTGATCGTGATCAACTTCGCTCTCTTCTATCATTCAGACTAAGATCTCTATTATGCTCAAACGATCTGTTTCAACTACGACTAAGAAAGAATCATTCTCGATTTGAAGCATAGATGCAGCTTCGTTCAAAACTCTACTGAATCAATCAAAGAAGAATCAGACTGAAGTCTTTGCTTTATTCATGACTGATATTGATAGAGAAATCGCGTACAATACTCAGTGCGATTTGAACGTTTTAAACGTCTCTTCAATCGATGAAACGACTCAGAATTTGAAAGATATTAAAGTCAAGCTGTCATCAGAATATCATGAGTTTCTAGATGTTTTTGATCGAGCTCAATTGAATAAACTACTCTCTCATCGCTTCTACGATCATAAAATCGAGCTCATCAGTGATTCAACGCTCTCTTGCTGTCGAGTCTATTGAATGTTCTCTGTCAAACTTCTGAAAGTAAAGAAGTACTTAAACGAGAATCTGTCGAAGAAATTCATCACTTTTAGTCAGATCTTCTATTTCTTTCTCGTTTTATTCATTCTCAAAGCAAATGAAGATCTTTGATTCTGCGTGAACTATCAAAAGCTAAATGTTATTTTCAAAAGAAATAGATATTCTCTATCGCTGATAAACGAGATCATTGATAAAATAGTGAGTTGCAAGCATCTGACTAGATTGAACATCATATCAGCGTTCAACAAACTTCAAATGCATCTTGATAGCGAGAATTACATCACTTTTATCACTGCTTTAGAAGCATATAAATACAAGATGCTATCATTTGAACTGACTAATGAATCGATCTTCTTTCAGCAATATATGAATGATGTTCTATGAGACTTTCTGAACGACTTTTGTCAAGTCTATCTAGATGACATTCTCATCTATAGCAAAACGAGAAAGAAACATAGAGATTACGTCAAACTAGTATTGAGTCGACTACGCGAAGCTGAACTGCAGATGAATATTCGAAAGTGCGAATTCAATGTAGAAGAGACTGTCTTTCTAGAAGTCATCGTATCAGAACTAGATCTTCGTATAAATCTCAGCAAAGTGACAGTCATAGTCAGCTGAATCACTTCGATCAATCTAAAAGAAATTCAGAACTTCGTGAGATTTGTTAACTTCTATCGTCGTTTCATTAAGAACTTCTCGAAGCTAGTCAAATCATTCACTCAGCTGACAAGAAAAAACACGTCTTTTGTTTGAAACGAGATTTGTGTTCAAGTCTTTGACAATCTAAAGAAACAAGTCAGCTCGACCTCAGTACTTCGTCACTTCAATCTCAAACGACAAGCTATTCTGAAGATCGATGCTTCGAACTATGTAAAAGGTGAAATACTATCTCAGTACGATGACGAGAAAGTTTTTCATTCGATGATCTTCTACAGTAAAAGCATGATTCTCGCTGAAATCAATTATCACATCTATGACAAGAAATTGCTAGTCATTATTCGATGCTTCGAACACTGATGACTCGAGCTGAAGTGCACTGAACTATTCATTCAGATATTCATCGATCATCAAGCTTTGAAGATCTTCATGAAAAATAAACAGTTGAGTCGACAACAAGTCAACTATCTGAACATTCTGTCGAAGTTCAACTTTCAGATCATCTTTAGATCAGGCAAAATGAATACTAAAGTCGATGCTCTAACTTGAATGTCTCTAGCAAACGTCTCTGAATCAGCTCAACGGCTTGAAGATCGTTTTCAGACTATTCTGATTCTCGATAGAGTCGATGTTCTACTCGTTGAACCGAAAGCAAATCTCTATCAGCGAGTGTGTATG
>JAABUR0100002742.1_pt1 | contig 26116 bp, 27 predicted proteins | sample 5560091 | NCBI WGS metagenome assembly JAABUR01 (sample SAMN10711879, study PRJNA513375) | rock metagenome | isolation source: Antarctica rocks | place: Antarctica: Victoria Land, University Valley sud
GAGCGTACGTCGGAGACGTTGCCCCTCGACGAGGTCGAGGTCGTGCTGCAGATGGAGATGCGCGGCCCCGAGCACCGCGAGGAGGTGCTGAAGCGCCTGCGGGACTGCGGCTACGCCGTCAGGGTGTCCTAGCAGCGGTGCCGGCGGCAGGAGCCGCGCCGGGGTCAGGGCCCGCCGGCGTCCGGTCAACTGGTGGGGTGGGCTAGGCGACGAAGGGCTTGGCGTCGACGATCTCGACGGTGACCTCGTTGCCGTTCGGGGCGGCGAAGGTGGCGGTGTCTCCAGGTCGCTTGCCGGTGACGGCGGCTCCCAACGGTGACTGCGGAGAGTAGACACTGACCTCGACGCTGTCGTCGAGCGCCAGCACCTCACGTGCTCCCAGCAGGAACGTCTCGGTCTCTGAGTCGCCGCCGAACCGGACCGTTACCTCCATCCCGGCCGCGACTGTGCCGTCGTCGACGGGCGCCTCGTCGACACGGGCGCGGCTCAGCATGTCTTCGAGCTGCAGGATGCGCGCCTCGGACTTGCTCTGCTCCTCGCGGGCAGCGTGGTAGCCGCCGTTCTCCCGCAGGTCGCCCTCGTCACGCGCCTCGGCGATGCGACGAGACGTCTCCGCACGTCCTGGACCCTTGAGGTGCTCAAGCTCCTCGCCAAGGCGGTCGTAGGCCTCCTGCGTAAGCCATACGACGGTCTCGGCGGGGGACTGAGTCACGGGTTCTGCTCCTTGCTTGTAGGCGCACTGCTGGGCGCGCCGGGATGACGGTTCGCCACTGGGCGGAAAGTCGAGGTTATCAACAACGGCCCCCGGCTCAGTAATCGTCAACTCTCACGAGCAGCCCGACACGACGGCCGTCGTCGCCTCCCGGTCGGTGGTGATCGACACTTTCAGAGTCAGGTCACCCTCGTCGCCGGGCGGCACCCGCACCTCCCGCTCCCCGACCACTGCGTGGTCCACGGCCTGAGCGGTGACCGTGCAGACCAGGACGGCGTCCTGGGGTCGGTGCACGTCCAGCAAGAGCCGCACCTCGTGCGGCGAGACCACGTCGTAGGAGTGCACCCGCGCCCCTGCCGCGCCCGAGGCGTGGTGCAGCGCTGCCCAGAGCAGCCAGACCAGGAACGCGGTGACGAGCAGGACGAGGAGGACGATAGTGGCGACTCGTCGCTGCCGAGACGGGACGCCGTACCTGTCGGCCATCGACTGAGGCGGACCATCCGCTCTCTGGAGGATCACGGGTGCCTTTCTCGAACCTGCCGCTGACGTCGTCCGCCGCGGACCCGGCCGTTGGTCTCGGCGCGGCGGAATGGGCGCTCGCCAGGTGCTGTTGCGCTGGGTGTCACCATTGTGGCTCGAAAAGATCTCTGCCAGCACCCAGTTCTGCCAGCACCCAGTTCTGCCAGCACACCAGTGTTGCCAGCACACCAGTGAGGACCGCAGTGACCGACCGCCTTCGGCTCATGCACGTGCACGCGCATCCCGACGACGAGTCGAGCAAGGGTGCGGCGAGCACAGCCAAGTACGTCGCGGAGGGTGTCGACGTACACGTCGTGACGTGCACGGGTGGCGAACGCGGCTCGATCCTCAACCCCAACATGGACCGGCCCGACATCCTCGCGAACATCTCCGAGATCCGGCGCCAGGAGATGGACCGGGCCCGGGAGATCCTCGGCGTGCGCCAGGACTGGCTCGGCTTCGTCGACTCCGGCTGGCCCGAGGGCGACCCGCCACCTCCGCTGCCCGAAGGTTGCTTCGCGACAGTGCCCGTCGACGAGGCGGCCGAGCCGCTGGTGCGCCTGATCCGCGAGTTCCGGCCGCACGTGCTCACGACGTACGACGAGAAGGGCGGCTACCCCCACCCCGACCACGTGATGTGCCACCTCATCTCGGTTCGAGCCTGGCAGAGCGCCGGCGACCCCGACGCCTATCCCGGCACCGGCGAGCCGTGGCAGCCACTGAAGCTCTACTACCACCACTCGTTCCACCGCGACCGCATCGTCGCGCTGAACGAGGCGATGCTCGCTCGGGGCCTGGAGTCGCCGTACGCCGAGCGGCTTGCCGACTGGAAGCCCAACCCGGAGCACGAGCGGCGGGTCACAACCCGGGTGCCGTGCGCGGAGTACTTCTCGGTGCGCGACCAGGCGCTGATTGCCCACGCGACTCAGATCGACCCGAACGGGTCGTGGTTCGCGATTCCGCTGGCGGTGCATCAGGAGGTGTGGCCGACGGAGGACTATCAGCTGGCCGATGCGGTGGTCCCGGTCGACGCGGACGAAGACGACCTCTTCGGAGGCATCCGCGACCTGGCTGCCAACTACGATGGCCGGCGCGAGAGCATAGGCGTATGACTGCTGAGCTCAGCCGGCTGGCATACGACCCCAACAACGTGAAACCCGGCTGGGGACCGCTGCTGTTGGTGATCGGTCTGGGCGTGGTGACCTATCTGCTGTGGCGCAGCATGAACACCCAGCTCGGCAAGATCTCGATGCCACCGCGCGAGCGAACCTCCAGATTTGCCCCCGGCCCCGACGTCGATGACGGTGAGGACGATGACGAGCCCCGACGGGCTCCTCTCGACGATGACACCCAGCGGCCGCCGGACGCCCCCGGATAGCGAAATGACGGCATTCTCCGGTCGGTTACTTGCCGAAGTGCTGACCTAAGTCCCGTTTCTTGGCCCGAAACGGGGCCCCACGACCACTTGGGTCAGGGTTTCGGCAGGACTGTGGACAACAAGGCCGACGACCTCGAACGTGTTGACGGAGGCAGACAAAGATGGCGAATCGGCTTGCAGAGGCAACGAGCCCCTACTTGCAGCAGCATTCCGAGAACCCGGTCGACTGGTACGAGTGGGGCGAGGAGGCCGTCGCTGCCGCGCGCGAGCGCGACGTACCCATCTTCTTGTCGGTCGGGTACGCCGCGTGCCACTGGTGTCAGAGGTGGACCCATGCGCAACCATTGGCGAGTCTTAACGAAATCGCAGGTCAGCCCTGCTTTCTCGGTTCGTATCGATTCCGCGGCTTCGTGTATCACTCTCGTGTATCAATCAGACGCACCGACAAAATCGAAGACCGCTCTGTATCGCCGCTACGTCCTCGGCAGGAGGCCTTCTTCGTATGCCCATGCAAACAGGCTCTCGCCTGAGTCGATAGGCAGGTACATGTCCGTCTGAAGGAGATCGTCCACGACCCGGGTTGCGCGATCACGGTCGAAGGCAAACAGGCTCACGTACGCCTCCACGACGAGCCACAGGGTGTCGTGGCTCTGGACGCCGCGGAGATCTGCTTGTGTGATGGCACTCCGATCGTCCAATAGCGCCGTGTATCCGCGATGCTTCGCGCAGGCGATCACCGCACATTCGCCTAAGTGCTGAGTGGGGCCTCCGCCTAATGCCGCCTTGACCATGAGCTGCGTGCCGACTTCGTCCTCGGTAAGAACAGTCAGCTGCGCCCACGATGTGGAAGCCGGGTCGGCGATACCGGCATTGAGCGCCTGGCCAGCGTGGATCTCTGTGTTGACATCGTCGGGTACGAGGATCACGCCGCCAGGCGCCAAGCGTTCAAGAATCTCGGCGTGACCAGCTCGGGAGAGGTGGGTGTAGGCGCTCGTGTCGGTAACCCAGGTTGTTGCGTCAGGCATCCGGTCCCGAGCCAGTATGGCCATCGAACGATCGACGGAAGGCATCCAGCGAGGACGAGTCCACGGCAGGGAGGTCGTCGGCACTCAGCAAGCCGCGCAGAAGCTCAAGCGCCCGCGCCTCAGTGAGTTTGGACGAGGTGTAGCCCGTTAGGCACGCGGCGATGAAGCCTGGGGACAGGTACGGGTACTCAAGTTCGTCATTCCATGACAGCCCGAGTCGCAAGTAGTCGCCCGATCGCGGTTCGGTCGTGCTCAGCCGCTCGCGCTCCTCATGCGATACGAGCCCGATGTTGCGCAGTTGGGAGATCACCGCCGACCAGCTCAGTCGAAAAGCGACGCCCACTGCCAGTGCGCGATCTCGAAGGGACCAATCGTTGTGCTCTGACCAGACCTTGGTGACTCCGGCGCGGGGTGCAAGGAAGTGGATTGCGAAGGAGTTGATCATCTGCTCGTTGTCGAGCGAGGCCTGCGTGTCGTAGGCATCGCCGAACAACCAGTGCCCAAGTTCGTGGGCCAGCGTCATGCGACGCCGACCAGATCCAGCGTCGCCGTTGATGACCGCGACGCCTACCCCGCCCGTATCCGCGGCCACTTCGACGCAGCCGCCATCTGGGCCAGATTCGCCGAGACGCGCCGCGAACGTATAGAGCCCGAAGGACTCGCAGGTGCGTCCCAGGTCATCAATCGGTCCTGAGTCGAGACCGACCTGCATGCGAGAAGCGGCAGCGGCGCTCTCTGCTTCAACGTGCGTCCTGGGAACGCGAGCGCCCTCTTCGCGAACAATCGGTGCCACCAAACCCAGTCCCAGGAGTCCGCGCACGTCCGTCGCGAACTGGTCGATCTCCACGTCCAAGGCACGGGTGGAGTCGTGCGCTGTATGAGGTGCAGATCGTCGACTTACTGCAGCTGGCACGGGCGGCTCAACAAAGTATGAGAGTGGTCGACCGAGAACCTGCGCGATCTCCACGAGTTCAGGCACCTTGAGATTGCGCTCACCCTTCTCAAGCAGGACGATTGCGGTCCGATCGAGGCCAACAGCTCGCGCGACGCTCTCCTGCGTCATACCCGCGAGATCACGGGCCTCAGAGAGCCGCTGACCTAGTACCACCTTGTCCATGTGTGTGATTTTCGCACATCGACCACTGCTGCACCAGTCGGATGCTTGGTTGCGTTACGCACCCCGCCGCCGTCGCTTGGGCTGGGGGAGCAGGTCGGTAACGGCGATCGGCACTCGTTCGGGTGCGACGAGCGCTTCCAGGGTTGCCTCAGCCAGCGCGATGCGCCGCTCCCCCCACGCCAGGAGCTGGTCGATCCGCCAGCGGTCGGGGCGGGTCATCACCGGCGGCGGCACGAGGTCGCGGTCCTTGAGGTTCTGGTAGCCCTTGGTCTTAGCCCAGCCATAACGGCGCATCACCTCCCTTGCGTCGAGGAAGACGTTGCGGGGGTCGTCCATCGGGATCACACCGCGCTCGGCCGGCCGATGACAGGCCGGGAGGCGAGGCGCAGGTCGCCGACCGTGGTGTACAGCCGCCGGCCGATCTTGAAGAAGTCGGGGCCGGTGCCGATCTGGCGCCACCAGCGGACGGTGTTCGGCGAGGTCATCAGGATCACGGCGACCTCGTCGAGGGTGAGCAGTTCGTCCTCGGGACGGGCGTGGAAGGGGACGTCGACGGTGTTCTTGTTCATGCTTCCTCCTGGTTGTGGCGGAGCGTCGGTGGATCCGCTGTCAGGAGGTAGGTGCGCGAGATCTGCCAGTTGAGGGGCCAAATACATCCGATTGGGTATCGTGCCTTGGTATGGACCGGTCATTCCTGCTGGAGCGAGCGCGGCGAGCACGGGGTCTGTCGCAGGCCCGGCTGGCGGCAATGTCCGGCACCTCGCAGGCGACGCTGTCGGCATACGAGCGCGGGTTGAAGTCGCCGTCGCTGAAGGTCGCGTCCCGCATCCTGGCCGCGATGGACCACGAGCTGACGCTGCGAACCCGGGTCGACTGGGTGGAGCATCACCCGCGCGGGATCGTGAAGTTCTGGGTGCCCAGCATGTTGTGGGCCGTGGAGCCGCCGACGTGCTTCGCGACTATCCAGATGCCCGATCTGATCCACAACACCGACAAGATGGAGTGGAGCATGTGCGATCGGCAGGAGCGGCGGGGAGCGTACGAGCAGCTCATCCGTCGCGGCCTGCCGCAGCAGATGATCCGCTGGATCGACGGCGGACTCCTGGTCGACCTGTGGGGTGAGCTCGACCTGCCGGACCCGGTTCGTGAAGCCTGGAACCCGGCGATCAGGTTCGCCACGCTCCCGCTTGTCGTCGATGGGCTGAACTTCTACTTCACGGAGAACCCGGAGGTTGCGCGCAACGCACGCGTCCGTGGCTACGAGCCGCTGCCGCCACCACCTCCACCGCCCCCGCCGCGACGCTCGCGCTTCGACCCGCGTCCCTGACCTTCAGGCGAGTCACCATCCGATGCTTGGGCCCGACGAGGACGCCGGCGGCCGGTAGGAGAGGTCGTCCTCGAGGCGCCGTTGTGCCGGTCGGCGAGCTGTGGGGCGCTTTGCCTTGGGCCCGTAGCGATAGATCGCCTCAACGGCGGCGTTCGCTGCGTGTGCCGGGCCGAGGTCGCCGCGGTCGCGTCCGAACACCTCGACCCACTGCTTGCGGGCAGCCTCGACCGACTCGGCAACCAGGTGAGCGACGTGCGCTCTCGGCCTCGGGTCATCCCTACGTACGCCGACGCGGCGCCGGTGTGTTCGCAGATGATGACGTGTGAGGTGTTGACCGTTGAACCCTGGGCGCCGTACGCAGTGGTCGCGTAGGCGAGCTCGATGTGTTCGTTCCCGTAGGCCGGCGGAAGGACACGCTGCCCGCTCTCGCCAGTCACGAGGAGCCCGGCAGGCGAGGAGTCGACAACGGTCCAGGTCTCGCGGTTGGCAACGTCGACTTCGGCGTTGTTCTGCCGGGTCGCGATCGTGTCCCCGGTGCCGATCTGTTCGCCCGAGGCGGTGACGACGGAATCGGCAGCCTCTCCGGTCATCACCCTGGCGCGGTGGGCCTCGTGGTTGATGCGGAAGACCTGTTCCCTGGTGTCGGCGACGACGAGCTGACCACGCGATGCCTTCACGGCGAGGATATCTCGACGCTCGACCTCGCTGGCGTGGATCACGATGTCGCCACGCTGCACCAGTTCATCGAAGACCTCGTCGGGCCGGCGTCCGGAGCGCACCCGGAGTGAGAGGTCGGCGTACGCGGGATCGGTGAAGCGGTGGACACCGCCGTACTCGATGCACCGATCGACGGCGTACCTCACTGCGAGGTCGAGGACGCCGCCGCGGCCCACGGCGGGGAGCTGGTGCCGGTCGCCGATCAGCGCCACACCTGGGCGCCGCCCGCGTCGGCGAGGGCCAACAAGGCGCGGGCGCTGTCCTGGTCGAGCATGCCCGCCTCATCAACGACGAGCAGCGTGCGGCCGTCGAGCGCGGGAGCGGTGGGCGATGCTTCGGTATGGCCCCAATGGCCGTCGTCGTCCCACCGGAAGCCGTGCTCGTGGAGCAGCTTGGCGACGGCTCGTGTTTCGGTGCCGACTTCTCCCGCCGCCACCTGGGCCGCCTTGCGGGTTGGGGTCACCACGAGCATCCGACCACCGCGTGCCTCGACCTGTTGGCGGGTGGCGGCGAGCCTGCGGGTCTTGCCGGCTCCGGCGGCACCTTCGATGATGGTGATCTTCTCGCGCTGGGAGCTGCGGATGATCTGGGCGACGAGGTCGTGCTCGACCGCGAGTACGTGTGGCGAGCTCAGCGCTCGGGCACGTCGTCACGGGTCAACAAGGGAGGGCACATCGCCAGCGCCCGTGCCGCCAGGTCCTCGGCAAGCTCACGACGTACGGCCCCCTGGGCGACCACTCCGGAGGATGCGATGAGCTTCTCGACCTCACCTCGGACATCGGCCGTGTTCCAGGCGGAATGGTGGACGGCGAGTCGGTGGAGTGCGCGTTCGGCCAGGGCATCGCGATCCAAGGAGCCGATCGGGACCGTGTTGCGGGCGGTGCGGCGAGGTTTGGGGACCCGGAATCCGAGCTCGATGAGTTCCTCGATCCAACGGTCGCGCAGTTCGGCTCCCGAGACCGGGACGACCTTGTCGGGCCGGGCGTCGGCCCAGGCTCGCCGGTCCCACGCCTGTCGGAGGGCGGGTCCCGGTTCCTCGTCGGGATGGTCATGACGCCACTGCGCCTCGTAGTGGTCGATTTTCCCCCTCGATCTGTCGCGACCGGGAAGCTGAACGCGCCGGCGTATCCGACCAGCTGGGTGACCTCGCCGGTCTCGGGGTCGAGGGTGTAACCGTGTGCTGCCAGAGAAGCCCGGAACTCCGGGTTGGTCATCACCGCGGCGTGTCCAATGCCGTTGATCGCCTCCAGGCTGTCGCGCACCCCAACGGTGTGGATGCCCCGCCAACTTTCCGCTGCCCAGACCCGCGCGTTGATCTGGAGGTGCAGGTGTCGGTGGGGGTCGCCTGCGCGGGAGGTGAAGTGATGCACGACGGCTGCCTCGATCTGGTCGACTGGCACCTGTACCTGACGACCACGCGGTCCAACCCGCGTCGTCGAATGGGAAGCCAGCCAACCGATGATCTCCTCAGCCGCCGCCGTCTGCGCGGTGTCATAGCCGCCGCCACGTCGGGGTGAAACGCGGCTGCGAGCGACCAGGTCTTCGGTCCGTTGACTGTGACCTCGACGAATCGCACCGCCTGGTCATCGGTCCGGAGCCGGCCCTTCGCCGCACCGGTCTCGACCACATCTCCGGCGACCCAGCGCTCGTAGGTCTCGCCGTTTATGTCGTCCCGGTGTTCGATGCCGTCGGGGGTAGCGACGATCCGGATCGCAAGGCCGCTGCCCTCGGCGAGGTAGTAGTCGTCGGCACGGGATCGGTCGGACTCGACGTAGTGCCGCGCGGCCGCCGCCGCTCCCCGGTAGACCTTCATGCCGCCGTGCATCCGCAAATCACCTCCCTCGACAACCGTCAACAACCACGAAACCGCTTGTCAGGGGGTACGTGGCCGGCCGTCCCGCTACCGAATTTCGTAGCATGCGTGCCGGGCTCTGAGTGGGTTGAGATGGCCGATCTGGAGATCAGATTGAGGAGCCGTCGACAGTCGTCGGTGGCTGCTGAGGGCAGCTCTCGGCGATGGTGCTGGAGTCCAAACGTGGACTCGCGTCGTCAGCGGAGCTCAGGGCTCCGGTACTTCAGCCGCTCTCGTCGCTGGTCGCTTCAACTGCTACGGCGTACAAGTCCGCAGGGAGCTGAGGAATGCCCTTTCGGATTGCTACCTGGGCGAAGGTCTGCTGCAGGAATGTGGCGTATGGCGGCAACAGCCGGCCGATGCGCTTGTGTCCTGGCCAGGTGACGAAGGCACCCTCGGTCTTGGTTGGAGTGACAGTTTCCGATGACCACTCGTTCACAGCGACGTCGTACTCAACGCAATCCTCGGTCAACAGGTTGACAGTCAGATGGAGTTCCCTCGAACTTGGCTTCCATGCACCTTTAGCCCGGTTCTTCGACTCTTTCGTTTCGCGCGGTTCGCGCTTCGCGATGAGGGTCGTGAACCGCCATGTCTCATCCCGCAGGGTCAGATCACACTCGGGGGTGAGAAGGATGCTGATGCTCTCGAAGGGCTCCGTCGCGTCGTCAGGCACGAACAGGTCGCCTGTGCCCACTTCAGATGCTGCCAGCGAACTATCCGGAACAACGGCACTGTAGTGAAGCACTCGCCGCAGCGCCGCTGCGTCTTCGAGAGCACCGTCGACGGCTACGTCTTCGAGTGCAACCTCCAACGGCCCGATTCGGTTCAACACATTGGCTGCGATCAGGTCGCGCAGCATGACCTGGATGTCGGTCTCATCGGCGTTCGCTGCTCTCTGGATGGATGCCACCCAGTCATGCTGCGCTCGCGAGAACTGGTGGAACACATCGATCTCGGCAGCGACGTAGGCCTTGCGCCAAGCATCGAGGACTTGGAGCGCGGGGCGGGACGCAATCCAACGACCGATGGTCTGGAAGAGGTTCGGCTTCAACTCGCTCTTGCTGAAGACATGCACCCGCTCTTCATAGCTCGGCAAGGAGGTTCCGAATGCGTCCCGCAAGGTGGCGTTCACCTCATCGACGGATTCGTTCGTGGCGATGAAGACAGGCAGCGCCGTTTGTTCGAGAAGTGCTGTGACGAACGCGATGTTCCGGTCGATGACCTCTTGGGAGAGTGTTGAGGGAACCGGCACCCCTTTAGGGATCTCGATCTCCGAGTCTTCATCGGCGTCAGTGAGGGCCCAATCCATCACGATGAGGGCGAACTGCTTCCAGTGAACCAGTACCTCCGGCGGAGGCAGTCTCTTCAACCTCACAGTGGGAACCGACTCTTCGTCGAGCTGCTTCAGCAGGTCGTCAATGTCGGTCTCCTGGCCGATGCGATCATCGATCACAACTGCAGCGCCTCGGACCACATCGAGCGCGGTCGCCGTCATTTGGAAACCTTCAGTCGGAAGGTAGCAGGGATGCGTCCGCTCGGATCAACCTCGGTGTCTTCGACGAACTCGAGCTCAAGTCCGTCGCGGGCAGCAACCTGACGAGCGATGTAGAGCCCCAGACCGCGACCCTCGTCGCCCTTCGCGGAGAAGAAGGGCTCAAAGATGTATGGCAGATCCAGGGCAGCAACCCCAGGACCGTTGTCCGTGAATACGACCTCCTTCGTCTCGGCGTGGATGGTGACCGTGATCTGTGGCTTCTCCACGTCGCGAACCCTCAGCCAGTACACGGCGTTGTCTGTCAAGTTCAGGAACACTTGGAGCAAAGTCGGTTCGTGTGCGACGTAGTTGAGCTTCTCGTCTCCGGTTATCTCGAAAGCGATTCCAGCCTCCGCGAGCGTTCTCGAGTAGATCGACCTGATCTTCCGGATGTACTGCGGAGCGTCCAACGACTTTGCGCGCTTCCGGCTCGACACGAAGAGCCCTTGGACATCCTGGAGCCGTGCAACGATGAAGGACAGCGTCTCGGACAACGCCGTCGCTCGGACGGTGATGTCGTGTCCAATCCCCAGCTCGGCGCCCAACTGCTGCACCAGGAGGACCTCGTCCCTGTATGCCTGATTGGACGCGGCAATCACATCGTGCGAGGCGGTCTCAACCGATAGGCCGACCCCAGCAAGGTCCTCGGATTGCTCAACCCGGGCTTGCAGGAAATCTCGCTCGACCGAGTAGGCGGCGACGAAGTCATCGAAGGCTCGCTTGGCCGCCGGGAGGTCTTTGACGGCCGCTTGTACCGCTTCGATGCGCGAGTCGATTGCTCCGATGGATCGGCGCTTGTCAGCGTCGGATCTCTTGCGTGACTCCTGCAGGTAGCGGCTGAAGTCACCCTTGCGCAGATAGTTGATAAGCAGCTGCAACAAGTGGATGAAGTCCCTGTACGCGACACCCGAGTCAATGAGCCCCTCTCGATTGGTCTTGTCGCGAAGCTCGGGATTCCCGTCCTGCGATATGTAGACGAAGCCGATCGTCTGGTCGTTGCCCAGGACTCGGTTGGCTCCCAATGTTCCCCGGATGGTGTCGAGTTGGAGCCAGTCGTCGTCGGGATCGCCATACGGCAGCACACGGACGCCATCGCGGTACAGGTAGATCCGGTGGTTCTTGATCAGATCCTTGTCGACCGGGTTGAGCTGGTATCCCGCTTCTGCGCTCGGGCGAAGGTCAAAGACCATCAACTCGAACGCGAAGTCGCCGCTGGTGAACTGGTGGGCTTCGCGCTCCTTAGAAACACGCCTGTACAGCTCAAGCCCGCGGATCTCATCAGATCCCAACTCCACCGTGCGATCGTCGTCATTGACAGTCAATGCGAAGGAGTTGGACATGGATTCGTACTCTCCGACAACCTTGAGCACTGCGTGCTGACCGATGTTCTCAAGTAACTCGTCTGGATCCTTCAGTGACGAGGGCCTCTCACCATTGACGAGATACTCGATCAAGAACTCGCGCTGGTCGATCCCCGCATCCCCAGTCAGGAGCTGTCGGAGGGGCCTGAGACGCAAGAGATCCTGGTGGAGGGCCTCAAGACTCGACCACGACCAACTGCTCCGAAGTGCCCGGATGATCAGCTCGGTTCCATGCGGTCCGATCTCCGACTTCTCGGTGAAATGCGATGGCGGGCGAACGGTCACCTGGGTCTGAAGTTCGTCCAAATAGGTCGGTGCGGGCTCGTCGTCCGAAACACCTCCGTCGTCCAGGAAGCCGATGTCCAGCTCCGTTGAGACTTCGAGGTCTTCGCCCACCACGGGTAGTGAGTTCTACTGACGAACCCAACTTGAACATCGCAAACCGGCCAATCCCCTTCTCGCCCTGGATCACCCGGCCGCCGACGGTCTTTGTCTCGCCCTTGCGCTTTTTTTCGGCCTTGATGTTCGTGGCAGGGTTCAGCCAGTGTTCCCGCACGACATTCGCGGACATGCCGGTTCCGTTGTCAGTCACGCCGATGAAGGAGCCCGGGATCGTCTCCAGATTGGGACCGAAACCCTCGAATCTGATTTCGACCTTCGTGGCATCCGCGTCGTAACTGTTCTTCACCAGTTCCGTCAGAGCAATTCGGTCGTTCTTGATGAGCTGCTCGCCGAGCATCGTCAGAAGGCGGGCGTATGGGCGGACCGAGACAGAGGTCGTCGACTCGGATGTCACGATGCAGCCTTCGTTGCGGTGATGATGTACTCGCTCTTCATCCGCTTCGAGAGTTGGTCACCAGCCTTGGCAAAAGGCAAGTAGCGAAGCGTCGCGGGAATCTCCCGAGTCTGGACCGACTCGACCCTCAGGCCCTTGTCGGCTAGCGCCGTCTTGACGATGTCGCCGGTCGGGATGCGCTTCCCTTTAAGGACCGAGTCGGCGACAACGACAACAACCCGGCCTCCTCCGACTAGGCAACGGCCGATGTTGTCCGCCAGCTCAAGCATGTCGTGGGCATATCTGAGGACTAGCCGCTCGATGCGACCGTCGAGCTTGCCTGCGTCCCTGATGACCCTGCCGACAAGGTCAGCATGTGCCTCAGTCGGATCTCCCTGAAGCGCGGCTTCCGCGCCGATGGACGTGCTTCGAACGCTCCGGAGCTCGGACAGCTTGTGACCCAGCCAGATGAGCGCCATGCGGTGCCCGCGCAGGTAGTCAATCGCATTGAGGTAAGGCGGGGAGGTTACAACGAGGTCGAAGCTATTCGGAGCGAACAGTGTCTTGTCGCGGGCATCGCCACGCCAGATGCTGGCAGTGCCCGCAAGTTCTCTGGCCTCGAGCGCTGATGTCATCGCCGCAACCGATGCTCGGAAGCCTTCGTAGACGTCGTACTCGGACTCATCCAGCACCCGATGCGGCCGGCTGTGCGCGGTATCCGCAGCCAACGACGCGCGGGGCGACTTGGTGACGATCAACCTGCTGAGCCCGACTTGGAGTGCGTCGCGCTCCGGGCCGGGATCCAGCTCGTTGACCGCACGTGACAAGCGGACCAACTGGGTCCGTTGCATATCTCCAAACCAGTACCGCGCGAACTTGCGCGTCTCGTGGTCAGACCATCGGGCGTCCGTCGCCCGGGATCGGCGCGCCGTTGTCAGGCAGCCTTTGGCAAGGCCGTCCAACGCAGCGGTGTTGACCGGCTGAGTCGCTACGCGGGCCATGAGGACAGCGAGTGGGTCAAGGTCATATCCCGTGACTTGGTGGCCGTGGTGAACACCGAGGCTGAGCACCATTCCCGATCCGCACATTGGGTCCAAGACTCGAAGTGGCCGCGCTGATACCCCGACGACCGCGAGTGCCACTTCGGGCGCCATGCGGGCCGGGAACGGGTGAATGGCGCGGGCCACGGCATGCTCCTGCTCTTACGGGCATAGTTCCGTCGAACCCTATTCGATAGGGGTGCGACGCGGGCGATTGCTTCGGGAATGTCGTGCAGGAGACTTGTGGCCCTGATCGATTCGGACGGACTTTCGACGTTTCGGATCCGAGGGTCGACCCACGCCCCTGGACGAGGCGGCATCGTCACCGGCCTGCCAGCTTAGTGACTGAGTCGCGGAGGGCGTCTTCGCCGGCGCGGACGTAGTGGTTCAGGACGGTGGTGAGCTTGTCGCCGAGATACTGGGCGACGACCTCCCAGGACTCGCCGAGCTCATCGTGGAACCACCTAATGGCGGCATGGTGGCGCAGGTTGCGGTAGACGATCGTGCGCGGCCAGGCGTTGTCGGGATCGTTCTCGTCGACCCACGCGCGGACTCGATGCCAGCGCTCGTTGTGCATCCCCGGCTTGACCGGCAGGCCGGTGGCTGTGTCGATGAAGAGCCACGACTCGTCCTCGGGCGGGATCGGGTAGTTCCACCAGGCGAGGCTCTTGTCCGTTCGCGCGCGGCGAGGTCTGCTCGCCGCTGGCGCTCGGCTTCCTGTGCGTTGAGGACCTGTTGCAGCGTTGCCGTGGCGGGCAGGCCCAGTAGTTCCTTTACGCGGGGGAGGAGCTCGACGCGCATGAGCGACTTGAGCAACGGCACTTCGTGGAGGCTGTGGTTCTTCACTGGACCGCGGAACCCGGACTGCCCGCGCGGCGTGATCCACGAGCCGTTGACGTGGACGTAGCCACGGTCGAAGAAGGCGTCGATCGCTCGCCGAGGCGCAAGCCCCCGAAGCCTGCGACGCGGATCTTCGTGCCGAGCAGCGGGAGACGGGTCATCAGCGGATGAGTGCCGCCGAAACCACGAAGCGTGTCGGCCGCATCGGCCATCGCTTTCACTTGTCGGGTCTCGGGACGCAGGCGCGGGTCGACGTAATGCGCCGTCGCACCGTGAAGCACGTCGGCTCGTCCGATCTCCAGGCCGTCGAGCGGGTCCACGCTGCGGTCGAGCCAGCCGAGACGGCACGCGAGCTTGCGCATCGCGGCGAGCTGTCCTCGCAGGTCCTCGCGCCCCCGGTTGGAGAAAATCGTCTTCGATCCCTTCTCCATGACCTGACGGCTGTGCTCGACCCGCCACTTCGCCACCGGCACGTCGCCGACGGTGGGCAGGATGTGCGCGTTCAGCCGTGACTCGCGCTGCTCCATCGTCCTGGGCTGCTTGCCGCGCTCGACGCTGTCCTCTAGGTACTCCTCGCCGAGCATCCGAATGGTGCGCGCGGCGCGGACGTCGGCACGAGCGGGCGCTTCCTTCTCGGTGTCGAGCGCGGCCTCGGCCTGCTCGAAGATCTTGCGTGCCTCGGCCTCGGAGTTGGCACGCCGGAGCATGCGCTTCCACGGCTCGCCTTCGCCAGCCGGTGCCCGGAACATCACCTGGAACTTCGTACCGCCGGCTTCCGGGGCATAGAGCCGCACACGTCAAGCCCGCGCACTCCCGCCCAGGGTGCGCGGCTTGTCCTGCGCCAGGAGCGTGGGCTTCTTGCGAGGTGGCTTCGACGTCCCTCCTAGGCTGGGAGTGTGGGCGGCTCTGGACCGGCCCGAAATCTGCTTCGTGTATCACTCAGATCGAAATAACACACGTGCCGCTCGTTAGGAGTCATGGCAATGGTCAACCGGTTAGCCGGCGCAACCAGTCCCTACTTGCAGCAGCACTCCGAGAACCCGGTCGACTGGTACGAGTGGGGCGAGGAGGCCGTCGCTGCCGCGCGCGAGCGCGACGTACCCATCTTCTTGTCGGTCGGGTACGCCGCGTGCCACTGGTGTCACGTGATGGCGCACGAGTCGTTCGAGGAACAGGTCACCGCCGACTACCTCAACGAGCACTTCGTCTCGATCAAGGTCGACCGCGAGGAGCGGCCCGACATCGACGCGATCTACATGGAGGCCACCCAGGCGATGACCGGCTCCGGCGGCTGGCCGATGACCTGCATCCTCACTCCCGAGGGAGAGCCGTTCTTCACCGGCACCTACTTCCCGCTCGAGCCGCGGCACGGCATGCCGTCGTTCCGCCTGGTGCTCGAGGCGATCGAGGCGGCGTGGCGTGACCGGCGCGACGAGGTGGCGACGATCGGCGCTGACGTCGCCAACCACCTGCGCAAGACGTCGCAGCTGCCGACGGGTCGCATCGACGAGGTCGGCGTCGGGGCGGTCGCCAGCCTGCGGCGGAGCTTCGATGCGACGTACGCCGGCTTCGGCCCCGCGCCGAAGTTCCCTCCGTCGATGGTGTGCGAGTTTCTGCTGCGCCGGGCCGCTCGGGTCGGCGACACCGAGGCGCTGCGGATGGCCTCCGAGACGCTGGAGGCGATGGCGCGCGGAGGCATGTACGACCAGCTGGGCGGCGGGTTCGCCCGCTACAGCGTCGACAACCGCTGGGACGTGCCGCACTTCGAGAAGATGCTGTACGACAATGCGCTGCTGCTGCGGGTCTATCTGCACTGGTGGCGGCAGACGGCGACGCCGCTGGCCGAGCGGGTTGCCCGGGAGACCGCCGACTTCCTGTTGCGCGAGCTGGGCACTGCCGAAGGCGGCCTGGCCTCGGCGCTCGACGCCGACTCCGAGGGCGAAGAGGGCACCTTCTACGTGTGGACGCCGGACCAGTTGCTCGCCGCCCTTGGTGACGACGACGGTGCGTCTGCGGTGTCTGTCTTCGGGGTGAGCGAGCGAGGGAACTTCGAGCACGGTACGTCGACCCTGCGCCTCGACGCCGACCCACCTGACTGGGCCCGACACCGCGAGGTGGTCACCCGGCTGATGCAGGAGCGCGACAAGCGGGTCCGGCCCGCCCGCGACGACAAGGTGGTGGCGTCCTGGAACGGGTTGGCGATCGCCGCGCTGGCCGAGGCCGGCGTGCTGCTCGACGAGCCGCATTACCTCGCCGCTGCTCAGGCGGCAGGGCGGCTGCTGGTCGACGTACACCTCGACGAGGCGGGAGCGCTGCGGCGCGTCTCGCGTGACGGCCTGGCTGGCACGCCGGCCGGGGTGCTCGACGACTACGCCTGCGTCGCTGACGGGTTCCTGGCGCTGTTCGCCGCGACGGGTGAGGCCGGGTGGTACGAGCACGCTCGCGCCCTGACCGGTCAGATTCAGGAACGGTTCAGCGACGGCGAGGGCGGCTTCTTCGACACGGCAGTCGACGCCGAGGTGCTGCTGAAGCGCCCGCAAGATGCCTCCGACAACGCTTACCCCTCAGGTCAGGCGATGACCGCGACGGTGCTGATCTCGATGTTCGGGCTGACCGGCGATGACTCCTACCGCGAGGCCGCGGAGACGCTGCTCGGTCGGCTCAGCGGACTGGCGGCCCGGGCGCCGCGGTTCACCGGTCAGACGCTGTCCGCGATCGAGGCGCTGCTCGACGGTCCACGTCAGGTGGCCGTGGTGGGACCTGCCGACGATCCGCGCCGCCTCGCACTGGTGCGGGCCGCTTTCGGCCTCCCGCATCCGGGGCTGGTCATCGCCTCGGGCGACGGGGAAGCTGCGGCCGTGCCGCTGCTCGAGCATCGCAGCCTCGTCGACGGGCAGCCGACGGCGTACTCCTGCCAGCACTTCGTGTGCGACCTGCCCGTCACCGCACCAGAGAACCTGCGCTAGTGCGGCGTGGATTAGCCGTCGGCGGCTGGCGGCGCCTGCGCGAACGACTGGCCCGACGGCGACGGCCTTCTTCGTTCACGATGAGTTCCACTGACCCCACTTCGTTCACAGTGTCTCCACCCGACCACACGTTTCAGGAAGATCGGGAATTTAGCCGGCCACCGCATTTCGCCAAGCGGCTTGGAGCTACGAGTGCGAAGTTAGTCCGACCCACCGATCAACGAAACAACTAGGCGTAGGCGGGTAAGGATCGAGGCCGCGCGGCCAGTCACCGTTGCAGCAGCCGAGCGGTGCTCGCGGCGGCGTCGTCAGGCGACCTACGCGGCCGGGACCGAAGCGGTGTGGCGGATGGCCAGTACGGCGGCGTTGGGCCGGTACAGCGCGCCTTAAGGTTGGCGCCATGAGCATTGGCGACGCCGTACTGCGCACCGAAGATCGGCATTTGGTCACCGGTCGGACGCAGTGGACGGCCAACCTCCGCCCCCCCGGCACGTTGCACCTGGTGTTCCTGCGCAGCCCAATGGCACACGCTCGCATCACCGTCGACGTCACTGCAGCCCGCGAGGCGCCCGGAGTGGTGGCTGCGTGGAGCGGCCATGACATCGCCCGCTGGTGCGCAGCAACGCCGCGTCTCTCCGACGACGAGCCGGTCTTTCCGTTGGTCGCCACCGACACGGTGCGCTATGTCGGTGAGGCGATGGCGGTAGTGGTCGCCCGGTCACCGGCTGAGGCGGTCGACGCCGCCGAACGAGTCGCTGTCGAGTACGACGAGCTGCCGGTGGTCGCCGACGCTGAGCACGCGCTGGCTGACGATTCGCCGCAGCTGCACCCGACCGTCGAGCGCAACACCGTCACCGACAAGACCCGTGAGACCGGCGACGTGGAGGCCGCTTTCGCGGCGGCCGCGGCCGTTGTACGCCGTCGATGGGAGCAGCCACGAGTGTTCCCCGCGGCGATGGAGCCGCGCGTCGTCACCGTGCAGCCCGACGCTGACGGCTACACCGTGTGGTTGTCGACGCAGACCCCGCACGTGGTCAGGCACCTGCTGGCCGACGGCTCCGGCATCGCCGTCGACCAGCTGCGCGTGATCGCTCCTGACGTGGGAGGCGGCTTCGGGGGCAAGTTCTCCTATCCGGAGGAGCTCGTCGTGCTGCTCGCGGCCCGCGAGCTCAACCGTCCGGTGGCTTGGACCGCGACGCGCAGCGAGGACCTGCAGACGACGTTCCACGGCCGGGCGATCTGCCAGGACGTCGCGATCGCCGCCACCTCCGAGGGGATCATCACCGGCCTCGACGTGCGGCTCCTCGCTGATGCCGGGGCGTACTCGTCGCCGATCGGCCCTGGCGCGGCGATGGGGGGCGTCAAGATGTACCCCGGCATCTACCAGATCCCGAACTTCCGGTTGGTATGCCAATGTGTCCTGACCAACAAGACGCCGGTCGGCGCCTACCGGGGAGCCGGACGCCCGGAGGCGACGTACGCGATCGAGCGCATCGTCGACGAGCTCGCGGTCGAGCTCGGTATCGACCCCGTCGAGCTGCGCCGCCGGAACTGGATCCAGCCCGAGCAGTTCCCTTACAAGACGTCAGGCGGCATGACGTACGACGTCGGCGACTACGCCGCGACCACCGACGCGATGCTCGAGCTGAGCGACTACGAGGGGCTGCGCCGCCGGCAGGTCGCAGCCAACCTTGACGGGTCGACGAAGCGGCTCGGCATCGGCGTCTCCACCTATGTCGAGGTGTGCGGGGGCGGCGCCATCAAGGTCAACGACGAGCACATGGAGACCTCGAGTGTGCAGCTGACCCCTGACGGCGCTGAAGTCGTCGTGGGGTCGACGGCGTTCGGCACTGGTCACGAGACGAGCTGGGCGCAGATCGTGAGCGGCGTGCTCGGGGTGGAGGTGGAGCGGGTCAAGGTCGTGCAGGGCGACACCGCCCGCGCCCGGCACGGCTTCGACTCCTACGGCTCGCGGTCGCTGAGCGTGGTCGGCTCCGCCGTCTACGAGGCGGCCGTCGACGTCCGGAGCCAGGCGACGGAGGTGGCTTCGCGGTTGCTCGAGTGCGACGCAGGTGACGTGGAGTTCGACGAAGGGGTCTTCACCGTCCGCGGCACAACGGCCTCCACGTCGCTGCGTGACGTGGTGCTGGCGTCGTACGACAACCGCAGCCTCGCCCGCGACGGCTTCGAGCCGGGCCTTGGCTGTACCCGCGCGACCAACACCGACGACGCCACCTTCCCCTTCGGAGCGCACCTGGCTCTGGTCGAGGTGGACACCGAGACCGGACACGTGAAGTTGCTCGACTACGTGGCGGTCGACGACGTCGGCAATGTCGTCAACCCGATGATCGTCGAGGGCCAGGTGCAGGGTGGCGCGGTGCAGGGGATCGCCCAGGCCCTGTTCGAGGAAGCGGCCTTCGACGACCAGGGCAACCCGATGACCCCGTCTTTCACCGAGTTCGCGATCCCCACCGCGGCCGACCTGATCACGATGCGCACCGACCGGCGCGTCACCCCGGCGACGGCCAACCCGATGGGCACCAAGGGGGTCGGTGAGGCCGGCTCCATCGCCGCTCCGCCGGCTGTGATGAACGCCGTACTCGACGCACTGCGCCCGCTCGGCGTCACCGACGTGCCGATGCCCTGTACGCCGTACCGGGTGTGGCAGGCGATCACCGACGCAGGCCCGCTCGCGCACTGACAACCCTTCGCGGCTCCCACCTCGTTGAACAGGCGGAGGGGTGAGCAATGAGTGAGGCTGTCTGTGTGAGTCCGACCGCCAGCACCGGTGAGCCCGTGCCGGCGGTCGGCGCCATGAGCTTCGAGGAGTTCGTGGCCGCGCGCAGTGGTGCGCTGTGGCGCAGCGCCTGGCTCCTCACCGGGGACCCGCAAAAAGCTGAAGACCTGCTGCAGACAGCGTTGCTCAAGGCATGGCGCAACTGGTCGACAATCGCCCGTGACGGGGCGGTCGAGGGCTATGTACGCCGAGCGCTGGTCACGACGTACACCGACTGGTGGCGGCGCAAGTGGCGGGTGGAGGTGCCGACGGAGACCTTGCCCGAGCAGGCGGCAGGCAGCGGTGCCGATCAGATCAGTGTCCGGTACGACGTCTTGTCGGCGCTCGCGCAGCTGAGTCGCGGCCAGCGGGCGGTCGTGGTGCTGCGGTACTTCGACGACCTCACTGAGCAACAGACCGCCGAGGCACTCGGGTGCAGCGTCGGAACCGTGAAGAGCCAGGCGGCACGCGCTCTCAAGGCGCTGCGATCGTCGCCATTGCTGGCAGACCAGGAGGAACAGCGATGAAGGATCAGCGACCTGACGGCCGCGACGTCGAGCGGGTCCGGGAGTTGCTGAACGAAGCTGCTCCGCAGGACACCCACGCCTTGTGCCGCGCAGAGAGCGTTGTACGCCGCGGTCGCCGAGCGCGCACCAGCCGTGGCGTCGTCAGCGCTCTCGCGGTCGGGGTGGCGGCCGCCGCTGTCATCATCGGCCCTTCTCTCATCGACAGCAGCCCGGTGACGAACGAAGCCACCGACCCCAGCAACGGGGTCGCCACCCGTCCGAGCGACCCGCCGGCCGGCTCGCATCTGAACCCGTACGCGAACCCCTGCCCGGACTCTCCAATCGAGATCCGCTCTGCGAGTGACCCAGTCCTCGAACTTCAGCCCACCGACGTCATCGTGCGGCTGTGCCGAGCCGGGGCAGCAGGCGAGGTCTCGGCTTGGGATCCGCCAGCAGATGCGCTGGTGAGTGATGTCGACGGCTTCGCAGCCAAGGTCGCGGAGCTGCCTGCAGCTCCTGTCGACTACTGCCCAACGGCTCGTCCAGCGCCGCAGCCGTTTGCCTTGCAGGTTACCGACGAGGCGGGTGAGACCGAAACGCTGACGAGCCTGCTGACGACCTGCGGCACGGTCACCGTGAACTCCAAGCGAGTGTCGACAGAAGGTCTGTTGGAGGTGTTCAGGCTGGCCTTGACGGCTCAGCGAGCAACCCTCCAGCCACAGGTGGCCGACACGACGATGCAGTGCCTCGTCGCCAGCCCGCATGTCCATCCAGGGTGGATGTCGGAGGTTACGGCGCAGACGCGATTCATAGCGGCGATCACGTGTCCACCCTGGAGGCACCCTTTAGTGCGAGGCGAGGTTCTCCTGGCCACGCGAGCCTCAGACGCTGCGATCGACTTGCTCAACCAGGAATGGGCGGCTCACGCCCGAGACCTGCGAACGCACCAGCCGCTCGACTACGACCTCTGCTCTGCGGCAGCCGTCGTGTCTGGCACGACATACGTGATGACAACCTGGGGAGACGTTGTGCCGATGCGTATGGTGATGTGCGGCAACGCCCGGATCGGGCAATTCCAGTTGCTAGCGAGCAAGGCGCTGCTCGATGAGTTGTCGTTGCCCTATCTGTCTGGGGTCCACACGACCATACCCGGAGACTAGCGCGCGCCCAGCCAGGCCCCACGGCCGTCCGCAAGGATCCGAGTCTGACGTCGCTATGGCAGCGTAGAACTCGGATCCTTCCGGGGGGGCGGGACAGGTCGGGGGGCGGGGCGGGGCGGAGGAAGGCGCGGCTAGCGGGCGGCGTACACGATCATCGAGACGCCGACGTAGTGAACCGCGAACGCGGCGACTGTCAGGCTGTGGAACACCTCGTGGTAGCCGAACCACTGCGGGATCGGGTTGGGACGCTGGATGCCGTAGACCAGCCCACCGAGGGAGTAGAGCAGGCCTCCGACGACAATGAGGGACAGTACGGCGGGTCCTGCCGCCGCCGCGAAGTCGTCAAGCCAGAAAGCGGCGGCCCAGCCGAGGGCGGCGTAGACGGGCAGGTAAAGCCACCGCGGTGCCCCGATCCACAACACGCGGAACGCGATGCCCACCAATGCGCCTCCCCAGACGAGGCTGAGGAGCCCGCGGGCTTTGTAGCTCTCGAGCAGCATGATCGCGAACGGCGTGTAGGTCCCGGCGATCAGCAGGAAGATCGTGGAGTGATCGAGCCGGCGCAGTACCGCGTGCCAGCGTGGCGACCAAGGCTGTCCGCGGTGGAAAAGCGCCGAGACGCCGAACAGCAGCGACGACGTCAGCGCGAAGACCGCGGTGGCGACCCTGGTCTTGGTGTCCGGGGACAGGCTGAACAGTACGACGCCGGCAACCACGCTCAGCGGGAACGCTCCTAGATGCAGCCAGCCGCGCAGCTTCGGCTTGATCTCCCTGGCGGCTTCCTTGATCCGCTCGGTCGCGGCCTCCTTGAGCCCCTCCTGGCCGTGCTCAATCATGACACCACGGTAATGCCCCAAATTGCTGCCTGAGCCGGGTAACCTCCCTAGGGATATGTGACCTCGCTGACCCTGGCGGGTCGGCCACGTTCAGCGAGGGCCGAGAGAGGTTGACGTGGCGTCCGTATGGTCCCTCGCCTACGACCTCTACGAACGTCGCCTGATGCGGAGCCTTCCCCAAGACAAGATCCCCAACCACATCGGTGTGATGTGCGACGGCAACCGTCGCTGGGCCAGGGCCTGGGGTGCTGAGCTGGAGGGCGGGTACGTCGCCGGCGCCGGCAAGATCGAGGAGTTCCTCGGGTGGTGCGACCAGCTGCACGTCAAGATCGTCACCCTGTGGCTGCTGTCCACCGACAACCTCAGCCGGTCGCAAGGCCAGACCGGGCCGCTGCTGCGGGTGATCGAAGATCTCGTCGACGAGCTGGCCTCGACCGGCAAGTGGCGCATACTGCCGGTGGGAGCTCTCGACCTGCTCCCCGATGCGACAGCTCGCCGCCTCAAGTCGGCTGCTGAGCGGACCGCCACGGTTGACGGCATGGCGGTCAACATCGCGGTGGCGTACGGGGGTCGCCGTGAGCTCGCCGACGCGGTGCGCTCGCTGCTGCACGACCACGCGGCCCAAGGTACGACGCTCGAGGAGCTCGCCGAGGTCATCGACGTAGAACACATCGCCGAGCACCTCTACACCCGTGGTCAGCCTGACCCCGATCTCGTCATCCGCACCTCGGGAGAGCAGCGCATGTCTGGCTTCTTGCTCTGGCAGAGCGCCCACAGCGAGTTCTACTTCTGTGAGGCGATGTGGCCGGACTTTCGCCGTACCGACTTCTTGCGGGCGATCCGTGACTACGCCGCCCGAAACCGCCGCTTCGGCGCCTGACCGTCACTTTCGCCTATGCGTGTCGCAACCGGTTCGGGAGCGCTTCGGCCGTAGCGTCTCATCTGACGGCAGATAGCAACGCCTGTCGGCTCGGGAGGCCACATGCTCAAGCCCGCTGAGGAAGCGCCCCGCACCTACGTGCTCGACACGAGCGTGCTGCTCGCCGATCCGGGGGCGCTGAAGCGGTTCCACGAGCATGAGGTGGTGCTACCGGTGGTGGTGATCACCGAGCTCGAGGCCAAGCGCGCCCACCCCGAGCTTGGCTTCTTCGCCCGGTCGGCTCTGCGCCAGCTCGACGAACTGCGGGTGCTGCACGGGAGGCTGGACTCCGCCGTCTCGATCGGTGATGTGGGAGGCACCGTGCGGGTCGAGCTAAACTCCACCGACCCGGCGGTCTTGCCAGCCGGGTTCCGCCTCGGAGACAACGACAGCCGCATCCTCGCCGTCGCGCTGAACCTGCGGGCAGGGGGCGCCAACATCACCCTCGTGTCGAAGGACCTGCCCATGCGGGTCAAGGCCTCGGCTGTCGGACTCCCAGCCGAGGAGTACCGCGCCGAGCTCGCCGTCGAGACCGGCTACACGGGTATGAGCGAAGCCGCCGTGAGCGCCGACATCGTCGACGACCTGTACGCCGGGGACGTCGTCGACCTCCAGCAGGCTCGAGACCTCCCGTGCCACTGCGGCGTCAGGCTGCTGTCCGACCGCGGCAGCGCGCTGGGACGCGTCACAGCCGACAAGCAGGTGCGTCTCGTGCGTGGCGACCGGGAAGCCTTCGGCATCCGTGGTCGCTCCGCTGAACAGCGCGTCGCCCTCGAGCTCTTGCTCGACCCCGAGATAGGCATCGTGTCGCTCGGGGGACGCGCCGGGACCGGCAAGTCCGCGCTGGCGTTGTGTGCCGGGCTCGAAGCCGTCCTGGAGCGGCGGCAGCACAAGAAGGTGGTGGTCTTCCGTCCGCTGTACGCCGTCGGCGGCCAAGACCTCGGATATCTACCCGGCAACGAGTCGGAGAAGATGCAGCCCTGGGCGCAAGCTGTCTTCGACACGCTGGGAGCTGTAGCCAGTGGCGAGGTGATCGAGGAGGTGCTCGGCCGCGGCCTGCTGGAGGTGCTGCCGCTGACGCATATCCGAGGCCGATCCCTGCATGACGCCTACGTGATCGTCGACGAAGCACAGTCGCTGGAGCGCAACGTGCTGCTCACCGTGCTCTCGCGGGTCGGCGCGAACTCCCGCGTCGTCCTCACCCACGATGTGGCGCAGCGCGACAACCTGCGGGTCGGACGCCATGACGGCGTCGTCGCTGTCGTCGAGAAGCTCAAGGGGCACCCGCTTTTCGCCCACGTCACGCTGACTCGCTCCGAGCGGTCGCCGATCGCCGCGCTCGTCACCGAGATGCTCGAGGACGTCTCCGGCTAGCAGCTGCGTCACATAGCTCACATGCCGGTCGGCGGGCTTGCAAGCGGCACTGACATTCCGACAGGGTAGGGGGTCTGCCCTGCCCGAAGGAGTGTCCCTGCGTGCCCGCACGCTTCGCCGCACCACGCCACAAGGCGCCCCGCTCGCTCAGGAGATCTCTCAACCGCGTCGCTGCGAGCGCAACCGCAACCGGTGCTCTTCGACGCCCGCTGGCCACCGCGACGGTTGGCTTTCTCGGCGCAGCCATCGCCACGACCGGGCTCGGTGCGTACGCCGCTTCGTCGGGCGCTGGTGAGCAGGAGTCGAACAACGCCGGGCGCAGCGCGACCGCAGAGGTCCGCGCTGCCCTGGCGCGTCACGCCACCTCGCCGGAGGCGATCAGCCGGTCGGCCGCCCGTCCGCCCACCGTTGCGGTTCAGCGGACCATCAAGTCGTTGGCTCTGCCGGAGACGACCCAAGCCCTGGCCGGGGCGCTCACTCGGAAGGTCGCTCCGACCGACCCGCGGGAGATCGCGATGTCGATGCTGCCGGCGTACGGCTGGGGCAGCGCTGAGTACGCCTGCCTCGACTATCTGTGGATCAGCGAGAGCGACTGGGACCCGAGGGCGGTGAACTCCTCGTCCGGTGCCTACGGGATCCCGCAGTCGTTGCCGCCGGGGAAGATGGCAAGGGCCGGCGACGACTGGCGCACGAACCCGGCCACCCAGATCGCGTGGGGTCTGAACTACATCGACCTCTCCTACGGCACACCGTGCGGTGCCTGGAGCTTCAAGCAGGCCAACAACTTCTACTGAGCGTAGCTAAGGCGACTAGGCGTAACGAATCGGTAACGGTTACGTCAAACATGGGGTCGGGGGGCGCGAAGTGAGATTGGTTTAGCGTGACGCGAAGAGTCTGTCGCGTTCATGCCCTGTCACGCTCATGCTCTGTCTTAGAGGGGTTTCCAATCTCGTGTCACTTGTAACTCATCGAGTCGGTCGCCGACTCCTGGGCGCTGTTGCGTCCCTCGCCTTGGCCGCCGGAGGCGCAGCTGCGCTGCCCTCGGCTTCCGCCAGTCCCACCCCGTCCACCGGTTCCAATCCATCTCAGTCCTTCTCCGACAAGGTCACCGCTCCAAACACGCCGCCCGCTGGGCGCTACGTCGTCGTGATGCGTGACCAACCGGAGGCCGCCTACGACGGACACGTCCCTGGCCTTGCCGCGACTCGGCCGAACCCCGGTCAGCAGTTGACCGCCAGCGCCGACGTCGCGCGCTACCGCGGCTACCTCGAGAGCCGCCAGGACCAGGCGCTGGCTCGAGTCGGCTCGCCGGCCAAGATCTACGGCTACACGACGGCGGTCAGCGGCTTTGCCGCGCAGCTCAGCGGTCGACAGGTCGTCGG
>JAABUR0100002746.1_pt1 | contig 26108 bp, 32 predicted proteins | sample 5560091 | NCBI WGS metagenome assembly JAABUR01 (sample SAMN10711879, study PRJNA513375) | rock metagenome | isolation source: Antarctica rocks | place: Antarctica: Victoria Land, University Valley sud
GCCAGACCCCCGGCCAGCTTCTTGTTGGCCTCGTCCTGGCCGGTCAGCTTGCCGACCGGCGCGCCCTTGAGCTTGGCGATGATTATGAGGCGCTGCTCGGCCGACCATATGGGGTGACAGGCGGTGAGGGTGAGCAGCGCTTCGCCGTGGTTCTCGAGCACCGAGGTGTCGCTGGGGTCAACGATCTTCTTGTCGGACACCACGTACACGAAGTTGCCGTAGGTGGTCGTGACGGTGATCTCGTCGCCGTTGGTGAGTTGGTTGACGTCGTGGAACGGCGACCCGTAGGTGGTGCGGTGGCCGGCGATGGCCGCGTTGCCCTTCTGGCCGGGCAGGGCGGTCCCGGGGTAATGGCCCGGCCCCCGTTTGAGCTGGTCCTCGGTGACGCCCTCGACGATGACCTTCGGCTTCAGCCCGATCTTGGCGATGGCGATGCGGCCCACGATGTCGCCCTCGGCCGGCACCGCCAACGGGATGGCGACGGGGTTGTCAGAAGGGGGATCGGTCGGCGCGGGGGCTGCGGTGGTCGGCGATTCCGTTACGGGCGTGGCCTTGGCCAGCTTCTGCTTGGCCTGTGTCACCTGCTGCTCGTACTGCTTCTCCAGCTTGTCCTGAGAGGCCGCCGTTTGCAGGTTCGTGCCCCACAGCAGGTAACCGAGGAACAGGAAGACCAGGACCCCGGCGGCGATCAGCGTGCGACCTAGGCGGCCGAGCCAGCGAGCGAGCATGTATTGAAAAGCGTAGGTGGTGAGGGGTTTGGCCAGGCATCGCGGCAGCATTGGGGGCGGAATCAGGGCCGCCGGTATCGTTTCGGCGTCGTCATGGAGCCTGCCATCCACCTTCGCGGTGCTGTGTCCCTGCTCGGACGGTTCCCAGCTCTGGCCGGCGTCGATCTTGACGTCGAGCCCGGCGAGATCGTCTTGCTCCAGGGGCCCAACGGCGCCGGCAAGACCACCTTGCTGCGGGCCTGCGCGGGTTTGGTGCCGGTGGTCGACGGCCAGGCCATCGTGCTCGGCCACGACCTGCGGCTCGACCGGCGCGCCGTTCGCCGCCACGTCGGGCTGCTAGGCCACCAGAGCGCCCTGTACGACGAGTTGACCGTGGCCGACAACGTCCGCTTCTGGGCCCGCGCCGCCCGGGCGACAAAGGCCGATGCCGATGCCGCCATGGTCCGCTTCGGTCTGGGCGGTCGGCTGGCGGCGGTTCCGGTCAACAAGTTGTCCGCCGGGCAGCGGCGGCGCACCTCGTTGGCGGTCATGGTCGCCCGGCGCGCCTCTCTGTGGCTGCTCGACGAGCCCCACGCCGGCCTCGACGCCTCGGGCCGCGACACCGTCGACGACCTGGTGAGGGAGGCTGCCCGCGTGGGCGTCACCGTGCTCCTCGCCTCCCACGATCTCGACCGCGCCGTCGTCCTGGCCCATCGCACGGTCCAAGTGGTCGGCGGCCAGATCGCCGAGCCCAGCATGGCTGCGCAGTCCGCCAGGCGGAGCAGCGCCGCGGACCAGATCCGCATGGCGAAGCCCGACCTGAGCGCGAGCGCCGCGAGCCCGAAGGTCGCAATGTGATGCTTCATGACGCGCTCTTGATCGCCGAGAAGGATCTGCGGCTCGAAGCCCGGTCGCGGGTGGCCACCAACCAGGTGGCGCCCTTCGCCCTGCTGGTGCTGGTGTTGTTCGCCTTTGCCCTCGATCCCGCGCGCGGCATCTTGGCCCGTGCCACGTCGGGCCTGTTCTGGGTCGCGGTGCTGTTCTCGTCGCTGCTGGCGGTCCAGCGGGCGTTCTCGGTCGAAGCGGCCGACGGCAACCGCGACGGCCTGCGCCTGTCTTCGCTCGACCCTGCCGGCATCTTCTTGGGCAAGGTCGCCGGCATCGGACTGCAACTGCTGGCCCTGCAGGTCGTGCTGGCTGTCGGCGTGTCGATCTTTTACGACGCCCGCCTGCACGGCCCGCTGATCCTGGTGCTGACCTGCCTGCTGGCGACGGTCGGCTTGGCCGCCGCCGGCAGCCTGTACGGGGCGCTGGCCGCCGGGTTGCGGGTGAAGGAGACGATCTTGCCCTTGCTGCTGCTGCCGGTCGTCTCCCCGGTGCTCATCGCCGCCACCCAGTCGTTCGAGGCTGCCTTCACCGGTGAGACGGCCGATGCCTGGCCGTGGCTCGGACTCCTTAGCGTGTTCGCGGCCGTCTACACCGCCTTTGGCATCTTCGCCTTCGGCTCCCTCCTGGAGGAATCGTGACCACCCCCACCACCGAGCCCCGGGGAACCGGGTCCAACGGCAGCCGCATCGTCGGCGGCCTGGCCCTGGCCGGAATGGCCGCGGTGCTCCTGTTCGGCTTGGTCCTCTCCCCCGAGGACGAGGTGCAGCGCAACGCCGTGCGCATGCTCTACGTCCACGTTCCGGTGTCGACCACCGCCTTCCTGGCCTTTGGCATCACCGCCCTCGGTTCGGCCGTCTACCTGTGGAAGAAGAGCGAGTTTGCCGACGCGGTCGCCGCCGCCTCGGCCGAGATCGGGGTGGTGTTCACCGGCCTCAGCTTGGCCACCGGCATGCTCTGGGGCCGCCCGACGTGGGGCGTCTGGTGGACGTGGGACGCGCGCCTGACCAGCACCGCCCTGCTGTTCGTCGCCTTCCTCGGCTACCTCGCCCTGCGCCGCCTGTCGACCGACCCGACCGTGCGGGCCAAGCGCGCCGCCTGGGCCGGGCTGATCGCCTTTGTCGACGTGCCCATCGTCCACTTCTCCACCGTCTGGTGGAACACCCTCCATCAGGGCCCGACCATCACCAAGCTCCAGCCGACCATCGGTGGGATGCAGCTGTTCAGCCTCATGATCGGGTTCGCCGCCTTCCTGCTTGTCTACTGGTGGCTCATGATCCACCGCTTCCGGCTTCAGTGGCTCGAGAACCGCATCGACGACGCCGGTCTGCAGATCGCCCTCGACGAGCGCCGGGCCGAGGCTTACGCATGAACCTCCTCGCCGTGCAGTCGTTCTGGGGTTACGTCACCGCCGCCTACGTGGTGGTCTTCGGTGTCATCGGCCTGTACGCCGCCCGCACCATCAGCCGGGGCCGCAAGCTGGCCAAGGGGCTGCCGGGTGACGAACGGCGCTGGATGGCCAGCGGTCCGAAGCGTTGACTCCCGACTACCTCACCGGCGACGAGTACGAGCTCGACCTCACGCCCCGGCCGCCTGACCCGCCCGCACGGCCGCGCGCTCCGGGTCAGAAGAACCGCCGTTGGGGCGCGGTCGCCGTGCTGGTGCTGCTGGCGGTGGCCGGTGGATTCATCCTCACCAAAGCCCTGGGCAGCGCCGCGACCTACTACTACAACGCCGATGAAGCGGTGGCCAAGCGGTCATCGCTGGGTAGCAAGGACTTTCGCCTGCAGGGCACCGTCACCAAGGCAACGGTGCAGAAGGGCGACGGCAAAGCCCGCTTCACCCTGGCCTTCAACGGCGTCGCCGTCGACGTGGTGCACCAGGGCGACACGCCGGCGCTGTTCAAGGTGGGCCTACCCGTGGTGACCCACGGCCACTGGCAGGGCGCCACCTTTGAGAGCGACCAGATCGAGGTCAAGCACTCGGCCACCTACAAGGCCAAGAACCCCGGTCGCGTGGGGACCGACGCCCCATGAACGCCCAGCTGGGTTGGGCCGGCCTCATCCTCGGTCTCACCGCGTCGCTGTTCGCCATCGGCGCCATCGCCTACGCACTGCTGACCAAGCGTCACGAGCTGCTGCGCCTGGTCCCCAGTTACGCCGGGCTGGTGCTGTTCGGCGCGGTCGTGTCGTTCGGGGCCATGGAGCGCGGGCTCATCACCCGGGACTTCTCGCTGAAGTACGTGGCCGAACACGGCAGCACCCACACGCCGGCGCTGTTCAACATCGCCGCCCTGTGGTCGGCGCTGGAAGGCTCGATCCTGCTGTGGGCGCTGATCCTGGCCGGCTACACGGCGGCGGTGACGGTGAAGTTCCGCCGGCGGCTCACCGACCCGCTGGTCGGGTGGGCGCTGCTCACCATGTTCACCGTGTGCGTGTTCTTCTTCGGGTTGATGTGCACCGCCGCCCGGCCGTTCAACACCCTGGCCAACGTGCCGGCCAACGGCCCCGGTCCCAACCCGCTGCTGCGCGACAACCTGCTCATGGCCTTCCACCCGCCCATGCTCTACCTGGGCTACGTGGGTTTCACCGTGCCCTTCGCCTTTGCCATCGCCGCCCTGGCCACCGGACGGGTGGGGGAGGGATGGCTGATCGCCACCCGCCGCTGGACGCTGGTGGCGTGGGCCTTCCTGTCGGTCGGCATCGTGCTCGGAGCCTGGTGGTCCTACGAGGTCCTGGGTTGGGGCGGCTACTGGGCATGGGACCCGGTGGAGAACGCCTCCTTCCTGCCGTGGCTGACCGGCACCGCCTTCTTGCACTCGGTCATGGTCCAGGAGCGGCGCGGCATGTTGCGGGTCTGGAACCTGTCGCTGCTCTGCTCGACCTTCGCCCTCACCATCCTGGGCACGTTCCTGACCCGCTCCGGCGTGCTCGATTCGGTACACGCCTTCTCCGACTCCTCCATCGGCCCCATCCTGCTGGGCTTCTTCGGCGTGGTGGTGGCCGTCTCCGTCGGCCTGATCGCCTGGCGCGGCGACCGGCTGCGGGCGCCCGGCAAGATCGACGGGCCCGTGTCGCGCGAAGGCGCCTTCCTGGCCAACAACCTGCTGTTCGCGGGGTTCGCCTTTGTGGTGCTGCTCGGCACCGTGTTCCCCCTGATCCTGGAAGCGGTCAACGGCAACCGCATCTCGGTCGGGGTGCCCTACTTCAACCGCATGACCATGCCCATCGGGCTCCTGCTGCTGTTCCTCATGGCCATGGCGCCCGTCCTGCCGTGGCGCAAAGCGTCGACCGAGACCCTCAGCCAGCGGCTGCAATGGCCGGGGTGGGCGGGGACGCTGGCCATTGTGCTGGCCGTGGCGGTCGGCGCTCGCGGGTTGGCCCCGCTGCTGGCCTTTGGCTTGGGGGGGTTCGCGGCCGGCGCCGCCACCCGGCAACTGGTGCTGGCGTCCCGGCGTCAGGGCTTGCGGGGCTTGGTCGGACGCACCAACGGCGGCATGATCGTCCACCTGGGCGTGGTCATGATCGCCGTCGCCTTTGCCGCCAGCTCCAGCTACGCCACGCAGGTCGAGAAGACCATCGCCAAGGGTCAGACCATCTCCGTCGGCGGCCACTCGGTCACCTACCTCGGTCACCGCACCGTCCGGGGCGGCGACTTCACCGAAGAGCAGGCCCGCATCCGGGTCGACGGCGGCAAGGTCTATGCCCCGAACCTGCGCAACTACGACGATCAGAACCAGCCCACCGGCAAGCCGTCGGTGGACAACGGCCTGTTCACCACCGTGTACCTGGCCATCGTCGACCTGCCGACCGGGAGCGCGCCCATGAAGCTGCGGGTCATCATCCAGCCCCTGGTGGTGTGGCTCTGGATCGGCGGAGGCGTCATCGCCGCCGGCTCGGTGATGGCCGCCTTCCCTGGATCGAAGCGGCGCCTCGGCACCGAACCGGTCTCGGCGCCGGTCCCCGGTGGTCGCCAGCGGCCATCCACCACGTTGCCGCCGCCAGGCGAGGCGCCGAGCGAGCCGCCGACCCTCGAACCCGACTACGAGCCGGATCGACCCACGGTCCCGGCGTGACCGAACCCGCATGACCGACGTGGCCTCACCACCGGCCGCCCCGCCGGCCGGCGGTGAGGGGTCATCCCCCCGCCGGTCCCACACCGTGCTGTACGTCACCCTGTCGCTGGCCGCCGTCGTGGCTCTGCTGGTGGGTGTGCTGGCCACCCGCAAGCCGGCCTCGGACCGGCCCGTCTACTCCGCGCTCATCGACAAGCCGGCGCCGGACGTGGCCGGCAAGACCATCGACGGCCAGCAGTTCCAGCTCTCGCAGTTCTCGGGCAAGTGGGTGCTGGTCAACTTCTTCGCCACCTGGTGCACGCCGTGCCAGAAGGAGCACCCCGAGATCCAGTCGTGGTCGCGGGAGCACGCCGATGCCGGTGACGGCGAGGTGGTGGCCGTGGTCTACGGCGACGAGCCGGCGCGGGTCCGTGCGTTCTTCGCCAAGCAGGGCGGCAACTGGCCGGTGGTGCTCGATGACGGCAAGGAGCCGGTCGCCGTCGCCTACGGCGTCACCGCCCCACCCGAGTCCTACCTGGTCGCCCCCAACGGTTACGTGGCGGCCAAGTTGATCGGCGGCATTCGCGCCCGCGACCTGGACCAGTTGATGGTCAAGTACCAGCGCGCAGCGACCTCACCCTCGACCAGGGGCGGCGGATCGTGACCATACGCCGCTACTCGTGGCTGGCCATGGCCATCGTCTTGGCCGCCGCCCTGCTCGCCGGCTGGGGTTCCGGTAGCCCCCGTAACGACGAGGAACGGGCGCGCTCCATCGAGGCCACGGTGAAGTGCCCCATCTGCCGCAGCCAGTCGGTGGCGACGTCCGAGACCCAGATCTCGGTCGACATCCGTGCCGTCATCCGCCGCCAGCTGGCTGCCGGCCGGACCGCCGACCAGATCCGGGCCGCGCTGGCTCAGCAGTACGGCCAGGACATCCAGCTGAACCCGCCGGCCTCCGGGGTGGCCGGCCTGGTGTGGGTGCTGCCGGTCGCCGCCTTTGTGGTGGCCCTCGGCGGCCTGGCCCTGGCCTTCCGCCACTGGCGGCGGCCGGTCACCGCTTCGGCCTCTGACGCCGACACCGAGCTGGTGAAGGCAGCCCTGGCCGAGCAGCACGTCACCGGCGACGGAGACCGACGGGTCAGCGGTGACGGAGCGACCGCGTGACCGCCACCACGCGCCCGTCCCGCCTCGACCCCGACGAGCTGGCCGCGCTCGAGGAGCAGAGGGACTTCCTGCTGCGCAGCCTCGACGACCTCGACCTCGAGAAGCAGGCCGGTGACATCGACGACATCGACTACCGGGCGCTGAAGGACGACTACACCGCCCGCGCCGCCGAGGTGCTACGAGCGCTCGACGAGCAGCGCCACGCCTTTGCCCAGGCTCGCCGCCCCCGCCACCGCGGCCGGCTGATAGCTGCAGGCGCCGCCGTGCTGGTGGTGGCCATGGCCGCCGGTCTGCTGGTCGCCCAGTCATCCGGTCAGCGCAAGCCAGGCGACACCATCAGCGGCGGCGTCACCACCTCACCCGGCCAGCCCGCCACCACCGGCATCCAGCAGTGCATCACCACCTTTCAGGGCCAGCAGCCGGTCGAGGGCATCAAGTGCTTCGACAAGCTGATCAAGGCCAACCCGGTCGACGGCAGCGCTTACACCTACCGGGGCTGGCTGCTGTGGAACGTCGGCAACCAGGGCGGCCAAGCCGAACTGGTGGCCAGCGCCAAAGGTGACTTGGCCAAGGCGGTGCAGGTGGAACCCAAGCTCGTCGACCCGCACATCTTCCTGGCCATCATCGCCAACCGCGAAGGCGACAACACCGTCGCTCAAGCCGAGCTCAACCGGGTCGACGCCCTGGGCGGCCCGCCCCCCGGCATGGGCCCGCTGGTCAACCAGCTGCGGACCTCGGTCGCCGGCGGCAGTAGCACCACCACCACCGGTTCCGTTACGACCCCGGCCCCCACCACCGCACCGTGAACTCGGACCTGGTCCGCATCGGTGGCGGGCAGGGGTTCTACGGCGATGGGCATGAACCGGTCGAGGCGCTGCTCGACGCCGGCCTCGACTTCCTGGTGTGCGAAGCGCTGGCCGAGCTGACACTGGCCATCCTGCAGAAGGACCGCCAGCGCGACGAGTCCCTGGGCTTCACCCGGGACCTGCCCATGTACGTGGGCCAGGCACTGCCGCACCTCGTCTCCGGCCGGACCCGGTTCATCACCAACGCCGGTGGCATCAACCCCATCGCTGCCGGCCGGGCGGTGCAAGCGGCCCTCAAGGGGGCCGGAGCCGACGGGGTGAAGGTGGCCACCGTGGTCGGCGACGACTTGCGGCCCCGGGCGGCCGAGCTGGGCCTGCCCGAGGAAGCCCTGTTCGCCAACGCCTACCTGGGCGCCCGGCCCATCGTGGAGGCGCTGGACGCCGGCGCCGACATCGTGGTCACGGGTCGGGTCGCCGACGCCGCCCTGTTCCTCGCCCCGCTGGTCCACCGCTTCGGCTGGGCGTGGGACGACTGGGACCGGCTGGCGGCCGGCACGGTGGTGGGCCACTTGCTGGAGTGCAGCGGCCAGGTGGCCGGCGGCAACTACTCCGGTGCGTGGTGGGACAACCCGGACCCGCTGCACCCGGGGTTCCCGCTGGCCGAGGTGGCGCCCGACGGGTCGGCCACCATCACCAAGCCAGCCGGCACGGGCGGCATGGTCACCTTCGACACCGTCCGCGAGCAACTCTTGTACGAGGTGCACGACCCGGCGCGCTACCTCACCCCGGACGTGACCGCCGACTTCACGACGGTGCACGTAGACGACCTCGGTGAGGACCGCGTGGCGATCTCGGGCGCGACAGGCGGTGCGGCGCCCGATACCTACAAGGGGCTGGTCTGCACAGCTGCCGGCTGGGCCGGCGAGGCTCGCTTCGCCTACCCCTGGCCCGACGCCGAGGCCAAGGCGCGGGCGGCGGTGGCGTTCGTGCGCCGGCGGGCCGAAGCGGCCGGCATCGAAGTGAAGGAGTGGTGCGAGGAGTACTTCGGCGCCGGCGCCTTTGGCGGGCCGACGGTGCCGGCGGCGCGGCTCGACGCCTCCGGCTGCGATGACTGTGAGCCCCCGGAGGTGATCGGCCGGCTGGCCTGGCGTTGCGACGACGCGGCTACGGCCGGTTCGGTGGCCCAAGGGGCCGGCGTGCTGGGGTTGTCCGGCCCGCCCACCATCTCCAGCCCGGGTCGGGCCCGTGACGGCCGGCCCACCCAGCTCCTGGCCGTCGATGCCTTCGCGGTCGATCGCCAGCTGGTCGACGACCAGGTGAGAGTCGACGTCTCACCCGTTTGAGCGAGGTTACGGTCTCGGGCCATGAGCACACAGGGCGAACCAACCAACCAACCGCCGCCGGACCAGTCCGCCGCGCCACCACCGCAAGGCGAACCTGGCTACGCGCCACCACAGGGACAGCCCGGCTACCCACCCCCGGGCGGTCAAGCCGGCTACCCGCCGGCCGCCCAGCCGGCTCCTTACGGCGGCATGGCCGGCCGCGGCCCCATCGGCGAGCCGCGATCGGCTGGAACAGTGGTGATCCTGAGCCTCATCACCCTCGGCATCTACAACATCTACTGGCAGTACAAGGTCTTCCAGGAGATGAAGGACTACTCCGGGCAGGGCATCGGAGGAGGCATCGCCCTGGTCCTGGCCATCTTCGTCGGGTTCGTGAACCCGTTCATCATGGGTTCGGAGATCGCCAACATCTACCGAACCGAAGGTCAGGAGCCGCCGGTCTCGGCCGCCACCGGCGCCTGGATCCTGCTACCGCTGGTCGGGTTCATCATCTGGATCGTCAAGTGCCAGGGCGCCCTCAACGACCTGTGGGTCGCCCACGGCGCCACCGCCAAGTAACTCCTCAGGAGTTGCGCGGATAGGTCGCGACGGATCAGTCGGTTGGCGGCACGTACGTGCCGCCGACGATCCGGCCTTTGCGGTCGGCTTCTAGCACCCAGGTGCTGCCCTTGGCGCAGCCCTGGTCTATGTCGAGGTCGGCGCCTTTGGCCGCCCACCTCTCCAGGAGGTCGGGGATCAAATCGCCATGGCTGCACGCCACCACGGCGTGGCCCGGGTGTTCGCGGAGCCGGTGCCGCAGGCGCTTGGCGATGGGTTCGGGACGCGCCTCCTCGTACAGGCCGTCGTCCGTCTCTACTGCCACCCCGGCTCGGTCGGCGAGGGCTTGAACGGTCTCGACGCACCGGAGCGCCGGGCTGGACAGGACCAAAGCGAGATCATCGGGCATCACGGTCAGGAGCCCTTTGGCCTGGCGGCGGCCACGGTCATCGAGCGGCCGCCTGAGGTCGTCACCCTTCCAGGCCTTGCGGCTGCCGGCATGGGCGTGGCGGACCAGGTACAGGGCCATCGGCGACACCTTAGGAGCGAGCCTCCGTATCCTGCCCGTGTGCCCCGGATCCAGCTTCGACAGCTCTGCGGAGCCCGCTCAGGCGACAAGGGTGACATCAGTGACCTGTCGCTGTTCGCCGACGATGTGGACGCCTACGCCGCCATCGTCGAGCAGGTGACGGCCAGGGTCGTCAAGGAGCACTTCGGTGAACTGGTGGCCGGCCCGGTCGAGCGCTACGAGGCGCCCAACGTGCTCGCCCTCAAGTTCGTGATGCACGACGCGCTCGGCGGTGGCGCGCCCCGTTCGCTGCGTTCGGACAACTTGGGCAAGACCATGGGCGCCAACTTGCTGCGGCTCTGGATCGAAGTCCCTGACGCCGTCGCCGCCAACGCGTCGCGCCGGCCGGCGCCGTTGATCAACCGCCGCTGAGCGACCGCAACCCCTCGATCACAGCCGGGAGTTCGCGCAACAACAGGTCGATGTCGGTGTCGGTGCTCGACCACCCGGTCGAGATGCGCAGCGAACGGTGGGCATCGACGCCCATGGCCTCCAGGACCGGTGACGGCTCGAGCGCCTCGGACGAGCAGGCGCTACCCGAGTGAGCGGCGACGCCTCGCTGGTCGAGGCCGAGCAGCACCGCCTGCGGCTCCACCCCGTCGATCCCGAGGCACACCAGGTGCGGCAACCGCCGATCGAGGTCGCCATAGGGGCGCACGCCTTCGAGCAACGCCGCGCTGCTCAACACCCGGTCGGTCAGCCGCCTCGCGTCCCTGGCCTCACGATCGAGAACCCCGGCGTCGGCCAGCTCGGCCGCCGCCACGCCGAACCCGACGATGGCGGGCACGTTCTCCATGCCCGCCCGACGGGCTCGTTCCTGGTCGCCGCCGAGCAGTAGTGCGGGGAGCCGCACCCCGCGGCGGACCAACAGGGCGCCTATGCCCGGGGGACCGCCGAGCTTGTGGGCGCTCAACGACAGCAGGTCCGCGCCCAGGGAATCGAAGTCGATCGGCACGTGGCCAGCGGCCTGGGCAGCGTCGACGTGGACCAACACGCCCCGTTCGCGACACGCCTCGACCACCTCGCCGACCGGTTGCACGGTGCCCACCTCGTGGTTGCCCCATTGCACGTGGACCAGTCCGGTCACGGGCCGCACCGCGCCTAAGACACCGTCGACGTCGCAGCGCCCCCGCCCGTCGACCTCCACGATGGTCACCTCACCCGCACAAGCCGCCGCTTCCCGGACGGCCGAGTGCTCCACCGCCGGCAACACCTGGTGGGTTCCCCGCGCAGTCGCCCCGTGGATGGCGGTGGCTATGGACTCGGTGGCGCCGCTGGTGAACACCACCTCTCGCGGACGGGCGCCCACCAGGGCCGCCACCTGTTCTCGGGCCTGCTCGACGGCCACTCGCGCCGCCAGCCCCTCCTGGTGGATCCGGCCCGGGTCCCCGTCGGGAGCTCGCAGGCAGGCGGCCATGGCTTCGGCGGCGGCCGGTCGCAGCGGCGATGTCGAGGCGTGGTCCAGGTAGGCGCGGGCCACCGTTACTTGGTGCCGCCGGTCGATGTGCAGTGCTGGTCGGTGTAGTCGTTGACGGCTTGACTCGAATGCTTGTAGGTGGACTGGCGCTCGGTCAGCACGTCCTGGGTCGCGGCCGACACCTCCTCGGTGGACCGGGCCCGCTGGACGTCGCGGTTGATCTCGGCCCACAGCTTGCCGAGCGGCTCGATGTCGGGGACCAGCTCTTCGGGGGCCGCCTTCACCGCCTGCTGGATGGCCTGGTTGAACGCCGCCATCCGGCGCTTGCTCTGAGCCAGGTCACCGCCGTCGGCGGTGTCGACCGAACGTTTGGCGTTGGTCAGCAACGGCCCCTGGCGGCAGAACGCCTCTTGGCTACGCGGAGAGCTGGAACAGCCGGCCGCCACCAGCACGCCGAGAGAGACGACGGCGAACAGGCGTCGGGAGCGGTGCATCGTGGGCTGAGCGGTCAGGCGTCGACGGCGGTAACGCAGACGTCGTTGCCCATCGGCCGCGACGCCGTGGTCTCCGGTTCGGTGTCGCCGTACAGCCCGTGGAGCATGCCTTTGACCATGCCGCGATCGACGGCGCAGATGACCGGGTGCTCGATGGCGGTGGAACCGAACGGGCAGTGCTCGCTCACGATCCGCAGCTCGTTGCCGTGCTTCTCGGTGTGGGCGGCGAAGCCGTGGCTGCTGAGGGCGTCGGCCACCGCGTGCAGCGACGAACGGAACGAACGGGTGCCATCATCGGCGCCGCCCATGGCCTCGGCCATGGCCTGCCCGTACTCGACGCCGACCTGCTCGGCCATGGCGTGGGCTTGGTCAGCTGGCAGCAAGGCCAGCGCCCGATTGAGCAGCGTGGCCAGCAGCTCGTCGTGGCGGACGGTGAACCCGAGCTCGGCGTGGGGGGCGGTGGCGCGGTAGCGCTTGGACGGTCGGCCGGCGCCGGCGCCGTCGGCGCGCTCCACGCTGACCTCCAGGTGGCCGCCGCCGGCCAGCTTGTCCAGGTGGTGACGGGCCACGTTGGGGTGGAGCTCGAAACGGGCGGCGACCTCGGCGGCGGTCACCCCCAACTCGTTCTCCTGGGCGAACAAGTAGACGCCCCGGCGGGTGGGGTCGCCAAAGGCCGAAGTCAGCGCGCTCACCGTCGAGGCGAAGTCCGTTGGGCTCAAGCCGTCGACCACCCCGGTATTCTACCTATGGCCATAGGAGAAATGGAGTTCCGTGCCTGTCACCGAAGCTGTAGTCGTCGAAGCCCTCCGACCCGTCCAGGATCCCGAGCTGCACCGCAGCATCGTCGATCTCGACATGGTCCGGCAGGTGAACATCGACGGCGTCCACGTGCAGGTCCTCATAGCCCTCACCATCCCCGGCTGCCCGCTGCGCAACGAGATCCAGCGCCGCGTCACCGAAGCCGTCGTCGCCTTGGACGGTGTCGAGGAGGTGGGACTCGACTTCACGCACATGACTGACGAGGAGCGCGCCGCCCTGTCCCAGCGGCTCAACGGCAACCCGGGCGCCACCGCCGGCAGCCAGCCCGCCCACGGCCACGCCGAAGGCCGGGTCATCCCCTTCGCCGACCCGTCGTCTCGCACGCGGGTGTTGCTCGTCGCCTCGGGCAAGGGTGGCGTGGGCAAGTCCTCGGTCACCACCAACCTGTCGGTGGCGTTGGCCCAGCGGGGACGGTCTGTCGCCATCATCGACGCTGACGTGTGGGGCTTCTCGATCCCCCGCATGCTGGGCATCGACCGGGCCCCGGTGCTGATCGACAACATGCTCGTGCCGCCCGACGCCCACGGGGTGCGGGCCATCTCCATGGGCTTCTTCGCCGAGGAGGATCAGCCGGTCATCTGGCGCGGCCCCATGCTCCACAAAGCGCTGGAACAGTTCCTGACCGACGTCTTCTGGGACGAGCCGGACTTCCTGGTGGTCGATCTGCCGCCCGGTACCGGTGACATCGCCCTGTCGCTGGCCCAGTTCCTGCCACGCGCCGAGGTCTACGTGGTGACCACCCCCCAGCCGGCCGCTCAACGGGTGGCCCAGCGGGCGGCGTTCATGGCCCAGAAGGTCAACCTCGAGGTCAAGGGCATCATCGAGAACATGTCGTGGTTCACGGGCGACGACGGCAAGCGCTACGAGTTGTTCGGCGCCGGCGGCGGCAGCGACCTCGCCCAGCGGCTCGAGGTCCCGCTACTCGGTCAGGTCCCCCTGGTGCCGGAGCTTCGCCAAGGCGGCGACACCGGCCTTCCGCTGGTCGTGTCGAACCCCGACGGCGAGGCGGCCCAGATCTTCGCCACCATCGCCGGCCGCATCGACTCCGAACTGGCCCCCACCCGCCGCTTCCACCCCGAGCTCAAGCTGATCTGACTGCCCCGGCCCCCCAGTGCCGTTCTGGCGTACCTGGTGCGCGCTGAGCGCACCGCATATCCGCCAGAACGGGGGTTTGGTCGGAAATCGAACGGTTTTCGAAACTTTGCAGCCTTGAAGGGAGGGTGAGGGGGCCAGATTGGCGCTCGCCCGTACCCTGAACAGGTGACTGGAGCCCCGAAACCCGAGGGCACGCCAGTCGGAAGACGGGTGGTGCTCGGCCTGTTCGGGCTGGGCGCGGCTGGGATCCTGGTGGGCAAGAAGGTGCAGAGCGGCGTGGCGTCGGTACTCGAGCCGATCACGTCGCGGGATCCCACCGGCGTGAGCCAGCTGATCCCCGGCAGCGGCGGGTTCCGCATCTACGCCGAGCTCGGCAGCCCCTCCCGTACCGACGCCGCCTACACGTTGAAGGTCGACGGGCTGGTGGAGCGTCCCGCCACCTACCGTTTGGACGACCTGCGCCGCCGATTGCCCCAGACCAAGCTCACCAAGGACTTCCAGTGCGTCACCGGCTGGCGAGTGCCGGCCGTGAAGTGGCAGGGCGTGAAGCTGAGCGACGTGCTGGCCGACGTCGGGGTCAAGCCCGGCGCCCAGGCTCTGCGGTTCTTCAGCTTCGACGGGGGCTACACCGAGACCCTCACCATGGATCAGGCCCGGCGGCCGGATGTGATCGTGGCCCACCAGATGCTCGGTCGCCCGGTCACCCAGCAGCACGGCGGCCCGGTGCGCCTCTACGTCGCGCCGATGTACGGGTACAAGTCGGCCAAGTGGTTGGAGCGCATCGAGGTGGTCGCTTCGGCGGATCCGGCCGGGTACTGGGAGGGTCTGGGCTACGACGTGGACGCCTGGGTCGGTCGCAGCAACGGTCGCACCGACCAGGGGATCGGTTGACCGACACCCACGTCGATCTCGACCAGCTCGACCCCGGCGAACCCCGCATCCTGCGCTTCGACCGGACCGAACGGGTTCTCCACGGGGTCAACGGCACGCTGGTGCTGATCATGCTGGTCACCGGCACGACCTTCTACGTCGGCGGCTTCCAGTCGTTGGTCGGTCACCGCGCCCTGCTGCGGCAGGTTCACGTCTGGTCGGGGATCGGGCTGCTCGTGCCGTGGACCGTGGTGCTGGCCGGCCGGTGGCGTCGTGGCGTGCTGCGCGACGTCGCCCGGCTCGGAAGGTGGACCGAGGACGACTGGCACTGGCTGAAGAGCCGGGGGCGGCGCGCCGCTGACCGCATCGGCAAGTTCAACGGCGGCCAGAAGCTGAACGCCGTGTTCGTGGCCGGGGCCCTGCCGGTCATGCTGCTCACGGGGTCGATCATGCAATGGCACGATCCCTTTCCCGACCAGTGGCGCACCGGGGCCACCTTCGTGCACGACCTGTTCTGGTTGGGTCTGCTGATCGCCATCTTCGGCCACATCCTCAAAGCCATCTCTGAGCCCGAGTCGTTGCGGGCCATGCTGGGCAGGGGCTGGGTGCCGGTCGACTGGGCTCGAAGCCACCGGCCCCGCTGGTACCGCGAGGTGGCAGGCGACCCCGACGGATCGGACTGAGGCCGGCCACCCCTACGATGGCGGCGCTCTCGCCCCATCTCCGGAGGAACAGTGGACATCCGCATCGGCGTCACCTACACCGCCAAGGAGCTCGACGTCGAGCTGCCTGACGACACCGAACACGACGCCGTCAAGGCATCGGTCGAGGCGGCTCTGACCGACCAGAACGTGCTGTGGCTCACCGACCGCAAGGGCCGCGCCATTGGTGTTCCCAGCGACAAGATCGCTTACGTCGACATCGGCAGCTCCGAGTCGTCGCGCCGCATCGGCTTCAGCAGCTAGTCGATGCCGGTCGACCTGCTCGATCGCCGCCTCCTGTTCGTAACCGGCAAAGGCGGTGTTGGGAAGACCACCGTGGCGGCCAGCCTCGGCCTTCTTGGTGCCCAACGCGGCAAGCGCACCCTCGTCTGCGAAGTTGACGCCAAGGGCAACCTCGCCGACTTCTACGAGTCGGGGCCCACGGCGTTCGCTCCGATCCAGGTGCAGAAGAACCTCTGGGCCATGTCGATGGAGACTGAGGAGTCGCTCAAGGAGTACCTCAGGCTCCAGCTCAAGGTGCCGTTGCTGTCCAAGATCGGTCCGCTGGCCCGCACCTTTGACTTCGTGGCGACCGCCGCGCCCGGCGTCAAGGAGATCCTGACCGTCGGCAAGTTGTGCTGGGAGGTCCGCGAGAACAACTACGACCTGGTCGTGGTGGACGCGGTGGCCAGCGGTCACGTGGTGAGCCAGCTCACCGCCCCGCAAGCGATCAACGACCTGGTCAAGGTCGGTTTGGTCCGCACCCAGACCGACTGGATGCTGGAGATGCTCGATGACACGGCCACGACCGGGGTGGTCATCGTCTCCGCTCCCGAGGAGATGCCGGTCAGCGAAACCTTGGAGCTGGCGGAGCGCCTGAAGACCGAGACCGACGTCGACCTGGCGGCCGTGGTGGTCAACCGGGTGCTGCCCGAACTGTTCGGCCGCAGTGAAGAAGAGGTGTTCGACCGTTTGAACGCGCCAGGGCCGGCCGCCACCTTGTCTGAGGCGGTCGGCGGTGACGTCCAACCGTTGCTCGACGCCGCCACCCTGGCCGTCACCCTGCGCCGCACCCGGGCAGGGCATCTCAACCGGCTGCGCCAGTCGCTCCCGGCCGACCTGCCGCAGCTCTACATCCCGTACCTGTTCCAGCGGGCGCACGGGGTGCGCGCCATCCGTCAAGTGGCCGACGCCTTGGGCCAGGAGTTGGGGTTCTGATGGCGCGCCGCCGGTCCAAGACCACCCCCGCCACCCCAGAGGGGGCCCGATCCATGGAGCAGCTGTTGGCCGCCAAGGAGATCGTGATCTCCTGCGGGTCCGGGGGCGTGGGGAAGACCACCACCGCCGCCGCTCTAGGCGCCATGGCCGCCACCTACCACGGCGGCAAGGTGCTGGTTCTCACCGTCGACCCGGCCAAGCGCCTGGCCAACGCCCTCGGGTTGGAGGAGTTCGGCAACGTCGAGAAGCAGGTTCCGGTCGAAGCGTTTGCCGCCGCCGGCGTCGAGCCCCGCGGCGAGCTGTGGGCAGCCATGCTCGACACCAAGCAGAGCTGGGACGACCTGGTGCGCCGCCACGCGCCCGACCGGCGGACTCGCGACGCCATCCTGGCCAACCCCCTGTACCAGAACATCACCGGCAAGTTCGTCCAAAGCCACGACTACATCGCCATGGAGCGGCTCTATGAGATCCACGCCGGCGGCGCCTACGACCTGATCGTGGTGGACACCCCGCCGACTCGCAACGCCATCGACTTCCTGGAAGCGCCCGAGCGCATGGCCGACTTCTTCAGCAGCAAGCTGTTGCGCTGGCTGATCGCCCCGTACCAGTCCAAGTTCTTCAACTTCGCCTCGAAGCCCTTCTACAACGTGGCCGATCGCATCCTGGGCTCGGACTTCCTGCGCGACATCGCCGAGTTCTTCATGCTGTTCCAGACCATGTATGACGGGTTCGTCAAACGGGCGCAGGCGGTCACGCGGACCTTGGCCGATAGGCGCACCACCTTTGTGGTGGTCAGCACCTTGGAGGCGGCGCCGGTGCGGGAGGCCGAGTTCTTCATCTCGGCTCTGCGCGAGCGCAAGCTTCACCTGGGTGGGCTCGTGCTGAACAAGGTGCTCCCGTCCTACCTGCGACGCACCGGGACCACGCCGCTGGCTCGCACCATCTGCGCCGACGCCGATTCCTTGGCGGCCAAACTCGGCGACGAAGTGGGGCCGGTCGACCAGACTGCCCGGGTGCTCACCGAGGTCGCTGAGAGCTTCCTCAACTACCAGGTGGTGGCCAAGCGCGAGTCCGAGCAGCAGGCCGAACTGGCCACCGTCCCCGAAGTGGTGGCGTCGGTGCCCTACTTCGACGTCGACATCTACGACCTGGCCGGTCTGCTCAAGCTCGGCGAGAAGCTCTGGAAGTAGTCACCGGCTCCAGATCGCTCGGCCGCGAGAGTCCATCGGCTGCGGCGGCGAACAGCGACCCGGTGGTCATCGGGCTGATTGTCCCCGTTCCGGGGGGATGGAATAGGTGGTGGTGGCATGGGCGACCAGGTCGTCCGATCCGGCGGAGAGCAGCTCCACCGCCACCGTGGCCAGGCGCCGGCCCAGCTTGAGGACCGAGGCGTCGGCCAGAACGTCGGCCTGGCCGGGCTTGCGCAGGAAGTTGATGGTGAGCGACGTGGTGACGGCCAGAGCCACGGGACCGATGCGCGACAGGATGGCGGCGTAGGCGCCGGTGTCGGTGAGAGCCATGAGGGTCGGACCGGAGATGGTCCCACCCGGCCTTAGATGCAGGGTCGAGTACGGCAGGCGCAGCGCAACCCCGGCGTCGGTCACCTCGGTGACCCGGGTGGTCACGACCCCTTGAGGGAACGCGTCGGCCAGGAAGTCGTTCAGCTCGTGGACGCTCATCACGGGGAGGGGCAGCACCGGCCAACCTTGGCATGCCCGGGCCCATCTACGATGACCGCCGTGCTGAGCTCTCCGGCCGACGAGCCCAGCCGGCAGCCGTGGTCGCTGGCGGAGTTGGCCCGGCAGTTCACCCGCCTCGGTCCCGGCGCGGTCACCCACTTGCAGCGTCTGGTGGCGGCGTGGGACCTGCTCGCCGACTTCTGCTTCTCCGACCTTCTGCTCCTGGTCCCGGTCGACCTCGAAGGCAGCGAGTTCCTGGTGATGGGCCAGGTGCGCCCGAGCACGTCGCAAACGCTGCACCGCTCCGACCTGGTGGGCCGCACCGTCTTGGAGGCTGATCGGCCGGTGATCGCCCGGTCCTTTGCCCTGGGCGAGATCATCGAAGGCGAGGTCACCGACGACGTGGTGCGCGAGCGGGTCCGCCTGCTGTGCATCCCCGTGCGGTTCCAGGGTGAGGTGATAGCTGTCCTCAGCCGCGAGTCGACGCCCATCGTCGGCCGGTCGCCGGGTGAGCTCGAACGGGTCTACGTGAGCTGCTTCAACCGGTTCGCCCGCATGATCTCGGCCGGCGAGTTCCCCTTCGATCAGGACGACAGCACCAGCGGCGAAGCGCCCCGCGTGGGGGACGGGGTGATCGTGCTCGACCGTAGTCAGGCCGTCGAGTATGCCTCACCGAACGCAGTGTCGGCCCTTCACCGGGTTGGCGTGCACGCCAACACCGCCGGCATGCGCCTGGGCGAGGTTGGATTCGACGACGAACTGGTCCGCGATGCCTTCCAGATCGGCGCTCCGGTGACCCATGAGGTCGAGCGCGGCAGCGAGGTGACCGTGCTCGTCAGCTGCATCCCGGTGTTGGACCGCGGCTCGGTGTCAGGAGCGGTCGTGTTGTTTCGGGACATCTCCGAACTGCGGCGGCGGGACCGGTTGCTGCTCTCCAAGGACGCCACCATCCGCGAGATCCACCACCGGGTGAAGAACAACTTGCAGACGATCTCGTCACTGCTGCGCCTGCAGGGCCGGAGGCTCGACTCGCGCGAAGCCAAGTCCGCCATCGAGGAGTCGGTCCGGCGGATCCAGTCGATCGCCCTCGTGCACGACACCCTGTCGAAGGAGGCCGGCGAGGACGTGCCCTTCCTCGACATCGTGCGGCCCCTGGTGCGCATGGTCGAGGAAGGCCTGGTCTCCCCGGATCGGCACGTGTCGCTGTCGGTCACCGGCGACGCCGGCTCCCTGCCGGCCATGGTGGCCACCCCGATGGCGATCGTGGTCACCGAGCTGCTGCAGAACGCGGTGGACCACGCCTTTCCTTTCCTGAGCGGCGAGGAGCCCACGCAATCAGTGCCCGTCATCGCCGCCCGCGAGGCCCAGTTCGAGGCGGCGGCGTCAGCCGCCTCCGAACCCAACTGGGTCCGGTTGGAGCTCTCCAACGACGGTCACGAGCTGGTGGTGCGGGTCGTTGACAACGGCATCGGCGTGCCCGAGGGCTTCACCATCGCCGGGGCCAAAGGTCTGGGCCTCTCGATCGTGCGGGCCTTGGTGGTCTCAGACCTGGGGGGCACCATCGACCTCTTCGATCCGCCGGACGGGGCCACGGGGACTGTGGTCGAGTTGCGGGTCAGCACCGATGTGATGCGGCCAGCATGAGCCGGTTGGACGGTGCGGTGAACGGTAGGTCAGGCGGTGCGGCGGTGGGCGGCGACCCACTGCTTGCGGAGCTTGCGGCGCTCCTCCTCGGAGGTGCCGCCCCAGATCCCCGAGTCCTGGTTGGTGGCGAGGGCGAACTCGAGACACAGGGTCTGGGCGTCGCATTGGCGGCAGACGGCCTTGGCGTTCTCGATCTGCTCGATGGCCGGCCCAGTGGTGCCGACGGGGAAGAAGAGGTCGGGATCGGTGTCGCGACAGGCCGCGTTCCGACGCCACTCGTCGGATTCCACGGTCAAAGACAGCAGATGGCTGGAGCTGATCGCCACGAGAGACCTCCCAAGGTCGTCACACGCCGGCGGGTCGACGTTGTGACTGTGTTCACAAGGGTCTCCACCGAGAAACCTGCGGGTTTGACGGGGGGACGGGTTGACGCTATCTGCCGCCGCTCACTTCTGCAAGCACTTTGTTGCCGGAGCGTCACCTCTCGGCCAGTGACAGCGACGTGACCAGCGTATTCGCCCATCGCGGGGCCTCCGCAGCCGCTCCGGAGAACACCGTCAAAGCTTTTTTGCTGGCCGCCGACATGGGGGCCGACGGCATCGAGTTGGACGCCCGGCGGACCGCCGATGGGGCGGTGGTGGTGCACCACGACGCCCACCTGCCCGACGGCCGGCCCATCGTCGGCGTAGCCAGGGCCGACCTTCCCGACCGTGTCCCCACGCTGGCCGCCGCCTTGGACGCCTGCGGACAATTGGTCGTCAACATCGAGATCAAGAACATCGCCCCGGACCCCGACTTCGATCCTGAAGAAGCGGTGGCCGGCCACGTGGTGACCGAGGTCCGCCGGCGCCGGTGGCACGAACGGGTGTTGGTGTCGTCGTTCAGCCTCGACACCATCGACCGGATTCGCCAGCTGGACCCCACCATCCCTACGGCCTTCTTGGTGGCCTGGGAGACCGACCCCGTTGCGCTGATCGACAGGACGGTCCGCCACGGGCACTCCACCCTCCACCCATGGGACGCCATGACTGACGCCCCCCTGGTCGAGGCGGCTCACGCCGCCGGGCTGGTGGTGAACGTCTGGACCGTCGACGAACCGGATCGCATGACCGAGCTGATGGGCTTCGGCGTCGACGGCATCGTCACCAACGTCCCCGACATCGCCCGCCGCGTGGTCGACGGCTCCGCCAACTGTTGACCCTGCTACGGGGTGACGGTTGGCCCGCCCGCTGATTCCCGCCCTCCAGCCGAACTTGTCGCAGTTCTCACCCGGAGGGGGGCTTTGCACAACAACCCTCCTCTGCACAAAAACCAGCCAGCCTGCACAAGAACCCTCCATCGGGAGGGTCTGAGTCATGACCGCTGATCGACTCATGGCTCTGGGGTACCGGTTCCGTGCCTGGTTGAAGCTGGGACCGTTCTGGCAGTGGCGCTTCGTTCGACGCGGTCGGATCAGGGCAAGGGAAGGCCCCCAGATTGAGTGGTACGAATCACCCTTCAGGACCGAGAAAGTTGATTCGGGTCTTCCGTTCATAGTGTTTGACCCTGGGTATATCGACGGCCCCTGGGCAGACGGGGAACAGGTCTGCCATGAGGTCGTTGGCTTCTCCCATCGTTTTCAGCGGTCCGTATACGGCGGACGGGTCGTAGATGACACGGAGCATCCCGAACCCGAGGACGAGACCGGTCGCTTCGACTGGACCGGCTGGGTTGCGGATGTGTGAGCCGTGAACCAACAGGCGGTTCCCCGGACCGTAGGTGGCATAGGTCACCGTCGCCCCCAGCGGGGGCTTCTGGTGATCCCGCAGATAGTGGCGGGCAGTGATTGTGGTCGCGTGTGCTTGCCTTCGGTGAGCGTGCCACACGAAGTGCTTGAGGATCGCCCACGTGGCGAGCCGCTCTTGCTCGGATTGGTTCAGCGTGCCCCGGTGCCCTTCGTAGAGCGCAATCAGGAGTGGTTTGCAGCGTTCTTCGATGCGGCTCATCCAGCCCCCGTTGCAGCCAGTGCACACGACATCAGGGATACTGGCGATGGCCATGGTCTGGGTTGGCTTTCGCACGGTTCGTCGCGGGGTGCGTTGGACTTTCAGACCGGCGAAGGTTTGCTCATCTCGGTACTCTCGATTGAACCACTTTGGGATGATGTCCTCAACGGAGTCTGCCGGATCGCCACAGAAGATGCAGGAAGGGCGTGGCCCCTCCCGAGCATTGCTCACGGGCAGAAAGTAGCTGGCCTCCCGGCAAGGCGTTTCGGTACCATCTGGCCCGATGACGACACATCGAGTCCACTCACCGACCTAACCGGTCCGCTTCTCCCGTCTCGGCGTATTCCAGTAGGGACTCTTGCACTTCGGGCACACCTTCGGTTCGCTGTTGCGATCGCGGGGTACCCACTCGTGGTTGCACCGCTCGCAGCGGTAGCCCCAGATCTGCACCTTCGGCATCGTCGTCACCCTACTCTCGGTTCACCCCTCTACTGGGGACACTTCCTGTCGTACCCCCTAAGTATGATACCTGTAGGTACATACGAGAGGGTAGTGAGAGATGGACCAGCGACAAGCCAAGGCGTTCCACATCGCAGCAACCACTCCTCTGGCCCCCGACAACGGCCGGTGGAAGGTGCCCTCACAAGCTGGCACCGGCAACTACACCGTCACCGTCGTCTCGGACGGCTCCTGGTTCTGCTCGTGCCCCGACCACGAGGAAACGCTCTCGCCGTGCAAGCACATCATGGCGGTCGAGGTCACCATCCAACGCGAGACCGGCAAAACCGGCAAGAAGTTCTCCGAGGTGGTCAAGGTGACCTACTCGCAGAACTGGTCCGCCTACAACGCTGCGCAATGCAACGAGAAAGCCATGTTTCTCAAGTTGCTCTCCGATCTGTGCGCTGGCATCCCCCAACCCGAACGCCACGGCGGGGGTCGTCCCAAGCTGCCTCTTTCGGACATGGCTTTCGCAGTGATCTACAAGGCGTACATCGGGGCATCGGCTCGGCGTTTCACCACCGACCTCAACAACGCCCAAACCGATGGGCTGATCGACCAGGCACCCTCGTTCAACTCGGTGCTCAACTACCAGCGCGATACCTCCCTCGCCCCCCTGCTCACCAGCCTGGTGGAACTGTCGGCCCTGCCTCTCCAAGCGGTGGAGACGGACTTCGCGGTGGACTCCTCGGGGTTCGGCACCAAGAACACCCGGACGTGGTTCTCCACCAAACACGGTCGGGAGATCGAAGCCCGCGAGTGGCGCAAGGTGCATCTGATGGCCGGGGTGCGCACCCACATCGTCACCGGGGTGCAGGTGACCGGTTCCAACGCCAACGACGCCCCGTACCTGCCCGACCTGGCCAAGACGACCGCCAAGAGCTTCACCGTGGATCAGGTGTCCGCCGACAAGGGCTACTCGTCACGGCGCAACGCCGCCGAGATCGAAGCCCTCGGCGCCACGCCGTTCATCCCCTTCAAGTCCAACGTCGTGGAACCCACCCCCGGCGACGCGTGGGCTCGCATGTGGCACCTGTTCGCCTACAACCACGACACCTTCCTCGGCCACTACCACAAGCGGTCCAACGTGGAGACCGTGTTCGCCATGATCAAAGCCAAGTTCGGCGACTCCCTGCTCGCCCGGACCACCGAGGGCCAGGACAACGAGGTGCTGGCCAAGGTGGTGGCCCACAACCTGTGCGTGCTCATCCAGAGCTTCTACGAGCTGGGCATCGAGACCCAGTTCGGCCGCACGCCGCAGAAGCCTCAACTCACCGTCGTCAAGTAGCCCGGACCGACGCGCGATGACCGTCGAGTTTGTCGGTCCGTTCGAGCATCACGATGTGGTGGTGGACGGCCGAGTCGTGCCGTACCTGCAAGCCACGCCGTTCAAGGGCGGGATGATCCAGCTAACCCTCGATCATCGGTTCTCACGGGACCTATCCATCGCTGATGCCGAGCACCTCGTCCCCTTCATCGCTGACTGCATCGCCGTGGCGATGGGCTACACCTGCCACCCCCGGCCGGGTTGGGACGGGCCTGTGCCCCTTCCTGCGTTCCGGAAGCTGACGGGCCTGTGACTTCACACGAAGGTGGGCAGTTTGTTCAGGTTGTTGTCGTCGGTGCTGTCCGGGCTGGACCTAGGCTGACCTGCCCGCACAGGTGGCAGCGGGTGATACTCACTTCGGCCCGTCGGCGGCTCTTGGGGCCGAAAACGTGGAACGTGTCTCCTTGGTCCATCGCGTTCATCACCTGCCCCAGTGTCCAGGCCATCTGCGAGGTGCTGCCTACGTTGCTGACCCTCACATCGGTGATCGCCCTTGCTCCGTGCCGCCGCGCGATGCCGGTGATCCTGAAATCGGTCATGTGTGCACTCCACCCTCTGCTCGGCCAACCCGTCGTTGGCCCCCGTCGCACCGTACTGCCCTGGTTGCCTTACTGCGGCTCGCTGCCGAACTGGGCATACCCCGACCTGAAGCCCACCCCTCAACTGGCCGAGGTCAAGTCCATCGCCAGCTGAATACTTCGCCTGTAATTACACCCTTGTGGCCGATGCCTGTTGGCAATCATTGGTCAGTACTATGGCCGCGACATGGCTGACGAACTCACCCTCGAATGCCCAATCCGGGGTATCCTCAAGGCGAAGGCCAAGAGCGCCGACGGCCTAAAGCCCAGTGAAGAAAAGCTCCGCATCGAGGCTATACGTCACCTGATAGCTGAGGGCTACCCGCCCGATCACATCAAAGTTGAGGCGGTGATCAAGAAGTTCGGGCATGGCGGGAAGAACAGCTTTAGAGCCGATCTCGCTGTGCTGGATGTACCGGTCGTGACGGTCCGGTCCGGTGATGTCGAAGAACTACTTGCCCACGCGGTGCTTCTCGGCGAAGTGAAGCGTGACAATAAAGATGCAGAGCAGGCGAGGTCCACTCAGGTTGAACCGATGCTCGACTTCGCATCCCGAACCGACTGCATCGCTCTGTATTGGGACGATGTAGAACAGCGATTGTTCTGGCAGGAACACAAGGGCGGCAAGCGCGAGAAGCACGAAGGGTCGTTGGCCTTGTTGCCGAGCTACGGCGACGCCATTGCCGTGGTGCCTTTGACCTTCGCTGACATTGAGCCAACCGACTCACTGCTCTCGGTGATGAAGAGGATTGAGGACATCCTCCACATGGCGGCCCTGGCCCCCGAAGTGCGCTACGGCGTGATGCTCCAACTCCTCCTTGCCAAGCTAAACGATGAACACGCTCACGAGGGGCGGCCCGATGCGGCACTAGGCATCCAAGACCCTGTGCCACTCGGCACACCGCCAGCAGAGATCCGGAAGAACTTCAACGCGATCTTGGCGAAGGCGGTCGCCTACTACGGGAAGCACCTACCCCGCTCGATCAACAACACGGTTCCCGTTACCGGAGAGGTGTTGAGCGAGGTACTCCAAGTCTTGGCCCCGGTGAAGATCATCGCCTCGAAACAGCGAGTGATCCAAGACTTCTACATGTACTTTGCTAAGCATCTCTACAAGTGGGAAATGGCCCAATATTTCACGCCGATCTCTCTGACCGAGTTCATCGTGTCAGTGTTGGCACCGCAGTTCGGCGAACACATCAAAGACCCGGCCTGTGGAAGTGCGGACTTCCTCACTGCTGCGTTCCGTGTAGGGCGGCAGTTCGATCCGAAGTACGCAGACTTTGTTTGGGGTGCAGACAAGTCTCCAAGTTCTGTTCAGGTTGCAGTCTTGAACATGCTCCTGAATGGTGACGGCAAGTCGAACATCAAAGAGGAGGACTCACTAGAGAAAGTCGGACAATACACAGACGAGTATGACATCCTAGTTTGCAATCCCCCCTTTGGCGGTAAGATCGTTGAACGTAAGCCTGCCGTCCTCAAGCAGTACGATCTCGGCCATGAGTGGAAAACCGATGAGGAAGACGACCAATTGGTCAAGCAGCCCAAATTGCTATCGGGTCAGGAAGCCGGGCTTCTCTTCGTAGAGGGGAGCTTCGCGTTTCAGCGGGGTTGGGTGCCGAGTAGGGACCAGTTGCAGCCGCCGACGGCGAGCAGGATTCGGGTGCGGTAGTTGGTGAGGTTGCGGAACCCGGCGGCGACTCGTTTCACCTTCTTGAT
>JAABUR0100002749.1_pt1 | contig 26086 bp, 28 predicted proteins | sample 5560091 | NCBI WGS metagenome assembly JAABUR01 (sample SAMN10711879, study PRJNA513375) | rock metagenome | isolation source: Antarctica rocks | place: Antarctica: Victoria Land, University Valley sud
AGCCCAAGCTGAGCCCCAAGCAGGAGGTCCTCCTGGTCCAGCTCTGGCGAGACGGCAAGCACACCACCCTCGACCTGGCCGAACTGTTCAAGGTCGCCCGCTCCACCGTCTACCGCACGATCCAACGCGCAGCCGCCGACCTGCCCGTCGACCCCACGGCCAAGGCCGCCGAGCCGGCCACATAGCGCCGCAAGAACCCCGCCACTTACCGCTGAAGGTCACAACAAACGGCCCCGCCGGCGCGCTGGGCAGGCTCGCCCGGAACGCCCGACCGAAACCCAATTCGACCGAAACACACCTAGACCGTTTTCGGTCGAGCCGGTAGACTGGACTCAACCGATCAACCCGAGGAGGACGCCATGACCCAGGCAGCGCGGATCACGTCGACGTCGAGGAGCGAGGCCGAGCGGGCTCGCCAGGTCGAGGAGGCAGTGCACAGCGTGCGGATGGAAGGTCTTGACCTCGCGCCCGAGGACGCGGCCGACGCCGCCGAGTACGTCGCCGGGCGGATCACCCTAGATGAGTACGGCAGCCGGACCCGTGCACGCTACGGCGTGGCCGAGGAGGACCAGCGGGGGAGCGGTGCCCAGGCACACGCGGTGGCCGGCGTGGCGGCCGCACGGCCCGCTTCTGGTGCCGCGTCCCGGCCTGCCCAGCGCGGGCGATGAGCGATCACGTCGACCCGTACACCGACCCCCAGACGGGCATCCTTCGCAACCGGATCGGTGCCCGCACGCAGGCCGCCCTCGATCAAGCAGAGGGCGGCCTGTCTGTGCACCGGCTCGTCGAGCTGGCCGATCGCTACCCGGTCCGTCCCAGCGGTGACCTCGATGAGCTGCGCAGCATCCATCGGCACCTGTTCCAGGACCTCTATGAGTGGGCCGGACGGAGCCGCACCGTCGACATTCGCAAGCCCGGCGGCGAACCGTTCCTCCCGGCGTCGAGGATCGAGGTCGGCACCGCCTACGTGTTCGACGAGCTGCGCCGCGAGAACCACTTGCGCGGGCTCAGCCGGCCGAAGTTCGTCGAGCGCCTGGCGCACCACTACGACGCTCTCAACTACGCGCACCCGTTCCGTGAGGGCAACGGCCGCACCCAGCGGGTGTTCTGGTCACGTGTGGCCCGTGACGCCGGATGGCAACTCGACTGGCGGCTGGTCTCGCGAGAACGCAACAACGAGGCCTCGCGAGCTGCGATGGAAAGCAGCGACCTACGCCCGCTGCGCGAGATGTTCGACAGCATCACCACGGCGACCAGGCCGGGCGATCGAGCGGCCGGACGGGCTGCCCTCGACGTCGCACGCCTCGCGTTCGCCAAGCCCGCCGCCGAGGCCACCCGGCCCAGCCAGGACACCCCGAGAACCGGACCGCAGCGACCTACGCCGGGGGCGATGAGCGATCGCGCGGCAGGGATCGGAGAGTGACAGATGAGTAGCGTCGTCGGCTACGCCCGAGTCAGCACCCACGAGCAGGACACCGCTGCCCAGGAGCAGGCCCTACGAGCCGCTGGAGCCGTGAAGGTGTTCGTCGACTCCGCAGCCTCGTCGAGGCGGGCCGACCGCCCACAGTGGCTCGCCTGTCTGGACTACTTGCGCGCCGGAGACACCCTCGCCGTGTGGCGACTTGACCGGCTCGCCGGTACCCAGAGGCTCGCGATTGAGACGATCAACGAGCTGCACGAGCGCGGCGTGCAGATCAAGAGCCTGACCGAGCCGGACATCGACACCACGACCCCGATGGGCCGCGCGCTGTTCGGCATCGTCGCCGTGTTCGCACAGTTGCGGGTCGACACGATCCGGGAGAACACCAGGGCAGGTTTGGCGCGTGCTCGCGCCGAGGGCCGCGTCGGCGGCAGACCGACCGTGATGACGCCCGCCCGCGTGCGCGAAGCGGTGCGGATGCGCGACGAGGAGCAGACCCTTGACGCGATCGCCGCCACCCTCGGGGTAGGTCGCTCCTCGGTCGCTCGTGCGTTCGACCGGCTGGACGAGCAAGCCGCCCGGTCGCCCGAGGTGGACGCCTCGGCCAGGGTGTCGGCATCACTCAGCTAGGTCGTCGCAGTCGCCCGGTTCGTTGACAGGCCATTCCTCCCCCCTGACCCGATAGAGGCCAAAATACGCACGGCCGCACCCTGTCCACCCGGAGGGCTCGGGGGAGCAAAGTTTCGGCGCGATATAAGCGAGGGAGGGACGACTGAGCGCGTGCCGAAAGTTTGTGGGGGAGAGGCCCGCGAAGTGGGCTTGACAGGGTGTGGCCGTGCGTGACGATCGAGGCCGAGGGTCAGGGGGAGACAGACCCACTCTCGCCGGTTTCGACGGTTCCCGGTTTTGCGCTCGGTGCGGGCCGAGCGCCGGCCCGTGTGCGTGCCTTCCGCGTCGGCGTTCCGCCGGCGGCCGGGGTGGCACGCGGGACGACAAGGCCGGCGTCGGACAGTTCGCGGACTTTCCAGCCGGCTGTCTTGGCCGCTTCGTTCTTCTCCTCGGCGGCGGTGATGAGTTCGTTGCGGGTCTTGTTGAGGGCGGCGATTTTGACGTCGATGGCCTCGATCTTGTCCAGGTCCTCAGCGAGGTCTCGGATGGAGTCTTCCTTCGTGGCGGTCAGCGCCTTCAACGCCTCTGCGACTCGGCGGTCAAGGTCTCGCTTGCCCATGGCGTGGTCCCCGTGTTGACGTTGGTGGTTGCGCTCAGCGTACTGGTTGCGCGGGTCGCCACGAGGCGACCCGCGCCAAGGGCGCGCGGGCTCCCTGAACTCGGTTCCGATGAGCAAGCTAGACCATAAGGTGCCCTTATGGTGTCTGTCCTCGCGCCGGAGGCCCGGACCTGCCACACTGGGGGTGTGGAATCTCCCCCGGGCGGGGGAGTCGCTGCGCTTGGCGAAAGGAGGACGGTCGTGACCGACCGTGAGCAGTCACCGCTGCCGCGCCGACTGAGGGGCCTGCGCCAGGAGCGCATGCTGGGAAGCCCGCGACCGTTCGTGCACAAGGTGAAGGTGACGCCGGAGCAGGAGGAGCGGCTGATCCTGCGCGCGGCGGAGCGGCGGATCACGGTTGCGCGGCTGCTGGTGGAGTCGGCTCTTGCGGGTGGTGCTGATGCGGCCAAGGCGAAGTCGGAGCTGGCTGGCGAGTTGTTCCGGATCTCGCGGTTGCTCGGGAAGATCGGGGTCAATGTGAACCAGATCGCGCGGGCGACGAACGCGACGCTGGAGGCGCAGCCGGCCACCGATGGGGCGCTCCAGGCGGTGGGCCGGGTCTGCGCCCGGATCGAGACGCTGGTCGATGATGTGGAGGGGTCGCGATGATCCCGAACGTGCAGAAGGGCGGGAACATGCCCGGCCTCGTCCGGTACCTCCAGGGTCCGGGGAAGGAGAACGAGCACGAGAACCCGCACGTCGTTGCCGGTGACCCGTTCCTCGTGGCGTGGCACGGAAGTGAGTCGCTGGACCGTGCCGGCGCGGACGAGATCTCGGCGTACTTGGACGAGCCACGGAAGGTGTTCGGGACGGAGATCAGGTCCCAGGTCACGGCGCAGGATCCGGAGACGGGCGAGAAGGTGGTGATGGGCTACCGGGATCAGCATGTGTGGCACTGCTCGCTGAGTCTGTCGGCCGAGGAGGGCGTGCTGAGCAACGAGAAGTGGGACGAGGTGGCGCGGGACTTTATGGACCGGATGGGGTTCACCGTGGAGTCCGGGAAGTCGCCGTGCCGGTGGGTGGCCATCCACCACGGCGCGAGCAAGAACGGCAACGATCACATCCACGTCGCGGCGTCCATGGTTCGTGAGGACGGCACGAGGTGGGATGGGCGGTTCCGGGACTTCAAGAAGGCCCAGGACACGTGTCGCGAGCTGGAGGTCAAGCACGAGCTGACGCGGGTCGAGGGTCGGGCTTACGGGACGGCTGAGCGCGGGGAGAAGCCCGCCGAGCGGTACCAGGCGGCACGGGCCGGGATGGACCTGACGGCGCCGAAGGACCTGGCGCAGCGGGTGCGGGCGGCGGCCACCGCGGCGACGTCGGAGGCGGAGTGGGTTCGACGGGTGCGGGCTGACGGCGTGATCGTCAAGCCCTTCTTCGCTCGAGGGACGACGGACGTTGTGCGGGGCTATCGGGCCGCGTTGAAGCCCGAGAACTACCGGGACAAGATCGTCTTCTACGGGGGAGGCACGCTCGGTCGCGACCTGACTCTGCCCCGGGTTCGTGAGGGCTGGCCGGAGCCGTCTGTTGAGGAGGCTCAGCGGGCGTCGGAGGAGTGGCAGGCGGCGTTCCGGGGGAAGCCTCCGGTGCACGACGGCGGGCGTGAGAGCAAGCGACTGGCGCCGACCGCGCCGGACGTCGCGGCTAAGAACCTGGCCGCGTTCAACGAGCGGCTGGCGCAGGTGCCGATCGGGGATCAGGTGGCGTGGGCCGACGCTGCCAAGGACGTCTCCGGGGCGCTGTCGGCGTGGGCCCGGTACGACGAGGCCAACGCCGGCGAGTTGCGTCAGGCGGCGTCGGCGTTGAGCCGGTCGGCGCAGCTGCACCGCAAGGGGCTGCCCGCGGGTCGACGGGTCAAGGAGTCTCCGATGGGGACGGCGCTGCTGTTCATGTCGGCACGGCGCGATGACAAGCCCCGGATCGCCGGCGCGGTGCTGATGCGCCAGCTGCTCCAGACGGCGACGGCGCTGCGGGATTACCACGTGGCCACGAGGAACCTCAGGCAGGCGCAGACGCTCCAGCGGGACGTCATCAACCGGTTGGAGAAGGTGCCGATGACCGGGTACCAGCTGAGCCCGCCGGCGACGATGACCGAGGCCGACCGTCGGGCCTGGGAGGCGCGTCAGGTCGCGCTGGCTGGCCAGGTCGGTCCGCGGACCTCGAGCCCGCAGACGTCGCCGGCAGGGGAGCCGTTGCCGCGACCGCTGAACCCACGCACAGACCACGCCACGACCCGTGGCGGGACCAACAGGGAAGGGGAGCGAGATGGCTCACGATGAAGACCCGCTGGACGAGCTCCGATCGGTAGGGATGACCGGAGCGGCCGCAATCAGCAGAGTGGCAGAGACGATGATCCGCGCCGCGCAGGACGCCAAGATGCGGGCCGCGCAGGAGGCGGCCCAGCAGGCCGAGGACGGGCGACACCGGTACGACGCGCAGGCCCCGGTCGCGGAGCGGTTCTACCGAGAGGCGATCGACACCGACCTCATGACGACGTCACAGCGCGTCGACCAGGACGCACTGCGTCACGGCGCGCAGCAGTGGGCGGAGCTGGACCCCGACAGGTTCGGGCCCTACGCCGACCGGCTGAACGAACGGCTCGAGGAACTGGGACTGGAAGAGGCACGCCGCGCGGAGGCGAGTCGAGAGCAGCTGACCGCCAACAAGGAGCAGGGGAAAGCGGAGCGCCAGGCCGACCCTGAGAAGGCCGAGGAGCACCGGGAAGCGTCAGAGGGTGCAGCGGCCAGGGCCGACGATGCCAGCCAGGAGGCCAGCCGGCACGGCCAGGCCGCCGACGAGCTCGAGGCGGAGGAACCGTCGTACGACTCGGCCGAACGCCGCGAGGGGACGGCCAAGGAGATGACGGAGGCCGGCGTTCCCGAGTCTCAACGGGAGGCCAAGCTGACGGCCGACCACCTCAACGCCGAGCACCCGAAGACCGCCGCGCGCGGCGGCCAGGGGCGGCAGAAGACAGCGGCCAAGGGCCGGAACGTCGAGCAGGGGAAGAAGCGGACCAAGACCCTCGGCCGAGGCCGATAGATTCGGCGACCAAAGGCCAAGTCTCATCTGCTGGGCGCGAGGAGGTGCGAAGCGTGGTGCGTGAATGCCGATGAGTCAGGATCTCCCTTTCAATTCCAGTGAGCTGCGGCTCCGGTGGCCACCTGCACTGTTCGTAGCTGTTGCGAAGGGGCTGGCACCAGGCGGAGTCATCGACCGAGCGAGCCTTGACCGGTTGCTTGACGAAGCATTCGTGGATTCACGGGGTCTGAGCGCCGATCCTCTTCAGATCCTCGTTGATCCGCCGACGGATCCGGAACTGACCACGTGGGTATCCGGCGTCACCGCCGCCGCATCGCAGCTCCTGTCCAATCGATACCTGACCCAGCTCGTCAATGCGGTCGGGGACGGGTCTATTCGCTCCTATTCGCCTCGGCGTTACTACCGGGAGCGTCTGAATCCTGTTCAGGCAGCAACGCCGATCGTCGGTCAGGACGTGGGGGCTGCTCTATGTGCCGTGCTGATCGATCTGGATATCCATGGCTACTTCGACGATGCCTTCGGCCCCTCGTGCTGCGACGCGCGCGCCGATCGAGCCGGGGTCGCGCGCAGCCTCTTCGAGCAGTTGCTCGGGCCCGAGACACCGTGGCAGTGGGTGCCGTCGTCTGAGGGCCACGACCTCGATCACATCTATGACCTCGTTGAGGTCTGCCACGACGTTGTCTCCCGCCCGCGGACCCGGACGTACCACGGGTATTGCCAAGAATGGGACCACGACAGGTTCGATCGGCCAACTGGGCGGCTCGTGTATGCGTGGAGGATCAACACCGTTCTGGCCGGCGCGGGTGTGGAGTTGCGGCTGTCCGAGCGCGGTGAGGACGAAGGCCGGCTTGTTCACGCCCCACTCGACCCGCGATCGGAGCTGCCGAGCCTGGTGGCTGCGGCGGCCGATCCATCGGAACGGCCTCGGGTGGAGCACGCGGTCGTGACATTCCGCGGCCGGCACGCCACGAGGGAAACAAAGCGTGATGCCGTCAGAGCGCTGGGGGACGTCCTCGAGCACAGACGGCCCGAGGTGAAGAAGCTGATGACGCGAAAGGACGAGGGCGCGTTGTTCGAGATCCTCAACACGTTCGATATTCGGCACCTCAACCACGCCGCCCGAGAGGACTATGACGAACTGTTCCTCGATTGGGTCTACTGGACGCTGCTCGCGTCGCTGGCGTTCATGGACGGCAAGAGCGCAGCCGACCCAGCTGAGCAGAAAAGTGCGCTCGAGATCCGAACGATTCTGTGACCGAGCCACGGGCGGGACGAGGAATTTTGAGACTGGTTCAGAATGAGAATTGTGAGATTCGGCTGCACATGCTGGCTGCCGCTGCCAGAGGAGCCGGCTCCGAACAGTGGACGGGCGCAGCACCATGGCGAGCACGGTCCCGGGATCAGCACGTCCGACCCCACTCTCTCCTGAGTGAGGGGTCGTCGGCCTCGGGCGGCCGCCACCCAGATCAAGTGGCCGCAGGTCGCCGCAGGAGCCCCGCTGGTCAGGCCGACAAACCCTGCCCCTCGCGCGCTCTATCGCTGCTTGGCCTCGGACCTCTCACGGCTATGTCAGAGGTTCTCGCATAGGTGATCGCACGGTGATCTCATTATCCGATCTCATTATCCCCGCTCCAGCGGCATCTTACCGCCCGCTATACCGGCTTGGTCGTTGCCGGTTTGATGCTGCATCCTTGGCACATGAAGCAGCAACCCACGCCAGAGCCGGACGGCAGTTACGACGCCCTGCGGGACGAGGAGGCGGCGACCGAGGTCGAAACCCGTGCGTACCTTCTTGAGCGGTCCAAGCGCGAGTACGCCCCCATTCTGAAGGACTTCGTCCAGAGTCCCGACAAGAAACTGGCCAACCGCGCCGGGCCGTTGAGCGAGTTCGTCCGCAACGGCGATCTGCGCGCGCTCCGTGGGTTCCTCTTCCTGCACGCCATCATCAGCAGTGGCGACGGGGACAACGGCTGGAGCACGACGCTTGCTCTGGGCGTGTGGGCGCGGGCCTTCGACACGACCACAGCGGCCGAGCCACGCTCCGCCTCGACCGCCGCGACCAAGATGCTCGGACGTCTTGAGGATCGCCGGCTGATCGAGCGCGACCGCGTGGGTCGGGCACGCAAGATCACCGTCACTCTGCTCCGCCCGGACGGGCAGGGAAAGACGTACACCCGGCCGGGTAAGGACAACGAGGACCGGTTCCTCAAGCTGGGCAACGCCTTCTGGACCGACGGTTGGTACAAGAAGCTCGATCTGCCGGCGACGGCGATGCTGTTGGTCGCGTTGCATGAGAAGCCCGGGTTCGAGCTCGTCACCGAACGTGTGCCCGATTGGTATGGCTGGTCGGCCGACACTGCCGAACGCGGGCTGCGGTCCCTGGAGGGCCTCGGTCTGATCAAGGTCGACAAGAGGCTCAAGAAGACGCCCCTCTCACCGACTGGGGCGACGCAGGTCAACGTCTACACCCTCATCGGGCCCTTCGCACAGCCCAGCCCTGCCACGAAGAAGACGCTGAAGATCCTGAAGAAGAACATCACGGGCGGCCGCGGGACGAGGAAGCAGACCAAATGACTGTCAGCAGCAGCCCACCCCCGGACGACTCGGACGCCACCGCAAGTCCCGGACGCCGCACCAACCGGTCGGTTCGTTCTCCCGCAGGCCGTCGGGTGGCGTCATGAGCCCCAAAACCCCTCCAGGGCAGGCGGACCCGTCTCCGGCCGCGCTGGGGCGGCAGGTGATCCCGAGCCGACTGCTCGCGTTCGTCGACGAGTCGATGTGCCGTGTCGACGAGACCACGATGTGCTATTTCATGGCCGCTGCCGTCATCCCGGAAGAGGACTGCGAGGAGGTCCGGGCCGCCCTTCGTGGGCTGTTGCTCGGGAAGGGCGATCGGATCCATTGGCGGCATGAGCATCAGCACCGTAAGGAGCTCATCGCCAAGACCATCCTGACCGCTCAGGTCGAGTCGTTGGTTGTGGTCGGCGCCATGATGAACCCCCGGAAGCAGGAGCGCGCCCGGCAGCTGGTCCTCAAGCGGCTCCTCTTCGAGCTCGATCAACGGCAGGTCGCGCACGCCATCCTCGAGTCTCGGCACGCGGAGCGGGACCGTCATGACATGAGATCGATCGGCGGCTTCCGCGATGCCAAGGCGGTCTCGCGACGGCTCAGCGTCTCGCACGGCGAGCCCGTCCAGGAGCCCATGCTCTGGGTCGCGGACGCGGTCGCGGGCGCAGCGGGAGATCATCGCCGCGGAACGCCGCGGTGCTACGAGGCGCTCGGCGCCTTGGTCGAGCAGATCGACATCGGCCCCGTCTGAGCCCCCTGAGCCCGGACATGCGTCAGGCCGGGCGCCTGATATCCCTCAGGAGGTCCCGGCCTGGCTGTCCGACTCCCTAGGAGCCGTGTACCAAGGATTCTACGTGCACGCATGCAGACACGTCCACTCCGCACCCACTATCAGCAGCCGATCCAGCGGGTGCAATGAGATGACCGTGACAGAACCTGAGACCACCGACAACACCTGATGGCTCTGACGGTGAGGTCTTGAGGGGCTTAGCTGCAACCCGGAGGGGGTCCGCTCGGCCGCCTACTTGGGGTCGCCTCGGGCGTTGATGGGGACCGTTGTGACCTTGGCGTGCATCAGGCCCTAAGACTTCGCAGAATAGGTGCCATCGGCGACGCGTGGCGGTCGGCTTGGACACCGGTGTTCTTGCTGGTGGAGGACCTGTCAGAGGTCTCGTGGACACTAAATCGGTGTACAGTCAGTGCGAAGTCTTTTGAAGACCGATGGCCCGGATACTTGGGGCGGCAACCCCAAGTACCGAGCCATGGCCTACCGGCTCAGAGCCAGTGGTTGTGGTCAAGGAAGAGTTCGATCAGCCGAACGAACGCCGCGATGGTCCAGACGATCCTGCCAACGGAGCCTGGGCCATTCGCTTTTGTATCGGCCTTGCGCTTCTTCTTGACCTTTTGAGGGTGCGGTTTCATCCCGCGGCCCTGCCTTCCTCGCGCACTCCGGGCGGTCTGCCTGGAGCGGGGTACTCCGGCCTGATGGCTGGAGCCTTAGTCCGCCGTTGCCGGCGAACAAGTCGGTTTCGTGATTCCGCGAGAACGGACGTTGTGTGGTTCACGGGCGAGTCTAAGCCCGCCCACCGACCGGCCTCGGGCGTGTCGTGGCGGGGTGTCGACACGCCGCGCGAACTGGTAGAACACGCCGAGGACCGCGCTCGAGCGTGTCCCGGTAGGCGAGGTGTGCGCGCGCTGCATCTCCTGCTCACCCGTGAGAGCATCCGACCCGCTAGCGCGAACGGGTCCACATGTTCGTCCAGCACCGTCTCCGGGAGACGCGCAGCCGTTCGCTCAATCGCTCAGCGTCGCCCCGTCCGACTCGAGCAGCCACGCGGCGGTCGGCTCCATGGGTAGGTCTGGGGGTACGGCGTGGGTGGTGTCGGAGCACTTCGCGAATGTGCCGGCAGCGTCGGACAGGGCTGCCATGGTGGGGTCGGCGTAGTCGCGCCACCAGGTCGCGGCACCGGTGCCGGGGTCGCGACGGAGGACCTCGAATGCTTTCCAGAGGGCCTCCAGGCGCGAGACCGCCTCGGGGTGGTCCCACCACTGTGAGCACCAGTGCAGGGCGAGGCCGTCGCGGACCGGGCGGGCTTGGACCTTGACCAGGAAGTCCTGCACGAAGACGTAGACGTTCGGGAAGTGGTTCTCGACCTCTGGCTCGGCGTCCGGCACTGTGCCGTCTGCCTCGCCGGTCATGGTCTGGAACTCGGCCTCCAGCGCGGCAGCGGCGGTCTCTGCGAGCAGCTGCCGGCGTTCGGACGTCAGGGCCTGGGTGAGGGCGGCCGCGACGATCTTGCGGACCTCCTTGCTGACCTCAGCCGTGACTACGCCCTCGACCATGGCCCCGGCGTCGAAGCCCCGGATGGCGCTGGCCACGACGGCGTCCAGCGGCGATCCGGCTCCGCTCGAGGTGGACTCGTCGTCGGTCATGAGGCCGTCGTCCAGGTCACTCATCGATGGCCTTGACGGTCGACGGTGAGGTTGTGACCGGCTCGGGGTCGGTACCGACTGGGGAGTGAGCCCTGCGGGAAGCCTCGATAACCGCGGCGTCCTTGCCCAGGAACCAGGGCTGGGGCTCGATGAGAACTGCCGGGGTACCCGAGGCGAAGCAGATCGCCCGGCCGGAGGGGAGCTCGCGCAGCTCGGCCACGGTGAGGATGGTCTTCTCCTGCACGGAGCGGGACCGCTGGCGGGTGCCGCGTCCGGAGGACTCGCTGGTGACGATCTGCTCGTAGGGTCCGATCAGGTCGCTGATCCGGCGCAGGAATTTGTCGTCATCGACGCCGCCGCCGTAGATCTTGACGTTGGCGGCTGACCACAGCTTCTCCATGCCCTTGACGCCCCAGACCTCCTCGCCCTGAGCCCAGTTCTGGAGGATGGTTTCGATGATGATGCCGCGGGATCCGAAGTGTGAGTAGTACGAGTCCAGGTTGCGGAAGCGGCAGATGTTGGCTGCCTCGTCCAGCACGGCCAGGAACGGGATGGTGAGCCGGCCGCCGGGTGACGCGGTGGCCAGCTCTTCAAGGGCGTCGATCACGGCCACGGTCAGCGCGGCCACGAGTGGGCCGGCGCTGCCCTCACCCTCGCGTGAGAGCGGGTAGAGAGTCTCGCGCGAGCGGGCGAACTCGGCCGGGTGGAACTGGCGCAGCTGTGCGCTGGCCGGTGGCGGGGTGATCCAGGAGACCATGGCCCTGTTGCGAAGGAATCCCATCAGTGATCGCGCGGTGCCGTAGACGCCTTCGCGCTGCTTGTCTGGCAGGTGGGCCAACGCGAAGAGGGACTGTTCCTGGAGGACGAACCCGTTGTCACGTAGGAGATCTGTGGGGGTGTCATCGGTTGGTCGGGTCAACCAGGTGTAGACCCGAGTCACCGGTTCCTCGCCGCACGCGGCCGCGAGGAGCATCAGGCCGATGAGGTTCTCCGATTCGGTGTCGAAGTAGGCATCGGTGCGGGCACCGACCGGACGCGACGAGGCGACGAACTGGCCGGCCAGCTTCTCCGCCCGAGACTCGTCCGCCAGCACGAACCCGGTATGAGGATCTCGGCGGGCCCGGCCGGTGGCGGGGTCGTGGGCGGCGATGTACGTCAGCGGGTTCCACCACCAGGTGGCGGGCTCGTTGGCGACTCGCTGCGGGTCGAAGACCCACGCCTGACCGAGGCGGCAGCGGACATCGCGGGTGGCGTCGACCACGTCCCGCTTGTTCGAGGTGGCCAGTGCCGCGCCCGGCGCGGCCAGGAGGGCCGGGATCGCGTATGCCGTGGTCTTCATCGTCCGAGGTCCGGCGACGACGACGATCATGTCCTCCCAGGAGGAGAACAGGCCGGAGCGGCCGCGGACGGTCTTGCCCAAGGGGACGCCGGGGGAAGCTGACTCCGTGCCGAGCCTGGTGGCCTTGGCGCGAGATCCCTTGGCGTTCATGTGGGCGACGTCGCCGCCGGCCGCCATATGCCGGGCCGCCCGGTCGGGGCGGAGCGTCTTGCGGCCGGTGCGGGCGATGACCAGCAGCACCAGAATGAACAGAACGACCAGCACGACGCCGAGTGCGATTGCCACGTGGGTGGCCGAGGACGTCCAGGGGGTCGTCCCCTTGGCGATCGTCGCCGCCAGCTCGGCCGGGTTGCTCGGTGGCGCCGGGCGGCCGTCGAGGGCGTAGCCGAGATGCATGGACACCCACCCGCCACCGACGACCAGCACCACGAACGCGATCCCGGCGACAGTCAGGATCAGCTGGTCCTTCTGCGAGGTCGCGTCGACCTGCCGGCGCTGCGCCATGATCAGACCGCCGCCTCGGTGATCCAACGCTCGTTGGTGTCGTGCAGACGCAACTCGGTCGGCGTCAGCTTGACCTGAGTCTGGATGCCGGCGCGCTCCCCGAGCTTCACCAGCACCTTGCCGGCACCAGGTGGCGGGGCCGGGCGCATCTGCCCGGTGTCCGTGTCGCGGACCATCCGCTGACGCCACCCGGGCGGCGTCGACCAGCCGGCCACGGTGTTGATCTCGACCTCGCTCATCCGCTTGACCTCAGACAGCGCACGCAGGTCCTCCTTGGCCAGGCCAGCCGTGACGACGATGCCGGAGCGCTCAGCGAAGCCGCGCGCCTTCATGTTGTCGGCCGGACTGACCATCGATTGCATGTCCTTCAGCGAGTGGGTGATGAAGATGTTGCCCACGCCGTCGTTGCGGTTCAATCTGGTTATTTCGTCAAGCTTGTCCACCAGGCCGGCGCCCTCAATGCGCATCGGACGCCACATCTCGTCCATGACGGTGACGAAGTGACGTTGAGGTGCGGTGCCGGCGTCGGCCAGGGCGTTGGCCGCCTCGATGGAGGCGAAGGTTTCCGACCAGGCGGCGAGCATCACCGAGGCCAGGACGTCCTGAGACTGCTTGGCAACCGCCGAGATGTCGATGCTCACGGCGGGCGCGTCAGTCCGGAGTCGCTCGGTCGTCTGGCCGGAGAAGGTTCGGCCGAGCGGCCCCTCCAGGAGCGACTGGACCGATCGGTTCAGACGCTTGGTGAGGTCCCAGTACTCGTCCCGATCGTCGGCCAGAATCGAGCGGATCATCTCTTGCGGGGGCTCCTGCATGATCGCCGCGAGCTCCGGCAAGGTCGGCGGCTGGCCGCCGCTCGCCCGGTGCTTCTCCGTGAGGACCCGGATGGCGCGGCCGAGGAGGCTCTGCTCCCAGTCCTCCAGGTGGTCGCGGCGGATGATCTGGAGCAGGGTCGTCACCATCGTGACTGACCGCTGGAGGGCCTGCTCGCGCAGCGCCTCGCCGGCCTCGCCGGCGAGGCGGTCGGCCGCCTCGGCCATCGCGCCCTGATCGAGCACGTTGAGCCGCTGCCCTTCACCGAAGCGGAGGACCTGGCCACCCAGGGCGAGCACCACACGCGTGTACTCGCCCTTCAAGTCTCCGGCGACCATCGGGCGCACACCCTGGTCTGCCAGCCCGAGGATCTGTCGCACGGTGAAGCTCGACTTGCCGAGTCCTTGGAGGCCGAAGACGCTCATCGACGGGGACGAGATCAGCCCGGCTTTGAACCAGGAGAACGGGTCGCAGCACACCGTCGAGCCGGTCTCGATGTCCTGGCCGATCGGTACGCCGATGACGGGGCGGGAGGAGCCGCCTGCGAACGGCCACATGCCGCAGACCTGCACGGACGTCCCACGGAAGGATGCTGGCGTGGGCAACACCCGCCAGGAGCCGCCACCGCGGCCGCGATAGCCGCGTGGACCAAGAGTGTTGGCCATGGCCTACATCAACTCCCTCACCTTGTCGGGGACAACGGTGTGCTCCCACGGGACGAACCCGACCGGGAGCGTCGCGGCGAACGCCGCGGCCTGGGAGCCGTAGGAACGCCGCACCCGGATCGGGACGGCACCGGCTCGGGACTCCACCGTGGCGGCCGCCTGCACGAGGTCCTCGCTGTCGGTCACGGTCGCAGTGATCAGGATCGACAACCGGATCAGCATCGCGCCGGAGGCCACCTCCTGGCGGGACTGCTCGGTGGCCTTCATCCTGAGCGTTCCGGTGGCGCTGACGCGCTTCTTGCCCTGCTGCGCCGTGAACGTCGCTGTGTTGGCGTCGGTCTCACTGACCTTGGCCGACTCCTCCGGCGTGTGCGGCCGGAAGATCAGCGCCACGCGCTTACGCGTGAAGTCGCGGTGCGGCATGAGCAGTCCGGACAGCGCCAGCTCGGTGATCGCAGCGCGTGGCGCACCGAACATCTCCCAGGTGATCGACTGGCCCGAGTCGTGGAGAAGGTGATCCCACGATTCTTGGCACGCCACCGGGCCGGCGTCCTGCCACTCGACGTGGTGTCCGTCTCCGGCGAGTTCGGCCTGCTCCAGGTACTTCTGAGCGGCCGGGTCGTATGCCGCCCGGACGAGGCGCGGCAGCTCCGCCTTGGTCACCATGTCGACCGAGCCGCCTCCAGCAGCCTGCACCTGCCCGAGGACGCCGGGGACCTTGCGGGCCAGCTCGGAGAGGATCGCGCCCTCGTCGCCCTTGCGGTGCAGCCCCCGGCCTCGGAACGTCAGCTCCAGGTAGGTGACGTTCTCCGAGGAGGCCGACGGGTAGTCCGCGAGGCATTCGTCCATCACGGCCGTGGCCACGCTCGGAGCCTCGGCGTCCCGCAGGGTGTGCACCATGGCGCTGAGTCGGCCGCCAGGGTCCGGCGCGGTGTCGGTGATGGCCTTGGCGCAGACGAGAGCGGTCTCCTGCCCGGTCGAGGCGAGCACGCCGCCGAAGCCGGCGACCCAGCCGTTGATGCGGTCCTGGTCCTGCATCCACGGGCCTTCGGCCACACACCGGGCCACGATCGTGTAGAGCCCGCCTTTGCGCGGGTTCTTGATTACGACGAACGGGTTGCCGAAGGCGTCGTCCTTTTCGAGCAGCGTCGTCTTGCCGAGCATCCCCGGCAGTCGGATCGAGGCGTTCTTGTTGCGGGTGAACATGCCTGACCTCCATTGGTGTTCGCCGGCGTGGCGCTGTCGTGTGAAGCCGACGCGGCGCGCGGAACTGCGGCCGATCGGTGTCCCGGTCGCGGTGAAGGCGAGGCCGAAGATGGCCAGCATCACCAGCGCCGGGATGATGCCCCCAACCATGAGACCGAGGAGGGCGAAGACGAGCCCGCCCATCAGACAGGCGGTGCCGAGCAGGCCCGCGCCGCCCAGGCCGGCCGAGCGCTGCTGAATCCAGTTGCCGTACGTGGGACGAGCGGTGGTGCTCATGACTGGTCTCCTGTCGCGCCGGATGCCGTGTCACTGGCCGCCCGGGCGGCGTTCATCCCGGCCGAGGCGGCATCCAGAGCCGTCGAGCCGCGAGAGCCGCCACCCGTTCCTGACGGTGCCGGCGGGCCCGGCGTAGGCGCGGGCACTCCGCCATCTCCCTGCACTCCGGACGCGGCCGTGGACCCGTCCTGTCCGGTGGCCCCGCCGGCCCCGGTGCTGCCCAGGCCAGGCGCGCCCTCAGACGTGCCCCCAGGCGATCCGGTGGCCCCTGTCGTGCCCGCGCCAGCATCTCCGCCCGTCGTAGATGTTCCGGCCGGTGGTGAGCCGGTCGGCATCGCTCCCCCGGACGCGGCCGTGGACCCGTCCTGTCCGGTGGCTCCGCCGTCCTCGGTGCTGCCCAGGCCGGGCGCGCCCTCAGACGTGCCCCCAGGCGATCCGGTGGCCCCTGTCGTGCCCGCGCCAGCATCTCCGCCCGTCGTAGATGTTCCGGCCGGTGGTGAGCCGGTCGGCATCGCTCCCCCGGTCGCGGCGGGACCGGTTGTCGCGGCACCGCTCGCGCCGCCGAAGCCGCCTGAGGCTCCTCCGGCGGCCGCTGCGCCGCCACCTGTGGCCAGCACGGCCCCCGTGGCCAGGGCAGCGCCGGCGACGGCTCCGGCCATGGCTCCGGCGTTGCCGCCGCTCATCGCAGCGGTGGCAGGGACCATGAACCGCATCAGGGCGGGTAGAGCGAAGATCGCGAGCAGCATCATGAAGATGCCGGACAGTTGGGTGGCGAGGTCCTGTTCCTTGCTCGCCATCCGGAAGGCAGCCGCGTAGATCAATGCCGCGACGGGCTTGTAGAGCACGAAGGCCAGGAGCCAGGCGAAGGACTTCTGCCACCACTGGCGGCCCATTTGGGTGTTCCCGGCCGCCGCCGCCAGCGGCAGGATTCCCGCCAAGATGACGATCATTCCGTTGCGGATGAGGATCAACCCGAGTTGGATCACCTGCGCGATGATGACGACGATGCCGAGCAGGATGATGATGCCCGGCTGTTGCGCGGCCCCCAAGACGACGGTCTGGGAGAAGTCGATCTTGGACTGGTCCAGAATCCACTTGCTGAACAACTCACCGACCGCGACACCCAGAGTGGTGACGGTCCCAGCGATAGCCGTCACAACCACCACGCGGGTGAGGCTCTCCGCGAGATCCCGACCGTGCTCGAATTTCCCTGTCGTTGCAAGGCGATACGAGGCCACGAGGACGCTGAGGAGCATCGTCGCGCCAACGAAGTAGTTGAGGTGGTCCTGAATCCACCCCGTCACCGAGGCGGACGAGCTGACGTCGGGCGCGGGGGCGTTGAGCCAAGCCGTGGTGAGGTTCTTCATCGCCCACTCGGCACCCTCCTTGAAGCTCTGAGCCATGGACTCCATGCCGGAGGAGATGCCCTCCTTGATGCAACCGCCGATATCGGTAATCGGGTTGCAGCTCATGACGTCGGCCCCCACGGGACGTACCTGCTCGGAGCGCCTTGGGTGCAGCCCGATGAGGTGCCCCCGTCCGTTTCGAGGCGGAGAAGCCAGTCTCCTGTCGGGCCGCCGAACCACTGCACGTGCATCGAGCACGTCGCGTCGACGGTGCCTTGGCGCAGGTAGAAGGTGATCGTGGCGTCATCGTTTGTGTAGGAGTCCACGAGGAAGCCCCTTGGGACCGTCACCGAGCCTGGACTAGGCCGCTGCTGCCCCTGTCGGAGCAGCGCGTCCTGACCAACGCCAGGAACGGTCTGGGTCGTGGCGATCGCCTTGAAACCATCTGCCACTGAGAGTCTGACCGAGATCGTGTACGCCGCGAGGACCGCTCCGGTCGGTGTTCTTCCGAAGCAGGCCCAGGGTCCGTTCGTTGTGCGCTTTCCCGGACCAGACGTCTTGGAGACCGGGAAGTAGAAGCCACCTTCGTTCTGCCAGTCCACTCCAGGTGGCGTGTCGACCGGGACGGTTGTCGTACCTCCGGTCAGCCCGCAGGCCGAGTCGTAGTTCGACCCCACTGGCAGGCCAGCCGTCTCACTAGGGGCCGCCTGTCCGGCCGCCGATGTCGACGGGACAGCCGGCGGCCCGGACGTGCTGGTTGCCGGTGCTGTCGTCGCCGGGGCGTTGCTCCGGCCGAGGACCATCCACAGCGCCAGGACAACCACCACCACCGCCAGGGCGGCGATGATGATGTTCTGGGGACGCCTGATGAAGGGCGTCTCGTCGTCGTAGGCCATCTGGGTGTCTCCTCGGAAGGTCGGACCGGTGTCAGGCGTAGAGGAACTTGACGATCGCGGCGCCGGAGCCGACGAGCACGCATGCGGCCGCCACACCGCCGAGCTGGCCGGCGGCCTCGCCGGACTCGCCACGTCGGTGCGCGATGGCCAGCTTCCCCGCGCAGAACAGGATCCCGGCGACGCACGCGGCGATGACCAGGTACATGATCAGACCGAGGATCGTGTTCACCTTGTCCTGGAGGCCCTGCGGCGCGCCCGGGATGGGCTGAGGCACGACGTCCGCGTGAGCCGGGACGGCTACAGCCGCGAGGACGGCAACAGCCAGTGACGCGGAGACGAACCCGCGCCGGATCAGGTTCTTCTTGGACTTCATGGGTGCTCCTTGGTGATGAGCGCGGCCACGGCGGCCGCGACTCTGGTGGCGGCCGGGTCGGCCGAGAAAGGCGTGTCTCGCCAGGCAGCGATCCACGGGACTGTGAGGACCACCGGGACAGTGCCCGACAGCTCATGAAGGCGTGTTTTCAGCGCACGAGTCGGCTTGGCCGGTGCATCGGTCACGACCACCAGAGCGAGCAGGCCGATGCCAGGTACCGAGCCGGAGGCCCACTCCTGGATCATCCGAGCGGCGGCGGTGTAGCCGGCGGCGTTCGAGCGGCAGACCACGACTACCCGGCCAGGCCAGCCAAGGTCCGGCGCAGGCCAACGCTGAGACACCGCCAGGCCAAGACCGGTGACGGACGCCAACGACGTCACTCCCGCCCCGCCGTGCGCGCCGACCCACACGAAGTCGACCGCCGCCGCGGGTGGCCCCTCTGTTCGTGGTGTCAGCGCTCCTCGAGGAGAGGGAGCGGCCACGACATGCGACGATAGGTCCGGTTTGTCGCTGGGGACCGGCACCATAGGGGGTTCGAGACGGTCACTGATGGGGCCCACTGCCCAGGGGGATTCGACATCCTCCGGCCAGTGCTGCCTCACTGTCACTCTCGCTCCCCCATAGCCCAGGTCCACTGCGGACACTGGCACCATACCCCCGGTTTATTGGATCTCAGACCCGTTGAATCTGTCTTTAACGGACCTTTACCTTCCATCATCTGGCCTCTTTCGGCTCTCACTCGTCTTCATTTCGGCTACTCTCCTGCTAGACCGTTCCGAGAGGTATGAACCGAGGGAGAACCCGGCCCATGTGTCCCTGTAGGGTTCCGGCTGATGAGCAGCAGGCCACTGACTCGCGAGGAGTACGACGCGCTCCCGGAGGTACTCACCGCCGAGGAGGTCGCTGCCATCTTGGGGACCACCGGCGTGCAGGTTCGGCTGTGGGCCGCGGACGGCACTCTCCCCGGCGTGCAGATCAGTCGGTTGTGGCGATTCTCGAAGTCGAGACTGGAGCGCTTCATCGAGGACAACGGGCACACGTAGGGATCGTCACGGCCCTCGACGTGGCGCTGCGATGACTGCCGACGTCTATGACCCCGGGACCGAACCCACCCCAGAGGCAGTCGGGCATCTCCCCGAGATCCTGACCCGCGAGCAGGCAGCCTGGCTCCTGCGGCTCACTCCTGGCCGGCTGGAAGCAGCGGCCAAGCGCGGCGAAGTTCCCTGCCGGCAAATCGGCCGCAAGCGGCTGTACTCGAAATCGGCGCTGCTGCGGCTGGTCGCCGGCGACACCGCGTGAGCGCCAGCAGGACGCTCGGGATCGGGGCCGCCATCGCGGCACCGATCGCAGCATTGGTGGCGCTGCCGATGATGCTGATGCTCGGCACGACCAGCGGGGCAGCCAATGCGCCTCAGCCGCCGGGTGGTGGAACGGCGATCGACCCCACCAAAGTGCCGGCGCCCTACCTGGCGTTTGTGCAGGCTGCCGGAGCGAAGTGCCCTGCGGTGACTCCCGCTGCGATCGCGGCACAGCTCGAAGCCGAGTCGGGCTGGAACCCCAACGCCACCTCACCTGTGGGGGCGCAGGGCATCGCCCAGTTCATGCCCGGCACGTGGCCCTCGTGGGGCAAGGACATTGACGGCAACGGGACCGCTTCACCGTTCGACCCGGCGGACGCCATCAACGCGCAGGGTGACTTCATGTGCGCCCTGGCGGGTGCGGTAAGCAAGGACCTCCTCCTCGGGGTCGTCAAGGGCGACACCCTCGACCTGTCCCTTGCGGCATATAACGCTGGACCCGGGGCGGTCCGGCAGTTCGGCGGGATCCCGCCGTTCCCAGAGACCCAGGGCTACGTGAAGCGAATCCGGACCCTGATGGTCAAGTACACCGCCTCGAGCGCAGGAGTGCCGCTGCCGGGCGGACCGAGTGGGATCGTCGACGCCGGCAGTCAGTGGATCGGCTATCCCTACGTGTGGGGCGGCGGCGGGATCGCCGGCCCCTCCGGGATCGGACGGGACGGCCGCGGCCCAGGCTTTGACTGCTCCGGGCTCACCCTGTACGCCGTCTTCCGCGCGACCGGGCTCACCCTGTCTCGGACAGCGGACGCGCAGATCTGGGATCCGCGCGGCACCGTCGTGCCCCGCGACTTCGCTCAGATACAGCCCGGGGACCTCATCGGGTTCAGCGAGGACGGCTCCGGAGCCCCAGGCAGTTTCGGTCACATCGGCATCTACGTCGGCGGCGGGAAGATGCTGCACGCTCCGGCCACAGGTAAGAACGTCGAAGTGATCGATCTGATGCACGAGAACTACTGGAAGCCGATGGCGTGGCGAATCGTGAGGTTTACCAAGTGAGCGCGAGACGAGCAGGCATCATCCTCGGCGCACTGGCGCTGAGCCTGGCAGCGACGAGCTGCTCAACACAGACTCAGAACACCAGCTCAACCGTGGCGCCAACAACCAGCGCCAGCGACCCCCTCGACGCGCAGCCGATCCCCACCGGCACGACCGGGACCCCCCGCGGCGGGGTCATCGCACCGTCGAGCGTGGCCGGCGCCAACGCCGATGCGGTGGCGACCGCCGCCGTGGCCACCATGTACCGCTACGACTCCGCGATCGACAACTCCCCGATGGACGCCACCAGGAGGGCCAAGCCATGGCTGACGCCCGACTACGCGGCAGCAGTCGACAAGCCGATGCCCGGCGGCGGCGGAGCCGACTGGATCACTCTCGCCGCGCACCACGGCTACACCACCACGTCCGTCAGGGAAGCCCACGACGACGGAGCCCCACCCGACGATCCCACCCACGCCTCACGGCAGCGGGTCGTCACCGTCACCCCGCAAGGAGACAACGGCTGGACCGCCCAGCCCACTGTCGCAACAGTCTTCGTCAACCTCGTTCGGCCGACGCCGAACGCGCCGTGGCAGATCAGCGGCGTTACCACCGCATAGGCACACCGGACCCAAGGGAGTCATCATCATGACCAGCGAGACCACGGCTCCCGCACCCCACCCCGTCGTGGCGATCACCATTGACGGTGACATCATCACCGTCAACGGGGCACCGATCAGGCATGACGGGACGCAGCCGCTGCACCAGGTGGCGATCCACGCCGTGGCGCGCCAGGTCGCGCAACCGCTCAACCGCCCCGTGCGTGCCATCGCCAGGGACCACAGCGGCCGCACAGCGCTGGTGGTCCACCCGGACGGGCATGCCAGCGACCACCAGGCCCTGCCGGCGCCAGAGCTGACCCAGGCCCCACCGGAGCCACCAAGGTACGTCGATCCGACCCCGACCCCGCCAACGGTCAACGAGGCGGCCGTCCGGCCGGCCATGGACCACTTCGAGCGGCTCCTCGCCGAGCCGGCGGGACCCGCCGGTGCGGCACCGCCGGACCTCCGCTGGATGCCCACCCAAGCCCAGGGGGCCGGGTTCGCTCCCTCGCCTACTCCCGGCGAGGGCGTGACCCCAGGTGACACGCGCGCCGCTCGCCGGGCGGTCGCCGATGTCGGCGAGGACGACAGCCAAGGGCGGTCGTTCCTCTCTCACCATGAAGACATCGAGCACGCCCAGACGGGCATACGAGGGTTCCTGACCCGCCTCGGCCTGCGGTCCGGACCCAGCGAGGCCGAGCAGACCGAACGTGCCGATATCCGAGCCATCAGCCGTCACTGGCCCGGTCCGCGGACCATCGCCGTGGTGAACGGCAAGGGCGGCGCCGGCAAGACGCCGACAACCGTGCTCCTCTCAGCGCTCTTCGCCCGCCAGGGCGGCTCTGGCGTGCTCGCGTGGGACAACAACGAGACGCGCGGCACGCTCGGATGGAGGACCGAGCAAGGCCCTCACGAGGGCCACGTCCTCGGCCTGCTCCCCCACACGGACCGGCTCATGCAGCCCACGGCGCGGGCGGCCGACCTGGCCGCCTTCGTCCACCACCAGGTCGACGACAAGTTCGACGTTCTGCGCTCCAACCCCCTCCTGCTGCCTCATCAACAGCGGCTGACCGCCGGGGACTTCGACGCGGTGCACCTGGTTGGCAGCAAGTACTTCCGGCTGATCTTCATCGACTCCGGCAACGACGAGACGGCGCCGCACTGGCTCCGGATGATCGACCACGCTGACCAGCTGGTAGTGGCCACCACCACCAGACCGGACCACGCCGAGGCCGGGCGACTCCTCCTGGAGGCGCTCAGGGACCGCGATCCACACTCGGCCGGCCTCGCCGACGCGGCCGTCGTGCTCGTATCACAGGCAGACCGGGAGGAGGCCTCAGCGGCCACCATCGCGGCCGGCTACGACGGCCTGGCCCGTCAGGCCGTCACCATCCCCTACGACCGCGCCCTGCGCGCTCCGTGGCTGCGCTACAAGGCGCTCCAGCCCGCCACCCAGCGCGCCTACCTCCGCGCAGCCGCCGCCGTCTCGGACGGCCTCGGAGGTCACCCGTGAGCACGATGGGGCGGAGGTGACACTTCCGCCCCATCTTTCACTTCTGCGACACGCCACCACGGCCGGAGTTCCAGAATCTTCCCCGCACATACGGCAGGATTATCCACATGACGGCCGCAGGCAGCATTCACCGCAGCAGAGAGCGAAGCGTCAACGTCGCGTTCCGCCTCAGCCCGGACGACCGGGCTGAACTGCGACGTCGAGCTGCCGAGCAAGGGCTCTCCGTGCAGGCATACCTGGAGCGGGTCGCCCTCGGGCGGCCGGACGCCAAGGACCTGCCGCCCGGACCCAAAAACCACGCCCAGGAGCCGCTGCCCATGACTGGATAAACGCTCAGGGCAATGCCCCTGAACAGACGAAAGGCCCCCGTTCGCAGCGGGAGCCAGTGTCTGACAGCTAAGTCGTTGGTCCGGGTACCAGCCGGGCCGCATTTCGATCCACTCCAGCAAGAGAGGTCGCTTTGCTATGCCTACAGTACATCGGACCCAGCCTGCCCGGGAAGCCGTCACTACTAATCCGCTCCCGCGTGTCGGACTGACGTCCCGGCAGGCATGGGCGATGGAGCACATCACCCGCTGCCCCAGTTGCGGCAAGTGGGTCCTGGTCGGCAACGACCAGACCCTCGCGCAGATCACGTCGGAGGACTACGTTCCACCCGCGGTCTGCGCACACTTCCAACCCACCGCCGCTGCGTGAGGGCTCGCGCGCCAGGAACCCCATACATTGCACCGACCCGCCGCGAGCTTCTGGCGCATCGGCGGTGCGACGTCGAGCACGCCTCGACGGTGAGGCGGTTGTGCGTCAAGGACCGCGAGGTGCTGCCCAGGTGGCATCAGGACGACCGTGGGCCGGCCAACGCCCACCGCGGTGTCCACGTCCTCGCTCCTGAGGGCGCGTATGCCCGCGTGCCGGTGTGGTCCGGACGTGACCACTGGCTCGCCTTCGTCGTGCCCGTGGCGATCGCCACGCATCGCGGCCTCATGCGCCAGGCAGGGATCTCGGCCGACACGTTCCGGGCGTGGGCGGCCGTTAAGAGCGGCTATGCCCAGGCCCGGACCGGCCGCCGCTGCATCACCCGGCCGGACACCGTGGCCAGTGTCATGGGGGTCACCGCCCGCCACGTGGAGCGCTGCAACGCCGTGGCGCGGACGATCGGTCTGGAGGTCGTGATCCTTGCCGGCCGGATGCTCACGCTGGAGGAGTCCACCGGGGCACGTCGCCGCGGCTCACGTCAGCGCGGACTGAGCACGGAGGTTGCTCTGACGGTGCCCACCGCGCTTCGTTCGGCTGTGGATTCAGTCACCCCTACCAGTGGTACCACTACCACTCGCAAAACTCACCGTAGATTCTCCTCCTCTCACGGCCTAGCGGCCGATAAGAGGGAGGCGGCTCCGCCGCCACGCCACCAAGAGGCAGCCCGGCGACGACGCAAGGCCCGGCAGCTCGCCTCAGATCTGGTCATGATCGTCCCCTGGCTGCGCTCAGAGCGCCCAGGACGCCTCGCCCCTGCCCTCTCACGGTTCGCCACGGCCGAGCCTCCCTGGAGTGCTCAGGACGTCGCGGCAACGATCGGCACTCACACGCTCCAGACCGGGCGCCGAGAGATCCGCGAGGAGCGGATCAGGACACGGCCTGCCGTGCTACTGGCCTCGATCCTTCGCGGGATCGACGTCGAGGGCGACAACCCCGGCCTGACCGGCTCGTTCCACCCCGCTCCCCCGGTGCCGTGTGACCGGCCGGACTGCGACGGCCACGGCTGGATCGAGCTGGAGAACGGCAGTGTGGCGAAGTGCCCCGCCTGCCCGGCCTCGATCCGGTCCTGGCGGCCCGACGACGAGCTGCTCTCGCTGGACGAGGACGGCGAGCCTCCGTTCTAGAGGTAGGCCGCCTCACAGACACCTCTCCCGCCCCTGACGCCCGATCTTCTACGCCTCCACTGCGGGGTCAAGGGCCACAAAGCACGCTTCGCGCCCTCCGGGTTTTCGCAAGCGAAAATCCTTTGCTTCCCCCCTTGACCCCGCAGCTCCGGCGAAGAACTCGGCATCTATCAGGGGACGGGGAAGGTAAGGCCCATCGGTTACCGAACGTGCGTGGCTGGGATTCGACCCCGGCTCAGCATTGACCAGTGACCAGTCTAACTAGGAGGAACAGAGAATGGAGATCGCGCCGCAGGACACCATGAGGGCATCGGCACTCCGGACGGCGCGCTGTTCTGACTCGAAGATTACCCATCCACTCTATTGACTATATTGAACAGATCAACTAGACTGACTGTATCAACACGGCAGTACTTACCACGCAGCAGGGAGACACCAAGATGAGCACCAAGCCGACGAAGAAGAGCCCCGAGCAGCGCAAGGCCGACATGGAGGCCCTGCACGAGCGGCTCGCCGCCCAGGTCGAGGCGCTGAGGACCTCCGAGGAGTGGGCGCGTTACCTGGCGTTCTGTGCCGCGTTCCACCGTTACAGCCTGAGCAACGTCCTGTTGATCCTGTCCCAGCGCGAGGACGCAACCCAGGTCGCCGGCTATCGCGCGTGGCAGAAGCTCGGTCGGCAGGTCAGCAAGGGAGAGCGCGGAATCCAGATCATCGGAACGGGCGAACGGACCGTGACCGAGGAGGACGAGAAGACCGGCGAGGAGAGCACCAAGCGGCGTCGCGTGTTCTTCCCGGTGTCCGTATTCGACATCGGCCAGACCGAGATCATGCCGGGAGCCGAGGAGATCACGCAGCCGGCGCACCAGCTCGACGGCGAGGACGAGGCGGGGATCTATGACGCAGTGGCGGCATACCTGACGGGCCAGGGCTGGAACGTCAGCCGCGAGCCGACCGGGAAACGCCGCAACGGCTACACCACGAACGAGGGACAGCGCGTCGTCGTTGACTCCAGCCTCTCCCCCGCCCAGGCAGCTAAGACCGCGCTGCACGAGGCCGGACACGTGACCCTCGGACATCTGGCCGACGACTTCACCGAGTACCTGACCCACCGAGGCCGCTACGAGGTCGAGGCCGAGTCCGTGGCCTACGTCCTAGCCGGCCTCCTCGGGCTCGACACGAGCCCTTACAGCGTCGGATACGTCGCCGAGTGGGCCGAGCGGGCCGAGGCAGATGTCATCAAGGAGAGCGCTGCACGCGTCCTCCAGGCCGTGCACACCCTGGCCGCCGCCCTGCTCGCGGCCGACGAGAACGCCAGCGAGGCGGCCGCCTGAGGCCCAGGTCGGGGGAGGCAGGCTCCAAGCGCCTCCCCCGACCATGGCAAGAACAGAATGAACAGCCCACCACCAGCAACGATCCGCGCCGAACACGCGCTAACCCAGATTGACCATATCAACTAGATCGACCATCTCAACACGGCAGCACTTACCACGCCGAAGGAGAGCATCATGCTGAGCGGAGACGAGTTCTACGAGGACGAGATCACGTCTGGCCCGTTGGCCGAAGACGACCCGTACGCCTGGCCGTGCGATCAGTGCGGAGCCGAGCCGGGGGAGGACTGC
>JAABUR0100002753.1_pt1 | contig 26057 bp, 22 predicted proteins | sample 5560091 | NCBI WGS metagenome assembly JAABUR01 (sample SAMN10711879, study PRJNA513375) | rock metagenome | isolation source: Antarctica rocks | place: Antarctica: Victoria Land, University Valley sud
CCTCAGGCACCACCGGCGCACACCGCCGGCGCGACGCCCTCAGGACAGTCGAGCGCAAGCCAAACGACCATCCCGAATAGGCTCATCAACACGTCGTGTTGCGACCACCGCCAGAATCCGCCGATCGCCCATTGAGACCCTCTGGACCTGCTCTCGATGTAGTCGATGACCGTGAGGAGTCGACGTCTACGCTCGCGTCGTGGCCAGCCCACCCCTCAGCGTTCAGCAGGAGGCTTTGCTGTATGCATGGCTGCCGGGTGCGCAGCTGGTACGGGATCTCAGTTGGGGACTGGTCGGGACCACTGTGCTGCACTTGGAACTTGCTGGTGTCCAGTACATCGCGAAAGCTGGCGGCGAGCACGACCATCACATCGCGCGTGAGCTTCGAGCTCACACCGACTGGGTTGCTCCCTGGGTCCTCGCTGGGCGAGCTCCCCGACTGGCATACGGGGATCTGGACGCGAAACTACTGCTGACCTAGTACATCGCCGGCGACCTGGTCGAAGGGAACCCGGCGGAGGGTTCTCCGGATACCTACCGTCAGGCAGGACACGGCTTCATCGAGCCGACTGCCGCCCGCCGGATCGGCGATGCGCCCTCATTGGCCTTCGAGCAGGTGCACGAAGCGGTCTACCGAGAGCACGCGTTCGAACTCGTCGATGTGCCGGCCAGCACCTTGGACGGCCGGGTGACCATCGTCGAAGCACATCTCGCTGCCAAGCAGAAGGAGCCGCCGACGCCTGGCCGTCCGTGGTCGGATCGATAACTGGTCGTCTGTGCGAATTCCCGGTTCGCCTAGCGCCGCGTGTAGACGAGGTGTAGCAGTGCTGCGACCCTTCGACGCCCTGGTCATCGGTGCGACGGCCACCACCGCTGACGTCCTCCACTGGTCTACCTGGCGCCGAAAACACCAAGCCAGAGCCCGACAACGCCCTATCATCGCAGGTCACAGCACCTCAAACCCGATCTACGGCTGTAGTATTAGCGCAGGAATGTGACCACCAGTGACACCAGCACCTTAGGCTGCTCCAGCTTGCTCCGCCCGACCTGGTTCGAAGAGCCGCGCCGCCATCGAGCACGATCGATGCCATCGAAATGACCAGTTTGTCGATCGAACCGGCCCCGCAGATACTGATCGATCCAATTCCCGCGGCCCCAGTGCTGACACCCAGATGGTCAGCCGGGCTGGCCGGCTCGACACCTGGCCGCAGATTGTTCCGACGGCTTCGACCGGGCGAATAGATCGGATCAGAACTGGGTCGTGGCCACGCCGGTCATGGTGTACTCCGCGTCGACCAGCGGAATCGACCTCCATTTGTCAAAGGTGGTGCACGGGTGAGAGATGCCGAAACCGATCAGGTCTCCGACGGCCAGGGTGGCATCGGGTGAAAGCCGCAAATACAGGTGCTGATCGTTGATGGCCACCGTATCCCAGGTAGGGTCCGGCTCGGTGAGCACGCCACTCCGCGAACGAATCAAGCGCGGGATGGGCAGGCCGGCATCTGCGGAGACATCGCGACGCCCCAGCCCGACGATGGCCAGGCCGGGCTCCGGCCGGGACAGCACCGCAGCCCACACCTCCAGTGCCGGCCGCAGCCGATCGCCACCCGCTGATCGTTGGTCGAGCGGAGACACCTTCTGATAGCTGCCGGAGTCGTGGGTGACGTAGCAGCCGCTGCGCAATACGATTCGAATGCCGAGGCCGGCCAGGTCTGCCGGCAGCCGGCGCACCACCCGGTCGAAGTACGCGCTGCCCCCGAGCGTGACGATCGGTTCGTGGGTTGCATAGAGGCCGTTTCGCTGAGCCGCCGTCGCAACACTTTCCAGCCGGTCGATCAGCCCATCGACCAGGCCCAGCGTCGAGTCAAGTTCTCCGCCGTCGAGAATGCCCTCAAACGCGGCAAAACCGTGAAGGCCGCTCGGGCCCTCGGCCACTCGTCGGCCCAGCAGGAGCGCGTCGCCATCAGCGCGCAGGCCAGTCCGACCGCCCTGTACGCCGAGTTCCACCAGGATCCGGACCCGGGCGAGAAGCTCCGCCGGGCAGCCTTCGATGATCAGAGCGAGACCATCGTTGGAGTCGACGTAGCAATACAGCTCGAGATCGGGAACGTCACGGAGCACCCCGGCAATCAGCCTGATCGAGCCGCGATCGACCAGCTCGTTGGCCAGCAGTATTCGGCGAACCCCCATCGTCGCAACGACTTTCGCCTGCCAGGCGGTGGCCACAGTGATCGCCCAGGCGCCGGCCGCGAGCTGCCGCCGAATGATCTCCTCGCACATGGTGGTCTTGCCGTGCGGCGCCAGTAGGACCGAATGCGAACTGCAGTATCGACTCATCAGCTCGATGTTGTGTTGCAGTGACTGCTCGATCAGGACCGCGGTCGGCAACGGGAACCTGCCATCGAAGAGATTCGCATCACGATCGAAATGACCCGCCGCAGTGAACAGCGGCGCGGGCATGCCCTTCTCGCTCGGAGGCGGACGCATAGCGCGCGGCGTTGGTTCAGCCATGGCGCAGAAACATTCCCGCACGCTGGCCCGACAAGGCGCCGTTCTCGACCACGAGACGACCGTTGACGAATGAGTACGCAATGCCGATCGGCGCCTGCCGCGGTTCGGTGAACGTCGCCCGGTCGCTAATCGCGGTGGCGTCGAAGGCCACCAGATCGGCGAAATAGCCGGTGCGCACCGCTCCGCGGTTCAGCAATCCCAGCCGTCGGGCCGGCGCCTGGGTCATCTTGTGGATGGCTGAGCTCAGCGTAAGCCTTCGCTGTTCTCGTACGTAGCGCCCCAGCACTCGCGGAAAAGTTCCGAATCCCCGAGGATGTGGTTGATCCGGACCTTGTGCCAGCGGCACGGCAATTCCGTCAGATCCGATTGTCGACAGCGGGTGCTGCAGAAATTCGACCATGTCCTGCTCGGTGCGGTAGTGCAGGACCGCTTGGGCTGCGCTGCCCAGTTCGGCACACAGGTCCAGCAACACGTTCTCCTCAGGCACCTCTCGTCGCCGGCTGATCTCGGCGATCGACAGCCCGACCACGTCGGCGTGCGGACCCGCGGCGGTCACCGCGATCCGTTCCCAATGCCAGGGAATTCCACCGAACCAACCCCTCCGAATATCGGCCAGGGCTCGTCCGCGCCATTCCGGATCCCGGTTGTTGAGCGCGACCCCGGCGCCCCCGCCAGCCTGTGCCCATTCCGGTAGGTACTGGATGAGCGCCGACGCGGAGGCATCGTAGGGATAGACGTCGAAGGCGATGTCCAGCCCTTCCGCTTCGGCCGCGTCGAACCGGCCGAGTGCCTGCGCCGCGCTCCCCCAGTTGGCCGGGTCGTTCAGCGCCAGGTGCGAATACTGCAGTCGGACACCGGATTTCCGCGACACCTGCAGGCTTTCTTCGATGGCGGCGAATTCCTGTCCGAAACCTGCTCGGGCGTGGGTGGCGTATAGCGCGCCGTGCCGGGCGCACACCCGCGCCAACTGCTCGATTTCGCTGTTCGTGCCGACCGAGGAGGGGGTGTGGGTGAGCCCGGTCGACATTCCGAAGGCGCCCTGTTCCAATTGCCGATCGAGCAGGGCAGCCATTTGCCGGTGGTCCGATGCGTTCGCCGCTGTGAAAGCATCTGACATCGCGGCGATGCGAAGCGCGCCGTGGCCGACCAGCGCAGCGACATTGACCGCCGGCTGTCCTGCTAGCACTGCGTGCGCAAAACCATCGAGGTCGGTCCAGCGCAGATCCAGGGGGGCATCTCCCAGCCGGGCCAGATGATCGAGCAGCGCGGCGCGGGTTTCGGTGGAACTGGGGAAGGCCGAGAATCCGCAGTTGCCGACGACTTCGGTAGTCACCCCCTGCAAAGCCTTGCTCTCACCATCCGGGTGGTGCAGCAGGCTGACATCGGAATGGGTATGGATATCGATGAAACCTGGCGCAAGGACCAGTCCGGTGAGGTCGATCGCGTGGCCAGCCAGCCCTTCCGCCGCGGCGCCGTCGATGGCCAATGGCGGTCCGAGATAGCTGATGGAATCGCCGGTGATGCCGACGTCTTTGTGCTCTCCCGGGGTCCCGGTGCCATCGACGACGAGTGCGCCGTGCAGCAGCAGGTCGAGGCTTCTCACGGCGGCCGACTCAGGTGACTAGCAGGCTGATCTGACGGGCAGCCAGCGCGACCTGCTGGCCGGCGTGGCTCAGGGTCTTGCCCTGCATGCGTGCGGTCGGCGCGGAGACGCTGATGGCCGCGATCGGTCGGGCATCGTTGTCCAGAATGGCCGCCGCCACGCAGCGAGAACCGAGCTCGTTCTCTTCGTCGTCGAGCGCATAGCCGCACCCGCGGACCTCTTCTAGCTGGCCCAGTAGAGAATCGAGCGCCACCACAGTCTTCGGAGTCATCGCCTTCAGGACGACGTCCTTGAGCCTGATTTCGGCGGCGTCCTCGGGCAGCGCGGCGAGGACCGCCTTGCCCAGAGCGGTCGAGTGCACGTTGTCCCGCAGGGCGAGTTGGACGGTGGACCGGAGCCGTTGGCTGCTCTCGATGGTATCGAGATAGACGACCTGGCCGTGGCTGACCACTCCGAGATTGACCGTCTCCTCGAGTTCGGAGTTGAGGCTTTCCATCACCGGCCGGGCGATCCGGACCAGGTCGGTGGAGTTCCGGGCGGCTCGGCTCATGTTGTACAGGGCCGGCCCCAGGGAAAATTCACGGCGATCCTCGTCGCGAACCACGTAACTGGCCATATCGAGAGTTCTCAGGATTCGATATGCGGCGGGTTTGGTCACTCCGGTGCGTTCGCAGATGTGGGCCACGGAGCACGGCGCATCGGCGGCGAGGCAGTCGAGGATGTTAAGTGCCTTCACCAGGACGCCGACCTCGTCGGGTTTCCTCTCCATGGCCACCGATGGTTCTCCCCCCAACTGGAACTGCGTCATCATGTCTGACATCGGAATCGGGAGACTCCGTTTCGAGACCAGGTTCAGCCGAAGGCGGCGCCGCCGGAGCTTCGCCGCGGAATCCGCCAGACGGAATCATAGTCCGCTTTCTGTACCCTGGCGCGATCGAGTGGTTGGGTTGCGTGTTGATCGCTCTGTCGTTCTTGTTGGCAGAGACGCGAAAGACAGGTGCGCTGTGATGAGAGACCAGGCAGGCGAATCGCCGGCCGCAGTCGGGCGAATCCTGCTCACCGGGGCCCGGCGCGGCATCGGCGCGGCCTGCGCGCTCGGATTGGCCGCCCCAGGAGCTCACCTTTTCCTACACCATGTCGCGGCGGCCGCGGAAATCGCGGAGGTCGCCGACTCCTGCCGCCGGCTGGGGGCGGAGGTGTCCGTACTGGAAGCCGACCTGCGCGATCCCATTGCTGCGGCCGGCCTGGCCGACCAGGCCGGTCCGGTCGACGTCCTGGTCAACAATGCGGCGCGGCCGTCCAATGTGGGCCTGGAAGAACTGACCGACGAAGAATGGCGGGACACCCTCGCAGTCAATGTTGGTGCACCAATGGTGCTGGCCCGCCAACTCGTGCCGGGGATGCGGGAGCGCGGCTGGGGTCGAATCGTGAATGTGACCTCCGCGACAGTGCGGATGGGTGGGCCATCGGGCCCCGCCTACGTGGCGAGCAAAGCCGCATTGATCGGCTTGACCCGTTCGCTGGCCCGAACTCTCGGCCTGACCGGTATTACCGTCAACGCACTGTCACCAGGCGCCGTGCAGACCGAGAACGAGGCTGAGCTGATGGGCGACCGGATGACGCAGCAGCAGATCGACGCTCAGGTGTACTCACGGCAAGCCTTGGGCCGTCGGCTCGTGCCGCAGGACATGGTTGGGTGCCTGAAGTTCCTGGTGTCCGCCGAGGCCGCCGCGATGACCGGTCAGGTCGTCGAGGTCGGCGGTGGAATCGTCTATCGCTGATCAAGCCGGTTGCTCGCCCGGGCGGCGGTCCAGCGGCCACAACGGTCGTCGCGCGCGCCGGAACTGTAGGCGTTCGATGTGTGAATCGCTGACTCCGGGAGTGGCCGCATCGACGAAGGCAGTGGCGAGCCCGGCCCAGCCGGCGCGGACGGCAGCGGCTCCTTTGAGGAGCACGATGTCGTAATCGGCCGGCTCCAGACCCAGGCAGCGGAACAACTCTGGGTCGTTCGGCTGCACCGGCCTTTCTTGCACCAGCACATCGCACGAACCGATCCTGAGCACCGCCGCCGTTCCCATCGACACCCTTGCCCCGGTCGCCATCGGGCCCTGGTTGGCGAAAGTGCCGTCGCCGATCCGAACCACCTCGGTGTCGACGGCCAGTGGTACGCCCACGCTGGGGTGTGATCGTCCGCCGAGCTGTGTGGTGAGGCGCCTCCCCGTCCCGACCCCGGCGGCGGCCTGCACCGCCTCGGGGTCGCAGATCGTCGCCAACACCGACGGTCCACCGGAGTCCGATGCCGGCGGCCCACAGGAGTCCGGTGTCTGCGGTCTGCCGACGGCCAGTGCCTGCGCCAGCAACCATGTCGAGTCGCCCGGCGTGCCGGCATTAATGTTGTCCCCAGTGTCAACCAGGGCAACCGGTCCGGCGGCGTCGACCCGTCGGACCGCCTCGGCGAACGCCTCGGCCGCATCGGGCAGCAGGATCGCGAACAGCTCACGCTGCTGCCAGATGAACTCCGTCATGGTGTCCGCCGCCCGTTCGGCGGCGGCCCGCCGGTGATCGGCGGCGGTGATCGAGACACCCATACCCAGGTGGGGTGCGTCCGAATACGCGTAGCCGGCATGAACGGTGACGTCCAAGAGTTCTTCGGCGGCTTCGATCTCGCGCGCCCGGGCGAGGATCTGCTTCATCGGAGCGGCCTCGGTGCGCTGCGCGACGGGCGCCGAAATCACCGGAATACCCCGATGAACTCGGATGGGGGCCAGCTCGCCACCCAGCATGGCCAGTAACAGTCGGCTGGCCCTGCGGCCGGCATCATAGGTGTCGACGTGCGGGTTGGTCCGATAGCCGGTGAGGACGTCGAGGCTATCCAGTCGTCGGCGGCCCATGTTCGCATGCAGATCGAGCACGGCCGCGACCGGCAAATCAACGACGAGCTCCTCGCGGATCAGCTCGACGATTTCGGTCTCGGGATCATCGGTGCCCTCAGCGGCCATGGCCCCGTGCAGTTCGAGCAGGAGTCCATCCAGCGGCGGGCCGGCCGAGAGGGCCACCCGGATCTGGTCCTTGATCGCGGCCAACGCCTCAAGGGTCACCACGCCGGACGGGGTGGCGTAGGCGCCGAACAATGGGACGACCTCGAATCCGGATTCTTCGGCGCCGTCGAGAAACCCACCGCCGACCGTGCGGGTGCCCTGGAACGCCGACCGGACATCGTCACCGATCAACCAGCGGTGAGCGAAGGACTGCAGGTCGGTCGGGCGGGGAGCGAACGTATTGGTCTCATGAAAGACGCCCAGTATCCCCACCCGGTAAGGCATCTGGCCGTCTCCGCTCGTGCTCATCTGGCTAGCTCTTCCGTGCTCGTCGGTCAGGTTACAACGAGATTTCAGCCTCGTTCTAGCCCGGTTGGTCATTGACAGGCGGTCTGCGCGTTTCTAGAGTAGTCCGCATACCAAACTTCGAATCCGCATAACGGACTAGCTACCCATCGAGGAGAGCGCCATGGTCGTTAACGAGTCTCTTGCCCAGCACCAGGTCAGTCGCCGTGACATATTGAGATGGAGTGCGCTGGCCAGCGCCGGGCTGGCCTCGGCACCGCTGCTGGCCGCCTGCTCGAGTGGCACCGGGAGCGGTAGCAGCGTGGCGCCGACCAGCCGCGTGGCCGAATCCAGTGACGCCAAGACTTCGATTAGCGCGATGACCTCGAGTAGCGCGACGACTTCGAGTAGCGCCGCGTCCAGCGCCGCAGGTTCCGGTCTGGCCCCGGGTGCTCCTGTCGGCCCCGGGCTGACCACCAAGAAAGTGTTGCCGGCGTTTCAGTTCGGAGGTGCGGCCGGGCCCGTGCCCGACCTGCCAAAGCGAATCGCCTGGGCGAACTCCTCCGACGCCGCCTTCTTCCAGCTGATTACCGACTCGATCGAGCAGGCAACGAAGGACCGGAACATCGAGTTCATCACTGCCATCGCCAATGGTGACTCGGCCAAGAACATCGAACAGATCAACACCTTCATGCAGCGGGGCATCGGCGCCCTCTGTATTCAGCCGATCGACGCCAACGCCCAGGCGGTGGTGATGAAGAAGGCCCTCGACACCGGAGCGGCGGTCTTTTCACTGGTCACCCCTCCGAGCACCAACCAAGCCGTGGCGGACCAGTACAAGGTTGGCAATACCCAGGGCCTGGCCGCCGCCAAGTACATCACCGACAAGCTGGGTGGCAACGCCAACGTCGTGTACTTCAACACCGATTCCATCGAGGTGTTGAAGGCGCGTCACCAGGGTGTGCTCGACGGACTCAAGACCGCTGGCGCGGGAGTCAAGGTCGTGGTCGACGTGCAGCCGTCGGCGATCACTCAGGACGCCGGATTCCAGTCTATGAACACCGTCTTGCAGGCCCACCCGGACGTCAACGTGATTCTCGGTGGCGATACCAATTGCCTGGGCGCATTTTCTGCCCTGCAGGCTGCTGGCAAGGTGACGGACACGTTGTACATCTCCGGCATCGATGGCGACGAGCAGGCTTTGGCGGCGGTTCGCAAGGGGGGTGCCTACAAAGCAAGCTTTGCGTTTGCCTATCCGCTGATGGGTTACGCCTGGGGTCAATTCGCCGCTGACTGGTTCGAAGGCAAGCCGATCCCACAGGTCATGCAGCTGAACGCAATCGAGCTCAGCTCAGGGGATGCTATCAACAAGTTCTCCGCCGACATGAAGGCCGTCAGTAGAATCTGGAAGGACCCGTCGACCTATCTGACCATGATGGGTTCGATCAGCTACGGAACCCGTGACCAGTACATCGCGTACGCCGCCTGAACAGGCCCCAACTGTCAGGAACGGCTCTTCTGTGCCCACTGAGGGAGCTTACGGTTGAAGAAGGCAATGCAGCGTCGGAGAAATTACCTTGTCCCTGGCGAACCCAGCCGGCGGTCCGGTTTGGCGTTGCTCAGCGTGGCTTTGGTGATCTTCTTCGGGATCAAGTACGAGAACTTCTTCAGTGTCTCCAACGGCCTGTCGATCCTGATGAACGTCTCCGCCATCGCCATCGCGGGCGTGGGTGCGATGTTCCTGCTCATCTCGGGAAACGTCGATCTGTCCATCGGAGGACAGTATGCGCTCATCGCCGTGGTCACCGCCGAGGCGGCCAAGGACGAAGGCAATGTCGTGTTCGCGGTGGCCGTTGGGCTCGTCACCGGGCTCGTCCTCGGCATCCTCAATGGCATTCTCGTTCGATACATGAAGATCTCGCCGCTGATCGTCACTCTCGGCACGATGGCCATCTTCACGGGGTTGGCGTTCCTGGTCAGCAATGCGAAATCGATCTTCGGTTTCTCCGACAGTTTCATCGCGATCGGCCGGTCGAGCTTGGGCAAAGTTCCGACTCCTGTGATCGTCGCCGCGGTGATCTTTGTGGCCGGCGGCGTCTATCTGTTGCGCTCGGTGGGGGGTTTGCGGCTGTACTCGATGGGCGGCAACATCCAGGCCGCTCGGCTCACCGGCGTGCGGACCGGCAGCATCGTGGTCAAGCTCTACGCTTTCAACGGCGTGTTGATGGGCGTGGTCGCGGTGCTCACCACGGCCAGGCTGGGTAGCGGAACCCCGCAGATCGGCACGTCGTTCGAACTCGATGTCCTGACGGCGGTCATTCTCGGCGGGGTCGGTTTCGCCGGCGGTAGTGGACACCCGATCGGCGTGTTCACCGGCGTGGCGACGATCGGCATTCTCAATGCCGGGCTGATCTTTGCCGGATTGCAGGACTGGTGGCAGCAGATCAGCCGGGGAGCGGTGTTGCTGCTCGCACTTGGTGCGGATCAGATCGCCACCCATCGGCGCGACCGGGCCGTGAAGCTGCAGGCCCCGCAAGAGGCCGGCATGGTAAATGAACCGGTCGACACGGGCGTTGATGAGCCTGCCAACCAACATGAGTTTCCGGCGACCGCTTCGGCCGCGGAGGAGTACGGCGTCGAGATCGAACGCACCCGCGCGGCGGGCGAGCACGTCCTGCAATGTGAAAACCTGACCAGGCGTTTCGGATCGGTCTTCGCGCTTCGGGACGGGTCGTTTGCGGTCCGTTCCGGCGAGGTGGTCTGCATCGTCGGCGATAACGGCGCGGGTAAATCCACCCTGATCAAGCTGATCTCGGGCGTGCACCGGCCGGACAGCGGGCAAATTAGGTTCATGGGTGAGCCGGTGACCTTCGACAGTCCAATCGACGCCCGGCGCCAGGGCATCGAGACGGTGCACCAGGATCTGGCGGTATGTCCTAACCTTGGTGTCGCCCACAACCTGATCCTGGGCGACGAGCCCCGCCGCCGGCTCTTCGGTTTCATCCCGGTCCGTGACGACGGGGCCGCCGCGGAACGAGCAAGTCGCCGGCTGGCTTCGCTGGGAATCACCCTGACCGATCTCAACAGATCGGTGGGTCGGCTGTCCGGCGGTCAGCGCCAGTCGGTGTCCATCGCCCGGGCGATGAAAGAAGACGTCAAGCTGGTCGTCCTAGACGAGCCCACCGCTGCGCTCGGAGTCACACAGACCCGGAACGTGCTGCGCATCGTCCGGCAGGCCGCCGAGAACGGCGCCGGTGTCATTCTGATCAGCCATGACATCCGCACGGTTTTCGCGGTCGCCGACCGGGTGGTGGTTCTTCGGCTCGGCTCGGTGGTCCACGAAGGACCGGTCGAAGCGGTTACCCACACCAGGCTGCTGCACCTGATGGCAGGCCTTGAGGAGGTCGACGGAACGGCCGGCGACGCCGGTAACGAAGCCGTGCTCGATGCGGCCGAGGCCACGTCGCCGATGAACGTCCTAACGGCCGGCAATCTCGAGGGACGCGCGACATGACGCTGGCCGACTTCGATCTGACCGGCAGAACCGTGTTGATCACCGGCGGCGGGGATGGGTTGGGTCGTCAGATGACCGAGGCGTTCATCGACGCCGGAGCCGGCGTGACCATCTGCGGCCGCCGGCTGGAACCGCTGGACCGGACGGTGCAGGAGTTATCCGATCGCGGTTCAGTAGAGCGCTTCCAGGCCGATCTCACCGACCTCGATCAAGTCCAACAACTTGTCGCCGATCTCGGGGCAGTCGACGTCCTGGTCAACAACGCCGGGGTTTCACACCGAGCGCCGTGGCCGAAGGTTCAGTCGGACGACTGGCGATATATCATGACGATCAACGTCGAGTCTCCGTTCTGGCTCTGTCAGGGCCTGATGCCCGGCATGATCGAACGGGGCTGGGGGCGAGTCATCAACGTGGCGTCGGTCTACGGCCTGGTGGCCGGCGACGCCCATAGGTATCCAGGTATCGATCTGGACATCGCTTCCTATTTCGCCAGTAAGCACGCGATCATCGGGCTCACCAAGTTCCTGGCCACCCAGGTCGGTGAGACGGGTGTCACGGTGAACGCCTTGTGCCCCGGGATGTTTCCCAGTCCGGCCAACGACGACGCGCTGCAGCCGGAAGTCATTGCCCAACTCACCCAGGGCACCCCGATGGGTCGGCTAGGAACTGATCGTGACCTCCGATCCGCGGTGCTGTTCCTGGCCGCTCCGGGGTCGGCATTCGTGACCGGCCAGAGTCTGGTCGTCGACGGCGGGTGGACCGTGTGGTGAACGACCACCGTCGCCTATCGCGATCGGTGACTGGAGTGGGCGCGCATTCGGTCATGACAGGAGTCGACAATGGGGTTTGACCTTTCCAAGAAGCGAGTTCTCGAGGCGACCGATTACGTGGCCGGCGGGGTCAACAGTGGGTTCCGGGTTGGGCTGTTGCCCCATCCCCTGGTCTTCGCCTCCGCGCGCGGGCCCATCCTGTTGGACATCGATGGAAACCGTTACGTCGACTACTTTCTCGGCATGGGGCCGATGATGCTCGGTCACAGCCCCGGAGCGGTCATCGCCGCGGCCCGAGCCCAGCTCGACCGGAGCCTGTTGGTCGCCGGTCAGACCGAGACGGAATACGAGGCGGCGGAACTACTCGTCGAAATGGTGCCGTCCGCCGAAACCGTGCGCTTCGCCACCTCGGGCACCGAGGCCGTACAGGCGGCACTGCGGGTGGCCCGCGCTGCGACCCAGCGCAGCGTCGTAGTCAAGTTCGAGGGGCACTATCACGGCTGGCTGGATAACGTGCTGTGGAGCGTGGCGCCGGAAGCCGGTCTGGCCGGGCCGCGGACGTCGCCGACTCCGGTCGCCGGTTCCGAGGGGCAGATGGCGGACCCGCACGTCGCGGTACTGCCCTGGAATGCCATCGGCCTGCTGCGCGACCGGCTGACAAGAGGCGACGTAGCCGCAGTGATCATGGAACCGATCATGTTCAACAATGCCGGCATCCTGCCGTTGCCCGGCTATCTCGAGCAAGTCAGGAAGCTCTGTGATGTGCACGGCTCGCTGCTGATCTTCGACGAGGTGATCACCGGCTTCCGGGTCGCGCCGGGCGGCGCCCAGGAAATGTTCGGTGTGCTGCCGGATCTGACGGTTCTGGGCAAGGCTCTGGCGAACGGATTCCCGGTGGCGGCGCTGGCCGGCCGCCGACGCTACATGGATCTCATCGCGGATCGGCGGGTCCTGCAGGGCGGCACCTACAACACCCAATCGGTGTCCATGGCCGCGACTCTGGCCACGCTGCGCGAGATTCGCACTGGCGTTCCGCACCAGCGCATCGCCCGGATCGGCGGCAGACTGATCGAAGGCCTTCGCGGCGCGTTCACCGAGGCGGGTCTCGAGGCACAGATCATCGGCTTTCCTGCCGTATTCAACGTGCGTTTCGGTGCCGCCGACGCGCAGGAATACCGGGATTTCCTGTTCGCTGACCAAGCCCTCTACGCGGATTTCGCCTTCGCGTTGCTGCGCCGGGGGATCCGCATCCTGCCGCGCGGCACCTGGTTCCTGTCCGATACTCACGAGGATCTGCATATCGACGAGACCCTCTACGCCGTCCGTGGCGTGCTGGCGGAGCTGTCGACGACGAGTTCGAAAGGGACGACGTGAAGGTCGTCGACATCCGGGCGACGTCGGTCACGGTTCCGCTCCACCGCCCGCTGCGGTGGTCGTTCGGCGTCGAATTCACCACGACCAGAACAGTGGTCGAGCTGATCACCGACGAAGGGCTGATCGGGGTTGGCGAAACCCGCGGTGGTGATGAGATCGTCCGGTCGCTAGAACTGCATCGCGACCTCTACATTGGGCTCGACCCGCTCGAGGTCTCCCGGATCACTCGACGCTTCAGCGTGTTTCGGATGACCAGCGAGCAACTGGCGTTGGTGGGCGCGGCCAAACTGGCCGGCGCCGCGGTCGAGATGGCGTGCTGGGATCTGGTCGGCAAGGTCCTGGGCAAGCGGTGTGGGGATCTCTGGGGCGGCATCGAGCAGGAGCAGATCGAGTTCGCCGCATACGTTTTCTACCGGTACGCATCCGCCACCGACATCGGGAAGGGCGACACCCCGGAGGATGCCGTCGACCATGCCGAGGAGTTGTTCGAGCGATTCGGGTTCCGTGACATCAAGTTCAAGAACGGTGTGCTCAACCCCCAACAGGAGATCAGATCGGTTCGGCTGATGCGGGAGCGATTGGACGGCCGGCTCCGCTACCTTCGAATCGATCCCAATGCGGTGTGGTCGGTGCAGACCAGCATCCGGGTGTTGAACGAGATCACCGATTATGGCCTGGAATTCTGCGAAGACCCGACGTGGGGCATCGAGGGCATGTCGCTGGTCCGGCAGCGGGTCTCGGTGCCGTTGGCCACCAACATGTGCTGCGTAACGTTCGAGCAAATTCCGTTGGCCGTCCGCGCCCGCGCGATCGACGTCATCCTGGGCGATGTGCATTTCTGGGGAGGACCGAGTTCGGTCCTGCAGCTGGCCAAGATCTGCGAGACTTTCAACATCGGGTTCAGCCTGCACAGCGACCGGGAGCTGGGCATTTCCACCGCCGCCGTGCTGCACGTGGCCGCGGCGGAATCGATGCTCAGCCACGCGATCGACTCCCATCTGCCCGAACAGGCCGACGACATCATCACGGTTCCGTTCCAGATAGAGAACGGCTGCATCGGGGTGCCGACCGGTCCTGGGCTTGGTGTCGAGATCGACCAGGACAAGCTGCGTTTCTACGCTGAGTATCACCGCAAGGTGGGTGAGGGCAGCGAATTCGTCGACCCAGCCCGGGCGAACTTCCGCGCCAAGTTTCCGAAGTTCTGACATGGTGCACGCTGATTCGGGCGAGGGACCATCGGAATCGCCGGGACAATTGGCAGGACCGAGACCGTTGGAAGGGCGGACGGCTCTGGTCACCGGGGGCGGCACCGGCATCGGACGGGCCATCGCCCTCGCGCTGGCCGCCGACGGGGCGCTGGTGGCGGTCAATCACCTGCCGGACGCCGGATCCACCGATGCTGCCGCGGAAGTGGTGGCAGCGATCACCGCACTGGGCGGTCGGGCCATGGCGGTGGCCGCGGACGTCACCGACGACCGCGCCGTCCGAGTCATGATCCAGTCGATCCGGTCCGGCCTGGGTCCGCTGGGCATCGTGGTGGCCAACGCAGCGATCTCGGTGGCCTGCAACCGATCCTGGCGCGAGCTCAGCTCGGCCGAATGGAATGACGTGATGAGTGTCAATGTCACCGGGGCGTTCTTGTGTGTGCAGGCCGCCTACGACGACCTGCTGTCGTCCGGATATGGCGCGGTGGTGGTCATTTCATCGGTCACCCCGCTGATGGGCAAGACGGGGAATCTGCACTACGTCACATCCAAGGCCGCGCTGATCGGCTTCACCAGAGCCCTGGCTCGGGAGGTCGGTCCGGATGGTGTACGGGTGAACGCCATCGCGCCCGGCGCCATCAGAGTTCCGAGCGAACTGATCTACGGATCGGACGAAGAGATCTCCGCGGCCATGTTCGCGGTCCAATCGCTGAGAAGACGCGGCGAGCCGGCCGACGTGGCCGCGGTCGCGAGCTTCCTGGTCAGTGACAACTCGTCCTTCATGACCGGCCAGCTTCTGGTCGTCGACGGCGGTTGGATGATGCACTGATGGTGGGATCACCGCTGCGCGTCGCCGTCGCCAGCATCATCCAGGAGACCAACACCTTCTCGCCGAGACTCTCGACGCTGGAAGACTTTCGTGTCCAGGGACTCTGGGTCGGGCCGGAGGCAGTGGAACTTAGCCGGGGCACCAACACCGAGTTCGCCGGGGCGACCGCTGCGGTCGAGGCGGCGGGCGCGGTGGCCGTCCCGATCGTCCGGGCCTGGGCGATGTCCGACGGCATCCTGACCGCAGCGGCGCTTGCCGAACTGCGCCGGATGCTAGTCGGTGGCCTCTCGGCCGGCCGACCGGTGGACGGACTGGTGCTGTGCCTGCATGGGGCTCTGGTGTCGCAGGACGAACCAGCGGCGGACGTCGCCCTGACTCGCGCCGCCCGGGATCATCTAGGCCCTTCGGTGCCGATCGTGGTCACCCACGACCTGCACGCCAACGTCACCGATCGGATCGTCTCCCTGGCTGATGCCGTCATCGGCTTTCGCACCTATCCGCATGTCGACCAGGGTGACACCGGTCGGCGGGGCGCGCAGCTGATCCTGGATCTGCTCTGCGGTGGCCCCCGCCCGGCCACCGCGCTGGCCAAGCGGTCCATGGTGGTCCCGGCCGAGGGCCAGGCGCTGGCCGACCCGCCGATGTGTCGGCTGCGCGAGCTGGCCGACCTGGCCACCGCCGGGCCGATCATCGACGTGTCCCTGTTCCCGGTGCAGCCCTGGCTGGACGTACCGGAATTGGGGTTCGGCGTCACGGTCACCCACCTCGATGCTCCGGAGGCCGCGCAGTCGGTGGCCGACCGCGTCGCGGATCAGGCGTGGCAGAGCCGGCATTGCTTCGAGCCCACCCTGGTCGCGGTGGACGATGCGGTCAACTCGGTGGCCGAGAGTTGCAGCGGCACCACGGTTCTGCTGGTGCAGTCCGCTGATTCACCGACGGCAGGGGCCACCGCCGACAGTGCCGCGGTGATCGCGTCGTTGCTGCGGCACGGTCGCGGGATCAGCGCGCTCGCCACCGTTGTCGACAGCCCAGCCGTTGCCCTGTGCTTCGAGGCCGGGATGGATGGTCAGGTCCGTACCTCCTTGGGTGCCACCCTGGATCGGCGCTGGTCCGAACCCGTCCTGGTCGAAGGTGTGGTCCGCGCCCTGGGCGACTCGCCGGTGATCCTGACCGGCAGATCGATGACGGGACAGCAGATCAGCATGGGCCGGTGGGCCAGCCTGGAAATCGGCAACCTGACCGTCTTGGTGACCGAGCGGGCGACGCCGACCTTCGATCCCGCCGGATATCGGCATGCCGGATTGGAGCCATCGAAATACGACGCTGTGCTGGTCCGCTCGGCCACCTTGTTCCGGGCCGGATTCGCTGGACTCTTCGACGTCGCCCACATCCTGGATCTGCCTGGTGCGAGCACCCCGAATCTGCGTCACCTGGACTTTCATCGAGCACCCCGGCCGATGTTCCCGCTCGACGGACAGGGTTGAGCGCGGTGGCAGCGCTGCGCCCGCTGATGCTCGGCGACAATCGGGTTCCGGTCTACTACGCGGGCGGGTCCAATATCAGCGCGTTCCGCGGGAACGTTGGCAGCGCAACAGGTCCCGAGGACTGGGTGGGCTCCCTCTCGGCCTTGCCGCTCTCGATCCTGCCGCCGGATTCCCCTGCGGACATCGGCGTATCACGGACTCAGGGAGGCTCGTCACTGCGCGACCTGGTGAGCGCTGATCCGGCTGGCTGGCTTGGCCCGCGGTTGGCCTCCGCGTTCGACGGCGAGAGCGGCTTGCTGGTGAAGTTGCTCGACGCGGGGGAACGGCTGCCCGTTCATTGCCATCCGAGCAAACCCTTTGCCAGGCAGCACCTGTCCAGCATCTTCGGCAAGACCGAGGGTTGGATCATCATGCACGCCGAACCGGACGCGAAGATCTGGATCGGCATGCGGGACGGCGTCGACCGGTCCGACCTGCGGCGCTGGATCCAGACCCAGAACGTGACAGCGATGCTGTCCGCCATGAACGAGCTGGTGGTCCAGGATGGCCAGGTCGTCTATGTCCCGGCCGGTCTCCCACATTCCATCGGTCACGGGGTGATGCTCACCGAACTGCAGGAGCCGACATCGTTTTCGGTGCTGGCCGACCACAGTGCGTTCGGTGTGCCCGCCGACGCCGCCACTCTCGGTCTGGGCTGGGACCTGGCGCTGTCCTGCTTCGACCTGGCCGGCTACCAGGAGCGGATCGCCGAGCTGCTGCCCGACCCGGTGCTGATCGGAAAGCTCGGCGGCAGCAGGCTGGAGCGGCTCTTTCCGCGCCGGGCCGACGATTTCTTCCGCGCGATCCGGGTTTCCTGTGACGGCTCGATCGCGTTGACCGACCCGTCTTTCGCCGTCGTGATCGTCACCACCGGCCTGGGCCAGCTCAGCTGGGGAGACGGGGAAATACCCGTCGGCCGAGGCGACACTCTCGTGGTGCCCTGGGGAGCCGGACAGATCGGTTTCCGCGGTTCACTGGCCGCGCTGGTCTGTCTGCCGCCGACGCCATGACGGCGACGTGCCGAGCCGGATCGCGTGGCCATCGATGCAGATGGCGAAGGGAATCAAGATGAACGGTGTGGACGAGATGGGAATGCGACAGGCCTGGATCACCGCCCTCCACCAACTCGAAGTGCGCATCGTCCCGGTTCCGCAGCCGGGTCCTGGCGACGTGCTCGTACAGATGGCCTACGCGGGAATCTGCGGTAGCGATCTGCATACCTACCGTAGCGGTCATCCGTGGCTCGGATATCCGATCGCTCCCGGGCACGAGGCCTCCGGCGTGGTTGCTTCGGTCGGCGCCGGGGTCAGCGGACTCGCGGTCGGTCAGCCGGTGTATCTGCGTCCGGGTATTTCCTGCGGCCATTGCTTCTACTGCCGACGAGAGCGACCGAATCTTTGCTCGGAGATGATCGCGGTCGGCTCACACATCCCGGGTGGGTTCGCCGAGTATCTCGTGCTGCCCGAGGCCGGGCTGGCCGTGGTGCCTGCTGGTGTCTCGCTCTCCGACGCGGCGATGATCGAGCCGTTGGCCACCGCCGTGCACGCCGCTACTGCCGCGGGTGGACTGGCCGGCCGCACGGTGGCGATCCTGGGTGGTGGAAGCATCGGCCTAAGTACGTTGCTGGTCGCACTGGCGGAGGGAGTTGCCCGGGTCTTGGTCACCGATCCAGTCCTGTCGAAACGGAAACTCGCGGTTGCCCTCGGTGCGAATGAATCCCTCGACCCGGCCGATCCGGATGTGGCGGACCGGATCCGGCAGGTTCTGCAGGGTCGTCCTGATGTCACGATCGACTGTGTCGCGAATGCCGGGTCGGTGCAGGCCGCCGCCGAGCTTGCGGTCCGGGGCGGCACGGTCGTCGTGCTCGGCGTCGGTCATGGCCCGGTGCAGATCCCGATCGATACCATCCAGGACCAGGAAATCCGGATCATCGGCTCAGCCATGTATGCACCCGACGATTTCGTCCGCGCAGAGCAACTGGTCAACGAGGGAGTCGCCGTCGACCGGTTGATCACCGCGGTCTATCCGCTGGACGAACTACCCCTGGCGTTTGCCACGGCGCTGACCGGTGAGCAGGTCAAGATTCACGTCCGGGGAGCCGCGGCCGACATTCCGATCCTCGGGGAGAAGAGGTAGTGGCATGCGTGTCATCACGTCGGTGCTTTTCGGTGCCAATAGGCCCCACGAGATGGTCGAACTGGAGGTGGACGACCCTGGTCCCGGCGAGGTACGGGTGAAGATGGCGGCCGCCGGGGTGTGCCACAGCTGTCTCTACGCCATCGACGGTCAGCACGCCGGCATTCCGATGCCCATTGTGCTGGGTGACGAGGGCGCTGGCGTGGTGGAAAGCGTCGGTCCGGGCGTGCTGTCCGTCTCCGAAGGTGAGCATGTCATCGTTTCCTGGGCACCGGGGTGCGGGCGCTGCCGCAGTTGCCAGCAGGGGGCGCCGGCGCTGTGCGTGAATCAACCGCCGCTCGGGCGAACGGCCAGCGGCTCAGTCAGGTTCCACCTGCGTGGCCGCGATGTCTACCACTACGGCCCCGCCACCAACGCGCCGCTCACCGTGCTATCCGAGCGCGCGGTCGTGCCGGTGTCCAAGAGCATCCCACTCGATCTGGCTGCGCTCATCGGCTGCGCGGTGGCCACCGGGGTCGGCGCGATCCGTAGGACGGCCAAAGTTCGTGTCGGCGACAGCGTGCTCATCGTCGGCTGTGGGGGAGTGGGAACAAGTGCCATCCACGGCGCGGCCCTGGCCGGTGCTTACCCGATCATCGCCGTCGATGTGGTTCCGGAGAAGTTTCCCTTCTTGAAGCGAATGGGGGCGACCCATTGTGTGGACGGCTCCCACGCCGACGCGATCGAGCAGATCCGTGAGATCAGCGCCGGCGGCGTAAACCATTCGTTTGTGACCACCAGCGCGACCACGGGTTTCGAGGCGGCCGTACGAAGCCTGGCCATCCGGGGAACCTGTGTACTCATCGCCGGTTTCCCCGACGGGCAGAGGGTCTCCTTCGACCCCGGCTGGCTGTTGAACGGTGAGCGCCGGGTGATCGCCTCGAAATACGGCTCGTCCAACCCCGCGGTCGACTTCCCTGAGCTGGTCGACCTTTTCCTGGCCGGACGCCTCCGGCTCGCGGAGATCGTCTCGGGTCGTTGGGGTCCGGAGCAGATGGACGAGGCCTATGACGCGCTGCGGTCGGGCCGGCTGAGCCGCGGCCTGATCGTTTTCCATTGAGCTGGTACTGATTCCGAGCGACAAAGGGGAATTGCGATGCGTGCGGTGGTGCTGGCGGGTCCGGGTCAGATCTCGGTCGAACAGGTGCCGGATCCGGTTCCCGGACCGGGGGATGTTGTGCTGTCGGTCGGCGGCTGCGGAATCTGCGGCACCGACTTGCATCTGGTGGACGGCGATATCGGTAGAGAGAACCTTCCGCTGATTCCTGGGCACGAACCGTGGGGAGTTGTCGTTGCCGTCGGCGCTGCGGTCTCGGAAGTCCGCGTCGGTGACGCGGCGGCGGTCGATCCCAGCCTGCACTGCGGCCGCTGTGAGCCCTGCCGGCGCGGGCAGGGCAACATGTGTCAGCGGTGGGGTGCCATCGGGGCGACAGTTGCTGGAGCGTGGGCCGACTTCGTGAAAGTGCCGTCGGCCAACGTGTATTCACTCTCGGATGCTTTTCCGCTGCAGGCGGCGCCCTTGCTCGAGCCGGTGGCCTGTGCATTGCGGGGACTGGAACGGATGGCCCCGACACCGGATCAACGGGTCATCGTCTTCGGTGGCGGAACAATCGGCATCTTACTGAGCATCCTGTTGGATTTACGCGGCGTCGGTCCGGTCACCATCGTGGACATCAACCCGGTTCGGCGGGCGCTGGCCGCTGAGCTGACCGGCTGCGACGTACGCAGTCCGCAAGAGACCGTTGGTGAGCGCGCGCCGTGGGTCATCGAGGCGACCGGCAGCGCGGCCGGCTTCAGCCAGGCGTTGGACTCGGTGGGCCGGGCCGGGCACCTGCTGGTGTTCGGGGTGGCGTCGCCGGAAGCCACCGTGCCGGTGTCCCCGTACCGGATCTACACCGACGAGCTATCAATCGTCGGTTCGATGGCGATCCTGCGCAGCTTTCCTGCCGCCGTGGACGCGGTGTCCAGGCACGCCGAGCGGTTGGCGCCGTTAATCACCCACAAGTTCGAATTAACCGACATCCAAGCCGCGCTACAAACGGTTCGATCGGGCAATTCAGTCAAGACGCTGCTTGTCCCTCGCTGACCAGCGGTGCTCCCGACTCCGTGGTCGGGACAGTGTGACCGTCGCGGTTCTCGCCTGCTGCGTCGGATCCGTTCGCCGTCGACGCATGACCGCAGGAGGAGCAGCTCAGGGTGCCCGCCATCGTCCACTGGTGTTGTTCCCTGAATTAGGTGGCTCAATCTACGCTAGATGAATGGCCCACTTTGCCCGACCTATGTGGCGCAGTATGGCGTGGCCGCCGCGCGGCGTGTGGTGGGGTTGCTGGGCTGGGCGCGGCGGGTGCGAGGGAACCGGATGTGGCGATGTCAGCAGATTTTGATGAGCGGATGGCGGTGTTGGGCCCGCACCTGTTCGAGGGGTGCCGCTGGCTGTGGCCGCGGGGCGGGCGGGGGTTCCGCGGCGCACGGCCACGCGGTGGCTGGCCGCCTACCGGGCGGCGGGATCGGCGGGCCTGTCGCGGCCGGCCAGGTCGGATCGGGGGGGCCACCGCATGCCCACCGAACTGCATGATCTGATCGAGGGGTTGGCGTTGGGTAGACCGCCGCCGAAGGTGGCGCAGGTGCACCGGGCGGCTTGCGGGGTGGCGGTCGAGCATGGTTGGTCGTTGCCGTCGTACGAAGTGGTGCGCGGCATCGTCGGCGGCCTGGAGCCGGCGTTGCTGGCGTTGTCGCAGCACGATCCGGATGTGTTCCGGGACGGGTTCGAGTTGGTGATGCGTAGACAGTCGGTGCATCCAAACGACATGTGGCAGTCCGACCACACGGAACTGGATGTGATGGTGCTCGACGAGAGGGGCCGGCCGGTTCGGCCGTGGCTGACGATCGTGCAGGACGTTCATTCGCGGGCGGTGGCCGGATACACGGTGTGCATTTCCGATCCGTCGGCCGCGCAGACCGCGCTGGCGTTCCGGCAGGCGATCTGGCGCAAGAGCGACCCAGCGTGGGAGGTGTGCGGCCTGCCCGCTGTGCTCTACGTCGACAACGGAGGCGATTTCACCTCCACCCACATCGGCCAGGTGTGCGCCGATTTGAAGGTCCAGCTGATCTATTCCGCCCCGGGCAGGCCTCGTGGTAGGGGAAAGGTGGAGCGGATATTCGGCACCATCACCACCGAACTGCTGCCCACGCTCCCGGGGCACATCCCTGCCCATAACGACGGCAAGCCGGTCACCGCGCCGACGCTGTCCCTGTCGCAACTCGACGAGGCGATCAAGCCATCGTCAGCTTCTCCCATCCCGGCCGGTGCCGCGACGAGGCCGCGTTCGCCGCGCTGGCAGGAACCAGCCCGCTCCCAGCCAGCAGCGGCAAAATCACCCGGCATCGACTCAACCGCGGCGGCGACCGCGCCCTGAACCGCGCCATCCACACGATCGCCCTGACCCGCATCCGCAGCTGCCCACGAACCAGGGCCTACGTGGAGCGACGCAACGCCGAAGGGAAGACCCCACGCGAGATCCGCCGCTGCGTCAAGCGATACATCGCCCGCGAGCTCTACCGCGCCCTAACCCAGGCGATGACAACGCTGAACACCTCAGCCGCCCATTGACAAACTGTGAGACTTCGCAGGCGGCCTGGTGGTCGCTGGCAGGCTAGCCCCTGCGGGGCGGAATGACTCGTTGACAAACTGGCCGTTGCTGCTCCGGATGTGCCTTGCCTATGACACGTCTTCCACTCCGTGGGGCTGGCCCTGCCCCCACCCGTTGGCTTGATAAGCAGCTTGTCCGCCCAGCAGTTGGGGGCGTGACCGATCACAGTTCTGCCACATGGTGGATCCACCAAGGCCAGTGTCGTCCAATGCCGCCCTACGGAAGGATCCACGTTGAGCGTTCTGGCCGAGATCGTCGATGCCGTCATCGGTGTCGACACGCACCGCGACACCCTGTCAGCAGCAGCTGTTACCTCGATCGGCGCCGTACTCGGCGAGACCAAGGTGAACGCCGACGCCGCCGGGTATCGGGAACTGTTGGACTTCGGGCGCACCCAGGTCCCCGGTACTCGGTGCTGGGCCATCGAGGGTGCCGGCAGCTACGGCGCAGGACTGAGCGCCTATCTCACCGAGCAGGGCGAACGGGTCGTCGAGGTCGCCCGGCCCAAACGGCCGCCGCGGGCCGGTGGCCGCAAGAGCGACAGCATCGACGCCGTCCGCGCCGCCCGGGAGGCGTTGAGTTGCGAACACCTCATCGACCCCCGCCGCCGCGGGCAACGCGAAGCCCTGCGAGTCCTGGTCAGCACCCGGACCAGCGCGGTTGTCGCCCGGACCCGCGCGATCAACCACCTTAAAGCGTTGATCGTTTCCGCACCCGAATCGCTTCGGGCGGAACTGCGCGGCATGACCAGCGACAACCAGATCACCTACTGCGCGGCGCTGCGGCCGCGGCCGACTCGCGACCTTGAACACCGCACCACAGTCCGGGTAATGCGGTCCACCGCGCTGCGTATCCTGGCACTCCGTCATGAAGCCATCGACCTCGAAGCCGAAATCAAACCGCTCGTCGCGGTGATGCAACCGCAACTGCTCGCCCTGCCCGGGGTCGGACCGATCAGCGCCGCGCAGGTTCTGATCAGCTGGTCGCATCCAGGCCGGTTCCGGTCCGAGGCGGCGTTCGCGGCGTTCGCCGGCGCGTCACCGATACCTGCGTCCTCCGGGCTGACTACCCGGCACCGACTGAACCGCAGCGGTGATCGGCAACTCAATCGGGCGCTGCACACCATCGTCCTCACCCGTGCCCGGCTCGACCCCGAAACCCAGGCCTACATCGACCGCCGCACCGCCGAAGGCAAGAGCACACGAGATGCGAACCGATGCCTCAAACGCGCCGTTGCCCGCCAGCTCTACCGCCTTCTCCAACCAGCCGTGAAAGCCCGCGAGTCCATCAAAATTGCCGCTTGACGGGACATAGCAGCGTCATAGAAGCGTCGTCTCGTGACTGATCCGCATCGAACAGTCCGACGGGAAATCGGCCTTCAACCGATGACTGACCTGCTGCGGCGACCAGTCCCAACCCAGCTGCATCTCAACAACCCGACGCAGATCAGAACCCGCCGATAGTTTCGACACCTTCGGCCGCCGACCCCGATCGAACGCGGCCGCATCGGCGGCTTCGGCCCGGTACTTTGCCGCACCGCCGTTGCGAGCGACCTCCCGGCTCACGCTGCTCGGCGCTCGTCCCAGCCGTCGGCCGATCGAGCGGCACGACTCGCCCAGCGCCAGGCCCCGGGAGATTTCCTCCCGTTCCTGCGCCGACAGATGACGCGGGGATCGGCACCGGGCTGCGGGCTGAATCCCGCCCGTCTGTTGCAGGAACCGCCGAACCCGATGCCCGGGGACACCTACCTCCCGAGCGACCGACAACATCGATTGACCCGCTTTGAACTCAACCCACACCCGGTCCTGCTGCTCCTGCGACATCCCGAAACCATGCACGACGACTCCGCTCCGCGATCAACGAGTGTGGTGCGTTGACCCCTGGAGACCGCCATCGTTTCTGAGACGGATGTAAAGAAACTCGTGTACGCATGCCGAGAGAGGTTGCGTTACAAAGTAAAGCGGACACGACTTGCGTTACAGATTCACAACCGTCCCACGGGTCTCTTGCGCCGCGGTGTGCACCTGGGGTCCCAGCGAAAGCTGGCTAGCAGGTCAGATCCCTCTGGTCAGCAGTCGTCGTAGCCGACGACGAACAGGTCGCTGAGGACGTGGAGCTCGAGGAGCCGGTAGGCGCGGATGGCACCGATGCCAAGACGTCGCTGCTCAACGCAGCTACTGTCCTTCTGGGTGCGCCAGTCCAGCGTCGGCAGGCATGCCCGAGCGCGAAAGAAGGGATCGGGCGCAGTCCCGTAGGTGGTACCTCTACGGGAATCTTCACCGGGCGGGTGTTGCGGGACGCAGGGAGAGGTCGACTGCGGCCGCCTGCGGCGTTGCCGGTTGCCGTTCGGTGACCGGGACGTCCTTGGACGGTTGAGCGAGAGCAGGTCAAGCAGGCATTTGCTGCTGGCGATGCAGGCGGATCTATGTCAGTGTCAGCTCGTGGAGCCGGTAGTCGTCGACCGTGCGGTCGCGGCAGCTTCGTTCCTGGCAACTGAGGCGGAGCTGGATGTCGATCACGCCGTTGTGGTTCAAAACTCCAACAAGCTTGCGTTACGCCTGCTTCCGTGCGACGTCCTTGCGCGGGTCGCAGTCGTTGGTCAGGAGGTGGCAGCGCTGGGGTAGGGGTTGCCCAACGCCTCGCGGGCACGCAGAGTCCCGCCGCCACTCTTGACGCCCGGGTAGAGCCGCGTGTTTACGAGCGTGATGGCTTCGCGGTGACGTTCTGGACCTACTACGAGCAACGGACGAAGGACAACCTGCTGCCAGGGGAGTATGCGGACGCGCTGCAGCGCCTTCACGCGGGGATGCGAAGACTCGACATCGTGACTCCGCATTTCACGCAGCGAGTCGCGGAGGCCGAGGGGCTGGTTGCCAACCGACAGGAAACGCCGGCGCTCGCTGAATCCGATCGGGAACTGCTCCTGCACACGCTGCGAAGTGCGCGGCAGACGATCGTCGACAAGAATGCCGGCGACCAGTTGCTACACGGCGAGCCGCACCCTGGCAACGTTCTTGGCACACACGACGGAGCGGTGTTCATCGACTTCGAAACGTGTTGCCGTGGCCCCATCGAATTCGATGTTGCGCACGTTCCGGACGACGTCAGCGCGCTCTATCCGGATGTTGGCCCTGACCTGCTCCAGGAGTGTCGGCGACTTGTTCTTGCGATGGTCGCTGCATGGCGATGGGACGCTCGCGACCAGTTCCCGAATGGACGTCAAGCCGGCCAACACATCCTGACTTTGCTCAGCGCGGGTCCACCGTGGCTGACTCTCGACGCCCTCGACACACCATGAGCGGTCGACTCTAGGCCGGGTGGCATGCAGCATGACCGATCATGCGTGGCTCGCGCCGCTCGCGAGCCGAACGTCATGCAACGACGATCTGGTGCCTGCTCCACTGGGACAGTCAACATCGTCGTCGTCCGATGGCCGATCGGTGTCCGGTCACGGATCCTCAACCGGAATCCGTCGGGCGGCCTTCAGGCAAGGTTGACTTCGAGTCCCTCGCTGGCGATGAGAACTTCGCCGGGAAAGACGTCGGCGGCCGCGGACCGAGAAGCCTGCCGGTCGTTGCCT